>Ga0315294_10005869_pt1 | contig 13479 bp, 10 predicted proteins | sample YL17G13_40_MG_FD_203626 | JGI IMG/M metagenome (GOLD analysis project Ga0315294, IMG submission 203626) | Sediment microbial communities from Yellowstone Lake, YNP, Wyoming, USA - YL17G13_40 | ecosystem: Environmental > Aquatic > Freshwater > Lake > Sediment | place: USA: Wyoming | collected... | reverse complement strand
CGACAACACGGCGGTCGGTAAGAAAAGGCAGTGTCCGCAACTCATCAAGCACGTTTGTTATCTGAATATCCCGCCCTTCAACTCGCCAAAGGCCGGTCGTTCTTTGCTCCGGCTTGATTAACTCGTCCAATAGTCTTTCGCACTCATTTTTAACGAGAAATTCGTCTTTGCCGGCTATAATATATACTTGTCCGCCCTGGCGGATCGGTTTTGTCTCTATTTTATTTTTCATTCCCTGCCATATTATTTACCTGTAAAGATTCGCAATTATAGATTAACCGGCAACTTCCGTCAACAGACAGATATTTCCAATCCTAAGGGGGTTCGTTTCGCCTCAAATTTCAAATCTGTAATTCGTTTCTCCTGCTCCACTGCTTCGAACGAACGTTTCCTAAGGCATAATAAATTCCTTTAGACCTTTTGTTTCAAGTTAGGTTCCATAGAGAAATTCTGCACGACATCAAATAAATATTCAACTGGTACCGCTTGGCCATATGGCCGACTAGGAACATTAGGTTCAGCCAAATAGAAGATATTTTCAACCATTATCCCAACAACAAATCCTCTTTTGTCAACCAAAGGCCCCCCACTCAGCCCTCCTCCGCTCTGGAAACTAACTTGGATGAATCTATGATTTGTAGCATAATTAACTGGCAGTGCTTCAACAACACCTATATGCATAACCAATGTGGGGTTGCGTTGGGATAAACAAGGAAATCCGATAGCTATTACTTCTTCACCTATCTCAGGGAGTCGCAATTGAGTTTGGAACCATGGATTATTATCTAAAATATTTGAAGTAATTTTTATAATCCCTGCATCTGCCGCATTATCGTTTATTCTATATTCTGGATAATTACTCTCGTACGGTATCGTATCGTTACCCATATTAATACTAATATCTTTATATTGGAAATTATGTTTAGCGGTTGCTAACAATCTATTTCCTATATAAAATGCAGTTCCAGTATGTTTTGCTCTGTCAGAATCTGTTATTTCTAATAAAAAAACTGAGTCCTTATATAGACTAAACCATTTGTTCCAAGGTTGATTTTTGGGGCATTTGCCTCTCAATGGATAAGGATTTAATTCTTCTATTGGTTTAATAAATATCTCTTCGCTTAATCGCAGATTATTAAATTTTTTTACAATCTTTCTATAGAGCGGGGAATCTTCACCTACGACCATTTTCAAAAAAGAGATTTTTCCAGTAACTATATTTTTTAGTTCAATAGCACCTCTACTATGTTTAAAATATTTATCCATATATCTTTTTTGAGTTGCTTCATAGCCGTGTTTTTCCAAAGCGTATAAAATACCAAATATTTGCCTTATAAAAGAGCGTTTGATATTTGGAAATTCATTTACTGTTAATCCGGTAACTTCTTGCCTCTCTAATGGTGAGGAATATCGCACCTTATCTGTATTAATTTTAAAATTGTGCTTTTCAATAATAGATATTATTTTTTTACCCAAAGATACGCCATTGTTTATAATTGCTAGTTCCTTAGGGATACGGAAAAGTGAAGTTGAAAATGTTATGTCGTCTGCATAGCGAGTGTAATTGCATTTCAAACATCGTGCTAACTGCATAAGTTCATTATCTAGCGACCTACAAATTATATTTGAAATTATTGGAGATGCAGATGACCCTTGAGGCATGATGCCATCATCTCGGCAACATATTTGTGCTATTACAAGTGCTACGTCAGTAGGTATATTATAAGGATATGACATTAAAGCACCTTTAATACGATAAATATTTATTGAAGGAAAAAAATCTTGAAGATCTATATTTATCAGATGCCGTTTCCCTTTATGGGGGTTTGCATTGGATAAAATACTTCTGTTTACCCCTTTTACAAAACCATGAACACACGGTTTTGGAGAATAGACTAATTGAAGTATTGTATTCAGTTTAGATTGTAGAATAGCTAAATTTTTAGGAGGCGCATGTATTTCTCTTATTTTTTTTGATTTTTTCTGTATTTCAAACTTTCTGTATTTTTTCCTTTCTTTGACTCCATATAAAATCTTACATAAAAAATCTTCTTTAATTTCGAGTAGCATCGCGAGATCACTTCGCGTTTTCAGAGATTTAAATTTCTGTATCAGTTCTTCAGGACTACTTTTAAGTTGTGTTTCCATTAAATTAATTATCAAATAGAGTGACCCTTGGTCCAACTTCCGCAAAACCTGAATCAATGTAGCATTGATTTATGGATATAGGTACATGGGATAGCTTAAGCAAAAACATTGTTTTCGAACTATCGCATATTGTCGATAGAAAACCGACCAAGGGCCACCTCTTATCGCTAAAAAGTTTTATATTATTTTGACATTCCTTCCTTTTTTTAAGATCCTTTTTTAAGATTCTTGAACTTTAATTTTTTCCTCGGACGAGTCCGCAAAAGCCTTTGACGACGGCAGACACTTTTTTACATAAGGAATTATATCCTTTTTATTTTCAAACTCAACCAAAATTTACCCCCACACCAATTTCCCCAAAATCCGCATTTATTCAAAATCACCACAAAAATTACCTGTCCAACATCCCCCAAAAATTGGTACTCTGAAAAAATTGGTGTGCGGGGTTTCTCCGCATACATAGATCTGTGTAATCCGTGGTTAAAAACTGTAACTTTGAGGTGTAGCCGTGTTTTGTTTCAACAAAGGCTGAAAATCAGCCTGTGGACAAAGCAAAACGGCTGGCGCAAAAACCCTGCCCTGAGCGCAGTCGAATGGGTGGTTTTGAGCACAGCCTTTGCTTTGAACACAAAGGACTCCGACTCATCGGAGGACTTGTTGAAACAAACAGTGTCAATCCGTGTCTAAAAAATTCCGCCGCAGGCGGTTCCTCAAATCTTCAATGTTAAATTTTAAATCTTAAATAAACTTCGTGTTTCTTAGTGTCTTTGCCTGTCCCGTCATAGTCCCTTAGGGACGACGGCGGATGCCTTGGTGGCTAAATTCTCTGTGTCGCTCTGTGTTCTCTGTGGTGAAAAATATTATAAACCACCGAGGCCGCAGAGAATCACAGAGTTAATTTTATTCAAATTATAGAACAAATCTTTTTATGCCGTTCTTCAAAAGCATTACATTGAAGTTTATCAAAAGACCGGTTCTAATACCGGCCAATTTCATATACGTTAAAAGTTGAGCTTCGTGAATCGGCAAAACCGTTTCGACAGCTTTTAATTCGACTATTAATTTATCTTCAACCATCAAATCAACTCGATATCCACAATCAAGCTTAATGCCCTTGTAATCAATAGGTAATTCCTTTTGGACATAATGGTGAATGTTTCCAGCCAGCAATTCAAACGAAAGACATCTCTCGTACGCAGATTCCAGCAGACCTGGGCCAAGGTTACGGTGGACTTCTATGGCACAGCCAATTACTTTGCCGGTTAGTTCGTCATAGTCATTCATATTATATGTCTGACAAGTTTAAATTATATTTTTCTCTGTGTCGCTCTGTGCTCTCTGTGGTTCAAACAAATCCGTTCTAAGAAACATCCTGTTCATCCTGAACTGGCGGTTCTTCGACAGTTTGCTCCTCTTGTTGCTGCTCCTGCTGCTGGTCCTGCGGCTCGTTTGATTCTTCTTCCTTAACGACTCTCTCGACCGCGACCACTTTATCGTTTTCTTCGAGTTTTATAAGCCGCACGCCCTGCGTATTTCTGCCTATTTCGCGTATTTCTTCAAGACCTGTGCGGATAACAATGCCCTTGGCGGTCATAATCATAATGTCGTCTTCATCTTTCACAGCTTTAAGTGCAACAACATTACCATTCCGTTCGGAAGTCTTGATATTAATCAGTCCTATTCCTCCTCTGCCCTGCGGCCGGTAATCTTCGAGCGTGGTCCTTTTGCCAAACCCGTTCTCACAAACGGTAAGCAATGTTGCCTGTCCCTCAGGGACCGCCTCTTCTGCAATCACCATATCTACAACAGCATCGCCCTTACGCAGCTTAATCCCTCTTACGCCTCTGGCCGCCCTGCCCATCTGCCTGGCCTGCGATTCGTCAAATCGAATGGCCATACCGTCTTTTGTGCCGAGAATAATATGGTTTTTGCCGCTGGTCAAAGCCACGCCGATTAAATCGTCGCTCGGCTCGAGTTTTATCGCGATGATGCCGCTCGAGCGCGGATTGGCATAAAGTTCAAGAGCGGATTTTTTGATAACTCCGTTTCGCGTTGTCATTACAAGGTTTCGCTCGTCGAACTTATCAACGTTTATAATCGAGGTAATCTTCTGGTCGCCTAAATTAAGCAGGTTTGCAATACTCCTGCCTTTGCTCTGACGCGAAAGCTGTGGAACGTTATAGACCTTCAGCCAGTAGCATTTGCCCCTGTTGGTAAATACAAGCAGATAGTCGTGCATCGAAGCCGTAAAGAGACTCTCTATAAAATCGCCTTCCCTCGTGTCCGAACCGATGACCCCCTTGCCGCCTCTGCCCTGTTTTCGGTAGGTGTCAATCGGCATACGCTTGACATATCCGCTGTGACTTACGGTGACAAGCACTCCTTCATCGGCAATCAAATCCTCCACGTTAAACTCTTCGGTCTCTTCAGTGATGACTGTTCTGCGTTTGTCCGCGTATTTTTCATTCAGTTCGTAAAGGTCTTCGGTGATTATATCAAGCACAAGTTTTTCATCAGCCAGAATCGCTTCATAGCCCTGTATTTCCTCAATAAGAGCAGCATACTCCTGACCGAGCTTTTCAATCTCAAGGCCGGTCAGCCTCTGGAGCTGCATATTCAGGATGGCATCTGCCTGCGGGCCGGTAAGGAACTGCTCTTCCGAGCTTGCCCGCTTTACAAACTCTTCTGGCAGCAGTTTTCGCAACACCGCTGACTCCGCCAGACGCAGCGGCTTTTTCATAAGATTTAATTTCGCTGTCGGAGCATCAGGCGATTTTCTAATCAGCTTGATTATCTCGTCAATGTCGCTTACCGCAAGGATAAGACCTTCGAGAATATGCGCCCTGTTGCGACATCTAATTAACAAAAATCTGCTCCGCCTGCGGATTACCTCTTTGCGATGGTCGATAAACAATTGAAGCATCTGCTTTATATTGAGCGTCTCAGGCCTGTTATTCACAAGCGCAAGATTCGAAATCGCAAAAGTACTCTGCAGCGGCGTGTACTGGTAAAGTTTATTAAGTACAATTTGCTCTTCAGCATCTTTTTTCATCTCTACTACAATCCGCATACCTTTGCGGTCCGATTCATCGCGGACATCCGAAACCTCAGGCAAAGTGCCGGCCTCAACAAGCTCAGCAATCTTGGAAACAATGCTGGTCTTGACAACCATATATGGAATTTCGGTAATGATGATAACCTTGCGGCCTTTTTTGGTCTCCTCAATGTCAACCTTGCCCCTGACAGACAGATGACCTTTGCCGGTTGAATAGGCCAGCTTGATACCCTTTCTGCCGCAGATTATTCCGCCGGTCGGAAAATCCGGCCCCGGCAGGACCTTCATAATATCCTTAAAGCCGCAATTCGGGTCCTTTATCACTAATAACAACGCCTGGCAGACCTCGCCTAAATTATGCGGCGCAAGGTTCGTCGCCATACCTACCGCGATACCTGTGGAGCCATTAACTATTAAATTAGGAAACCTCGAAGGCAAAACTCTCGGCTCGGTTCTGGTCTCGTCATAATTCGGCACAAAATCAACCGTATCGCGGTTTAAATCTTCGAGCATCTCCATCGCTTCAGCCGACATCCTTGCCTCTGTGTATCGCATCGCCGCCGGCGGGTCATTATCAATGCTCCCGAAATTGCCCTGCGGGTCAACAAGACAATATCTCATATTCCAGTTCTGGCCGAGCCGGACTAATGTGCCGTAGGTGGCCTGGTCGCCATGGGGATGATAGTTGCCGCCGGTATCGCCGACGATTTTTGCGCACTTTCTGTGCTTGCTTCGGGGGCCGAGATTCAGGTCATTCATCGCGACAAGTATTCGTCTTTGGGATGGTTTCAAGCCGTCGCGCACGTCCGGCAGAGCGCGCGAAACGATTACGCTCATCGCGTAATTCATATACGAATTCTTCATCTCGTCGAGAATTCGCATTTCTTCAATTCGTTCGGTCTTTTTTGGTTCTTCTTTTTCGGCCATAAATCCTTTTCTGGCAAATATTTATAGTTAGTCGCTAAATATCAAAAATTACGGTAATACTGAAGCTGTAAAGTGTATTGGCAAAGGGGTTTAAAGTCAAGAAATTATGCCCTAAAAAAGACCCTGTTTTTTTCGTGTTTTATTTCTTTCTCCTCTCAATTTTCTACTCTCGATTTTCTAATTTCCCTTTGCCTTGGCCGCCTTTTTATCTTGGCGAAGCCTTGGCGAAGTTTACCCGCCATAGGCGGGACGGATAATCCAAAAAGTTTTCAGCCGCCTCAGCGGCCTCCATGGCCTCTATTCCAACAAGCAATCTTTGGGATTGCCAAATAACTTTGAAAATAATTCTGAAAAATGCTTGATTTGTTCCCGGCAGGTACTATGCTTGTATACAGTATACTCGTATGCAGTATACTGCATACGAGTATAGATACTGATTAGTTTTAACATATTAATTTTAATATAAGGCTAAAGATGAAGGAGTTATTATATGGATTTTAATAACTGGAGAACGCAGCTTCGCAAGGGGCTGCTGGAAATGGCGGCAATTAATCTTCTGCGGAACGGAAAAATTCATGGGTATGAAATAGTGCGGAAACTTGAGCGGTTAGACGGCCTTAAAATTCGTGAAGGCAATATTTACAGGATTTTAACGAGACTTCGAATAGATGGGATTGTCAAAAGCAGCGAAGAAGGCACAGAAGGCGGTCCACCGAGAATATACTTTGAACTGACAAAAGAGGGACGAAATGTTTTAGGGAAGATGAACAATCACTGGGACACCGTAAAAAAAGGCATTGAAACAGTACAAAAAAGAAAAATTAAATAAAAGCCGATAACAGATGCAGGATGAAATCACGATGAGAATTTGTAGAAAGATTAAATCATACCTACTATACTCGTATGCAGTATACTACATACGAGCATAGTGGATACGGATATAAAGCATACGGATATAGCGCATACGAATATAGTTTATACGAGTATAGAGGGTGAAGGATTTTACAGAGGGGTTTTTACGGTGGGGGTTAGTTGGGGTAACTTGGATTTTAATTATTCGTATTTTTTCTTGCCTTGGCCGCCTTTTTATCGCGGTGAGATTTCTATTGACTTGCATACAGCTAAGGTAGTAGAATACGAACATTAATTAGGTGCAGGAGTCATTCCTAAGTTCATACCCCCTTATAGAAGGGGCAAGAGACACGTGCCGATATTTGTCAAGAAGATTGAGCGAGAGTTCCCAACTGGAGAAGAGGTTATAAATCAGAAAGGAGATAAGTATGAATAGGCTCACAATTACAATTATCACAATAGCAGTAAGTTTCTTATATGTTTTGTCTGGTGCAGCTGTTGCAATGACGTTGGACGTAAATAGTATCGCCGAGATTACTACAGATGTAAATCATCAGGTTTTTGGTTACGAGCAAACTTTTGCTGTTTCCGGCGATGTGTCTGTTTGGCTTGACAATCGAGACCCCTGTTGGATACCCCGGATTTACGGTGTTAATCTTAGCGATGTCAATCACCTTGAGTTTGTGGTTGACTTAAATGCCCCCAGCTGTGACCGGCTGGCAATGTCCGGACATCTTGTGGTTTACCCCGTTCAGGAGCAGTCTGGGCCGCAATATCTAAGGGTAGCGGATATCACCAACCAGAGTAATCCTTCTATTTTTAATGTTACTCTGCCGATCCCTTATATTAACCTTGTTGACATTTCAGGCTCAATGATTGCTTACAGCGGCAGCGAACCAAATAATAACTACCAGGATACTATCTATGCAGCCGATGTTACCGACCCTTGCAGCATACAGCAGTATATCATATCTGCTCTGCCTGCAAATTGCTCAGTTAGAGGTTTGGCGATTGATGGCAGCTACATTAGCTGGTCTGTGGAGAACTACGACGGCGATGACTATGTACAAATTGCGGATATCACAAGCCCCAACGAACCTGATGTTCTCACGGCACAGTTGCCGGCGAGTATCACATTCGAAAACATCGATGCTTCGGAGCAATGGCTGGTAGCTCATGGGCGGGACGATTGGCAGTATCGTATCTTCGCTGTTCAGAATTACCAGGACACCAATAACTGGGACATTCAGGTACTCTGGCGGGATGGCGAGAATGGCGAATATTTTGTTAGCGGGCCGCGAATCGATGGACCAATAACGGTATGGGTGGCCTCTACCTGGATGCCAAGTTTAGGTGAAGGACCTGCTCCTTTGTCAGACTATGATTACATGCTCAAGGCTTCCTATTTGAGGGGAAATGGTGGTTTTACTCTTTCTACATTACTGGTAGATACTAATAATCTTCGCGCCGCTGATATCTGGGGCTCGCAGGTCGTCTGGTCAAAAATGGCAACAGTGACAGATTTGTTCAAGGCCTCTATTGAGCTTGAATGTGGTGACTGGGGTTACAAACGCGCTGACCTTAATTATGACTGCAAAGTGGACTTCGAAGACTTTGCCACCTTTGCCGAAGACTGGCTGAAGTGCACAACGCCTGGAGGCCAGGACTGTGGATTTGGGCTTCTTAGTGGAGGTACGAGCAGCCACGGCCGCCCTGATTAAAGATGAAAATATAAGCAAAGTTACCAATCGCTGATTACGCCGATTACGTAAAGCGGTTGCGGCGGCGAAGCTCGTTTCGTTTTACGTTATACGTTTAACGTAACCGTGACGAGTTGCGCAACCGATTAACGTAACCTACTTCAACGTTCTAAGTTCGGCGTTCAATGTTCGATGTTTTTCCCCTGCTCCCCTGCTCGCCTGCCTGCCCCGTCGACTTGTCCGCCGTCTCGTCCGGCGTAGCTTTAGCGGAGTTTACCCTCTGTTTATGTAATCCAGTTGACAACGCGACTCAGGCAGAACCACCACGAAGAGCACCGAGCGACACAGAGAGTTTTCTGTTTCAGCAGCCTTAAGGTTCCTAATTTCTCACTATACTGTATTGCAGTATACTGCATACGAGCATAGCGCATACGGGTATAGTGCATACGCATATAATGCATACAGATACAGTGCATACGAATATGGTTTATACGAGTATAGAAGCTGAAGGATTTTGCAGAGGGGTTTTTACGGCGGGGGTTAGTTGGGGTAACTTGGATTTTAATTATTCGTATTTTCTCTTTGCCTTGGCCGCTTTTTTTGTCCGCAAGCAATCCAAAAACTTTTCAACTGCCCGATGTCTCTATTTAAATGGGTGCCTGTCCCCAATTAAATTCCAATTGTCCCCAATTAAATTCCAATTAAATTGCGCCAGAGGCGGGCAAGCTTTGGCGGTTCCGCAATTAAGAATTAAAAATTATCTTCGTGGTTTATCAGGCTTCCAGAGTTTCTTAGGCTTCCAGGATATGCCTTTTATAATACTACGGAAAACACTAACCACAAAAATAGAAACTAATATTCCTGCCAGAACAACCCCAAATGCGAAAACCGGATTTTTTAATGTATCAAAAATTTTTCACCCTATCAAAATACAATTCCTCGCTGCTTTTAAGAATTCTATCTACGTTTCCTTTAAAAATCAAATGAAATTTCAGGGGGTTTTTGTCCGGAATTTTTTACAATTTGCGCAAGAAAAAACCCGCCATCGCCAAAGGCTATGGCGGGCAAGCTTGCGGCCCTGAACCTCAGTAAAAGTGGGGGCTGAATATCCTGTATGTGTCGAAAGCGCGCAAGTAAAAACTTGCGCGCTGGAGAAAAAATAAAAATTTTTTCTCCAGAACTGACAAGGACTTACAAATCCAGCATAAAGAATTTTTGACGAAAAATCGACGAAAACGCGCAAGTTTTCTCTGTTAGGGTGGAGGGAATAGGGGACAGGGTATAAGAAAAAGAATACAGAATACAGGAGACAGTAGAAGAAAAATCCTAATTTCTAATATCTAAATCCTAAACAAATCCTAATTACCTAAAATCGAAAAATGACCCAAACGGCACCATTTTGAACATTTGGGTTTAGTATTTTGAATTTGTTTAGTGATTAGGGTTTAGGATTTAGAGTTTAATCATAAGAATTTATGCCCAAAGCTCATTTTACAATTCCGTATCCGTCTTTTATCGAACGCATCTGCGTATGGTTCGTGCTACGTCACAGGGAAAAACACTACGGTTTTGCATTTCGACTCATTAAACTGACGCAGGGCAAATATGCAATCGTTGACCCTGAAGATTTTGAAAAGCTGAACGCATATAAATGGTACGCGGTAAATAACCACAATAATACTTTTTATGCTGCACGGGGGGCGGAACGCAATAATGGTAAAAGAAAATTCGTACGAATGCACCAGCAGATTATGAAGCCGCCAAAAGGCTACTGCGTTGACCATGAAAACCACGAGGGTCTTGATAACAGAAAAATAAACCTGAGAATAGCTACGCCGGCACAAAACAGCTATAACAGAAAGAAAATATCTAAGCCGAGCAGCTCAAAATACAAGGGAGTTAGCTGGGTTAAAAGAGAGAATAAATGGCAGGCACTTATCCGTTATAAAGGCAAAAGAATATTTCTTGGTTATTTCGATGATGAAATAGAGGCGGCAAAGGCCTATGATGAGGCGGCGAAAAAATACTACGGGGAATTTGCGAAACTGAACTTTGGAAACGACAGCCACCAAGACACGAAGGCACGAAGAAAAAATATATATTTAAAAAACTTTGTGTCCCCCGCTTTCGCGAGGGCAGGCTTTAGTGCCTTTGTGGCTAATTAAGAAATCATTTCTGCCTTGATTTCTTCCTGATTGGGCAGGTGTTTGCCGGTAATGTGAATTATAACGCCGGGAATTGAAATCAAAAGCCAGGTAAGCCTTTGAGCCAGAGCAAGGATTAAACCCTGGCTGGCTGTAACCTGTGCAACCTTGCTGAAAAGACCTTTAAGGCCAAGCTCCATTATACCCGTGCCGCCGATGCTTATGGGAATAACGCCGATTATCCACGAAAGCGGAAAGAAAATATAATAGTATTTGATATGAGCTTCGATGCCGAGATTTCTGCCGATAAGATACAGGCCGAAAATCGGCATTGCCTGACATATAAATGAAAGAACAACCGCTAAAAGCAGGATAAAAGGTTTGCAGCAGTAAAGTTTTACGGCCTTGACAATCCGGCCCAGCCATAGTTTCCAGCTGAGACCTAAAATAAACACATATTTGAGAAGATAAGGCCGAAGTTTGCTGCTAAAGTACATCGCTGCAATAACAACAGCTGCGAGGACAGCCAGAACCAAAAGAGCGAGCAGAAATTTGACCGAAAGGGAGGCAAAATTAAACTCCGCCCCCAGCTCGAATTCGGCACCGCTGCCTTGTGCAGGAATCAGCCAGTAGGACAGAAATGCTATCGCTACGGTGCAGGTAAAACCGACAGCACGGTCGACAAATACGCTCAGTGCAGCTTCAATTTTTTTGTCGGTGTGCATCGTAACATACCAGGCCCTTAATAAATCGCCGCCGACCGCGCCGGGCAGACAGTTATTGTAAAACAGGCCGAGCAAATGAAGTTTTAGCGCCGGCCAATAAGAGACGTGAACCGACTGTGTCCGCAACAGGATGAGCCATCGCAGGACAAAAACCAGCTGACCCGCAACAAGAAGACCAAGTGCAGAAGCAAAAACAAGGACATTCAAACTGCCAAAAACCTTTATGATATCCTTTAAATTCTCGCCTCTGAAGGCAAAATACAATGCTATCGCAGCTACAGCTATCCTGATAAGATGCGAAATATGTTTGTTTTTTTTGCTTGTATCGGCCAAAAACTTTTTTCCTACAAAACACTTGAGTTTGGACATAATAACGTGTAAAACATTTATCGGCAAGAATATAATCCGCCTTCGTCCACCTTTGCTAAAGCTACGGCGGACTATGGCGGATAAAACCGGAGATGAAAATTGGCAGCAGAAAAACAAATTGAGCTGGGAAAAGATTTCGAGCCGAAATTTGACTCAAACGGTCTTATAACCGCAATATCACAGGACGCAAAGACCGGTGAGGTTCTTATGGTCGCACTTATGAACAAAGAGGCTCTGGAGCAGACAATAAAAACCGGCAATGCGGTCTTTTACAGCAGAAACCGAAAGAAGCTCTGGAAGAAAGGCGAAGAAAGCGGCCATATCCAAAAGGTCAAACAAATCCTTGTTGACTGCGACCAGGACTGTTTGATTTTAAAGGTTGAGGTTGACGCCGGCCAGTGCCACGCCGGGTATAAGAGCTGCTTTTACAGGGCAGTGAAAAAAGACAATCCAAAAGAGCTTGAATTTATTGCAGAAAAAGTTTACGACCCGGAAAAAACCTATAAGAAAAAGTAACCGCGGATTACGCGGATGACGCGGATTTTTTTGTGAAGGTTTTTAAATTTAAAAAGTTTTCAAAGACCTGATTGTCGGCAAAATCTGGAATTGCTCGATATCAAAACCGCCGGCAAAATTTTCAACGATTTTCTTAAGCCGGCTGGAATCTTTTTCGTGGAGCATCGCGTAAAGATTATACGGCCAGTGCGGCAGCGTCTTTCGCTGGAAACAGTGACTTGTCTGCGGCAAATCACTCAGGAACTTCGCCGCTGATTCCAGAATATCTCCATCAGCCTTGCAGCAGAACAAGGCATTAAATCCGCCTCCCGGGACATGGTGCCGGATGGCGGAAGTATCCAATTTGTGGCGTTTAATCGGTGGGAAAGAAAAAAAATCAGTTTTGAATTTTTTCGAAAGCTCTTCAATAGTCCTGTCTATTTGGCTGAAATCCGACGCTTTTAAAGTAAACCACAGATTGTAATAGTGATTTCTCAAATAATTATGAGAAACAGCGGGGAGGGAATTTACGGTTTGTGCAACAGTATCCAGACAATCTTTTTCTATATGAGCTGCAACAACCGTGCTGACCGAGTCCGCATAAGAGCACAGCGGGTCACTCGCAAGATAATCACCCGTTTGTGCAAATGCTCTTGCTCTGCATCCGCCGCAAATATTTACATAATTGCATCTGCCACATTTGCCGCTGAATTTCTTTTGTCGGATTGCATTTAAAAAGTCAGACTTTTCCCAGATAGAGCCAAAATCGCCTGTTTCTAATAAATTACCTGCAGAAACTTTCAAAAAGCCACAGGTCTGAACGTCGCCAGCGCAGCTGATAAACGCAAAATCCTGTGCGGCAAGACAACCACCCGCCTTCGCTAAAGCTACGGCGGGCGAGAAGGCTTTTTTCTTCGATTGAGCGAAAAGCTCTTTTAAAACCGGCGCAAATCGGGGGGCACAGGTAAAACGAATTTCGATTTTGCTGTCAGCTTTTAATTGGGCAACGGTACGCAAAACCTTTTCATATTCTTTGCCGGTTAAAGCAATATCAGAAAGTTCCC
>Ga0315294_10005868_pt1 | contig 13482 bp, 11 predicted proteins | sample YL17G13_40_MG_FD_203626 | JGI IMG/M metagenome (GOLD analysis project Ga0315294, IMG submission 203626) | Sediment microbial communities from Yellowstone Lake, YNP, Wyoming, USA - YL17G13_40 | ecosystem: Environmental > Aquatic > Freshwater > Lake > Sediment | place: USA: Wyoming | collected... | reverse complement strand
GGATTCGATACTGAGTTAATCGAAGTATCGAAGGACGCCGAAGCGTCTTGTCGCATTCACCCCCGCCTTAATAGGCGGGGTTCTCTAAAGAAGGCGGATAGGTGCCGGACTTCCTGAGGGACCGTATCACGACCGAACCCGCTCCGACAATAGTATTATCGGGGATATCCACATTATTCCCGATAGTGCAGTTACTGCCGATAAAGGTCCCTGAGCCGACACGACATTGACCGTTGACGACCGAGCGCGTGGAGATATGGCAGAAATCCCCTATTGTCGCTTCATGTTCGATGAGGGCGCCGGTATTGACGATGCAGTTCTTGCCGATAACGGCGTCGGCGTTGACAAGGGCTTGATGCATGATGATCGTCCCTTCTTGGATCGTCGCAGATCGCGACACATACGCACGGGGCGATACGATCACGGGGAATTTCGCGCCAAGCCTTTTGAGTCGGCGGAAGAGCGCGATCCTCTTTTCGGCGCTTTTTATCTGCCCGACCGAGATGAAGAAATATGAATAGTCCCTGATAAGCTCCGGAAGTTCTTCATCCGAAGCGATGACCCGATATCCGAGCACCTTGTTGCGGACCTTCTCCCTGCGGTCAACGATCCCGGCTATCTCAAACACGCCCTCGCTCTCGATGACGTCGATACACGCCTTACCGTGCCCTCCCCCGCCGATCAGGATCAGTTTTTTTCGCTTCATCGTCTACAGGCCTCTCTTGAGGAATCGTTTGATCTCTCTCGCAGTAGTCCTCACATCCTGTTCAGAGTTAAGAGTGGAACTCGGCAGACAGAGCCCCCGCTCATAAAGGTCATATGAATGCGCAAGGTCAGACTTTTTAAATTTCTTATAGGGCGGAAACTCGGTGATGGGCGTAAAGACCCTTCTGGTCGGCACGCCTTTGCCGAGCAGGACCTTCTGCAGCGTCGGAAGATCCACCGGACGCTCAAAGACGACGCAGGTGAACCACCATGAACCTCTGGCGCCGCGATATTCCTTCTGAAAACGGATGTCCCGCACGCCGCTCAGTTCCTCACGGTAGAGAGCGTTAAAGACCTGTTTTTTATTCAGGAACTCGTTCAGACGTTTCAACTGCGCGAGCCCCAGGGCAGCTTCCAGATTCGTCATCCTATAATTGAACCCGATCTCCGGATGATAATAGCCCCGGGTCTCATCCCGGCCCTGATTCACGAGAAACTTGATATGTTCCAGGCGTTTCGGATCGGTCCCGACGACCATGCCTCCGCCGCCGGTCGTGATCACCTTGTTGCCGTTAAAACTGAAGCACCCCAGGTCCCCGATCGTGCCGGTGTGCTTTTTGTTATAGAAAGCGCCGAGACTCTCGGTCGCGTCTTCGATGACAGCGAGTCCGTGTTTACGGGCGATGCCCATGATCCGGTCCATGTCGCAGGGATTTCCGTAAAAATGGACCGGCACAACCGCTTTTGTCCTTCTGGTGATATGCCTCTCGATCTCCCGAGGATCAATATTCCAGGAATCCTTATCAACATCGACAAAGACGGGTGCAGCCTTGACATAGACTATTGGATTCGCAGTCGCGACGAATGTCAGCGCGGGAACGATGACCTCGTCGCCTTCTCCTATGCCGAGTTCATGGAGGGCGACATGCAGCGCCTCAGTACCGCTCTGTGTCGATACCGCCTTGGTCACGCCGATGTAACGAGCGAACGTCTCCTCGAATTTCTGGACGAACGGCCCGAAGGTCGAGACAAAACCGCTGTCAACAGCCATAGCCAGATAGCGTTTTTCAAGGTTCCCCACATTGGGGGCGTCTAAAAAGACTGTTTTCTTAGACATTGTAGGTTTCCGGTTTATACAGGTTCATGTTCTCCCTGAACCACGATGCGGTCTTCCGTAATCCCTTATCGATATCGTGCTCCGGCACCCAACCGGTCAGACGCTTAAGCTTCCTGTTGCTGCCGATGAGCCTCGTGATCTCGCTTTTCTCAGGCCTTATCCGGGCGCTATCCTTGATAATGGCGGCTCCTGGATCGATCATCGCTTTTAACTTCCGGGCGAGTTCACCGACCGAGATTTCTTTCTGCGTCGCGATGTGGATCTCTTCGCCGACCGTCCTGCCTGAAGCCGCGATCCTGACAAAACCCTCTGCCACATCCTTTACATAGACAAGGTCGCGAGTCGGATGCAGCGAACCGAGCTTCACCCCTCGATTACCCGACAGGAGCTGAGTGATGATCGTCGGGATAACGGCTCGGGCCGACTGGCGCGGACCATACGTGTTGAACGGCCTCACGATCGTCACGGGCAGACCGAAACTCCGGTAAAATGACTCGGCAAGATAATCAGCGCCTATTTTTGTCGCCGCGTAAGGAGACTGGCCCTGGCGGGGGTGCTTTTCGTCGATCGGGGTATACCGGGCGGTCCCGTATACTTCTGATGTGGAAGTGACCAGCACTTTTTTAACCCCGGCATCTTTTGAGGCCTGAAGGATATTAAGCGTCCCCTGTATATTCGTCTGGACATAGCTCTCAGAGGCGAAATAGCTGAAAGGGATGCCGATCAGCGCGGCCAGATGGAATACGACATCAACGCCTTTCATCGCGGCCCTCACCCTTTCAGGATCCCGTATATCGCCGGTAAAGACATCCAATTTCTTGAGCGTATCCTTCGGGAACGTATCAAGCCAGCCCCATGAATTTGAAAAATTGTAGTATACAAAAGCGCGTATACTGCATCCTTCAGAAAGCAGACGCTCGACGAGATGGCTGCCGATAAATCCTTCGGAACCTGTCACCAGCACCCTTTTGTTCTTCAGACGCATTGTTCGACGCTCCTTCTTGTGTGAATTTTCCGGACCAGCGACTCATATTCCTCGATCCGTCTCAGATCTCCGGCCACCATAAGTTCCCGAAGTCCGAGCAACTCTACGGCGTTGAACCGTTTCGATATGACCGCGGTAAGGTCGGTCGCGTCCCCCAGGTCATACAGGAACCTCTCGAGATCGCCGCCGTATTGCCTGATTATCTCATCGCGATATTTGACAAACCATTCAGAGCCGGGATAGGGCGTCGCAAAAAATGGCTTCGATTGTATCCCCAGCCGTTTCCAGGCGCTGACATTCTTCTTGATGCTGTCAAACGTTTCATCAGGAAATCCGATGATCTGATTCGGTATGGGCCTGATCCGGGCCTTGAGCGTCCATGTGAGGGCGCGTTCATTCATCCCGGCGGTCGCGCCTTTCCCGATGGACCTCAGGATATCGTCGCTGAACGACTCAAACCCGTAATCAAGGTACGAACACCCCATCGCTCGCATTCTTTTCAAGAGCCCCGGGGTCACAAGGCCGGCGTGGGCCGTTGCGCCCCAATGGATGCCCCTGCAGGTCTTCGGATCGTGGGTCCTTCCCGAACGGACACACCGGGGAACGAACCCGGACTTCCGCCAGAGCCCGAAGAACCGGTCTATCCATTTGCCCTTGGTGAGATTATTTAAAAATATGAAGTTCTCATCGATGAACAGGGCAAAATCGACGGCGAACCTTCTTTTGGCGAAGCTGAGGAGATCGATCATATATTCCGGAGAATGTGCCCTGATCGTTCGTCTCCCGGTAAAATCGATCGTGACTCCCGATCCGTCAGTCTTGATCTCGCCGCCAAGCCCCAGATGGAAACAGTATTTGCACCGGAACGGGCAGCCGTAACTTGCCATGATATCGATCCTCCTTCTTGAGCTCATCGCCTCTTCGCTCAGGAGGATCGAGCTGTTCTTGAAGTAGACGTCCATGGGGAACAGGTCGTACGCCGGAAACGGCAGCGAATCGACATCTTCAAGGAGAGGCCGCGCTCGGGCGATCCTCATCGCTCCTTTGGGATCCCGCCAGATGATGCCAAGGATGCCGGAAAAATCACGCGATTCTCCCGACGCGACTCTTTTCAGGATCTCGGCAAATGTAATGACCCCCTCCCCGATCACACCGATATCGATCTCGGGGATAAAGGTCATTATTTCAAAAGGGATCGGCGAAATGACCCCGCCGCCGGCCACGATCAGGGCGTTCGGGCATGTCTTCCGGGCGAGCTGGATACAGTGTTTTACGTACCCGTAGGTGGTGACCAGCCCTCCCGTCGCAATCACATCCCACCGGTCGACCCGAAGTATCGACCGCAGCTCTTGCTCGTTCGGCCTGAGGGCGTTGGCGTCAAGCACCTGCAGGTTATGTCCCTCTTTCCGGGCTACGGCGACCAGCTGCGCCATGCCATACGGTATGTGCCGCGGTTTTTCGTCGGCCCTGATGACCGGATTGATAAAAAGGATCTTTATTTTACCTGTACGCATTCAGTAACCCGCCTGTTTTTTTCAAGAAAATCAGCCAATCTCACAAATCGTATCCCGCGGCCGAACAGGATGCCTCCTTCGGTGCAATTGCAGGTCTCGGAATCGACCGATCGAGCCAGCTGAAGAAAGTTCTCCCGATACCAGTAATACGCAGGGTCCGTATACCACGTCTCCTTGAGGTAGGGGTTATAGATCCTGATAAATCCTTCATCCGGATTTTCTCCGAAGACCTCTTTCATCTCATGATAGTATTGCGTATTGTAGGGCGATGTCCCGGGCGGATAGCTTAAATCCATGCCGACCAATGCGATCCTCCGGGCCTGCAGGATGACATTGGCGAATATCCACGCCGAGGTTCCGACGTTGCCTCCCGTGCTCATGCAGGGCGCCCCGGTGATCGCCGAGATCTTTTTTGTCAGGCTGCCCTTCTTCTCGTAATCGTCGTAGATGGGGTTCCACCAGTACAATTTCATCCCGGCGTCGATGCATCGTCTGGTGATCCTGGGGGTCACGCTGGTAGAGATGATCACCGAAAGTTCCTTTCCCCATCGATTGACCAGCGAAACGATCTCCCTATTGCGCCTCACCTCATCCGTATTCATAGCCTTGTCCAGGTCCTGACGCCTGAAATAATCGTCGTCGGGGGTCTTCGCGAGGTCCGGGTCCCCGAAATACCTGACGATCCTCTCGGGGTGCGGATCGACCGAAACGACATAATCGGGGATGAGGCCGTTCCTGAGGCAATAATAGAGCGCCCCGTCCGCGCAAACGATCGTTTGGCTTAATTTCTCCCGCAGGATGAGGCGCGCCGGGTCTTTCCTGCGCAGGCTCGGACCGGCCGAGATGACGATCGCTGAATCCGCGCGGCTGATCTTCCTTTTAAGGTCAAGGATCGTCTCCCGGATGAACGGGACGTTCTCCCGGGCATGACGAAGCCCGATATCCCGGCATTTATCCAGCGTGCATCGGGTAATCCGGTCTAACTGTTTCTTATTCAGCTTTCTCATCGCCCGAGTCCCATAACAGTTTTGAGGTGATGACAAAGGCGATGCTCCCGCCCAGTTTTTCAGTCGCCCGTTCCTCAAAAAGCTCCGAAGCGCTTCTCCTTGACTTCTTTGACGCGCGGGGCTCTCTTGTCTTATAGGTTCCCTTGAGCATCTTTCTCATAAAAGCTTCTCCTTGTTAAGTATTGTCCTGGCGTAAAAATCCGCGAATTCAAGATCGACCGGCACGTCGATATCGATCGACCTCTCGAGCGGCATGATCCAGAGTTTCACCTTTTTACCGATGATCGCGTTCTGGTCGAAGAGGCAGCTTCTCCGGGTCGCGTAGATGCCGCCGTTGGTGATATACAGTTTTGACAGCGCCTGCGAGATCCCGATGTCTCCCTTAAGCTCCTTTCCCATAAAATTCTTCGCGTAAGAATCCTTATCGAGAAAGTACATCCATTCGGGCCTCTCGTGGATCTCGTTGACGCTCATGACGGTATCGGCGTCCGAATCGATCAAGAGATCGACGCAGCCGTCTATATCATCGGGGAGACAGAAAGGCGTCGTCGGCTGTATGGTCACGGCGATATCGACAGGATATCGTTCGGTATCCTCGAGAAATCTGACCGCATGCTGCGTCACCAGCTCCGAAGCGACGTCTTCGGCGATATCTTTGGGCCTCACAAAGGGCACTTCCGCGCCATGGACCTTCGATATCCGTATGATCTCGGGATGATCGCTTGAGACGATCACCCGGTCGATCGTCTTCGCGGCGCGCGCCGCCTCTATCATATAGGCGACCAGCGGCTTTCCTGCCAGGGTCCTGATATTCTTCAGGGGGATCCTTTTTGAACCGCCCCTCGCATGAATCACCGCAATGACATTCACATTTCACCTCCGCCGGGCTTCTACCACTTATACACTAGAGAGCGTCTTTTGTCTTTATAACCTTTAAGTTCGGTAAGCTGCGAAAAGACCTTCCTGAATGCCCGCACGATGTCCCGCATATCGTTGAGGGTATTCGGCCTGTTGATATGATAGATCCATATGAATTTCCTGTAGATCAATTCGCTGGCGACCGGATACCTGCCGGGATCATAGGAAATGGTTGTACCGTAAAACGGGCAGGAGAACGGACATCCTTTTTTACCGTATGCTATCTGCTTCTGAAAAAGAGGGTTTTCCGGCATGAGGCGAAGGTAGCCGGTACCGGCCGGGATACCTTCGGCCCGCAGGGCGGCGATGATCGCCGATCTTTTGACACCCGTTACCGCCTCATCATACAGGAGCGCAAAGACATGGCACACATGACCGTTCTTCCTGAGCGCCTGGGGAACGGTTATGCCCGGAAGCCCCCGAAGATTTTCGGCCAGAAAGCGCGCGTTCACATTGCGGATACGGTTATTGACGTCTAACTTTTTCAGCTGGCTTATCCCTAAAGCGGCCGTTAATTCGGTCATCCTGAAATTGAACCCGACCACATTAACCAGTTCGTCCAGCGGCGCGTCGGCATCAGGGATGGATTCTCCGTGGTTCCTGATCAGCCTGCAGGCGCGCGCCAAGAGAGGATCATCGGTCACGATCATCCCTCCTTCTCCTGTCGTTATATTTTTTGTCTCCTGAAAACTGAAGACGCCGATATCGCCGATCGTTCCGGCATACTTTCCCTTAGAGCGGACCCCGGGAGCCTGAGCGCAATCTTCGATAACCTTAAGCCCTTTCATCCTGGCTATCTTCATGATCGCATCCATATCGGCGGCATTCCCCAGGAGATGGACGACCAGGATAGCTTTTGTCTTCGGGGTGAGGCTCTTTTCGATCTCATAGGGGTCGAGACAAAAATTTGCCGGTGCCACGTCCGCGAAAACGGGGATGGCGTTGAACGCCAGGATGCTCATCGCCGTCGCGTTAAACGACAGACACGTCGTTATGACCTCGTCACCCGGACCGATCCCGCAGGCGCCGATCGCAGCGATGAGTCCCGATGTGGCTGAATTAACGGAGATCGCGAATGTCGTCCTGAATCTGCGGGCGAAGTCCGCCTCGAATTGCCGGATCATGGTCCCACCCAGGAATGTAAAATACTGCCCGCGGGTGCGCCGGGCTGCGTCCCGCGATGACATCGCAAGCTGAGGTTCGATATCCGCGGACGGGCTTCCCATGAATCTGGAGAATTCTTTCCGTCTGAGAACGCCGAGTATCTCTTTCCGGTCATCTTTGTCCACGATCACCGGCTGACGAAAAGGTCTTGTCCTGGTCTTTCTGCCGCCAAAAAGCGCTAACATATCTCTTTCCCCTGCCGTTTTTTTGCGATCATAATAATCCGATCCGCAGAACTTGACCACCGGATCGTCTCAGGCGAGACCTCTCCCCTGACGACGGAACCCTGAAAGAATCCCATCGCGAGCATGACCCTCTCCAGCCTGGATCTCGGGACGGGTAAGCACTGCTCAACGATAAATCCTGTCTTGTGAAGACAGCTAGTCAAAGAAGAGACTGTCGGTATGCATTGGACATAATCGCCGTATCGCGAGAAGAGAGAGTTCCCCTGCGAATAATAAGGGCTGTCACCGTGATGACACTGTATAAAGAAGATTCCTCCGTCACTAAGCAGGGAACGGACCTTCTCCAATGCCTTCCTGAGGTTATTGAAATAATAGAGCGCTTCAATGGCTGTGATCAGTCCATATGACCTTGAACCTAATTCAGGAGGCATCTGATCAGGAAAGATGCCCCGAAAGATTTTTAGTCCCTTGCCTTGGCCGACCCGTACCGCCTCCCGCTGGGGCTCAAGGCCGTATGATTCGACGCCGATCGTCTCGAGAAAATGACACAGGCGACCCGAAGAAGCGCCGATATCCAGCGAGTGTTTAATGTCGTTTATCTTCACATACCGACGTAAGAGCACCGCCAGTGCGTGCAATCGCGATAAGAGCACCATAGGGTCTTCATATGAATCGGATATTTCATCAGCCGCTTCCCAATAGCGGGTGGTCTCACGGAGATCTATGCGCGGTTGCGGGTAGATCATGGCGCACTCGCGGCAGCGACAAAAATCCCTGGTCCCCCGCGCCGGTTCCTTGCATATCTGGCCGGTCCTGTAGATATCGGACTCGGCATGATCGCAGAAGGGGCAGGTATGCAGTTCGGTGGATGTCTTCATTATTTTATCTTTTCCGGCATTCCGGCCTTTCTGGCGGAAGAGATCGCCATCCCGATCATCTTGTCTACCAGGAGCGCTTCTTCTTCCGAACACTGGACTTTCTTTTGTTTTCCTTCCATAACCTGGACGATATCGCACACGGCGTCCGCAAAACGGTCGTTATCGGCGGGCGGCCTGATCTCCTTTGGGACAAGTTCCCGGTATCCCGAATACTGGTTGCTCTCCTCAAAAATGAAAAGTTCGAGCCGGGAACCGTTATCCGTTATGCGGATCCTCCCCTCGGTGCCGATAACGTCGATCTCAAAGATCAGATCTTCCCGCTTTCCCGCTGATGAGAAGCTGAAAAAAATGTCCTCGTCGCTCTTCTTCTTGAGCATGAACCATCCCGATATCCTCGGATCCACCCCCTGCTGAATGGTAACGGCGCTGACGCCCAAAGGCGTTGCGCGCGTAAGCATCAGGACGGTGTCAAAAAGATGCGAGCCGACCGTATAGATATGGCCTGTATACACAGCGTTGACAACCGCAAGATCGCCGACCTTCCCCTGCCTGATGATATCCCGCACCATCATGTATGCCGACTGCCATCGCCGGGTGTAGTTGACCGCGACAATGATATTCTTCCTCTGGGAGACGCTGACCATCTTCTTCGATTCACCGATCGTTCCCGATAAAGGCTTTTCGCAAAATACCGCTTTCGGGTTAAAATTCATCACCTCGGAAAAAACAGAAAAGTGCTCCTTGGTAGGTACGCAGATCGATACGAGATCGACCGTATGATGGGCGAACAGTTCTTTCACGTTCGCGTACACGGGAATATCAGGATACGCCTTCCCGAACGCCTTGATATGTTCGGGATTCATCTCGACCGCCCCGACCACATGAGTATCCTTGCATTTAGTATACGCGCCCATGTGCGTCCAGGTGTTCTTCCGTTTGGGATCCAGCTCGAACCGAAACCCGATATTTCCCAGGCCTATGATCGCGCAGTTTATCGCCACTGGATTACACCTCCCTTATTTCGCTGTCGCGGTCGCGTGCAGATGATCGATCCATCGCTCTACCGCCCGATCATCAGGAAACGCGTCGTAACTCCTCAGATCTTCCTCGCTGATGATATCTTTGCACCTTACTTTTCCCTCTAAGATCTTCCCTATCTGGGCAAAGAGCGTTTCCCTGTCATCAAAAACAAGGGTATTCATATATTTTTGAGCAAATGGATGGTACGTATCTCCGGTAGTATCGTAATACACCGCGTCCATGCCGCACAGGAGCGCTATGGTCGCGGGACTGTTCATCCCCATATTGATACTGACATCAGCGATCGCAAGGGCGTTGCCGATACTCCATCCAGACGGATCAAGCACAAAAAAGTTATCGTGTCTCTTCATCCTGTCCCACAGTCTATTAAAATGACCTCGATTCTCCTGATCCAATTTTGAACTGTACGGATCGATCGATTTCGGTTTCAGGCAGATAGTGATCTCAGCATATCTCGTACAGAAATCATCGATGATCGAAAGATACTCCAGGAAGAACCGGTCCGTAAGCTCCATATCTATGTTGTTGAACGACGAATCAAAAAAGACCGCGATCTTCCTATCCGCGCGGATATTGGGGATCCGGCCAAGGAGGGATCTCTTCTTGTCGAGGCCATTTTTGACTTCGCGCTTAAAGATGCATCCGATAGGGACTTTTTTATCGACGAAGTATGTCGACGAATGATAATCATAATGGATATCTCCCCAGACAAAGTAGATATTGTGAGCGATAAAGGCGTGATTATACGCTTTGTAAAAGGTAAGGTCGCTCCAGTGATTGATGGTGTTGAGCGTTCCGTATTTATTAAAGACCATGGTGGCCGCGATATCGTCATAATCGATCAGAGAGATATGGCATTGTATCCGGTAGAGGTTCATGAAGAGCTCGACCGGGAAGCACTTTTTATGGAACGTAAAGATCGATGGCCCAAGAAACATCTGTCTTCTTATCGCGCAACGCGCGTACGATCGAAGCGGTTCGATCATATAAAAGTACACAAGAGACGGGAATGCCCTGGTGACATTGATCGGGATGGTCGGGACGGAAGCGACCGCAAAACCACGCCTGCGGGATTCCTCAAAGAATCTCACGCGCATCTTTGACTTCTTATCAAGATTCAATACCAGCATGTCCTCTTTTTTTATCTTCTTATGATCGACCACGATATCATCGCGCATCGTGTTGCGGTAATACCCCCATGCGGCTTCCTTGGAGACCGCGTAGCGCTTCTTCTTTTTATTGAAGACAAATCCTCTGACAATGCATTCTTTGAGTAACCATACGTAATACGAAAAGAGCGGGATGACCTGCCAGAACGGGGTAATCCACCTCACCCGATACGAAACGCCATACCGCTTCTTCATGTACTCAATGACAAACTCGCTGATCGGATTCCGGAATACTACGATACGGCGCGGTCTCTTTCCTGAAAGCCTCAAGAGGTGCAAATCTCTTAACAGCGAGAAGATTTTATTGATCATCTCCTTTTTTATATACGCCTCAAATCTGTTCGTGGCGAAGATACTGTTGTAATGAGCGACGATATGATCATTTCCCCGTTGAGCCATGACCGTAGAATAGAATTGAACGGTCAGCTGTATCGCTTCGTCATTGACATCGTACCAGGCGTGTTTGTAGTCCGCGAGATATTCCTTGATCTCGCGCGTCCTGTTGAGGAGATGCCCTTTAAGGATCGGCAGGCGCTCAATAACGCTTCGGTACGCCGAAACGGCAATGGTTGGCATAAACGCAATGCGAGTGTTAACCACAAGGCTCCATAGTATCATCCCTATCCATTCAAAGCCGTCATCGCAAAATAACGCGATGCTGGTTTGAGAATCGCTCTGGGCGTTGTATCGTCGCCCTGCGTTAACGCGATCGCTTCTCTTCAATCGCGACCGGATTTTTCGAAATGCCGCCGAAAGGACAAATCCGACGGCCGGAAGAATCCCTTCTTTCCTGATCATCCTCTTTAAAAAGAACCTCCTGACCATGCCCTGCATTGTCTCGCGGGGTATATCCGCAAGCTGCAGAGGATAGCGATCGGTCCCCGCCAGGGTACTAATATACGACAATTCGTCGGCGATCAGGCCGCGTTCCTTCGCCAAAGCATATATCTCTGACCCGGGATACGCGTTCGCTTTATGAAGAGACAGGTATGACCAGTGATCAACCGAAGCAATAAAATCAAACGTTTCTTTAAGCGTCCTTTTGTCCTCTCCCGGTAAGCCGATGACGAATTGAGGAATGCAATGGAGCCCCGCTTCCCTGGCTGCCGCTACCGCCTTCCGGTTCTGTTCAACGGTCACCCTCTTCCTCATCGAATCGAGCATCTTCTGAGACCCCGACTCCAGGCCGTAGATGACCTCATAACAGCCGGCCTTTTTCATCTTTCGCAATGATTCGACATCGATAAGATCGGCCCGGAGCCCTCCGACACGGAAGTAAAAATCGGGGATCAGCTCCTTTATTTCCCCGAAACAAGAGATCATCTCTTGCATCCGCTTGTCCGAGACATTAAACAATTCATCGGCGATGCTGAAGATATTGATGCCGAACGTATCATGAAGAAATAGAATATGCTTTTTCGTAAAAGGCGCCGAATTAAGACCGATCGAGGCGAACTGCCGATAACAGAAGGTGCAGTTTCCCGTGCACCCCCGGGCAGTCATGACGGACATATGCCTGTTGTTTGACGAAAGGATGCGCTCAGGAAGATCTCTGGCATACCCTTGTCTATTCTTTATCCCATTGACAGCATACTGTTCGACATCGATGAGATCATAGGCGGGTATTCCCAGAGTATCCAGATCCGTTATCCGGGGACGCCGCGGCGTTTCGACAGGATCCGGGCCCTTTTCATCACGCAAAATTATGCCCCGCATCTGGCGCATATCATTCATCCCGCCGCCGCTTTCGAGTTTACGAAGTATCTCAACGACGGTATGCTCGCCTTCCCCTTTCACGCAAAGGTCTGCCGGCGAGTGCCGAAAAAGAAGATGAGGGATCGTGCTCGCGAGCGAACCCCCGGCGATCAAGAGCGACCGGGGAAATATCTCCTTACAAAGTCCCGACATCCAGAGAAAGTGGTTAAAGACGGTGACGATCCCACCGATACCGATGACATCCGGCTCCGTTTCAAGATCGAGAAGCATCTTTTTAAACCGCTCTTTCGTGACCCTCTTCAGATTCAGATCCCAGAGGGTTACTTTGTATGCGTTCCCCATCTCACGTCTGATAGTAGAGGCGATATACGCAAGTCCCAGAGGCGGGAATTCAGGCGTCGTGACCTCTTCTCTGTCGGGAGGATATATTAAGAGTATATGTTTATTCATACGGGATCTACGCCTCTTGAACCGCTAAAACCCTGTTAAACTCTCCCGCCCAGTCATTGATCCAGCGGTCGCTGCCTCGAGCGAACTGAGCGATAAATTCGGTCCTTGCCCTCTGCACGTCCTCTTTCTGCCACCAATCGTCAAGAGAACGGTATACCGTATTAATATGTTCTGCGGCCGATTTCGGCGAATAATGCAGGATCGAAGCTTTTTCAAGCATAGCGTAATACGGCTCTGCGGATTCCCGATAATACGCGATATTACGGTCCATGACAATAACGGTCGGTTTATTTCTCGCCAGCGCCTCCAGATAGGTCGTTCCAAAGTGATCGGTAACATAGAGAAGGCACTCGTCAAGCAGTACATCAAAGCGTTTGGTAAGATCGTCGAACGCGCAGCGGATACCCTCATCTTCAAGGCGCCTCCTGAGGGACCATTTATATGTATCGTCCTGTTGGTATAACCGCACGAGAACGGGAATATCGGGTTTAAGGGCTCTCAAAAACCGTATTGACATATCGATGGTCTCGACGACATAGGACGCGATCGAATGGATCTGGAAACGATGCATATATCGCGGGCACGAATTCATGACGAAGAGAATTTTTTCCTTGCGGCCGCAGTTGTCCTTTT
>Ga0315294_10005867_pt1 | contig 13483 bp, 17 predicted proteins | sample YL17G13_40_MG_FD_203626 | JGI IMG/M metagenome (GOLD analysis project Ga0315294, IMG submission 203626) | Sediment microbial communities from Yellowstone Lake, YNP, Wyoming, USA - YL17G13_40 | ecosystem: Environmental > Aquatic > Freshwater > Lake > Sediment | place: USA: Wyoming | collected... | reverse complement strand
CGCTGATCGAGTACTACCGGACGCGCGGTTTGCTGGTCGAGATTGACGGTGAAGTGGACATTGCCGGCGTGCAGGCGCAACTGCTGCGAGCCGTGCAGCACGAGGCCAGGTCTGTAGCGTAGGCCTGAGTGGGCGTTGGGAGAGTAGCATAGCCCCTTGTGGGCGTCTGAGGAGATTGTCGAAATGAAAGTCAAACCATCAGTGAAGAAGCGCTGCGAAAAGTGCAAGATCATCAAGCGACGCGGCGTGGTGCGCGTGATTTGCGTCAATCCGCGCCACAAGCAGCGTCAGGGCTAGCAGTCAGAACGTGCTGCGGCCCGGGAACCCGCCAGAGCAATTTCCTGAGTCGGGCCAAGGACTCAGAGGAGGACAACAGTGGCTAGAATTGCGGGAGTAGATCTCCCCAGAGACAAACGAGTTGAGGTAGGGCTGACCTACATCTATGGCATCGGCGACACGCGCAGCCGCTTCATCTTGAAGCAGACTGGGGTGAGCCCCGATACCCGAGTCAAGGATCTGACGGAGAGTGAGATCGCCCGCATTCGTGAACTCATCGACAGAGAGTTCAAGGTGGAAGGGGACCTGCGACGCGAAGTCGCCATGAACATCAAGCGCTTGACGGAGATCGGATGCTATCGCGGTCTGCGTCACCGGCGCAACCTGCCCGTGAGAGGGCAACGGACGCGCACGAATGCCCGCACCAAGCGGGGTCCGCGCAAGACGGTTCCTGGCCGCAAGCGGTCACGCGCCAAGAAGTAATCCATTGTGCGTGAGCCAGTGTCTGTGGCAGGGAGTCGGGGTGGCGTCTCTGCCCGTATGGGCAGAGCACGCCTCAGAGCAGGCTGGTCACGCAATCTAGCGGAGGCAAGATGTCACCACAGGTGAAGCGAGGGAAGAGCAAGGCCGGACGGCGACGCGAACGCCGCGTGACGCCACGCGCGCATGCGTATGTCCAGGCGACATTCAACAACACGATCGTGACCTTCACGGACACGGAGGGCAACGTCCTGCTCTGGGAGAGCTCGGGCTCCTCGGAGTTCAAGGGCTCGCGTAAGAGCACGCCCTATGCCGCCCAGGTCGCCGCCCAGAACGCGGCCAAGCAAGCGGCCGAGCAGGGCGTGCGCGAGGTCGATGTCTACGTGAAGGGCCCCGGCCCCGGCCGGGAAGCGGCCATTCGTTCGATTCAGGCGGCGGGCCTACGCGTGCGCTCCATTACCGACGTCACGCCCATCCCGCACAATGGCTGTCGTCCACCGAAGAAGCGTCGCGTCTAGTACGAAGCGGTGGCTGGCCTTGGGGCATGTATGCTACCCCCAAAGCGAAAGGGCCGGTCCTGAGGAGGGTTAATGGCGAGGTATATCGGTTCCAAGTGCAAACTCTGTCGGCGGGAAGGCGAAAAGCTCTTCTTGAAGGGTGACCGCTGCCTTTCTCCCAAGTGCGCTTTTGAGCGCCGCGAGTATCCGCCCGGCATGCATGGCCAGAAAAAGACGTTCCGTCGCAAGACGTCGGACTATGGCACGCAGTTACGCGAAAAGCAAAAGGCGCGCCGCATCTACGGTGTCCTGGAGCACCAGTTCCGCCGCTACTTTGCGGACGCGCTCCGCCACAAGGGCATGACCGGCGTCAACCTGCTGCAGACCCTCGAGCGCAGGCTCGACAACGTAGTCTACCGCCTGGGTTTCGCCAGCTCGCGCGACCAGGCCCGGCAGTTGGTGCAGCATGGTCATTTTGCCGTCAACGGAAAAGCGGTTAGAATTCCGTCCTTGCTGCTCAAGGGCAGCGACGCCATCACCGTACGCGAGGCCAGCCGCAAGACACAGTACTTCCAGGACCTTCCCAAGGCCATGGAACACGTCACCGTGCCGGGCTGGATTGCGTTGGACGCTGCGAACTTGCAGGGCCGCGTGGTCAACGTGCCTTCGCGTGAACAGATCGACGTACCGATCCGCGAGCAGTTGATTGTGGAGTTCTACTCGCGCTAGTCAGCGCGTGCCACAGAGTGCACTCTGGTTTTTCGATGTCCGCGGGTTTGTGGCGCGTTCGGAGACAGAGCGTACTGGGGAGGTTCTAGTTGTTCAAGTTCGTTTTGCCCAAAATCGAATGTGAGGCCAGCACCAAGAACTACGGGCGCTTTAGCATCAGCCCGCTGGAGACTGGCTTCGGAACGACGATCGGCAACTCACTGCGCCGTGTGCTGCTTTCGTCACTGTCCGGGGCGGCAGTCACCTCGGTGCGCGTGGGCGGAGTCTTTCACGAGTTCTCCGACATTCCCAGCGCCAAAGAGGACATGACCACCTTGATCCTCAATGTCAAACATCTGCGGCTGCGCTCGTCCGCCGAGGGCCCCGTGCGCTTGCAGGTCAGCACTCGCGGCAAGTCCGAAATCACCGCCGCCGACATCGAGTGCCCGGCCGAGGTGGAGATCATCAACCCGGAACTGCACCTTCTGACGCTGGATTCGTCTGACTCGGAGTTGGACATCGAGTTCACTGTCGAGAGAGGCCGTGGCTATTCACCCGCCGAAGAACGCGAGAAACTGCCCATTGGGCAGATTCCTGTGGACGCGATCTTTAGCCCGATCACCAAGACCAGCTACAGCGTGCAGCGCACACGTGTCGGTCAGGTGACGGACTATGACCGGCTCGTGCTCGAGATCTGGACCGACGGCACGCTGCGCCCGGCAGAAGCGCTGAGCGCGTCGGCGCAGATCCTGGTGCGCCACATGACCCCCATTGTGGGCGTCAGCGAAGTGCCTGCGCAAGAGGTTGCCGAGCAGACCGAGACGTCGCAGCTGAGCGTCTCCCGGCAGACTTATGATACGCAGATCGAGAGCCTCGAGCTGTCTGTGCGTGCCTACAACTGCCTCAAGCGCGCCGGCATCACCCGCGTGGGCGAGATCCTCGACAAGCTGGCCAAGGGGCAGAACGAGCTACTGGCCATCCGCAACTTTGGCCAAAAGTCGCTTGAGGAGGTGCTGGCCAAGTTGCGCGACAAGGGCTTCCTGACCGACGAGGGTGCTGTGCCCGAGGATCAGGCGGCCACTGAAAAGGGCGATCCCGGCCAGGCCGCCACTGCGGCTGATGTCGCTGCAGACGGCGCCGACGAGGACACGGACGGGAACGACGAGGACGGGGCAGGCCAGGAGTAGCTCCTGGCGCCTGCTCGCGCTGAACACTATTTGTGAGCGAAAGGAGGCCCTCCACCCATGAGACATCGTGTGGCAGGCCGACATCTACAGAGACCAACGGGAGTGCGCCAGGCCCTTTTCAGGAACCTGATCAGCGACCTCATCCGCCACGAGCGGATTGAGACCACCATAGCCAAGGCGCGCGCCATCAAGGGCGATGCGGAAAAGATGATCACGCTGGCCAAGCGTGGCACCAAGGCCACCGAGGAGGGCGAGCGTCTGCACTGCAGACGTCTTGCCTTGCGCACCATGCGCGATCCCGAGCTGGTGAAAAAGCTGTTCGACGAAGTCGCGCCGCGCTACGCAGAGCGGCCCGGCGGTTATACGCGCCTGATCAAGCTGGGGCCGCGGCATGGCGATGCGGCTGAGATGGTTGTGCTCGAACTGGTCAAGTGAGAATGGGCGAGTCGCAGGCTGAGGCCCCGTTGTCTGGAGCCAGTGACCGGCGCCGACGTCTTGTCAAGTACCATCTGATGGCCATCGTCGAGTACGATGGCACACAGTACCTTGGGTTTCAAGTTCAGGGCCCCGCTGCGGGAAGGCGGAGTGGACGGACGGTGCAGGGCGAGATCGAAAGCGCCCTGGCTGAAGTAACGCAACGAGCAGTGCGCATCGTCGCCGCAGGGCGCACGGATGCGGGGGTCCACGCCAGCGGCCAGGTGATCCACCTGGACGTGGTCTGGGGCCATGCGCTGCCAGACCTGCAGCGGGCGCTCAACGCGGTTCTTCCGCGCGACATTGCGATCCGGGAGCTGCGCGAAGCGCCGCCCGGTTTCCACGCCCGCTACAGCGCGCGCAGTCGTGAGTACGCCTACACGATCTGGAACGCGCCGGTGCGCTCGCCGCTCCACGAGCGGTACGCGCAGCACTGCCAGCGGCCGTTGGACGCAGAGGCGATGGACCGGGCCTGCCAATGCCTGGTGGGGACGCGCGATTTCCTGCCCTTTGGCTGGCCGCCGCACGGCGACAACACGGTGCGCACGGTCTTCCGGGCGCGCTGCCGTCGCGAGGGCGAGCAGGTGCTCGTAGAGATCGAGGCAGACGCCTTTCTGCGCAGCATGGTGCGGCGCATCGTGGGCAACTTGATCCTGGTTGGGTACGGGGATTTGAGCGTTGAGGCTTTCGCTGGCCTCCTCTCGTTGCGACACCGGCGTCTGCCGGCCGTGGCGGCGCCAGCGCAGGGGCTGACCCTGGTGAGGGTGAACTATGGAGTCTCTACCGCTTTCTGCTAGAGACGAGAAGGAGTTGGGACAAGTGGGCACTTATGCCATCAAGGCAGGAGAAGTCGAGCGCCGTTGGTACGTGGTTGATGCGCAGGGCAGGACGCTGGGGCGCCTGGCCACCGAGATCGCCAAGGTCCTGCGCGGGAAGAACAAACCTGTCTTCACCACGCACATGGACACCGGAGATTTCGTGATCGTGATCAACGCGGAAAAGATCCACGTGACCGGCAACAAGCTGGCGGCCAAGAGGTATTATCATTACTCCGGCTACATGGGAGGCCTGAGCAGCGTGGTCCTGAGCGACCAACTGCAGCGGCACCCGGACCGCGTGATCATCCATGCGGTCAAGGGCATGCTGCCCAAGAATCGTCTGGGCCGCGCCATGATCCGCAAGCTCAAGGTCTATGCCGGCGACAAGCACCCGCACGCTGCACAGAAGCCTGAGCCACTGGCACTGTAGGACAGGAGAACCTGGGTTTCTGTCAGGGGCCCGGTTGCTGAGAACGCCAAAGGAGCACAAGTCAATGTCAGCCAAGTATTACCATGGAACCGGAAGACGCAAGAGCGCGGTCGCCCGCGTGAGGCTCTACCCCGGCACGGGCAGCATTGTCATCAACGACAAACCCGCGGACGAGTATTTCTCGCGCGACGTCGACCGCATGCAGGTGCGCGAGCCGCTCAACGTCACCAGCCTGATGGAGCAGTTCAACGTGATGGTCAAGGTCGAGGGTGGAGGGGTCTCGGGCCAGGCCGGCGCCGTGCGCCACGGCATTGCCCGCGCGTTGCTGAGCGCCAACCCCGAGCTGCGCAAGACCCTGCGCGACCATGGCTTCCTGACCCGCGATCCGCGCGAAAAAGAACGCAAGAAGCCCGGTCTCAAGCGCGCGCGCAAGGCGCCTCAGTACACCAAGCGCTAGTGCTGTAGCCGGATTGGCATGAAAACCAAAGGCGAGGCTGCGCAGGCAGTCCTCGCCTTTGGTCGTGCCGGCAGAGTAGAGTGACCGGATCAGGCTGCCCAATGCCAAGCTGACTGCCTCGGCCGTCTCCAGACCGAGGGTCAGCACCAGGATCTACGCCGCCTGTGATCGCGGAGGGGCAATGATCCTGAACTTGGGAGGTGCTGCCCAACTGGTCCGTGAGCAACCAGTACAGCGTGCTGCTCTCACGCATGGCCACGCGCTTGCCCGCATGGTAGTAGTAGTTGCGCACCGTGCTGCCGGTTTGCTCGTAGTGGCCGCCGGCGTAGAACGTGGTCGTGTTGGCCAGGGTGGCCGTCACCACGCCTTTCTGCTTCACGTTCGTCAGCCGGTTCTCAGCGTCGTAGGACGGGGAGTAGGTGTAGACACCTACGGTGCGGGTGATCATGTTCCCGTTCAGGTCGTAGGCATACGAATTGGAGCCCGCCGCGGTCGCGGCATGCGGTTGGGTGGCGCCATAGGTGTAGGCCACTCCGCCCTTGCCGCTCAGGTTGCCGATGGCGTTGAAGGCGTAGGTTTCGGTGTAGATGCCCCCTGTCCCGCCACTCACCGTGGCTGAGATGACGCGATCCAGCGCATCGTAGGTGAAGGTCTGGGTTTGGGTACCACCCGCTTTGTAGTCCTTGATGCTCGAGACGTTCCCCACCCTGTCATAGGCATATTCCAGTTTCTGCAGCCCCTCGAACGGGCTGCTGGGGCCGGTCTTGATCCACTGCAGCCGGAAGTTGCCGGCCGCGCCCAAGTAGACGTAGTCAGTTTGTAGGGTCGGACTGCCAGCCGTGTTGCCCAGCTTGAGCAGGTCGATCTGACTCAGGGCATTGTAGTCAGTGCCAACGGCATAGTTGCTGGTACCGACCAGGGTGGCAGGGCGGCCCCACTTGTCGCAGCCCGTGGTGACGGTCTCGCCGGCCTGCCCGCCGTTGCCTCCGGGGTAGACCTGCGTCGCCAGCAGGTCGCGCGGGTTGTAGGTCCACTGCGTCTTGAAGCTGCCCCCACCCGTGCCGCTGATGGCCTTGGTCTCGGTCAGCACCCGCCCGCGCGCGTCGTAGCTCCACAGCGTGTACCCGGAGCCGTCATCCATGCGCGTGCGCAACCCATTGCCCAGGCTGCCCTGGTCGTAGGTGTAGGTGACGCTGGTCATACCCGCCGTGGGCGCGTACTGCTTGCCCGTCAGCCGGTTGGCGAAATCATAGCTAAAGGTGATGACCTGCCCTTGGGCGTCGGTCTGGGTCTCCAGGTTGCCCGCGTCGTCGAAAGCGTAGCTCCAGGCGCCCATGTCCGGGTCCCACATGCCGGTCTTGCGCCCCAGGGCGTCGTAGGTGATGGCCGTGGTGTTGCCCAGGGTGTCGGTCACGCGCGTCAGCCAGTCCAGGGTGGCGTAGCCATAGGTGGTGGTGGCGTAGGCGGTGGGGGTGAACGCCGGCGCGCTGTACAGGCCGCTGCACTCGGTCACGGTGGTCAGGCGTCCCAGGAAGTCGCTCTCGTTGACCTTCATGTGACCGTTCTCGTCCAGCATGGCCTTGCGCAGGCCGTCGTAGGCCGCGCGCACGGCGCTGCCAGCGCTGTTGGTCACCGCCCTTTGACTGCACTCATTGTACCATCCCCTGCTTTCGGAAGTGCTTATAGAGACACAGGGTATCGTGCGCACGGTCGTCGGCTTCAGCCTGTCTGGCGTTGCTCCCGTTCCGATCAGAAGCCCGCTTCCCGAGACCTTTACTCGATCGTCACTTCCACAATATCCGGCACGATGCTCTTGAACTCCAGCCCCGAGCCGTCGGGCAGCACTACGCGCGGTGCCACCTTGTGCGTGCCGCGGCCCAGACGGGCCAGGTCCAGGACTACCTGCACGTCCTCCGGCTGGAGCGCTTGTAGCGCGGGCATGGGGCCGGAGAGGATCACGTCTACCGACTGGGGCGAAGCCGTTGCGCGCAGACCCGGGCGCAGGTTCTGGAGCTTGAGCTCGCGATGCACCGTCTGCCCGCCCAGCAGCGGCTGGATGCTGATCTGCACCAGGATGCCCTCTCTGCCCGCACCGTCGCCCAACACCAGCACGCCCTCCGGCAGGGCCAGCGCCACGCGCTTGATCACGTCCTGTGTGGCCTTGCCCAGTTCGATGGGCTCGGTGTCCAGGTAGCCTGGCAGCTCGGCGATTACCGACTGCCGGCCGTACACTGTGACCATGATCGGCTCGACTTTGATGTTGCTGATCCAGTAGCCCGCCGCGGGTGCGCCGCGTGGGTTGGCGCGCACCGTCACGTCGCGGTAGCCCACCTGGCGCTCGATCACCACCTTCACCACCACGGCTGCGGGCGTGACCGTCACCCCTTGCACCTTGTTTCCCGCAGAGTCGAGCAGCGTCGGCGCGTCTTGCCTGGTCACGGTCTCTCTCGCGCTCTTGAGGCTGATTTCCAGCACCGCCTCGGTCACCTGGCTCACGCTGGTCTGCGGTCCGCGGATCGTGACCTGGTCGGGCTCCACCACCGGCGTGCGCGAGACGTAGCCCAGGGGGATGCTCTCCTCGTCGAGCACCTTGGCTCGCACGCGCACCTTGCGCTCGGCCACAGGCTCCAGGTTGAGCGTAAAGTGCGCAGGGTCGACGCCCAGGATGGCCACTGCCTTGTCTGCCGCCTTGGCCACCACCGGCACCTCGTGCGCGCCGGCCTCCAGGCCCTGCAGGTCCACAATGGCCTCAAAACTCGTCGGACGCAGCCCGTCCCAACTGGTGCTCAGCGCGCGCACGCGCAGCCTGACCTCCGTGGGCATGGTGCCGGTAATGACCAGGTCCGGGCCCAGGTTCAGGATCTTGAGCGGGATGGGGGTGGGGAAGACCTGCGTGCGGGGCGGCGCTTTCTCGTACATAGCTACCACCCACACCACCACCGCCAGGAAGACGGCCAGCAGCGCAGAGCTGAGGTTCGACAGAATTCCGCGCCACAGTCTCATGCGTCAGCCTCCAGGTCCCCTGTTGGGGTCTCGTGGGCAGACGCTCCCTGCACGGGAGAGTCCTGGGCCGTAGGGTCGGTGGGCTCTGGCTGCCGAGCGTGCGGGTCGGCCCTCGACGGCACGTCGCCTCTGGACTGGCCGGCCACGCGCTGGTGCAACCAGGCCGAGAGATCGAACTGCACGAACGGGCCGTAGAGTCGCTGCAGGATGTTGCGCAGGCGGTTCTCGTCCAGGTGGCGCACCATACGTCCGTTGTGCGCCACCGAGATAGTGCCCGTCTCTTCTGAGACCACGATGGCGATGGCGTCGGTCTGCTCGCTGATGCCCAACGCGGCGCGGTGGCGCGTGCCCAGTTGACGGTCGGCCAGCGTGACGGCAGTCAGCGGCAGAACCACCGCCGCTGCCACCACCTGGTCCTCGCGCATGATCACGGCTCCGTCGTGCAGGGCCGTGTTAGGGTAAAAGATGGTCTGCAGCAGCTCGCTGGAGACCTGCGCGTCGATGCGGACGCCTGTATCGACATAATCCTGCAGGCCGGTGTTGCGCTCCAGAACGATGATCGCGCCGTGGCGCCGCTCGGCCAGCGTCAGGCAGGCTCGCGACACCTGGCTGATGGCGCGGTTGGCGGCTGCCTCGCGTCTGGGCCGGTCGATCAGGCCGCCCGCGCGCCCCAGACGCTCCAGCGCGCGGCGCAGCTCGGGCTGAAAGATCACTGGGATGGCCACCAGCAGGGCGGGGATGGCGTTGCCGATCAGCCAGCTAAAGGCGATGGGACGAAAGACTGAGCTCAGCAGCACGGCGAGAAAGACGAAAATGATCACGCCGCGCAAGAGGGAGATGGCTTGCGTGCCCTTGATGAGCTGCAGCAGGGCAAAGAATACAGCCGCCACCAGCAGGATATCGATTCCGTCGCCTGGGCGCATGCGCCCAAGCACCCACAGAATGTCGGACATCTAGCCTCTACCGGTTGCTACTTGTTGGCCAGGAGCACGGCCAGCACGGCCTTCTGCGCGTGCATGCGGTTCTCGGCCTGGTCAAAGATCGCTGAGTGGGGGCCGTCGGCCACCTCGTCGGTGATTTCCTCGCCGCGGTGCGCGGGCAGGCAGTGCATGACGATGGCCTCTTCGTCGGCCTGGGCCAGCAGCGCGGCGTTGACCTGGTAGGGAGGGAACACCTTGCGGCGCTGCGCCGTCTCGGCCTCTTGGCCCATGCTGGTCCAGGTGTCGGTGTAGATCACGTCTGCGCCCTGCACCGCCGCCTGGGGGTCATAGCCGATCTCAATCTCGTTGCCGCTCTCTCGCGCGATGTGAAAGGCCGCCTCGGCCACCTCGGCGCGCGGCTCGTAGCCACGCGGCGTCGCCACGCTCACGTCCATGCCCACCTTGCTGGCGCCAAAGAGCAGCGAGGTCAGCACGTTGTTGCCGTCGCCCACCCAGGCCAGCTTGAGCCCGCGCAGCACGCCCTTCTTCTCCAGTATGGTGAGCAGGTCCGCCAGGCCCTGGCAGGGGTGCGAGTAGTCCGAGAGCCCGTTGATCACCGGCACGCGCGCATAGGCCGCCAGTGTCTGTAAGTCCTTGTGCGCAAAGACGCGCGCCATGATGCAGTCCACGTAGCGGCTCAGCACACGCGCCACGTCGGGCACGCTCTCGCGCTTGCCGAGCTGGATTTCGTCGGGTGAGAGGTACATGGCCTGGCCGCCCAAGTGGCGCATGGCCATCTCGAACGAGACGCGCGTGCGCAGCGAGGGCTTTTGGAAGATCATGCCCAGGGTCTTGCCCGTCAGGATGGGCTGATTGCCGCCGGCCTGCCACTCTTCCTTCAGCTCCTGCGCTACATTCAGCAGGTGCCAGAGTTCATCGCTCGACAGGTCCGCCAGGGAAAGCAGGTCCTTCTTCATCGCAGGTCCTCCTTGTGAGTTCGTGGCGCGATTATAGCACAAAAACCCTATGCAGGACAAGCCGAACACCCGCACATTGCTGTCAACGGACACTCCAACGGACAAGCGGAGTCGGGCAGCGACGGCGCAACGTGTCCGCTTGTCCGGTCCGCAGTCCGTTGACAGCTCGTCGCAGCCGACGAAGCGCCGCGCCCGTCTCCAAGAGAAGCTCGACGCGATCGGGGCTACCCGACAATCCCGCCCGAGACGCGTTGCCCCTTGCTCACGCCCACCCCCACCCTCGGGCCGTGTGACATGCGAGGGGAAACGTGAAGAGTGCACGACAGGGGGTGACGGGTGCCCATCACTTCACTGTGCGCCATAATGCGTGTACCACACCGCTCCAGCCACGAACGAGTTCGCGGCCTGGAACGCGAAACCTGCTGCAAGCAGGTTCAAAGCGCCGCGCGAACCTGGCCTACAGCAAAGCAGGGTACGATTCCGTGACCATCAGCCGACCTGTGGCGCTGACCAGCGGACAGGACGCCTGTCTGCCCGACCTCACCCTGCGCAAAGGCACAGCGAGAGAACATGCAGACACCCAGCGCGCGCATGCGCCTGTGGGAAGTTGTGGGCCTGTTCCTCAAGCTGGGCTGCCTGAGCTTTGGCGGGCCGGCTGCCCACATTGCCCTCATGGAGCACGAAGCGGTCACGAAACGGGGCTGGCTCAGCCGCGAGCACCCCCTGGACATGCTGGCCGCCACCAGTCTCGTTCCGGGCCCCAATGCCACCGAGATGGCCATGCACATCGGCTTCGTGCACGCGGGCTGGCCTGGCCTGCTAGCGGGCGGCGCCGCCTTTATCATCCCCGCGGCGCTGATCAGCCTGGCGCTGGCCGCCGCATACAAAGCCTGGGGTGGTCTGCCCGAAGGGGCGGCACTGTTCTACGGCATGAACCCGGCAGTAATGGCCGTCATCCTGGTGGCCACCTACCGGCTGGGGCGCACGGCGATCCGGGACTGGCGCTCGGTTGCGCTGGGCGTGGCCTGCATTGCCGCGGCGTTGCTGGGCGTGCACGAAGTGTGGGTGCTGATCGGGGCCGGGCTGGCGGGGGCTGTGCTCTACGCGCGGCCGGGCAGCCTGGCGGCGCTGTGGCTGCCGTTGGTCCCGTTGCTGGGCCTGGCAGGACCGCTGCGGGCAGGGACGTGGCGCGACAACCGGCTGGTTCAACTAGCGCTGTTCTTCCTGCGCGTGGGGGCCACGCTGATGGGCAGCGGCATGGTCTTCTATGCCCTGGTGCAGCGCGACGTGGTCGTGCGCTACGCCTGGCTGACTCGGCAGCAACTGCTCGACGCGATCAGCGTTGGGCAGATGACGCCGGGGCCGGTCATCTCCTCGTCCACCTTCATGGGCTACCTCATCGCCGGGCTTCCCGGTGCGGTGGTCTCTACAATCGCGATCTTCCTGCCTTCGTTCCTCATCGTCGCCGCATTAGGCCCATGGCTGCCACGGCTGCGGCGGTCGCGCACGGCCAAGGCCTTTCTGAGTGGCGTGAATGTGGCTGTGGTGGCTCTGATCCTGGTAGTCAGCGCGAGCCTACTGCGAGCAGCGCTGGTAGACGTCTGGACCGTGCTGATCCTGTTGCTGGGGCTGACGGCCCTTCTGCGCCTGCGACTGGGCACGCTTTGGCTGGTGCTGGGCGGCGCCCTGGCCGGTCTGCTGCGCTACGTGTTGGTCCATTGAGGTGAGGGGCTACCCACCGCAACTTGACGGCCGACTGCATTCCTGTTATACTGCCAGGCAGTACAGCGGTATCGCAGGAGGCTTCCCATGTCTGATGTCATCCAGCTGCAAATGGCAGCACGGGGCGTGCTCACGCTGCCCAAGGCGCTGCGCCAAAGCTATGGCCTGAAGCCAGGCGACATGTTCACCCTGCTCGACCTGGGCGGCGTGTTCGTCTTGAGCCCGCGTCGCTCCGAGGTCGACGCCCTGGCTGAACGCATCAGCCAGACGCTGACAGCGCAGGGAGAGTCTCTGCAATCCATGTTGACTGCCCTGCGTGAGGAGCGCGAGCGCTATGGCGAGGAACCCTAGAGCGTTCCTGGATATCAGCGCTTTGTTCGCGGGCATTTGGTCCGAGCAGGGAGGCGCACGCATGATTCTGCGCCTGGCCCAGGCGGACGTCGTGCAGCTCCTGGTAAGCCCCCAGGTTCTGGCAGAGCTGGAGCGTGCCTTGCGCCGCAGAGCGCCCACGGAACTGGGCCGGCTGGCCCTTCTCCTGGAACGCAGCGCAGTCGAGGTCGTGTCCACGCCATGCGAGGACGCGGTCCGAAAATGGCAGGGACTCACGCACCACGCCGGCGACGCGTGGATTGTGGCTGCGGCGTGCTCCAGCGACGCGGACTATCTCGTGACTCTGGACCGAGAGCACTTGCTAGACAACGCGGCGTTAGCACAAGCAGTGCCTTTCCCGATTGCCACGCCCGGCGATTTCCTGGCCTGGTATCGAAAACGACTCAAGGATGCACAATGAAGACGCTGAGCGTCTGGCGCTCGCGGCACTATGGCAGAGCGGCATTGGTGGAGCGCAGCATGACCGCGCTGCACGGCAGGTAGACCTTCCACGGTCGCTGCGGGCTCACCACCTCTGCCGCCACGTGCACCTGCCAGTGTCCATCCTCCCACGCCTGCCACACCAGGTATTCAGAGCGCGCATCGTGCGCCAGGCGTGGGCGCGCGAACGCGCCGGCGCTGTGCGTCAGGCGCGCCTCGGACGTCCACGTCGCGCCGCTGTCCATGCTGCGGCGCGCGTAGACCTCACCCGTGCCGTCGCGATAGTCCTCCCACACCAGCGTCAGCACGCCGCCGCTGACGTCCACATCGGGCCGCCAGGCCCCCGCTCCGGGAGTGGACGCACTGAGGGCGCGCGGCAGGCTCCAGCTCGCACCACCGTTCGTTCTCACCTTGTAGTACACCTGGAAGGCACCGCTGCGGTCGTCGGCCCAGACCAGGTGCAGCCTGCCGTTGGCTGCGCCCAGCGCCGGATCGCAGGCGTTGTGCGCCTGGGTCGTGACGGGCGCCGGCGCCGACCAGGTCAGCCCGCCATCGGCGCTGCGGCTGGCGTAGAGCTGCCAGCTCTGGTCGGCGAGCTGCACCCATACCGGGTACACGTTGTCGCCCTCGGCCGCCAGCGCCACGTGCCTCGAATTCTGGACCACCGACGTCACCACCGACGTGGACGTCTATCTCTACGACAACTTTGACGGGACCAGCCCCA
>Ga0315294_10005866_pt1 | contig 13484 bp, 9 predicted proteins | sample YL17G13_40_MG_FD_203626 | JGI IMG/M metagenome (GOLD analysis project Ga0315294, IMG submission 203626) | Sediment microbial communities from Yellowstone Lake, YNP, Wyoming, USA - YL17G13_40 | ecosystem: Environmental > Aquatic > Freshwater > Lake > Sediment | place: USA: Wyoming | collected... | reverse complement strand
CACCTGCCCGAGCTGTTCTTCGATGTCGGCGATTTCGAGGCGGTGCGCTGCGACTTCTACCGCGTGGCGTCCGAGCTCGTGGCGGAGGGTTTCTTCGCGCCGATCCGCGACTGGTGCCGCGCCCACGGCATCGCCTCCAGCGGCCACCTGCTGTGCGAGGAGCGGCTGAGCTGGCACGTGTGGTTCGAGGGCGATCTGTTCCGCTGCCTGCGGCACCTGGACTGGCCGGGCATCGACATCCTCTCCTCGGTGCCGCAGGACCTGCTCGCCGGCGAGGGGTTCCTAACCCCCAAGTTCGTCAGCTCCGTCGCGCACATCTGCGGCCGTCCGGTCGTCATGAGCGAGACCTCCGATCACGTCCAGCGCATTCGCGGCGGTGCGGCCTCCGTCCAGCAGATGGCTGGCACCGCCGGGCTGCAGTTCGCGCTGGGCGTTAACCTCATCACCTCCTACTACCCCTGGCGCGGGTATGCGCAGGATGACGTCGTCACGTGGCTGCGCGGGGCGCAGTCGCTGCCGCAGGGCGCGTATCGCGCATACTGCGATTATGTCGGGCGCCTGGGGGTGATGCTGCGCGGCGGGCGCCACGTATGCCCCGCTGCGGTGTACTACCCGGTGCGCGCGATGCAGGCGCTCTTCAGGCCGAGCAATCGGCCATATCACGAACCGGCCGCCCACGGCGAGCAGGTGGCCGCGCTGGACGCGCTGGTGCGCGACCTGGCGCGCGGGCTGCTCCAGCGCCACCTCGATTTCGACTTCGTGGACGACGAGGCCCTGGCCGAGGCGGAAGTGGGGGAGGGCGCGCTGCGCGTCGCCGACGAGCGCTATCGCCTGCTGATCTTGCCGGCGGCGCAGGTGATGGAGCGCGGAGCGCTGGCAAGCGCGGTCCGCTTCGCGCAAAGTGGGGGCGCAGTCATAACGGTCGAAAGCCTGCCGGGCAAGGCCGCGCGGTCGGCGGATGCCGGTAAGGTGGCGCGGCTGGCCGAAGAGCTTCGCGCCGCCGGCGTCGCCCCGCTGTCGCTCGACGACGCACTGGCGCAGGCGGCGCAGCGCGCTTCCCCCGCAATCGCGCTCGAGCCCGCGTCCCCGCAGGTGCTCGCTCTGCACCGCGTGCGCGACGACGGGCTGCACGTCTACTTCTTGACCAACACCGCGCCGGCCCCGTGTGAGGTCACCGCGCGCCTGAGCTCCGCGGGCGACACGTGCATCTGCTGGCCCCGCACCGGCGCTATCGAATCCGCCGCCCGCGGCGGCGATCACATTCCTCTTTCCCTCGGCGCCTACGAGGGCGTCTTCGTCGTCGCCCGGCCGTAAGGCTGCGGCCGGCCCCACGCGCCGTGGGCGCCGGCCGCGACGGAGTCGTTCGGTCCGAGCTCTGCCTACCCCGTTTTCGCCACCGCGCCCTTGAGCGTGAACTGCATGTCCATGCTCATGGACTGCGCGCCCTGCTGCGGGACGGTGACCGTGCTGTGCATGCTCATCTGCTGGTTGGCCTGGAAGTCGAAGCGCACCAGTATTCCCTGCGTGGCGTCGAACTGCATGTTGCCGGCGAGCTGCTGATCCATACTCATCGTGCCCGACATCGGCGGCGCGCCCTGTGCGGCCGTTCCGGCCGCCTGCATGGCCGCGCCGAGGTCGAAGTCCTTCATCGCGGTCACCGACTCGACGCGAATGTTGGCGATCTTGCGATCACCGTCCCACGTCTCTACGCTGGTGAGCGCCATCTTGATATCCGTGGTCACCGGCGTGTTCATTCCTGGCAGCGTCTCGCTCTTGCTCTCGCTCCAGGTCTGACCGACGGTCAGCGGCTCGGCCGGCAGCAGAAGTTGACTCTTCATCATCTCCTTCATGGACATACCAGGCATCAGCGATGACAGATCACCCATCCCCGGTATGACCAGATCCAGCACCTCGCCCCGCGGCCCGATCTTGATCTCGAGCGGCTCCTGGATGAACGGGATCTTCATGTTGCCCGGCATCATGGGGATCTTGCCGCCCTCCGCCTTCTCCCCGTCCACCTTGACCGTGTAGCTTCCGCCCTTGACCGACATCTCCAGCTTGTGCCCCATCAGGTCCATCTTGAACGACAGGTTTTCCGCGCGCACGCGCAGCCGCGCGGCGCCGGTCGCGTCCACCCCCAGGACCTTGGCCACTCCCTCTCCCTGTGCCACCGCGTGCAGCGGCATCTGGCCCGGCATCTCGGGCGCACCGCCCGGCATCGGCATGTCCATGCGCGCCACGCCGTCCATCTCGGCGTAGATGCGGTAGCGCATCGTCTCCCCGGACTTGAACTTGAGGCGCAGCAGCACCGATTCCGCCGGCGGCGTCGGTTGCTCCTGCGGCGCCGGCTGCGCCTGGGGAACCGGCTGCTCCTGCGGCGCCGATTCCTCCTGCCCGTACGCCGACACACCCGCCGTCAGCAAGACGGCAAGCACCACCACTAACGCCGTCAATCGCTGCATCGCCTTACCCTCCTTTGTCGCAAGCGCTCGCCGCCGGATGAGGTGCGAGTCCAACGCCTCTCGTCGCATTCCCGCTCGGCCAATCCGCGCAGCCGCCCCGGCCTTCGCCACGCGCTCCCGCCGCGCAGGGATGCTTTCGCCGAGGGGGCGCGGAAGCCCTTGTCGAGCCCGCGGGAGCGGCGCGCCGGTATTTACAGCGGCGGCGGTATGTGCTATCATTCGACATGTGGCCGCCGAGTGTCCCGGTCGGGCCAGGCGGCCGGTACCAGTAGTCAGAAGCCAGGGGGCGGCGTAATCGTCCTTTGACTTCTGACATCTGATTACTGGCCGCCTGTGCGAAGAAGCTGGGTGCTCGGCGCCGCACAAGACCAAGCGCGTGCGGACCGGCTATCCAGCCATCCCAGCGCAGGAGGTAGCAAGCGGGCGATGCCGATACCGACGGAGCGAAAGACGCAGATCCTCGCGGAGCACAAGCTGCATGAGGCGGACACGGGTTCGCCGGAGGTGCAGGTGGCGCTGCTGACCGAGCGCATCAATCAGCTCACCGATCACCTGCGGGATCATCGCAAGGATCATCACTCGCGCCGCGGGTTGTTCTCGCTGATCGGACACCGTCGCCGGCTGCTCACCTACCTGCGCAACCGAGACATCGAGCGCTATCGCTCCCTGATCGGCAGGCTGGGGTTGCGGGATATCGTCGGCTCGCGCGGATAGGAGCCGACAACATGGCTGTAGTAACCGTAGCGCCCGGCGGCAGGGAGATGTCGCTCGAATCGGGCAGTCTCGCCAGGCAGGCCAGCGGCGCAGTGGTCGTGCGCCAGGGCGACAGCATCGTCCTCGCCACCGCGGTGTGCTCGGACCAGGTGCGCCAGGGCATTGACTTCTTCCCCCTCACCTGCGACTACGAAGAGAAGCTCTACGCCGCGGGGCGCATCCCCGGCAGCCGCTTCATCAAGCGCGAGGGGCGCCCCAGCGAGCAGGCGATCGTGACCGCCCGCCGCATTGACCGCCCCCTGCGCCCGCTGTTCCCCAAGCACATGCGCAACGAGACGCAGATCATCGTCACCGTCTTCTCCGCCGACTCCGAGAACATCCCCGACATCCTGGGCATGGTGGGGGCGTCTGCGGCCCTCACTATATCGGACGTTCCCTTCGACGGCCCCGTGGGGGCGGTGCGCATCGCCCGCGTTGACGAGCAGTTCGTCATCAACCCCACCTACCAGGAGCGCGCCCAGGCCGACCTGCAGTTGGTGGTGGCGGGCACGCGCGACGGCGTGGTCATGGTCGAAGGGTCGGGGCAGCAGGTGTCCGAGGAGGTGGTGGCGGCAGCCATCGAGCGCGCCCACCAGGCGATCCTCGAGGTCATCGAGGCGCAAGAGCGCCTGCGGGCGGAAATCGGCGTGCCCAAGCGCGAGCTGGTCGCGCCGCTCAGCGACGACATCGCGGCGGCGCTCGCGCCATATGCGGCGCAGGTGCGCGAGGCGATCCAGTCGCCCGACAAGAAGGGGCGCGAGCGCGCGATGGCGGAGGCCTCCATGGCGGTGGTCAAGGCGGTGCTGGAGCAGTTCCCCGACCGCTACGCCGAGGTCAGCACGCAGGTGGATAACCTCATCAGGCAGGAGCTGCGCAAGCTCGTGCTGGATGACGGCCGGCGCTCCGACGGCCGGCTCCCCGATGAGGTGCGCTCGCTGGAATCGCACGCCGGGCTGCTGCCGCGGGCGCACGGGTCGGCGCTCTTCACGCGCGGGCAGACCCAGGTGCTGTCGGTGGTTACTCTGGGCGGCACCGGCGAAGAGCAGATCGTGGACGCCCTGCCCGAGGAATCCACCAAGCGCTTCATGCACCATTACAACTTCCCGCCCTTCAGCGTGGGCGAGGCGCGCCCCTTGCGGGGGCCGGCGCGCCGCGATATCGGCCACGGCAACCTGGTCGAGCGGGCAATCGAGGCGGTGCTGCCTGCGGAGTCGGACTTCCCCTACACCATTCGCGTGGTGTCGGAGGTGCTGGAGAGCAATGGGTCGAGCTCGATGGCCAGCGCGTGCGCGACGAGCCTGGCGCTGATGGACGCGGGGGTGCCGATCGCCGCGCCGGTCGCGGGCGTCTCCATCGGCATGGTGAGCGACGACAGCCGCCGCGCGCTGCTGACCGACATCCAGGGCGTGGAGGACTTCAACGGCGACATGGACTTCAAGATCGCCGGCACCCGCCAGGGCGTGACCGCGGTGCAGATGGATGTCAAGCGTGGCGGGCTGTCGCACGAGGTGCTGCTCAGCGCGCTGGCGCAGGCGCGGCAGGCGCGCCTGCAGATCCTCGACCACATGGCGACCACCCTCGCCGCGCCGCGGCCGGACCTGGCGCCGCACGCGCCGCGCATCTTCGTCATCGAGATCCATCCCGACAAGATCGGCGCCATCATCGGCCCCGGCGGCAAGATCATCAAGAAGATCGAGGCCGACTTCAACGTCAAGGTTGACATCGAGCAGGACGGCCGCGTCTTCATCGCGGCCACCGACGGCGCGGGAGGCGCGGGCGCCCTCAAGGTCATTGAGGACCTCACCCGCGACATCAAGATCGACGAGACCTACGTCGGCAAGGTGGTGCGCACCACCCCCTTCGGCGCGTTCGTCGAGCTGATGCCGGGCCGCGACGGGCTCATCCACATCTCGCAGTTGGCGCGCGAGCACGTGGACAGGGTCGAGGATGTGGTCAACGTCGGTGACGAGGTCATGGTCAAAGTCATCGACATCGACCCGCAGGGGAAGGTGCGCCTGACCCGCAAGGGCCTGCTCGCGGGAGGCGAGGGCGAAGGCGAGCAGGAATACCGCGAGCGCCCCCGCCCGGAGGGCGGGCGCCCGCGGCGGGGACGGTGAGGATTGCGTCGCGGCAGGGGTGTGAATGCAAAGACTGGGCATGCGGAGACGGTCCTGTAGGGACGTGATTCCCGCCGGCAGTGTGGCGCGGCGGCTGTGCCACATCGTCGTCCGCCGACCAGCCACCCACCAAGATCATTGGCAGCTTCGCTGCAGTGCTCGCGGCCGGTTAGTCTGACCGCTACAGAACGGCGCGGAAATGCGATCGATGTAGGGGCACAGCGGCTAGGCCTGCGGCCGCCGTGGCGGTCGAAGACCTAGCCACATGCGGTGCCCCTACGCCGGTTATGACGATGCCCTCGCTTGTTCGGCTGACGCGTGACGAAATGAACGGTGCGGAACAGATAACCGACTACACCCTGGACAACGGCCTGCGGGTCGTGGCCGAGCACATGCCGTGGATGCGCTCGACCGCGGTGGGGGTGCACATCGGCGCCGGCGCCGCGCACGAGGACCAGTCGCGACGGGGGATCAGCCACTTCATCGAGCACATGTTGTTCAAGGGCACCGCCCGCCGCAGTGTGGCGGACATCGCGCAGATCATCGACGGCGTAGGCGGCGTGCTCAACGCCTTCACCGATCGCGAGTACACGTGCCTGTACGCGCAGGTGATGACGGAGCACACGGAGCTCGCGCTGGACGTGATGGCGGACATGCTCGGCGCGTCGCTGTTCGACGCCGATGAGTTCGATCGCGAGAAAGAGGTCGTGATCGAGGAGATCAAGAAGTCCGAGGACACCCCCGAGGACCGGGTGCACGACCTATTCGACGAAACCATCTGGCCGGGCCATCCGCTGGGGCAGGCGATCCTGGGCGAGGAGCATGCGGTACGCGGCCTGTCGCGGGAGGCGGTGGCGGACTACTATCGCGCCAACTATGGCCCGCAGGGGATCGTTTTCGCCGTGGCCGGGAGCCTGGAGCCGGCAACCGCGGTCGAGCTGGCGCGGCGCTACCTGGAGCCGTTGACGGGGGGATCGCCCAACACCCCTTACCCGGCGCCGCGCGCGCATCCGGGCGAAGCGTGCCTGGCGCGGCCCACGGAGCAAGTGCACTTCTGCATCGGCTGTGAGGGCCTGCCGCTGACGGACAATGACTACTGGGCGCTGGCGCTGGTGGACTGCGCCCTGGGCGGCGGCATGAGCAGCCGGTTGTTTCAGGAGATTCGCGAGAAGCGCGGGCTGGTGTACAGCATCGGCAGCCACCTCGTGGGGTACCGGGGCGCAGGGCTGGTGGTGGCCTCCGGCGGGGCGCGCCCGGAGCGCTGGCCGGAGGTGCGAGAGCTGGTGCGGGCCGAGACCCAGCGCCTGTGCGATGAAGGCATTTCGGCGGCCGAACTCGACCGCGCGCGCGAGCAGATCAAGGGAGGGATGGCCCTGGCGCTGGAGAACACTAGCTACCGCATGCGGCGCATCGGCATTTCCGCCCTTTACTGGGGGCGGGTCATCCCGGTTGCGGAGGCGATCGCCAACTTCGAGGTCGTGACCCCCGAACGCGCGACCGCGGTGGCGAAGTGCGTGCTCGGCGCGCGGCCGCTGCATGTCGCCGCGGTCGGCCCGTGCAGCGACTAGCCGACGCGGCTCCGTCACCGATGTGAACGAGGAGAAGCAGCGATGTCCACCACCCCCATCTCGGTCGTCGTCACCGGCGCGTGCGGCAAGGTCGGCCGTCATATCGTGCGCGCAATCGCGGGCGAAGAGGACCTGCGCCTGGCGGCGGCGGTGGACCGCAAGCGGGTGGGACAGGATGCCGGCGCCGTCGCCGGGGTTTCTCCGCTCGGGGTTGCGGTCACCGATAACTTGGGCGCGGCGATCGACTCGGCCAAGCCGCAGGTGATGGTGGACTTCACCACGCCCGACGCGGTCAAGGACAACATCCGCACCGCGCTCAGGAAGCGGGTGGCGTGCGTGGTGGGCACGACCGGCCTCACCGCGGCCGACCTCGCGGACCTGGGAGCCCTGTGCCGGGAACACCAGACGCCGGCGCTGGTGGCGCCGAACTTCGCCATCGGGGCGGTGCTGATGATGGAGTTCGCGGCGCAGGCGGCGAAGCATCTCTCGGCGGCGGAGATCATCGAGCTGCACCACGACCAGAAGCTGGACGCTCCCTCGGGCACCGCGCTGCGCACGGCGGAGATGATGCGCCACGTGGAGGGCAGCCTGCTGGCGGACGAGTCCGCCAAGCCCGACGACCGCGCGCCGCGCGGGCAGGCGGTGGGCGGCATCCGTATCCACGCGGTGCGCCTGCCGGGCCTGGTTGCGCACCAGGAGGTGATCTTCGGCGGCCTCGGTCAGACGCTTACCATCCGCCACGACTCCATCAGCCGCGATTCGTTCGTGCCCGGTGTGTTGCTGGCGGTGCGCACAGTGCTTTCCCTGCAGGGCTTGACCGTCGGGCTGGAGCGGATACTCTAGCGCCCGGGCGCTGACCAGGCGCCGACGCCCGCGTCGCTCGCGGCTGAGCCCGGCTGAATGTCCGCAGCCCCTGCCCGCGCCGTTCCCGGGCCAGGTCCGCGGCCCGAAGGTTCAACGCCCCGAACGTTTCAACGTGGGCGGCGACTGATAGCCAGTCGCGCCCGGCTTGTGCCATGTTCCGTCGGGTGCTGCCTCACCGGGCGTGGCGCGCCGCTTGCGGCGCGCCGGCGAAGGTACTCGCCCCGTCATCACGAAACGCCTGAGGGGACTGCGGATGCTTACGCGAGCGGGCGAGCGCGACAACCGGGCGCCCCCGTCGGTCGGCGCCGTTTTCCGGGCATTCCTGCGCCTGGGGCTTACGGCTTTTGGCGGCCCCGCCATGGTGCCGGTCATCGGCGAGATGGTGGTCGAGCGCAAGCAATGGCTGTCAAGCCTGGCATTTCGGGACGGGGTGGCGCTGTGTCAGACGATCCCGGGAGCCACGGCGATGCAGACCGCGGCGTACTGCGGCCTTCGCGCCCGAGGCGTGCCGGGGGCGGCTGTGGCCTACATCGGCTTCGGCCTGCCCGCGTTCATTGTCATCACCATCCTCTCCGCCGCATACCGCGCGACCCACAGCCTGCCGGTAAGCCTGGCGCTATTTCGCGGGCTCCAGGTTATTGTCATTGCGATAATCGTCCGCGCGGTAGTCACCTTCACTCGCGCCACCGTCCACGGCTGGCAGGACCTGCTGATAAGCCTGGCGGCGGCGGCGGCGCTGCTCGCAGGCATTAGCCCGGTCGCGGTTATCGCGGCTGCGGCCGTGGCCGGCGTGCCGCTCCGCCGGCATCGCACCGGCGCAGCCGATGGCGGCGGGGCCTCGCCTGATCGGCACGCGGTCCGGCTGCCACTGCGGCCGCTGGTCGGCATCATTGTGGGGGGCGGCGCCGCGCTCGTCTTGCTGCGTGTGCTGGCCCCCAAGCTGTGCCAGTTGGCTCTGCTCATGCTCAGAATAGACCTGCTCGCCTTCGGCGGTGGGTTCGCGTCGGTGCCGCTGATGCTTCACGCGGTGGTGGACGTCAAGCGCTGGCTGGGCACCCGTGCGTTCATGGACGGCATCGCCCTCGGGCAGGTCACGCCCGGCCCCATCGTCATCACCGCCACATTTGTCGGCTACCAGGTCAAGGGCCTGGCAGGGGCGGTCATCGCCACGGCTGCGATCTTCACGCCGTCATTTGTGGTGCTGCTCGCGGCGGTGCCGTACTTTGACCGGCTGCAGCGCAGCGTCGTCTTCCGCTCGGCGATGCGTGGGGTGCTGGCCTCGTTCGTCGGGCTGCTGGTGTCCACGGCGATCACCTTCGTCCTGGCCGCCCACTGGTCGCTGTTCCTGGCCTTGCTCGCGGGCGCCGCATTCGTGGCGCTGATGCTCAAAGCCGATCTGCTGTTGGTGGTGATGGCCGGGGGCGCGGCCGCGGCCCTATCCCATTACGTGCGGTTGTGATCGCACAGTAGGGGTGGTTGGCGAATCGTGCGACGTCGGCTACTTCGCGAAGCAGCAACCGTCCTCACCGCGCTTTCCCGCCTCTGTGCTCTCCGCGTCCTGTGTGGTTCAGATCTCGAAATCTGTGCAATGCGCCACAGGCGCACAAGTCTGCGTAATCTGCGGATGCGTCTCTTGGACCGTCGTTAGGGATACGGCAGCTTCACCTTCTCCCCACCCTTGGCCGCGGACTCGTCGAGGGCGAAGCACAACTCGTGGGTCTTGGCCGCGTCCTCCAGGTTGACATGCGACTCCACGTCGTTGAGGATGCAGTCCACGAAGTGGTCGATCTCGCCGTGGAAAGGATGGTGGGTCACGTCGCCACTGTCGGGCAGGATGGTGGGGATGGTCGCCATCCCCGTCTGCCCGCGCATCAGGTTCAGGGAGTAGAGCTCGTTGTTGCGGATCGAGCCCTCCTTGCCCAGCAGGTCGATGTTGAACTTGTAGGGCAAGCGCGCCTCGACGATGGACGACAGCTTGCCGATGACCCCGTTGTCGAACTTGATAATGCCGACCTCCGTCGCCGAGTACTCATAGCCGAACGCATGCGGCGCCGCCCCCGCGAACGCGCACACCTCGGTCACCTCGGCCCCGACGAAGTAGCGGATGGCGTCCGCACCGTGGCAGCCCGCGGACAGGAATGAGCTGCCGCCCATCTCCTGCTTGCGCACCCACTCGAACTGCGCGTACCACGGGCCGATGCCGTGCCAGTAGTCCACCTCGGCGTAGTAGAGATCGCCGATGGCGCGCTGCGCGAGCAGGGACTTGATGACGTCGAACAGCGGGTTCCAGCGCAGGACGAAGCTTACCACCGTCTTCACTCCCGCGTCCTTGACCGCCTTCTGCATCGCGCGCAGGTCCTTCAGGTTCAGCGCCGCCGGCTTCTCGATGACGATGTGCTTGCCCGCCTGCGCCGCCTTGATGGTCTCCTCGGCGTGGAGGTGGTTGGGCGTGCAGATGGACACGCAGTCCACCTCGGGGTCGGCGAGCAGGTCGTCGTAGCTGGTGTAGATCTTGCAGTCGAGCCCGGCCTCCGCCGCGCGCGCGCGGCAGCTTTTCTCGGTGCGGCTGGAGATCGCCACCAACCGGCAGTGGGGGTTATTCATGTACGCGCGGAGGTGCTCGCTGCTGACCCACCCCGCGCCGTGCACCGCACAACCGAACACCTTCATCCCTTTCTTCATCGTCACGGACCTCCTTAAACACCGTTCCCCGTCATAGGCTGGAAGCTTGTGGTTGTCTCACAACAGGCTGGTTCGACCTTCACCGGCCCCAAACGTGTCATTCAGAGCGCAGCGCCGAGCGTGGGCGAGGCGCGAAGCGAAGAATCTCGCCACCGCCGAAGCAAATCTGCCGCCGTTGATCGCCCTGAGGCACTTACCTCCTGATCGCCTCAGATGGCGCGCCACCAAGAAGCCGTTCGCCGCGCCGACCAGCTTTGCTCCGGCGGACAACGCGGCTCTCGGGATCTGTGATTCCGCTTCAGAAGCCGACGAACCTGTTCTTCCGATGCCAGGCGAGATGAATCGGGCTGGGCCATAGGTTCGAGTCGGCAGGCAGTCGGAGCCTCTCGCCGTGGTACTCCGCCAGGGATCGGCCGTTCGGGCTCTCTTCCTTGAACCTCCCTACGGCAACAATGACGTGGTAATCGTTGGCGATGGTCCACAAACCAAGGTCGAACGACCAATGCACGTTCTTGCAGAGGGCGAGCCCGTTCTTCAGATCGTCATTCCGGCTGTCGGCAAACTCGTGTATGTGAGCAGCGTCAACAACGCTGCCAGCGGTGATTGTGGTCAGACTGTAGCCGGTCAGAGCGCACGCGTAGTTGTAAGCCGCGACGACATTCAGCCTGAAGCGCGCGTCTCTACCGGCCCTTGCCGCGTCTCTCGGTGATCTGTAGGCTGCCTCGTGTTCTAGGTCAGTGCCACTGGGAACCGGCAGGCCAACTGCTTCCGAAAGGGCGATCTGCTCGGACTTGGTGAAGTAAGTGGCGATTAGAACGCGCCGGGCCTTGTCGCGGCTCGCGGGATCCTTTGCGAACTGATAGAAGTCGAAAGGCAGTCTGGCAAACCGAGTTAGCTTCCTACCCGGCGAAGGGTTCCCCATTTCATCCACGGCGCTCCAAAACCCGTCTGACTGAAGGTAATGGAATGGGAGCCGTATATCAGGTCGGTGGGAGCGGCGTGCAGCCACGATGCTCCAGTACGTGTAAAACCGAAATGCAAGCTCGGGAGATAGGGGAAGCACTTCCGTCGGGAGCTCATCTTGCTCCGCCAGGTCCAGAATGACTAGCAAGAGCAGGGGCTTGTGAGGCGCCGGGCCGCCGTGCGCCCGATCAACCCTTAAGTGAGGAAGCTTGCTCATCCAGAAAGCGAAATCGCCCACTTCGCGCTCTCGAGGTCCGCGGTACTCGCCTTAAGGTATTTGTTAAGCCTCACCCTTGGTGTTCCCGAGTTATCCAGCCCTTGGGGCCGCGAGCTGTATTGCCTCGCCAACTCCGTGTGGCACAAGTCGGCCCCGACATGTTGGGGCTCCGGAAATGCGGCGAAGCCACATTGATCCTCTGCTCTGCTGTCCTCGGCGAGCGGAGCAGACGCTCCGCTCGCGGTACCACAGGCGGGGGCGCCTGTGGTACATATTCTCGCGGCGCCCGGGCCAAACGACCATCTGGACGGCACCTCAGACGCTCGCCCAGGATGGCCCGGCAACGGCCATGCTTCATCAGCCGGTTTTATGCCAGCCGTCCCTCCAGCCCAAACAACTCCACCGCATTCTCGCCCAGGATGCGCAGCTTGTCCGCCTCGGGAATCTTCGCGAAGGCGACGCGCCCGACCTGCGGCCGCGGATCGATGAACGGCAGATCGGTGCCGAATAGGATGCGCCCTGCGCCCACCTTCTCGACCGCCAGCTCCAGCGCGCCGAAAACCAGCGGCGACCCGGTGATGTCGAGATAGACGTTAGGCCTGCGCGCGGCAAGCGCCGCTGCGGCCTCCAGCATGTCGTGCGAGCTTATCGCGTGCGCAATGAGCAGCCTGGCCTGCGTGTATCTCCCGGTCGGCTCCTCGAAGCGCGGCACGATATCGTGGGAAAGCAGCGGCAGACCGTGCTCGTGGGCGAACTCCCATGCGGGAGCATAGCGCCGGCCGTCGCTCGGGTGCTTGTGCATGTCCGCGTGCAGCTTCACGCCGACAAACAGCCCCGTCCGCCAGCGCCGTTCAAGCTCCTGGCGCATGTCCTGCGCCGGGTAGTTGGGGTTGACCGCGATATAGCCGAAGAGGCGCCCGGGGAAAGCCTCGGCTCCGCGCTGCACCTCGTCGTTGCCCAACGCGTAGTCGGGCCCGATCCCCGCGTGGCCCGAGGCGATGCACGTATTGACGCCGATGCAATCCATGGTGCGGATCATGCCTTGTGCGTTGCCGTGAGGGACGTGAAAGTTGAACCACGGCCCCATATGCCCATGCGCATCCACGAGCAGGAGGTCGTCCAGCGTCTCGCCGGCCCGCACTCGCTCCAGCAGCGTCATCGGTTTTTCCTTGCCATAGGACCGGTTATCTCTTGCGGCCCTGACGGCAACCAGAGGCGCCCCTGTAGGGCGGGCGTTACCACGCCCGCCGTCCGGCGGGGATAGGAATCCCCGCCCTACAACATGGAGGCCATACAGGCCACGTGCATTATGACGTCCCCGGCGGACTGCCCGCTGCCGGCAACCTCAGCGCGCTTCTTCCCCCAGCAGCCGGCGCAGGTTGCCGCCGGCGATGAGCGTCTTCTCGCGGTCGGACATCGCGGCGTACGCGATGTTGGCCATCGGCCCGCCCGGCGTGAAGTGCGGCAGCGCCGACCCGAACAGCATGCGCTCGGCGCCGTGGCGCTGCGCACAGTCCGCGAGCGCGTCGTGGGCGACGAACAGGCCGATCTCGACATGCAGGTTCCGATGCCGCGCGAACAGCGGGTACAGGAACCGGTGCGCGCGATAGTTCACGCGCAGCAGGACGAGCGGCAGCTCGGGGTGCGCCTCGCACGCGGAGTTCACGACCTCCCAGTTGGTCTCGTCGTGGTCGATGAAGACCGGAATGCGCCGCCGTTCGAGCGCCGCCAGCAGGTCGCCCGCGCACCATTCCGCGAGGCTGTAGTTGTGCGTCTGCGGGAACAGGCGCACGGCCCGGACGTCCTGCTCCGCCATCGCCTCGCACAGCTCCTCAGGCGGCGGCATCTCCCCCGTGTG
>Ga0315294_10005863_pt1 | contig 13488 bp, 14 predicted proteins | sample YL17G13_40_MG_FD_203626 | JGI IMG/M metagenome (GOLD analysis project Ga0315294, IMG submission 203626) | Sediment microbial communities from Yellowstone Lake, YNP, Wyoming, USA - YL17G13_40 | ecosystem: Environmental > Aquatic > Freshwater > Lake > Sediment | place: USA: Wyoming | collected... | reverse complement strand
TGTTAGCAAGCCAAGATGGTACGCCATACTTCAGAGGGTCTTTTGCTATTTCTTCTATTTTGTCAATTTCTGCTTCTGTTAAAAATCCTGCCCTCTTTTCTGGGTCTATGTCTGCTTTTCTCAAGATTGCGTGCGCAAGGCGCACGCTTATTCCTCTAATTTTTGATACTGCGTAAGACGCTTTTAAGGTGCCGTCTACGTTAGCATCAACGATTCGCATTATGTGTCGAAATTCTTCTGACATTCATTGACATCCGTTAACGTTTGGAGCTAACTACGGAAATAGCCAGATTTTATTTAAACCTTACTAGTCCAAAACTTTATAATGGTGTGAACCGCGAATCAAGGATCTTTTTGCATCTGTCTTTCTTATGAATGTTTCTTCTGTCAAGGGAGGGGTAGCATCCAGCGGTTGAGTTTTGGAAAACCAGTAAAGATCCAACTCGGTAACTGTGGCGTATTGACAAAAAGGGGGATTGTATGTCTTTCTGAAAGAGCGTGCGTCTTCGGCTAAGTATAACCCATTAGGCTACCATTTTACTCGTATTCTTGCCTTTGAGCATTTTTCTCCACGCTGGGATTATTCCTCTGTCAGCTAGTACAACAATTCCCAAGGACACGAAGCAAAGCGGCACTCCTATGATCAGACCCTGGGCGATCCAGGCTAAACCAGTGAAGAGCCACGACACAACTGTTTTCATTTGGCTCATGATTGGCGGTTCTCCTCCGCCGTCAGCAGATTCTCTTAGGCCTATGCTTACTTCAGAAAGCGGTTTTTCAAATAGTCCAGTTTGATTCACTACAGTTTCAGTGATGCTTACGCTGATATGCGTGACTTTTCCGTTTGCGCTTATAAATTGTCTTACGTCAAAAGTGAATGAAGCCACGTTTTCTGTTGGAATTTTGCAGTTTAACGTTCCTGTCCAGAGTTCATTTTCGTAGATCATGTTCAGATTAGGGATTATTCCTCCATAACCATACGTAATGTTCTTCAAAGTCTTAACTACTGTTTCAAATGAGCCTTTTGCCAGTTCTCCTTCAATGTTTTCCCTGACAACTTGCTGAACTTCGGTCGTGGTGCTTGGTGTCCTCCCGCTTTGCGCTGCATTTGAGAGCGAGTTGAGTCGAGCTCCGAAAGAAACGCTTTCTAACGGTCTCGGTTGGTTCACATAAACCGCTAAAGAGGAGAGCATGATTGCCATGGCTATGGCCAAAGCCAACTCGATCTTCGTTCTTTTCCTCAACTTTCACACCCAGAAATAGTATGACGTAAGAACCGCTTAATGCTACGCTTTAGAACGGGTTTGTACTAGAAAACGAACAGTGCAAGAAGCTTTCTAACTTGAGAGCTTGTTAAATAGGTGAAAACGGATTGACTCAGATTTTCACAGCATTCTCCGGGGCGATGGAAAGAGTCGGGCGACGCCGGTGTCGTTTTTTCCATAAAGCTTATGTGGGCACCAGTCAAGCTTTTCTCGAAGGGGTCACTGCAAAATGGGTTTCAATTGGGATCCTGTTTACATAGTGAATCTGGCATTGTGCATAGTCATCTTCATATTAGGTTACTGGGGCTACAGGAAAAGGCGCGACGCCGTGCCCCTTCTCATCGGCATAGCCTTTGGGTTATTTGGCATTTCACATCTTGTCACGCTTTTCGGCCTAGCAGCAGATTGGACCAACGTGTTGATCGGGATAAGAGTGGTTGCCTATCTTACAGTGATTTATGCCTTGTACAAATATGTAACAATGAAAGCAAAGTAATCACATTTCAGGATTGCGAGCAACTCAGCGCCCGCTAAATCCGACAAGTGGAAACTATTGGTTTGTCAGCCAATCTGACCTATTGATCACGCATTAGCAGATGTGCTTAGCCATGGGGCTTTGATCGTTTGCAGAAAGCGTCTGTTACCGCTGGGAATTAGTTGATAATGGTCGTCAGTTTCCTAATACGCGCAAGTCTATTATTATCCCTGATACACATTCTTCTCGGATGTTGAAAGAGAGATTCAAGATCATATTGGGTTATGTTCAGGAATTCGGTTTGGGAAGTGGCTTACGTGAGCTATTGTACTTTCGTTTGAAAGCGTTCAATAGAGTGCCCGTTCAAGTCAGCCTGCCAAGTTGTCAAGTACCAATATTTGTGAGACCGAGAACCTCTGACGTTTCTATTCCTGAACAAATTTTCATTAACAAAGAGTGTGATTTGGCCTTTTTAGATCTCAAACCGAAATTCATCATTGACGGGGGTGCAAACATAGGGTTTTCAAGCGTGTTTTTTGCTATTACCTTTCCGTAGTCAAACATATGAACAGTCTGTGGCAATAAGCACACGATCTGAGCGTGTCTTCATTTGTAGGCTTGATCGAGGTTTCCAACCAAGATACATCTAAGGTTCCTAAGTGTGTTAAGATAAGACTTCAAAATCTTCTTTGAATCGAAGACATGCCTCGCCAGCCTTCGCTTATCACGCTAAAAATGCATAGGAAAAGAGTTGTTGGAGAAACCATTGTTAATTTGGTTGCTCCGTCACATTTCTTAGCATAGTAAATAGTGTTACCAGATGTTGAAGTGGGCGTGCGCTAATGGATATTTCACGGCGTTGTAGGAGTATGTTGAAACGGTGTAGTGGCCATGAAGCGATGACGCTTCTACGTCTTCGATTACTCTAATACCTCCCCCATGGTATGCGCACGCGAAGGATCTGTCACACCGTAGTTGTTTGAAACTGTATTTTGATAGAGGGCGGGTGTGCGGCTCTTCTTGGCAACGTCTGAAATCACGGCATCTAAGTCGTCCGCAATTCTGTCCCATGGGAATCTATCGGCAGTTTTTTTGGCATTCAATCCCAATCTGTTACTATAGTCTCTATCTTCTAGTAGCTTTATTATGGTCTCAGCAATGCCCTTCGAATCTTGAGGAACAAATACGCAGTTTGTGCCATCTATCGCCACGTCCTTGCTTACACTGAAAAAGCCTGTGACTATTGGTTTTCCGCAAATCATATATTCCAAGATTTTCATTGGTGACGCCTGCGTTGCTTTCAAGGGACCGAGGCAAACGTCAGCTGCCAAGATCAAGTCGATGATTCGGTCTCGCGGGCAGGGACCATACACCATAACATTCTTGCGAATTCCTAACGAGTCAACTAGAGTATTTGATCTGTTTGTCAGCTTGTCGCCGACAAGGATTAAGGTGAGATCAGGGATTTTCTTTATCATTCTTGAGAGGGATCTAAGAAGGAGGTCAATCCCGTACTCTGGTCCTGAGAATCGGCCTACGAAAAGAAGAATCTTTGAATCAGATTTGATTCCTAGTGGCTTTCTTGTATTCGTCTGATGATGTCTCGCTATGTTGAACTCAGATGGGTCGATTCCATTTGGGCTTAAACTAATGTGGTTGGGAGGTAGATTTACTCGGGCAGAAATCTCCTTTTTTTCTTCGGACGAGATTACCAGAAATCTGGCGGAGTATTTTATGAAATTTTCATTTATTGCATTTGCGGTTTTAACTAGTTGACCAGTCAATCCGAAACTTACTCCCATCTCTCTGTACACGTCGTCAGCTCGTGTGACTACAGGAGCTCCGAGTATCCTTCCCAAGAAGACGGCCATCACAGCGAAGAAGTGGTGCGGATGATATTGTGAAATCACGATGTCTGTTCTCTTTCCAATCTTCAACGCTGTAGGAAAGATAAAGAAGCTTGAAATCAAAGGGCCTAAAAGTCTAGGAATCATAATTCTAGGAACCTTGTGAATTTTCGAAAGGTTATTCTTTTCGAGATTTTGCGATTCCTTTGGGGAAATTGCAAGCTTGTGTCTAATGTTCGGAACCAATAGTTGTACGTCGTGCCCTTTTTTTGCAAGTCGCATAGACAGATTGTAAGTTGCCCATGTGCCACCCCCAACATGGGGCAAATAGTAGTACGATAAGTAAAGTATTCTCATTTCGTTCTCAACTGGTACTCGCTGATTTAGTTGATAAGCTTACTGCGTTCTCTACGTCATGTGATGCGAGATCTTGTTTGGAGCGATTTTCCCCTAGCCGCTCCCCTTATGACGCCTTTCAAGTATGTGAAGAAAACCTTAGGGTTATTAGTCATAATGGACCAGAAAAAAGCCACAAAGACCTGATATGAGAAGAAGACAATATTGTAGATGTTGTTCTTGACTTCATAATAGGTTTCATTGTCTGCTCTTGAGAAAAAGAAACCACCATCCTTACTGAACGCTCTTTCAAAATAGTTGGAGTAATGATAAGCCCTGGCTCTTGGATCAAAGGCGAGGATAAGCCCTTTGCTGCGGATTTTCAGACAGAAATCGTAGTCCTCGGCGATAGTCGGCTCGTAGAAATCTTCATCAAACCATATATTTGAAAGCATTTCAGAACGAAAAGCCATGTTTGATCCAGAGAGTTTGTCCACAGCCGCTGTATATTTAAGTCTGTTTGTCCAGCTGTACTTCCCTTCGATTTTGCTCAGCAAATCAAGTAGGCACAATCTGGACTTTGATTGACTTATAGGAGAACCGAGTCGATCGACCTGAACTGGAAGTCCGCCGACTCCAGCAATCTTGGGATTTTCAAAATCCTTAACCACTCTTTCCAACCAATCCTCTCCAAGTATTACGTCATCATCCAAGAAGGCAACTATTTCCCCACGTGCTTCGCTTTTCCCAAGATTTCTCGCATGACATCTACCTAGACCTTGATCTTCGAGCAAGAGTGCTCCATGCTTTTCAGCAATTTCTTTAACACATTTGTCGATCTTCACGCATATGAGAATCACTTCGAAATTTGTGAATGACTGTCTTCTGAGGGACTCCAGGAGATTCTCAAGATGCCCAGGCCGAAAAGAGGTGGCTACTATGAGAGAAAGATATGGCTTGTTCATTACTTCCAGTTCACCGTTTCTCAGTTGCATGCTATTTCACTCGCGAAAATCTAAATCCTCTAGAATCTATATACGTTTATTGATAAGCAATCATTACTCGATAGGAACAATACTGATTGCTCTTCCAAACAGCAAATCTTACATTACAAAGACATGATCAGTTTTTGTTCCCCAAGAGGTTGATGCTGGCTCCCACTGCCTGAATCCTTCTTGGTCCATCATGCCAGCAGATTCTTGGACCAAAGATTCCTGCCTTTGAATCCCTTCCTCTTGGTTAACTAGCACATCTAGGAAGTCTCGGGTCACTATTACGTCGTTGTTAAGTAGCAAGACATATTCAGTTCCTTTTTTCTGCAGCGTGTTTAATGTCGACGTTGTTTCCTTCAGTAGAACCAAGATTTCTCCTGCTTTCTATCATTGTTATACTTGGGTATTTCATTCTGAAGGGATCTTGAGTCATCCGTTGATCCGTTATCTACGATCAATATCTCAAAGTTGGGATAATCTATGTTCTTGACTGATTCTACGCATGTAGTTCTGTCTTTGCTGCCATTCCAATTTGGAATTATGATAATCACTTTTGGATTTCTTAGGGTTTCTTGCATGTCTTGTCTGGCTTCAGCCTTTTTCCCTCATTTTTCTCGCGATGATAGTGACTGTGCCAGCTCTTTTCGGAAATAGGTTTACTAGTAAGACTCCTAGAAGACGTAGAAGTCTCGGGCCTACACTTGGCGGATGTCCAACAATTTTCTCAATCTGGAAGCCATGGGCAAGCAGTAATCTTTCGACTTTGGAAACTGTGTAAAGAGCTCTATGAGCCAAGTATGAGCTTGCGGGATCGCCTAACAGCAGACTCTCGGAATAGGAGATCTCTTTCATAAGCCAGTCCAGTAGAACTGTGAAACTTGCCACGTTCGGGAAGCTTATCTCTATTGTGCCTTCAGGTCTGAGTGTCTGCGTACATGCCGACATAAGTTGCCTAGGTTTTATAGTGTGTTCAACTACAAATGTCAAGATTATCCTGCTGAAAGCTTCTCTTCTAAATGGAAGAAAGAGCATATCACATACTATGTCGGGTCTCACTCTTCGATCTAGATCTATGTTAACAGTGCCTTGTTTTCTTTTTCCGCATCCTACGTCAAGTGTTTCGCTCATATACTGTTTCTTCCACAATTTCACATAATGTGTTGCTCATCAATCAAGGAGAAGGTGTTTGCAATGATCTTGTTTGATTGAAGAGATAGATTCTAACTGATTGGAAGTCTCGTACCAATTCGAAATGTTGGGGATCTACAAATCCGAAGAACGGAAGGTCTTCGTTTTCTGACGCGGCAGTCACAATCGATTCTGGCGGGCTTCTAACCCATACCGCTGTTCTGGTAGTTACCACCACATAGATGTGCGTGTACGTGAAGTTCTCTAAAACGACGCTTGCCTGAGCAAATGTCCTAGATGTGAAGAATGAGAAGATGAGTGTTCTGACATTTGGGAAGATAGACGAGGGGTCAGCTGGCATCCTCCCATCAGCAAGGATGAAGAATGAGGAAGCGTTTCGCAAGGCTAAACCTCTGATGACGTAGCCTGAGCCAGGATCCGTGAGGATGTAGGAATCTGAAGGAGTATTGTCGCGAATCCAAATTGCTGCGTAATACTCATCTTTTGACGTCAACGAATAGAAATTGGATGCATAATTCGTAAAAAACGGATACATTTGAACAATGATGATTAGAAGCAAGAGAAAGGATGCGACCGTACCGAAGCTGACAGTTTTTCCTTTCAGTTTTTCATGTGCACTTCCTATCCTTATGAAACGTATCTTGTATAACAGCAAACTCAAACCGGAAACAGACACTGCTACGAAGACACGAAGGTAAAACTCAAAGCGATACCCAAACCACGTAGGAAGGAAGCATAGGCCTAGGCAATAAAAGACATAGAGCAACACATCCAAGTATGGTGTATCTTGGCCGAGAGCTTTGAGGAGAACAACGGAAACCGTGACTAGGGCAAGAATGAACCACAAGTAAAAGGGGTATATCGTCTGAAGAATTTCTGTAGACAATGCTGGAGGCGTGAGAGATCCGAATAAATTGGCAAGTATTGAGCGAGAATAGAAAGAGGAGACTGTGGACATAGCATAGTTGCTTAGGACAATGATCACAATGATGCATGAAAGAATGCCGGCGGCAAATATCCGGAGTATTTTTCTTTCATCACGATAAGTTGGCAGCCTATTCTTCCTTATTATTGCCCAAAGAAGAATTGGAAAAACTGCGATCACAGTGAAGTAGTTGAACAGCGCCAAAAAGACGACGGCGCAAAAACTCATTATTCCTCTCTCCATACGGTAATTGCCATAGTAGATGTTAAAGTCCAATATGAGAAGAAAGATTATTTGGGCAGTCATGTCCAGCGTAAGGTAGAGAGGACCTCGTACAACCTCGGCGCTTGCGGCACTTGTAAAGAAGGCTATGAAAGCCGAAGTAAGTGAGAGCCGCCAATCTTTTGAAATCCTCAGTGCCAATAAATATACGAGAGACATGTATCCGAAGATGAGGGCATAAACGCTAGACCAGAAAACCATGTATGGTTCTATTCCTAAGAATAGACTGTAGGACGAAACAAGGTAGAAGAAAGGTGCTGGATAAGGAGGCCCTACACCGCCAACCTGAGGGACTAGAAGATATTGATAACCATTGTGCGAAATAATCCAATTAATGTATGCTAAGGCGCTGTTCATGTCCCACCCGTTTATCGCTGGAAAAGGGGTCTTGTTCCTAAAATACGCTGCAAACAACAAGGAGGAGACAAGTAGGATGGCCCATGGAATAATCAGACTAGCTCTCATTCTTAGCGTCGCCGTATTTGTTGGAGTGCATGATGCTTTTTTTCTTGAAATATGAAGTGTAAAGACGTTTAGTATGATGATCAGAGTCACTGCGATGGCAACAAGGTTAGTCTCACAGAAAGAGAATGTTTTGATTAGAATCCCGCTTAATGTTATGTTTAACATAAGGCTTAGGAGTACATCAAAGGTCACTCCTGCAATGCTAAGTGTCGGAGGCAGTCTTTCCAGATTCGCCGCGGTTTTCAGAAAGATTCTCAGCGTTGTGCCTAGTAGATAAGTTAGTATGATAAATCCAAGAATGGGTCTGAACAAGTCTAAGGATGACGCTAATCCGCGTAAGGAAAAACTGATTGTATAGAGTACAGAGACTAGGATAGTGGCAACTGGGAGATGTTTGTTCGAGTTGAGATTGATCAATCAGGTTCGTCCATAAAATCTAGGAATCTTGTCGCTACCCTAGAAACATCGTATCGGTTTTTCACCGTCTCGTATCCATTGAACCCAATTTTTTTCATATTTGGATTGTTTAGAAGTTCAAGAATTGCCTCTGTCAAATCTTGTGAGTTTCTCGGACTGACTAAGATGCCGTTGACGTGGTCTGTTATGATCTCGGGTATTCCTTCTACACGCGTGGCGACTATGGGTTTCTTTAAGGCCATTGCTTCAAGAAGGATGATTCCGAATGATTCATTGTAGGATGGCAAGACCACGATGTCAGCTTCGTTCATCTTCTTCAACAGGATTTTGGGAGGTTGCCAACCCAAGCAGAATACTTTCCCCTTTTTGGTCTTTCTCTCTATTGATTTCTTTTTTTCTAAAACCCATTTTTCAAGTGGCCCTGATCCCGAAAGAACTAAAGTTGAACTTGTTAGTTGTGAGATTTGCTGAAATGAATCAAGCAGTTCTGTAATCCCTTTTTCACGGGTGAGTCGTCCTCCATAGAAAATCACTGATCCTGATCTCGTTTTCTTAGGCAAGTTGCCTGCTAGCTTTTCTATTCTACTAACGTCTATGCAGTGGGGAATCATCTTTATTTTATCCTCCTTTATGCCTATTTTCATGTGGGAAGTTTTCATATACTCTGTGTGAGCCAGAATCCTTCCGACGGCGGTTTTGGCTGCGAAGCGATCTAACTTCTCGGAGAGAAATGAGTCTGGATTATTATGCAAAGCATTATATCCTGTGGCTATTTTCGTTCTGGTTGCCCAATGGGTTTCGAACAGGGTGTCAATGCTGGCGTTGACGAAGATTCTGTTTGGTGGAATGTTTAAGGATCTGATTGTCTTCTTGATTTTCAGTGTGTTGGTTGGTGCGAACGCTAAGCGGGCTTTGAGACTCGGTGAACTGCCTTCAAGTATTGGGAGGGTTGGAAACCTGATCCATTTTGCGAAATCGCTATCGACATGAGCATTGTGTGTAACTAGGCTTACGCTAATGCTGAGCTTTGTATGTAGGTAGTTGCAGAGGTCAAGTAAGTGATTGTTAGGTCCTGCCCACTTGTTGAAATTTGAGGCAAAGATCAGATATTCTGGTGTCATGATTGATGCCGTGTTTTTGCGGTAGCAAGTTGGGCGCAACTGGTTGTCAGTCTGTTTCCCTTACCAATTCACAGTAGACTTTTTCGATTTTTCCAAGAACTATGTCCCAATCATACTTCTCTCTCATTGTTTGCCTAGCTTTCTGTCCCATTCGTTTTCTTAGCTTTGAATCATTTAGAAGCATCAAGATTGCATTAGCCAATAGCACGCGCTTCAACTATTCAACATTTCGCTGTAGACCATTTCTACTTCTCGAGTTACTGCATCCCAACTGTATTCTTTGACCATTAATTCTCTAGCTTTTTGACCAAGCCTTCTTCTCTTATCTCCGTCTTCTAGCAATTCTAGGATAGCGTTGGCAAAGGCTTCTGGACTTCGGGGTGGAACAAGAATGCCATTCTGCCCATGTGTTATTACGTCCCTGATCCCAGGTATGTCTGAGCCTATTACGGGCTTGCCACAGGCCATGGCCTCAAGTAATGCGTACGGCATGCCCTCGTTCAAAGAGGGAAGCACGTATATGGATGACTTATTCATGAGACTTGGTATTTCTTTTCGAGGAATGGGGCCAATAAAGGAAACGGTCCTACCTAGTCCGCTTTTTTCCGCAAGCTGGAGTATTCTGGGAAAGAGAGGTCCATCTCCTGCCATTGTTAGTTTGACTGTCTGACCGCCGCTTTTCCTTCTGATGAATTCAAAGGCTCTTATCAAGTACTCTAGTCCTTTTTCATGGACAAACCTTCCACACCACAATAGTAAGCCAGATGTCTCGCCGTTCATTGGGCGAAATTTGTCCACGTCAACACCGTTTGGGATTACCTGAAGTTTCTCAGGCGAGCAACCGTATCTGCTTACCTTTTCAGCATCGCTGGTCGTCAGACAGATTACTCTGTCAGCATTGCTAAACGTAGAATGTCCAAATGTGTAGTTGTAGGTTTCTTGAAGGATGTTGAAGAAAAAGCCTCGTTGGACTATCACACCATGGACTTGAAGTACACTCTTCCAGTGTGTCTTCTTTGCTACCTTGGCTGACTGAAAACTCGTCAAAAATGGAAGACAGTTAATGTGAACAATGTCTGGCTGTATTTCCTCCAGTAGTTCCTTGAAGGAAAGAAAGTATGGGAACTCTGTTACGAGACTTGGGATAGAAATGCTGACTGCTTCGGGGAAAAAGCACTGAATGTTCTCTTCTTTCAGTCTGAGCGCTTCTTCCTGGAACATCAGGCTGTTTTTGCGCCCAAGATATCCGACGAGAACGATCTCGTGGCCCCTTTTGGCTAGATGGCCTGCCAAGGTGTCAGAAACGACACCCGGGAAACCGAAATATGGTACAACAAACACAATCCTCATGAAAGTCACGATCGCTACGTCAATTACACGTGGTTCGCTTTGTCTTGTCTAATGCTTGAATGGTTGAAAAAGCGAATCGATTCGGTCATTATGAGCTACTGTCCATGGGTGGATTGACGACAGAGCTTGGGTTAGAGCTTATCTTCATAGAAAGAGCTATTCCTGCCATGATTGGTGCGTAGAAGAAAACTAAAGATAAAAGGTAGAATGGATCAAGTTGATAAAGGAAAACGCCAATTACAGATGCGGATAGTAGAATTACCTTCAAGTCAAAGGATCCAAATTTTCTGTCGCAGCCTAGGTGTTTGAATCTCAGATATCTGAGAGTTCTTCTTAGGACCTCAGGAATTATTATGAATACTGAAGTGATCATAAGAAATGTATCCTTGATGAAAGGGCTTAGGATTGCGATCAGCCTGAAAGCCTCTGTCCAAAAGTAGGTCAAACCTCTGTCCTCCACCTTTTCGTTGCTGTGCAACAGGGACAACACAAGCGCCAGACAGCAATAGAACGTGAAGTAAGCCAAGCTGAAAGGGAATAGAATGCTAAGAAAGTAACAGGCAAGGAAGAAAATGACGATCCTTGGGTAAGAGGCATGTTTGAGTTCTTCGCAATTTTTGAATCTTATCGTCGGTTTAATCTCCTTTCTGGCAGCAACACAATCATTAAAGAAATATCCTAGTTCGTAAATTGTGAAAAATAAGAAGTAGAAGATGCTCTGACACGTGACAAAAACTAGAAAATTAGTCGATATCACCTTGGCAACATCTCTCTGAATGAGAATCCAAGCCATCAAAGTAGTAGGCAATAGTTCGCCGCCTAGAAGCTGAACCAGTCTTAAAAAGCTGCCAAGTCTTGTTTCATACGTGTACACAAACGGAAGGAAGTACTTGAAGCGCGTTAATTGTCACATCCCAATGCATGTATTTAGTGTCTGGAAAGAGATAGTCTGGAAGAGCTTCTCACAGACTCAACGATAGTGCTACCAAACCTCATAAAGTGCTTTGTAATGTCATTTACGCAAGAGTCGCGTGCGCAGAATTCTTTCCTGCCGGTCATTATCATTCGCCTGAGTTCTTCTTCATCGTTAGGAGAACCATCAACTGAGAAGGTGGTCGTTCCTATCTCCTGCCAAAAATGAGCATCGCTCCCTGCAACCATTGGTTTGTCGAATTTCATTGCGATCTTGTAGGAGTCTACGTTTTGCTTCTTTGATGACCTTCCATTGATAACCTCGACGGCATCGCATTCCGTCAAGACACTAGAAGCCAGACCCATTCTTCGCCTTGAAGGATGTGGTAGCACTATAATCCCACCCTTGTTCTTGATCTCTTCAGTCACTTCAAAGCATGTTCTTTTCATGATCTCTTCCTCCAAGAACAGACCTGTCAGATCACCGATATCGGTCCTGATTTCCACTCCCGGAATGACAAGGACCTTACCTTTTGTGTTCTGAGCGATTCTCAGACATGAATAGGCTCCCTTGATGGTGTTGTGATCGGTAATCCCGATGACATCTAAATGGAGTTTCAACGCTTTCTTGACGACATAGCTCGGAGACAGGAGTGAGTCAGGTGAATAGATTGTGTGGATATGCAGATCGAATGTTGTTTTAGGCGTGATAGAAAGGCGCAGGTTACTGACTCCTGTTGGCTTTTTTTGCTAGCCTTGAGACCGCGTATAGCGTTATAGCTGTGGACAAGCAGAAAAGGCCTATTATTATGAAGCTTATCGAGGCTAGGGCGATGTTCGTTACTATGTGTTGTTCTCCTGCGTAGATTTGAAGCCCCCATACTCCAAAGGAAGCTCCTATTATCAGACACATTATCCCGGGTAGCCCAAGTGTTGTCAAAGGTTTGTCCTCTATGACGATCTTCAGAATGGATGCCACAACGCCAATGCCATGCTTCATTGGATTTTGCGTAGAGGTTCGCATGCGTTCACCATAGTTGCAGGAACAGGGAATCTCGCAAATCCTTAGACCTCGCTTCGTTGCGCTGATAAGAACTTCCACACTGACTCCCATGCCGTTTTCAAATGCACTAAGTGTTTCAAGAGATCTGCGACTGTAGGCTCTGAATCCGCTCTGCGTATCCTGAATGTCCTGCCTTGAAGCGTTGTTGACGAGTCTTGTAATTAGTTTTATGCCTACTCGCCTGTACCAAGGAATGGTATACGCTAGGCGTTTGTCAGCGAATCTGGAACCTATCGCGATGTCCGCGATGTCGTCAAGAACCGGCTTTGTGACATTTGGAATCTCTCTCGGGTCATGCTGTCCATCTGCGTCCAGAGTTACTGAAACGTCAGCATTCAGCTTTTTTGCTCGCCTAAACAAAGATTGAATTGCTGCACCGTAACCCAAATTCCGCTCATGCCTGATTACGTCAGCACCTAAGCGGGAAGCGATCTCCCCCGTCATGTCCGTGGAGCCGTCATCACAAACAATGACTCTGCTGACATAACGCTGAGCTTGCAGCACTACTTTCCCGATTGTCTTTTCTTCATTGAAAGCGGGGATGCAAGCAACTATGAGAGGTTCTTTATTCATCGTCTTGCCCTAGCGAGCGCTTGCATGGTAACCGTTGAAATAGCGCAATTCTCATTTTCTACACTTTCAGTGTCTTTGACATGTGCATGTGATTTATCGTTAGAAACTGGACGAAGCCCTCGTCCTGAGGCCAATTCTCTGCAGACCTATGACCCCAAGAAGTGGCAATTAGGCTTAGTTTTTTGGCCATTAATCTTCCGACGTTCTTCTCTAGGCAAGAGCCTTGCGATTCAACGATTCTGGAGATCTTCTGCAGAATGTTGCTTAGTATGTTCTTCAGCACCTTACTCTGTACTTTCCGCACGACTTGGATGGT
>Ga0315294_10005862_pt1 | contig 13488 bp, 11 predicted proteins | sample YL17G13_40_MG_FD_203626 | JGI IMG/M metagenome (GOLD analysis project Ga0315294, IMG submission 203626) | Sediment microbial communities from Yellowstone Lake, YNP, Wyoming, USA - YL17G13_40 | ecosystem: Environmental > Aquatic > Freshwater > Lake > Sediment | place: USA: Wyoming | collected... | reverse complement strand
CAGTCGGACTTCATCAGCCACCTCTCGGACATCGCCGTCCGCACCGGCCGCAGGATCAAGTGGGACCCGGTCAAGGAAACCATCGTCGGCGACGAGGATGCCGCGCGCCGGCTGGACCGCCCGATGCGCGCCCCGTGGCATCTGTAGGGCGATACTTCTGCGATTAGAGCGACTCGCAAAAGGAATGTAATGGCGGGCGGGGCTGAATAGCCCCATTTTCGCGGCTCAAACGGCAGCCGCCACTTACATTACTTACGCGAAGTTCAATAGGTGGCGTCCCCAGGTTTTTCCCCGAAGGGTGGAGTTCCGGTGGAACGGCCGGGGCGTCGAGGTGGTCGAGCATGGGTGTTCCCCCCAGACGGTCGCGGTGCACGGTCGGTGTTATCAGCGGTTGCCCCCGGCGCCGGATACGGTATAATCCTTAGTGCGGCAACGGCACGCAACGCTTGCTTTGCGGGCGTGGCCAGCAGTACGATCCGCGGAAGGCCGTGCGGGCCAGGTAGTCAAGGAGTCCCAAGGGCGCGCAGCGGTGGCGAGGAGTGAACGTGAAGCACCGGGTCTACCTGGAGACGACCATCGTCAGCTACCTGACGGCGCGGCCGAGCCGGGACCTGATCCTGGCGGCGCACCAGGAGGTGACGCGCCAGTGGTGGGAGGGGCGGCGCAAGCATTTTGAGGTCTATGTGTCGCAGTTGGTTGTGGACGAGGCCGGCCGCGGCGATATCGAGGTGGCCCGGAAACGACGGGAAGCGCTGGAGGCCATGGTGAGCCTGGCTGTAACCGAAGATGCGATAGCACTGGCCGCGGCCCTGACCGAGGAACACGCGCTGCCATCTGAGGCTGGAGCGGACGCGCTTCATATCGCGGTGGCTACGGTCAACGGCATGGACTTCCTGATGACGTGGAACTGCCGCCACATTGCGAACGTGGAGTTGCTGCCGGGCATTCGGCGCACCGTGGAGGGTCGCGGCTACGAGTTGCCGTGGGTATGCACGCCGGAGGAGTTGTCAGGAGGCGAGAGATGAAAGACGATCCGATTGTGGCCGAAGTGCGGAAATGGCGTCAGAAGAACGCCGCGAAGTTCAACTATGACATCCGCGCGATCGCCGAAGACGCCCGGTCCCGAGAAGGCAAGGACGGGCGTCGGGTGGTGACGTTGCCGCCCAAACTAAGGCCGGTAGCCAAGTGAGGTTGCTGTGAGAGCAGCCATGCGGGACGATCCGATTGTAGCCGAGGTTCGCAAGCATCGCCAGATGCGGGCGGCAAAGTTCAAGTACGACATCCGGGCGATGGTCGAGGACGCCCGCAAGCGCGAGCGCAAAAGCGGGCATCCGATGGTGTCGCCACGGCGGCGCGCGAAGGCGAAATAGCGCGCGGCTGTTCATCCTACAGCGCCACTGGGCGCGGCGGGCTACAAGCAACCGTGAACTGCTCTAGCCACGGGCGCAAGCCCGTGGTGCGGAGCAGGTGCGACGTCGTGTATGATTCCGGGTCGCCTACAGCGCCAGAGTTCCAGGCGGGCCAGTCTGTGCCGTCGGGGGGCACTTCCATTGCGGCAAGCGCATGACACGCTGAGGCGGGGCGGCGGAGGGCGTCACGATGAACGAGCATGCTGTCAAGCAGGCCATCACTCCTCTGAGGATGATCTTCTGGGGTGGGCTCCTCTGTATCTTCGACTTCACCTTTAGCCAGACGACGAACGGCCAGGGATTCAAGTTCGACATCCTGAATGACGCCGTGGGGACCATTCTGATTGCGGTTGGCGTTTTCCGGCTGAGCGCAGCGGCTGTGCATAGGCGCTATGCGACCATCATGAAATTCGTCCAAGTCGTGTCGGTCCTCGCCGTGCTGGACGCGATCCGCGATCACTTCATAATGCCGCTGCCCCCGGCGGTCCACTTTGTCCTCAATCTCTTTGGCCTCGTTACCTTGGTGGCCATCGTCACCTTCTGCGTTGCCATGCGCTGGTTTTGCGAGGAAGCCCACCTGCTCGAAGCATCCCGGAGCTGGTCGGCCACCACGGTGCTGTTTGTCGTCATTTACGTGCTTCCCCTGGGTCTGCTCTACGTCATTACCGCGTTGGCGATCGCCTCGCGCACGTCGTTCAACATCGACCTCGGGCCCGCAGGTCTCCTCCTGCTTCCCGTGTTCGCGATCCCGCTCATCCATTTGTTTGTCAGTACATCGCGGATGAAGCGTGCTGCGGAGGCCGTGGCCGTAGTGGAGTCGGGTGAAATGTACGAGGGCGGCGCCTAACAAACGGCTGCAGGAGACCGGGCCGGAATTACGGCCTTCCGTGGTTCAACGTCGCTGCGGCCGGCCCGGCAACTGAACTTCATCGTTCGGCGGTGAGGAGGCTGGCGAATGGCTAAGGTGTGTTCCCAGTGCGGCAAGTCGTTGTCCTTGTTCCAGCGCCTCGGCTCCAATTACTGTCCCGAGTGCCAAGCGGAAATTGATCGCAAGCAAGCCGAGGCCACACGGGCGGAAGCGGAGGAAAGAGCACAACAGGAACGCGAGGCTGCGGAGAGGCGGTACGCAGCGGCTTTACGGGGGGAGGCTTCCCCTGAGGATCTTCGGCGGCTGGAGGCCGATGGATACCTCATCGCGGGGAACCGCCTCATCCGGTGTCCCGTCTGCGGGCACGATCGCTTTCATCAACAGCGTACCCTGATGAACACGCGGGCAGCGACGTTTTTTAACGTCGACTGGGCAAACAGCGGGGCGGACACACGCATCTGCCAGCGCTGCACCCACGTAATGTGGTTCGCTCGGGCGTAACCCGACCGGCGAATCAGACGCTGCACATGACCGCGGCGGCATTACGGCTTTTCGATGGGCAGGGGGACAGCCACCTGTTTCGTGGCCGCCTTTTGCCCCGGCCTCCGTGCCGCCGTTTCGCGCCTGAGCGATGCTCCTTGCGGCAACGTGGATTAACCGCAAAGGTCGCAAAGAACGCAAAGGACGGGTCGGTCGGATAGTAAAGAGTGAAGAAGTTGTCTTTGCGTTCTTTGCGTCCTTTGCGGTTCAAGGCCCGTGTTGCCGGGTCACGGCCCGGATGATGATGCCGGGGCGATCCCCGGCGCGTGCCGCCCGCCGGAAATCAGCAAAATGAGCGTCATCGTATCATACTACAACGCCACTTGCTGCTTTGCGCGGTGGGTCTCCTGACCCACCGCGCGAAAAGCGGTGTTCTCAGCCGCGCCAGAGGGTCTTGCGTGGCGGGTCGGGAGACCCGCCGCGCGAAGTTGCGCTGTAGTACTAACACTACACCACGCAGAGAATCGGGCTGCAAAATGGCGGGGCGCGTGTATACTTTGGCACCCGCCGGCGCTCATGGCCTGGCAGGCCGGGGTGGGAAAACGGGCAGTGCCGACCCGCGAGAACCGGGGTTTAAGACCGCGAGGCCGTGCTCGCGGCCGGTTCCTGCCTGGGGCGGTCGGAGACGCTGCGCCATGCTGAACGCCGCAAGGGTTCTCCTTGTCGGATGCCTGCTTGTCGCCGGCGCGGCCGCACCGGTGCCGGCGGGCGCCGCGGCGTCGCTGCCGGGCGCCACGGGCTGCAACTTCGATTCGGTCCGCCGGGCCGTCAACGACCTGGCGGAGACCTACGGGGCCAAGTACCCCAAGGCGCGGGAGTACCTGTCGCGCCTGGACGCCCTCGAAAAGGCCGCCCGGCAGGGCGACCCCGCCCGGACGGAGAAACCGCTGGCGGCGCTGGCCCGCGAGGCCCTGCTGGCCAATCCGCTCCTCGACTTCCAGCAGGTGCTCCTGGTGAAGCGCGGCAACAAGAAACTCGGCCTGCCGCAGAACTGGCAGGGCAACTCCACCATCGGGCCGCACGGCTACGACAACGAGATCGCCTTGGTCTCGATGAAGGCCCCCGAGGGGGCCCTGAAGACCTTCTACCGCCCCCAGGGCGACGAGTTCGTCGGCGATCTGGAACTCCACTGGGACGCCGACAGGCTCCTCTTCTCCAAGCCCGGCACGCACGGCCGGTTCCAGGTGTGGGAGGCCAGGACCAACGGCTCGGGCCTGCGGCAGGTGACGGCCGGCGACCAGCCCGACGTGGACAACTACGATGCCTGCTACCTGCCCGATGGGCGCATCATCTTCTGCTCCACGGCCTGCTACCTGGGCGTTCCGTGCGTCAGCGGCAGCGACCACGTGGGGTCGCTTTACCTCATGGACGGCGAGGGCAAGCGCGTGCGGCAACTGACGTTCGACCAGGACCACTCGTGGTGCCCGACGGTCCTGCCGACCGGCCGCGTCCTGTACACGCGGTGGGAGTACAGCGACACGCCGCACTACTTCACGCGCATCCTCTTCGAGATGAACCCCGACGGCACCGCCCAGTTCGAGCACTACGGCTCCAACTCGTATTGGCCGAACTCAATCTTCTACGCCCGCCCGGTTCCGGGCCACGCCACGAAACTCGTGGCCGTCATCTCCGGTCACCACGGCGTGCCGCGCATGGGCGAACTGATCGTTTTCGACCCCAGCCAGGGCCGCCACGAGACGAGCGGCGTGGTGCAGCGCATCCCCGGCTACGGCCGGAAGGTCGAGCCCATCATCCGCGACAACCTGGTCGATGACAGTTGGCCCAAGTTCCTTCACCCGTACCCGCTCAGCGAGAAGTACTTCCTGGTCTCGTGCCAGATGACCGCCGCAAGCGAGTGGGGCCTTTACCTGGTGGATGTGTTCGACAACCTGCTCCTCCTGCACCAGGAACCGGGCTACGCCCTGTTCGAGCCCACCCCGCTGCGCAAGACGCCCAAGCCGCCCGCCATCCCCGACAAGGTCAAGCCCGCCGAGAAGACCGCCACCGTGTACCTGGTGGACGTGTACCAGGGCGGTGGCCTGCGCGGCGTGCCGCGCGGCACGGTCAAACGCCTGCGCGTCTACACCCACCACTACGCCTACCGCGGGATGGGCGGGCACAGCCACATCGGCATCGACGGGCCGTGGGACGCCAAACGCATCCTGGGCACCGTTGCGGTGTACGAGGACGGGTCGGCCATGTTCCGAGTGCCCGCGAACATGCCCATCGTGGTCCAGCCGCTTGACGCCGAAGGGCGGGCCGTCCAGGTCATGCGGTCGTGGTACACGGCGATGCCGGGCGAATTTGCCGCATGCGTGGGCTGCCACGAGCCCCAATCCAGCGGCCCGCCGCCCGCGCGCCTGACGGCGGCCTCGAAGGCGGGCGCCGTGGACATCGAGCCGTGGCGCGGCCCCGCGCGGCCGTTCAGTTTCGTCCGCGAGGTGCAGCCGGTGCTCGACAAGTTCTGCGTCTCGTGCCATAACGGCGACAAGCGGCCCGACGGCAAGACCCTCGCCAATTTCAAGGCCGACCAGCCCAACACGGCCCGCGAGGTCGTCGGGGAAGGCAACGGGTTCACCGCATCCTACGTTGCGCTGCATCCGTACGTCCGGCGGCCCGGCCCCGAGAGCGATTACCATCTGCCCGTCCCGTGCGAGTGGCACGCCAACACGAGCGAACTCGTGCAGATGCTCAAGAAGGGCCACTACGGCGTCAAACTCGATGCGGAAGCCTGGGACCGCCTCTACACGTGGATCGACCTGAACGTGCCCGACCACGGCACGTGGAGCGAGTTCCGCCAAATCGCGGGCACAGGCCAGCAGCGCCGCGTTGAACTGGGCCGGCAGTACGCCAACCTGGACTTCGACCCGGAAGTCTATCCGGCCATGGCCATGCAGCCGGTTGTGCCCGTGAGGCCCGAGCCCATGAAGGCGGCCGTTGCGCCGCCGCCGGCGTGCCCCAACTGGCCGCTCTCGGCCGAGGAGGCACGCAACCTCCAACGGGGCCAGGTGCGCCAGGTGGGCGTGCCGCCGGCCCAGCCCGCCAAGCCGGAGTTCTCGGTTGAAGTGGCCGACGGCGTCAAACTGGACCTGGTCCTCATCCCTGCCGGCGAGTTCATCATGGGCGATGCGCGCGGCCAGCCCGATGAGCAGCCGCAGACCCGCATCAGGGTCGACCGGCCCTTCTGGATGGGCAAGTTCGAGGTGACCAACGAGCAGTATGCGGTCTTCGACCCGCTGCACGACAGCCGCTACGTCAGCGTCTTCAACAAGGACCAGGCCAACCCGGGCGAGACCGCCAACCGGCCGCGGCAGCCGGTTATCCGCGTGTCGTGGCAGGAAGCCATGGGGTTCTGCGCCTGGCTCTCGCAGAAGACCGGCCGGAAGTTCACGCTGCCCACCGAGGCCCAGTGGGAGTACGCCTGCCGCGCGGGCACCGCCACGCCGCTCAACTTCGGGGCGTGCGAGGCCGACTTCGGCAAGTCCGCCAACCTGGCCGACGAACGCCTGAACAACCTCTGCCGCAACAACTCGCCCAAGTGGATCCCCGCCGTCAAGGCGGTGAGCGACGGGGCCATCGTCACCGGGCAGGTGGGCAGGTACCAGCCCAACGCCTGGGGCCTCTGCGACATGCACGGCAACGTCTGGGAGTGGACCCGGACGACGTACAAGCCGTACCCGTACAACGCGCTGGACGGCCGCGATGCGGGGACGGGGGAGGGCGACAAGGTGGTACGCGGCGGGTCGTTCTACGACCGGCCGCAGCGTGCCCGGTCGGCCTTCCGCCTGAGTTACCCGTGGTGGCAGCGGGTGTTTAACGTGGGCTTCCGGGTGATTTGCCAGGACGAGCCGCGCTCCCTCGCCGCGGCCGTGCCGCCGGGGCCGGAGAAGTAAGCCTGGTTGTCGTTTCAGGATGAGTAGCACCAGCGCGGCGGGCCTTCCTGCCCGCCGCCTCTTGTTCACGTGCCATGGCCCGCCTGGGCGGGTCCACCGCGTGAGTTCCCCCTGCTCGCGATACGGACACCCCCGTCACTCCGGCAGGGGCTTGCCCTTGGTCTCCGGGCAGAACCAAATGAACGCCATGCCGAAAACGTAGACGAGGCAGGTGATGGCCCCCGCCGCCGCGTAATCCTCCTTGAAAAGCGACAAGAGGCCGCCGCTGCCGATGGTGCCGACGGCTGCCAGGACACGGCCGGCGTTAAACGCAAAGCCCTGGCCGGTGGCTCGCACACGCGTCGGGAAGAGTTCCGGCAGGTACAGCGGCAGCCAACCGTAGAACGCTGCCGTCAGGCCGCCTACGATGAAAACCCACAGGAAGAAGGTAAACCCGAGTTCCATGGGCACGCGGAAGAGGTACTGGCACGTCACGAGCGAGCCCAGGGACAGCATGAAGTAACCTATGCGGCGGCTGGTCCACTGGGCAAAGAGCGCGCCGAGCACGCATCCGACGATCGCGCCTGCGGCCGAGGCGATCTGCGTGAGGCTCGTTGCGGACTTCGCGAGCAGTTCGGCCTCGGGGGGCAGGGACTTGCTCATCTGGTTCGCCCAGGCGGGAATCCACTGGACCGAGCCCCACGTGCCGAGAAGGGCAATCGCGCCCAGAATGCTGCCGAAGATGGCCATCTTGGCCAGGCCGCCTTTGAAGATGTCCGACACCTTGTTCTTCGGGGTGGTTGCGGCCGCGTGCTTCCACCGCTCCGATTCCGGCACAAAGACCTGGATGAGCAATGCCAGGATCGCCGGCGTCGCGCCGACGAAAAACATCAACCGCCAGCCCGAATTGGAGACCAGCGTGTCGACCGTGCCGGCCGAAACACCGGCGCTCCGCAGCAACCCGGCCACGTCTTCCAGCACCTGTGCAAGGCCCAGGCCCACGAGGGCGATGAACAGGAACCCGACGTTCGATGCGGCGCCGATGACGCCGGCCAGCAGCGGCCGAAACCGGGCGGGCCAGATCTCCATCACCAGCGCCACGCCGAGCGCCCACTCGCCGCCCATGCCGAGCGATGCCAGGAACCGCAGGACGGCCAGGTGCCAGGCAGCCGTCGAGAACCCGCACAGGCCGGAAAACAGGGCGTACGTGGCCACGCTGAGGACCATCGCCTTCACGCGGCCGATGCGGTCGCCGAGCCAGCCGAAGATGAGTCCGCCGCAGGCCGCGCCCACGAGGAACATCGCCATGATGCCTGCGAACCACCAGCCGTAGTACTCGTTGGCGGCTGGGCCGATGAGTTCCTTGATGGCCGGCCGCCCTACGAGCGGGATGAGGCCCATCTCCAGGCCGTCGAACATCCAGCCCAGAAGCGCGGCCGCCAGCGCCAGGGCCATGGCGCGCTTGCTTCCTGCCTGCGGGGTCTGCGTGTTCTGCAATTCGGAGGCCATCAGAGTCCTTTCGCGCTGAGGTTCAGCGTGCGCGGCGACCCCGCCGCGGAAAAAGCGTGCCCATCGTACGGTGGAGGCATGCGGCATGCAAGAAATGTTCGCGGGGCCCAATGCGTCGCCGTTGTATTTAGCCCCCGGTGAATACACCGGGGGCGGCGCGGCGACAAGCGCCTGCCCCGTGCGGCCCCCCGTGTATTCACGGGGGGCTAAACAGGTCGGCACGACTACTCGACAACAAAGTCCTGCGGCGCAAGTTCGATTCGCCGGCCCGCCTTCATGGCCTCGACGGCCTTCAGGGCCGAAACGGCTGTCACGAAGCCGACTTCGGCCGGGCAGGTGAGTTGCGCTGTGCCGCGCAGGGCGTCGAAGAAGTTCTTAAGGTGGAACCAGTGCGGGGCCTTTGCCTCGTCGGGGTACGGAATGGGCGGGTAGCGGCGGAACGTGGAAGCCGTGTACCAACTCGGCGGGCGGACTTCAACGACAGGAACATCCGCACTGGTGCTGCCTTCTTCCTGCGTCCCAGGAGCATTGGCAGCGCGGGCAGGAGCCTTCGGATCGCCGGCCGCAGGTTGGGGCTCCCACGGAAGCAGCGGGGCGCTCTGGGGCCGACCCATGCCGCCCTTTGAGGTGTCCTCCGAGATCTCGAGGTACCCTTCATCACCGAGGAATACCTCGAAGAACCCCATGTGGTCGGTTGTGGTGTTGACGTGGTAATCGCCGCGGACGGTCTTGGTCGCGCCTTCCCAGGCGAAGTCCCACTCGAAGACGCACTGGGCAATGTCGTAGAGTTGGTAGAAGTTGTAGTAGTCCAAACCGCCGCTGGCTATGACGCCCTTGGGCGGTGAGCAGAGAAACCAGTTGAAGACGTCAATCTGGTGCGCTCCCAGGTTCACCAGTTCACCCGCCGAGAACTTCGAGAGCCACCGCCAGTTGCGGTGTTCGTCCATCGATGCAAAGCCGTACTTGCGCAGCGTCTCGGCCGAAATCGCCTCCTTTTCAGGCCACGTGTAGGGCACCCGCTTGTGACCGTGCCACTGACCCGAGACGTGCGCGATGCGGCCCACGGCCTTCTTCTGGTGGAGGTAATCAAAGGCTACCTGGTACCGCGGGTTGGAGCGGTGCTGGCGGCCCACTTGCACCAGTTTGCCGGTCTTGCGGGCGGCCAGCACCACGCGGCGCGCGGCCTCGATGGTGATGGCCATCTCCTTCTCGCAATACACGTGCAGGCCCGCCTCCAGGCACGCGATGGTCTGCTCGGGGTGAAACAGGTCGGGCGTGGCGATGATGGCCGCCTGGAGGTCCTTCTCCTTGGCCAGCATCTCGCGGTAATCCTCGTAAACGCTCACCGGCTGGCTGCGCTTCCTGAGGATTCCGGCGGCGTACTTCTGGGCGTAGGGCCAGATGTCGCAGACGGCCTTGAAGCGCACGCCGGGTATGTCGAAGCAGTAGTTCAGCAGGTCGCGGCCGTGTCGGCCGGCGCCGATGAGGGCGATATGGATGTCGTCGGGCAAGGCTGTGCTCCTCGCGTAAGAAGCCTGCCGCACCCGCGGCAGGGCCCCCCGCTATACTCTCGCACAGGCCGGCGTTTTCACGCGGGCATCTTTCGCCCGGTCAATAGCGCTTTGTTTAGCCCCCCGTGAATACACGGGCGGCCGAACGTTGGGGTGCACGTGTCGCCGCGCGGCCCCCCGTACGGGGGGCTAAATATGGCGGAGCCGCGCCGTGGGGCTACTTCGCGCCGCCCGCTGCCCACTTAATCGCCTGGGCGTAGAGCGTCCGCATTTCCTTGCTGGCGTACGCCTTGGCGTCGTGGCCGAGTTCCAGGAAGCATACGTTCGCCTTGCGGCAGGTGTTCGTCCAGCCGATGGCCTTCTCGCTGGTGGGGTCGTCGGTCGTCAGAAAGACCTTGACCTGCGGGTCAACGGTGTAGCCCTTGTAGGTCTCATCGTGGATAGTGAAGTCCGGGACGCCGGCCGCAACCGGGCACTTGGGGTCTTCGACGTGCACCTTGAAGTCCACGTCGTGCTTGTACTGGCAGCGGGCGTGCTTGGCGCCGTCGCTGTCCACCTCGTCCTTGAGGTGGTACCGGCCGCCGAGGATCTTCCGGAACTCCGGCCAGTTCTGGTATGCGGCAATCGCGTGGTGGAGGATGACCATTCCGACGCCCTTGTCCAGGAGTTTGAGGAGGTTTTCGGCCTGCTTGTCGGCGATCTTCTGGTTGTGGTTGTAGAGAACGATGACGTCGTACTTCCAGTCGTCGATGTTGTCGAAGATCTCGCCGCCGGCCTTCTGGGCGACGTGCTTGTACGTGATGCCGGTCATCGCATCGAACATGGCGAAGAACGGCTTCTGGTCGTAGTCGTGGCCGCCGGTGAGGACGACGGCGCGGACCGCCCTGGCTGCGCCCTCGGCCGCCGGGGCCGCGAAGAACTTGAGGCGGGGCGCCGCGGCCCCCGCCTTCGCGCCCGCCGCGGCCGGTTCGGCCGGCTGCCCGGCGACCCAGCGGACGGCCCGGACCACCAGCGTCCGCAGGTTCGGGTTGGCGTAGGCCTTCTGGTCGTGCCCCGACTGGAGGTAGCAGACGTTCGACTTGCGGTAGGTCTTGACCCAGCCGATGATCTTGTCGCTCGACGGTTCCTCGGTTGTCAGCAGGGCGTGCACGCCGGGGTCGATGGTCGTGCGGCAGTAGGTCTCATCGGTGATCTCAAAGTTCGCGAGGCCCTTGGTGATGGGGTGGTCGGGATCCGCCACGTGGACCTTGACGTTGACGTTGCCCTTGTAGCCCGAGCGCTCCATCTTCTTTCCGTTTTCCTCCCACGGCTTGAAGTGGTAGGTGACGCCGGCGATCTTCGGGAACTCGTCCCAGTTGTTGTACGCGCCGTTGGCATGGTGGAGCACCAGGAGGCCCACGCCCTTGTCCATGAGTTTCAGGAAGTTCGCCTGCTGGGCCTCCGTGATCTTCTGGTTGAAGTTGTAGAGGACGATGGCGTCGTAGTTCCAGTTGTCGATCGTGTCGAAGATCTCGCCCCCGGCCTTCAGGTCGACGTGCGTGTAGGCGATGTCGGGGTAGCCCTCGAAGAGTTTGAAGAAGTTCGCCTGGTCGTACCCGTGCCCGCCGGTGAGGATGACCACGTTGATCTTCTTGGCTGGCGCAGCGGCGTCGGCGCCCCAGGCGCTGCACGCCCCCACAGCCATAAGCCCCAGCATCACGACCACCATCAGCCATTTGCGTTGCATTGTTTGTCGCTCCTTGCCTTGATACGCGGTCGCCCAGGCGACCGGCTAACCAGGATTCACAGCCCTTGCCGTTAACGCCTTTCACTCAGGCACTCAGGCACTCAGGCACTCAGGTACTCAGGCACTGCCGTTACAGATGCCACGGCGCCCGCATGGCCCGCGAAAGCATGCGGTCGGCCTCCAAATCGTTCACGAAACGCTCGGCCACAGGGCCCCAGTTTACCTTGCAGCCGAGCCGCATGGCAACATTTCCCAGGTGGCAGACGGTGGCCGCGCGGTGCCCCACCTCGACCGGGGCGGCCGGCTCGCCCCGCGTCCGCACGCAGTGAAGAAAGTTCTCCGGGAGCCCTGTTGCCGGCCCCCTTGCCGCAGCCCCATGACGGCTCGGCACGGGCAAAATCGCATTGTAGCGGCCGGACCGGGCGGGGGGCAAGGATTCCTCGCGGCCGTTGTCGCGGCTGTTGCGGGGGCATTGGGGCCGCGGCCTGGGCGAGGCGCTTCGCGGGAACCACGAGAAAAGGGTGAACTTGCTGTGGGCTCGTGCGTCTAAGGTGGAAAAGCCGCCCATATTTTCGAATTAAGAGGGGGGTGGCGAACGTTGAACATTCTGGAGCGTGAGTACCGCGCGCCGTGCGGCCGGGTTTTGCTGTTGCCATCGGCTTGCGGAACCTATATACTGTCGGGCGCACGTCGGTGCAGGACGCGTTCATAGGGTACCCAGGCGGAAGGGGGAAAGGCCATGAAGCGAGCGACTGCAATTCTGGCGGTTCTCTTGATCGTCGCGGGTTCGGCGGCTTGGGCTGCTGCTCCCGCCCCGACGAAGGCGGCGGCGGGGGGCGTCACCATTAAGCCCTCGGCGCCTGCCGCGGGGAAAGGCGGCGTGGTTATCACGCCGTCGTCGTCTGCCCCGTCCGGGCCTGCCGATGCCGAAGAGGCCCGCAAGGTGGCGGAGATGCAGGCCGCCCTTACGGCGGGCGAGTTCGACAAGGCCGTCGAACAAGCCAATGCCTACCTGAAGGCCGCCCGCGATGAAAGCGGGAAGACCGAGGCCGTCCGCGTCCTGGCCGAGGCGCTCCGAAAGAAGGGCGACTGGAAGCAGGCGCCCGCGGCGCACCTGCGGCTGCGCGAGCGGTTTGAGAAAAACTCGGAAGATTGGGTCAGGTACGATGCCATTGCCGAGATCCTGAGGGCCTCTCCGGCAGGTGTTTATCAGCCCGCCGGTACACCTGCCTCCAAGGCTGCAGCCCCCGGGAGCGCGCCGGCGACGCTGGCCGACGATAACGCCCTGGCCGAGGCCCTCGCGCGCCAGGCGGGCGGCCGCGCCGGGAAACTCAAGACCCGCATCCCCGGGATTGTCCGGGCAACCACGCCCCAACTGGTCATGGCGGCCTTCGCACCGGTAGTCGAGGAGGCCAAGATGGTCTTTGCCGTGTCGGCCGATGCCCCGCCCGATGCCGCCCGCGAAGTGGGCGCAGCCGCCGGAAACCGGTTGCAGTCGCTCGGCAACCAGATCATCCCGGCGCTGAATGCCAAACTCGAAAAGTACCAGACCAAAATGAACGCGCCTTGGTCCTTCACGAACCAGGAAAAAGCCGATATCAAGAACACCCAGGCCGCCTGCAAGGAGATGGCCAGCTGCGAGAACCAGTTCCAGCAGGCCCTCTTCATCATGAACGGCAAGGGAGACTGGCCTGACGCCAACAGACTCCGCACGGAGAGCGGCGACCGCGGCACATCGTACGAGGAACTCGGCAAGAAGTTCTACGTGCCGCGCTACTACACTTCCTTTGGGTGGTAGCGGCCCGGCATTCCGGAGCGGCGGTTGAGGCGCCGGACGCGGGTCGAAGATGAGAGCGAGCGCGGCCGCCACCGGCCGCGCTCGGGTAACGTCGCACGCAGAGATTCTCGCCGCCGTCGTTGCGTCCTTTGCGGTCAGATCGTCATCGCCAGGAATCCGCCGTCGATGCGGATAAGCGCCCCGGTGACGAAACTGGAGGCCCGGTCGCTGGCCAGCCAGAGGACCGCGCCGAGGAGTTCGTGGGCCTCTCCGAAG
>Ga0315294_10005861_pt1 | contig 13491 bp, 13 predicted proteins | sample YL17G13_40_MG_FD_203626 | JGI IMG/M metagenome (GOLD analysis project Ga0315294, IMG submission 203626) | Sediment microbial communities from Yellowstone Lake, YNP, Wyoming, USA - YL17G13_40 | ecosystem: Environmental > Aquatic > Freshwater > Lake > Sediment | place: USA: Wyoming | collected... | reverse complement strand
GCCTTCATCAGTTACATTTGTTGTAATGGTGACATTGTAACCAAAACCAACAGTACATGGGTTAGCAGAGACATTGGTTATATCTGGCGGGGCGGGTGGCTCGTATGGATAAATGTGCACAAACGTTCCATGGAGAGGCTCGGTATCATTTACGTTATCCCCTAAGATATTGACAATTTCATTAATTCTTCCTGTGGAGTTATACAGCTCGAGATAAAGTTCATAGTACCCTGCGGTTCCATTTGGTGGAAGTGTCAATGATATCGTTGCTTGTCTCCCTGTTGAGTTAATCGTGTAGTTCACACTGGTTTGATTAGCATCACCGCCTGTTGATTTTCTAAGGTATGCACGAACCATTACTAGATCCTGCGGCAACATTGTTTTCATTGTAAAATTCGCTCTGATACTATCTGGTAGACTGTCTTCATCATCTGGTGAATCATATGAAGTATATGTGTATTGGGAGAACCAGGAGTCAGGGTTTACTGTAAAATATTTAACAATATCCCAAGAGATATTAAAAGTAGCGTTCATATCATCTCGATCGATATATTTCAGGCTGTCTCCTTCCTGGTAGTTCATACCTGATCTGTGGTGGCCGATCCATGAATCTGCATCTTTGAGAAAAGTGAGAGTGTTGCAGTTTGGTCTCTGTCTGAACGCTGCGCAATCAGTGGTGAAACTATTATTTGCTCCTACTGTTTTATTTTCATAACCGTAGCCTGATTCTGAGGTGTAGTGGCTATCATTGACGATAGCCCATGTAATATTCTTTATGGTTTCGTTGTTTACTATTGAGAGTAGATATGTGTCATTTTGGATTAGCCCTGCTTGGTCAAAACCTATGAATTGTATGATATTATCAGAAGGGTGGCTGTCGTTATAATGCCATGCACCTCGCATACCGTATTCTTCGCCTGTGGTGAATAGGAATGTTAGGTTGTGTTTGGGTTTGATGCTGTTGTCTTTCATGTATTTTGCAATCCCTAGAACTATTCCGTGGCTTGCTCCTGAGTCGCCTGGTGCTTCTCCCCAGTATCCATCGTATCTATCTGATATTACAACAATTGAATCGTTTGGGCTTTGTGTTGTGTTAAGGTAACCTACTACATCTTTTGAGTCATCCTCCCATTCTTCTGCTTGTTCGAAGTGTCCGCTGGCGCTGACATCTGGGTTGTTGTAGTGTTGTTCTAACCAGGTACCTATGGAGTTATTTACTGAGAAGATCTGTATGGCATTGCTGAATGTATAGCGGTTAAAGGCATCGTATGGGTTCCATCCTAGCCATTGTTTTGTTACAGGGAACATCAGGTGGGTTTCAGCGTAGTCATCGTACATTATGGCACCATGGCATATACGAAAGGGATGAAAACAATTTAGGACGTATATCGCAGCTGTATTGAATGGCATGTCTCCGATAAGAGCTATATTGTATGTGAGCGCAAAGAAATCTTGGTTGGGCCAGTCAAAGCATGAAAGGTTGTATGTAAAAACAATCGTGTCATTGTCAAAGTAGTTATCTGCCAGTATGAATGTTTTGTTTTCTAGCATTTCAATTATTGCGGTGAGATTACTATCATCTTTGTTTACTCTTGCGCATTGGACAGTTGAGTTTGAGAAGTTGTAGTTTGCAAAGTATCCTTTGGCATTATCGTGCATGAGGATAACCCCAGTTGCGTTGGTGATATTGTTTAGTTGATCTTCGCAACCATTTTCTTCATCCAGTATGAAGAGTCTTCCATCTTGATCTTCTGGAAGTGTATTGTTGACTGAGACATAGGTGGTGTTTCCGACGACTATATTGAAGTTGTTTATTGCGGTTGCTGAGACGTTTTTGATGTAGTTATCTGCTAGTCGTTCTTTACCGGTTATTGGCCATTCAGATAGGTTCTTTGGTATTATTTTTATGTTTTCGAATGTATGGTTGTAGTTCATGGTATGCTGTGATGGGAGTATTGCTATTTTTTTGAATGTGCTTGCTGCTGCGAAGATTTCGCTTGTTGGTATGGTGTGTGTGAAGGGGTAGTTGTTGCCGTTTATGGTGAGTTTGAAGTCGAGGGCTTTTATGTTGTAGTTGTATTTCCAATCTTTTTTGGTTGTGATGTTGGTCAGATATTCATAATGTACATCTTCGAGGCCCATATCAATCATTTTAGGTTTTAGAATGGACTCTGCTGTATATTGCTCACCAGCGGATCCAAAATCGCGACCTTTGCGTATATCCCCTTCATTATAGGCTGTATATACTACATTGCTGAGATTTTTTACAACATCCCACATATAATTGTAATCTAAACCCGTTTCATTTTCCGATTCACCCTCGCTACCACCAAGAGTAGCTTCTACTTCCAGATCACTATGGATAATCACTATAGAGGTTAAAATCATCAACAGCGTCACAATTAAAACAAATATTTTTTTATTCATTTCTCCTCTTCTCCCCCACTAAATCCCATTTTATAACAACACGAGTATCATTCTTGCATCGAGAGCACATTCTCTCAATAATTTTAATCATGCAAGAATAATGCTACGTGTTTGTATGCTACATGTATACACTATACTCATAAAAACTTTTTGGCAAAGGTTTTTAAATAAAATATAACTAGACTAAATTGGGGATTAAGTTTGAAGAACGCTTGTTACGTAAGAAAAATTGTTATAATCAGTTTATTAGCTTTCTTCATAATTTCAGTGTTCGATCCAATGATGGTTGCGTTTAATGTCAGGTCTCCTGCTGAGATGATAAAAGCCGAGAAGCATGATTATGATTGTTATGATATATCTGAGCAATCTAATTATAAATATACTATTTACAAAAATCTTTCTAATTACGTTAATTTCCAGATAGAAGGAGTTAGTGATACAGAAGGAAATATTCAGCTGTTAGATGATCCTATGGATTCAGCTTGGCCGATGTATTGCCATGATGTACGACACACAGGTCAAAGCCCCTACAGTACTGCAAATAATCCCGGATGCGAAAAATGGAGATTTGATACAATTGATGCCTGTTCTGGTAGCCCAGTTATCGATGATGAAGGTATAATTTATATTGGTTCAACTTCTCTTTATGCTGTTTATCCTAATGGGACATTGAAATGGAAATATGATACTATTTATCATATTGAGTCTGCTCCAACTATTGATGAGAATGGTGTTATTTATTTTGGAACTGTTTATGGTAATCCTTATTTGTTTGCAATTTATACAAATAACGGCACCTTAAAATGGAAATATTTTATAGGAGACAGCATATTTTCTTCTCCTGTAATTGGTGATGATGGTTCTATTTATTTTGGATGTGGGGATTATAACATTTACGCTCTGTATCCAAATGGTACTCTGAAATGGAAATACACAACAGATCATGTTGTTTATTCATCACCTGCAATTGGACAAGATGGTATTGTGTATTGTGGTTCACATGATACTTATCTTTATGCGCTTTATCCAAACAACGGTACTTTGAAATGGAAATATGGAACAGGAGACTGGATACGCACTAGTCCTTGTATTGGTGACGATGGAACTATCTATGTTGTTTCTCTTGATAACTATCTTCATGCGGTTAATCCTGATGGTAGTTTGAAATGGAAAACCAGTGTTGGTGCTGGCACATCTCCAACCATTGGTCAAGATGGAACTATCTATTGTGGATACGATAAACTCTATGCAATAAATCCATCTAATGGTTCTGTAAAATGGACTTTTGATGTAGGTGGTAAAATCAGGGGTGCAACTCCATGTAACTCTATTGATGGTACGATTTATTTCGGTACTCATATTGGTGAGAATGATGGCGGTGAGCTTATTGCTGTTAATCCTGATGGCACAGAGCGATGGAGGATAATGATTGCTACTACTTGGGTTATGTCTGCTCCGGCTATCGGTAATGATGGTACTATTTATGTTGGTTCATGGAATGATGGAGTTCATCCTGGTTCTTTGGGTTATCTTCATGCCATTAATGCTCTTGATCCGGATGCACCAACAGCACCAGAAATAAGAGGCCTGGAAAGCGGAAAAATTAATATTGCGTATGAATACACCTTCAGAGCCTATTCGCCCTTTGGTAAGGATGTTTATTATTGGATTGAGTGGGGTGATGGTGGTTGGACTGGTTGGGTTGGTCCTTATAGTTCTGGTGAAGAGATAACGCTGAGTTATACGTGGAGTGAAAAGGGAACCTATACAATAAAAGCCAGAGCCAAAGACACGGATAACTTGTGGGGGCTGTGGGGTACACTACAGGTCACTATGCCTAGAAGCAGAGTTGCTACTAACACGTTGTTCCTAAGATTCTTTGAGCGTTTTCCATTGCTGGAAAAGTTATTCTTTAAATTCTTTAGTTAACAAGATTTTTACTAACCCAAGCGCCCTGTCCGTATCCCTCGTCAACACCAATCTCAATGCACTCAACTTGTTTTTGTGAAGAAAGTTCATCTAACATCTTGCCAAGTATATATTTTGCAAGATTTTCGGCTGATGTCGAATCTATGGGTAAAAAAACGCAATCAATTAAAGGAAAAACATAGTACTTCTTAAGAGACGTAATCTTAACTTGATCCCCTTCTTTTTCAATTTTTACAACTTCGCTTTTTTTAGGGATTAATATTTTGTGATCTAATTCATTGGCAATCTTTTTAAGTGTATCTTTCAGCAAGGAAAAATCCATTATTATTCCTTTTTTGTCTGGTTTACCATGGATCTTTGCATGTATTGCATAGGTATGTCCATGTAGTCGTCCACATTTTTCATATTCAGGTATAATATGTGCAGATGAAAACTGTATATTTGATTTCCAACCATCTATTGTAATGTATGAGCTCATTTTCTCACTTCTTCTTTTTGTTTTTATAATCCTTTATTGCCTCACGCAATGCGTCGGCGGCAAGATTCGAGCAATGCATCTTTATGGCGGGTAGTCCACCAAGTTCATTTGCGACATCATCACGAGTTATTTTTAGTGCTTCATCGATGGTTTTACCTTTAACCATCTCAGTTAAAACGCTACTTGTCGCGATAGCTGCAGTGCATCCGTACGTTTTGAATTTTATGTCTGCAATCTTTTCATTCTTAACTTTAATGTAAATAGCCATTACATCCCCGCATACCGGGTTACCTACTTTTCCAAAGCCATCAGGATCTTTAATTTCACCTATATTCCTAGGATTTCTAAAATGATCCATCACTTTTTCAGTATACATATCAGTCATTTTCAAAACATCCTATCTGTTCCAAAGCGGAGACATTTTCCTTAAATTTTGTACGATTCCAGGTAGAATTCCAGCAGCGTACTCGACATCTTCTTTTGTACTCATTCTACCAAGTGATAAACGAAGTGAGCCGTGTGCCTCTGCAGGATTAAGTCCTATAGCTAATAGAACATGGGATGCCTGTAGTTTTTTAGAGGAACATGCAGAGCCTGTAGCAGCTGCGACTCCTTTATCATCAAGCATGAGATTCAAAGATTCACCTTCAATAGCGGTGAAACGGAAATGAGCGTTGTTGGATAACCTTTTTTCAGGGTGGCCGTTGAGATAGCTTTCTTCAATTTTTAGAACCTTTTTGATTAAATTATCTCTTAAACTTCTAAGATGCTCTGCATCTTTTTTCAGTCTAGCCTTACCAAGTTCGCACGCCTTGCCAAGACCAACAATTCCTGGAGTGTTGTATGTGCTGCTTCTGAAACCTTTTTCATGTCCGCCTCCATGGGCTAGCGTCTGTAATTTTACACCTTTTCTTATGAAAAGTGCGCCAGCGCCTTTTGGTCCATAAATCTTGTGAGAAGAAATTGACAACAGATCTATGTTTAGTTTATTTACATCAACTGGCGTTTTACAAACAGCTTGAACTCCATCAGTGTGGAAGAGAACATCGTGTTTTTTCGCTATTCTTCCGATTTCTTCCATAGGCTCTATCGTACCAATCTCATTATTGGCAAACATAATGGTGATAAGGAATGTGTCTTTAGAAATCGCCTTTTCCAAATCATCTGGCTTTACAAATCCATACTTATCTACTGGTAAATATTTTACATTGAACCCCTGTTTTTCAAGATATTTGCAAGTTTCCAGCACCGCAGGGTGCTCAATTGCAGAGGTTATTATATTGTAGCCTTTGGAGCCTATTTTGTTCTTATTCAAAAATGCTACACCTTTAACTCCAAGGTTATCTGATTCAGTCCCTCCAGAAGTAAATACAATTTCCTCAGAATTAGCGTTTATTAGACTTGCAACTCTTTCTCTAGCTTTTTCTACTGCATCAAAAGCTTCTCTTCCAAATGAGTGAATCGATGACGCATTACCGTAATACTTGTCAAAATAGGGCATCATCTCTTTTAGTACTTCTTTATCAACGGGTGTTGAGGCGGCGTAGTCCATGTAAATTCTTTTCATTTTAATCTCCCCTTCTGATGTCCATCATTCTCTGTAGGGGCCTTTTGGCCTTTTCCATTATTTCGTCTGGAAGTTTTATCTTTGGTTCTAAAGTTTCAAGGCTATTTAAGACTTTTTCCAACGTTATCTTTTTCATGTTGGGACAAATAGCCGATTTTATTGGATAGAATGTTTTATCTGGATTTTCCTTTTTTAATCTGTAGCAAAGCTCTTTTTCAGTACCAATTATAAATTCTGTTGTATCTGATTCTTTAGCATGATTTACCATGCCATTTGTAGAAAATGCATGATCTGCAATATCAATTACTTCAGGTCTGCATTCTGGATGAACAAGTATCTCAGCCTTTGGATGTTCTTTCTTGATTTTCAGAATTTCATCTTTACGAATTCTATGGTGCGTTGCACACAGCCCGGGCCACAGAATTAATTCTTTGTCAGGAACAAATCTTTGGATGTATGCTCCCAGATTCTTATCGGGAACAAAAATAACTTTTTTTGAGGATAAACTTTTTACAACCTTTTCTCCATTTGCAGAAGTACAACAAATATCAGATAGTGCTTTGATCTCTGCAGTGGTATTTATGTAAGCTACGACTTCAGCTCCAGGATTTTTTTCCTTTAGTTTATTCAGACCCTCTGAATCAACCATATTTGCCATTGGGCATACTGCATCTATATCTGGGATTATCACATTTTTATCGGGGTTCAAGATTTTTGCTGATTCTGCCATGAAATCAACGCCACAAAATATGATATTTTCGGCATCTGTTTTTTTAGCTTTAGTGGCTAAATCCAGTGAGTCTCCTAAAAAATCAGCTATATCTTGAACTTCTGGGATTTGATAGTTATGAACCAAAATAACTGAATTATGTTTTTTCTTTAATTCTGTTATCCTTTTTTCTATGTCTTTTTTCATTATAAAGAAGCCCCAGCTTTTGCCCATATCGCGAGGTTAAAAATAAAGATTGCCCTTGGGAAACCAAAGGATTAATATCTATGATAGAATATACTGGTATTGGATGGTGATGTACGTATGGAAATTATATCTTTAGCTATAGGCTTTATTATTGGAGTAATAATAGTTAGTTTAGCAATTGAGATAGGCATGAGGAAAACCTCTCAGGTCCCACCGGCCTCAAAACATACTCAAAACTGGGACATAAATGAGATAACTAATCCAAAGGTCGTGGCGGAGTATTTATCAGATATAGAATTACCAAAAGGTTCAAAGTTAGTTGTAAATCAATACAGAAGCAAGGATGTGCTGACCGGACTTGATGTAAAAGAGAACAAAGGTGTAAGAGGAAATTTCATTGTCGGAGATGACCGGGCATTGATTCTTTCAGGTCCAATGAGGAAAGGCGAAATAGGATTTTGGACGGTTGAAAAGGATATCGTTGAAAAATTGAACAAAGAATTTAACGATATGTGGGACGAAGGAACAAAGATGAAAACCGAAGAAACTAAAACAATTGGAAAATTCGGTTCATAAAGAGAGTTAATTAATTAAATACTATTTCTTTTCCTTTCATTCATGTTAAACCTGATTGGAGTAGTCATTGCATTTATACTAATTGTTCTCTTAATCAGGAAAAAATTTAATTTCCAACTTTTGGAAAATTACAAATTTGGGCTTTCGCTGATATTGGGTTCACTTATCGTTGGAGTTTTTTCATTACAAACAATAGGTTTGATTGATATCCGCAATGCAGTAATCGAGGCGACCATATATTCTTTTGATAAAAATGAGATATACACCGAAACTATAGAATTAGCGCTACTAATGACCCTAATTTATATTCTTGCAAAATGCATGCAGGAAACAGGAGCAATAACGAAGTTAATCGATAGTCTAAGAACAATTTTCACAAAAGGCGGAACAATTGGAGTGATCCCTGCGGTTTACGGACTTATGCCAGTTCCAGGTGGGGCGTTATTCTCAGCACCAACAATTGATGAGGAAGGGGATAAATACAATCTAGACAAAAATCAGAAGAATTTTTTGAATATATGGTTCAGGCACATCTGGTTTCCAATATATCCTATCTCATCTGCAATGATTATTATCACCAGTGAGAAATTCTCAAATATCGGTATCTATGCGTTGATACTGGCTGATATCCCTGCGTTTATTGCGTCAATCTTGATAGGGCTTCTAATTCTTAAAAGATTAACAAAAAATGTGCCTATAAAAAAGAGAGAAGTCAAAAAAGATTACTCCGGGCTTGTCTATCTTATTCCGCCAATACTTCCAGTGATTCTTTACATTATTTTGCAGTTCTTTGAAATTTCGCAGATTAGAATATTTATAATTGGTGTGGTACTTAGCGTAATACTTGTATTCTATTTAACAGATAAAACCAAAGAGGAATATCTAGCAATTCTCAAGAGGTCACTTACATTGAAACTTGCGTTAGCTATAATTGGAATTATGATTTTTCGGGAGATGTTTGAAGTATCAAAAGCAAACACGGCTCTGAGTGATATTATTGCAGGCTCGTTAACTCCCGCGATCGCTATGGTAATAATTATTCCACTGGTATTGGGAATTCTTACAGGCTATAATTTGGGCGCCGTAGCGCTTTCTTATCCTATATTGGTACCCTTTTTCCCTGCAGATTTAAACTCTGTAACGCTCGTTGGTCTCACGAGTTTGATTTTTATGAGCTCATTGATAGGATACCTTATTTCACCTATTCATCTATGTAATGTTCTAAGCAGCGATTATCTAAAAACTGATACAACACGTATGTACAAAATGCTTATCCCTGCGGCCATCTCAGTGTTAGCGATTCAAATAATTGTAATAGAATTTGTTACCTACGTTCTAAATCTTTAATATCTTTTTTTAGAACATCGTACCAGTAAGCGTTTTTGTATCAATTACCCCATCTATTGATCTGATCTTATTTACTACTATTTTCCCAAGTTTGTCAAAATTTTCTGCCTCTATTTTGGCTATGAGGTCATATTCTCCAAAGAGTGGATGTAATTCAACAATTTCTGGTACCTTGGAAAGTTTATTGTATACCTCATGCTCGTGTGCAGGTGCTGTACTTATTAAAACAAAACCAACCGCCATGTATTACCTCCACTATACCATAACATCTATTCCTTTAAAAAACCAACTTCTCTTTTTAGAGCTGTTAATAAAGATAAAACTTTTATAAGCTTAGCTTTTCTTTTATTTTGATGCAGCAGCAAAAATTATTTGAATCTTTAAAAAAACCGTCGCTTTACGGCCAAGATGTAAAATCTGTAAATATTCTGCAGACTCACATCTCATTTGTAGTATTAACCGGTAGATATGTCTATAAAATTAAGAAAGCAGTAAATTTTGGCTTTCTTGATTTTTCTACTCTTGATAAGAGAAAATATTATTGTAAAAAGGAGGTTGAACTAAATAGCCGTTTTTCCAAGGATGTCTATTTAGGCGTTTACCCTGTGACTTTTGACGGGAAAAAATACGCCATAAATGGTAAAGGGGAAGTTGTAGACTATATGGTTAAGATGAGGCAGTTATCAGAAGAAGACCTCATGAAATCGAGATTTAGAAAAGGAACTATTACTTTAGAGGATATCGCGAGAATTGGTGAGGCCATTGCCACTTTTCACAAGATATCTGCCGGATCAAAAGAAATCGATGAATTTGGTAAACTAGACGCTGTAAAGTTCAATACTGACGAAAACTTCCAACAGACGGCAGAATTTATAGGCGATTCTATATCAAAGGAACAATACAAAGACTTAAAAAATTGGACTGGCGAGTTTTATAAAGCGCATCAGGAACTATTTACACAACGGGTTAAGGATGGTAAAATCAGGGATTGCCATGGTGACCTGCATATGGAACACATCTGTCTCACTGACCCTATCGTCATCTTCGACTGCATTGAGTTCAATGATAGATTTAGATACTCTGATACCCTCTCTGACATTGCATTTCTCCTTATGGATCTTGAGTTCAACGGTGGTGCGAGGTGGTCTGAGCAGCTCTGTAAAACCTATCTCTCTCAGGCAGGGGAAAAGGATGACGACCTCATCCGTCGTCTTATCAAATTCTACAAGGTATACAGGGCTTATGTACGAGGAAAGGTCACAAGTTTCATATTGAAAGATTCTGCCGTACCAGACGATAAAAAAATCGAAGCAAGAAGTATTGCTCAGCGATACTTTGCATTAGCGCATTCTTACATTTTAGAATAATTATTTGGAGAGACTAGTAGATTAATAATATATACATATTATGATATTCGGGAGAGGTGTTATAAGTGGCTGTCATAAGGATGTGAAGACATGAAAGAACCTTTTGCAAAAGTTATAAAAATTGAACTTAAACCGGGAACGCTTCTTATTGCATGCGGTCTTCCAGGAACTTGGAAGACTGAGACAACAGAGGAAGTGTCAAAGATAAAAGGATACCCTATACAAAGAACGGATTTAATTAGACGTGACGTACTAAAAGATATGGATATCTTCGACGAAAAAGTGGCTAACAATTATGAGATACGAAAACGTGTATATGACGAGATGTTCAAAAGAGCAGAAGAGAGTTTGAAAAAAAATAACGGTGTGATTTTAGATGCAACTTTTGTAACCCAGGAACTACGGAGGAGAGCCGCTGGAATCGCTGCTGCACAAAACAAAATATTCGTGATTTTACAGACATATTGTTCTAAAGCTGCCAGTATAAATCGAATATTGAAAAGAACAAAAGAGAAGTATGTATCAAATGCTCTTACAGAACAGGCATATCTTAACAATTTGAAGAAATTTGAAAAAGTTGATTTAGACGATTTAAAAAGCCTTTATCCCAAGCTCAAGATTTTACATCTAACTGTGGACACAGAACTAGATCCACCTGCAGATTGGTACATCATTGGGATGAAAAAAAGATAGGGGTTACGCTGCTGTGATTTTAGAGAAATTCTGGAAAGAGTTGGTGGTTAAATTTGAAAATATCTGGCTTTGATATTGACTTAGAAAAAGTGGCAAAAGTCATAAATGAAGATAAATACAAACGGGTTGTCTTGCAGATTCCAGAAGGACTAAAGATCCATCTTTCGAAGTTTTTGAACTTCTTAGAAAAAGAAACATCTGCGAGTTTCATAATTTCTGCTGATCCGTGTTTCGGCGCGTGTGATGTTGTTAATTCTGAGTTTAAGGGCTTAGGCGTCGATTTTGTTGTTCAAATAGGTCACACACCAATTCCAACGATTGTAGATACTAAGATTCCTAATTTATTTGTTAATGCGATATCCGATCTCAATGTAACAAAGGTTGTAGAAAAGGCAATACCGTTTATTAAAGGTAAAAAAGTTGGTTTGGTCTCTACTGCCCAGCATGTTCACATGCTTGATGCCGCTCGTGATATACTTGTTAAAAATAAATTTGAACCAATCATTGGCAAAGGCGATAGTCGAGTAGCTTTAAAAGGCCAAATTCTTGGATGCAATTTTTCAGCAGCTACTTCGATAAAGGATAAAGTTGATTTATTTTTGTTTGTTGGCGATGGTAATTTTCATCCTCTGGGTTTGATTCTTAGCACAAAAAAACCAGTTATTATATGCGACCCGTATTCTAACGAAGTAAGAGGTAAACAATTGGACGATCTGAAGGATATGATTCTAAGACAACGATACGGTGCCATTGCTAGGTCGAAGGAGGCTCACGTTTTTGGGATTCTCGTTGGAACCAAAAAAGGTCAACAACGTATCGAACTGGCGTATAATTTAAAAGGAAAACTTGATTCTAAACAGAAGAAATCCTACATTTTTGCCGCAAATCATTTTTCGCCATCTCATCTTGAAAGTTTTAGGGATGTTGATTGTTTCGTTTCAACTGCATGCCCAAGGATTGCGATTGATGATTACATGCAGTACAAGGTGCCTATTATTACTCCCGTTGAACTGGAGATCTTACTAGGTTTTAAAAAATGGGAAGACTATCATTTCGATGAGATATTAGATAAATAAATTTACAGAAAAACATTTAATAAATATCCAACTAAAAGTACTTGAGGAACTGTTATAATGGGCAGCCAAATTGCTGCTTTACGCCCAACATTGCTCCATAGAAGTCCTATTTCAGTCATATCTGTCGAAACCCCGGCCATCAAAAACGTAACACTATTGCCAAAAGCATGTGTCTGGTTATATATCTCAAATGCAAGAGGAGAACTGCCTTCAGAACAAACTTCTATAATGGTTGCAAAACCAAGGGTTACAAGCAACCCAAGAACTGAGGGTCCCATATACATCATGAACATATCATGGGTGATAATGCCGGTGTCCACCAATGCTCTTACGAATGCTGCCATAAGCATCCCGATAATCAACCACCACATTACCATTTTTGTCAGAGACCATGACCCCTTTAGTGTTCCTCTGGTTGCCTCCCACACGCTGTGGCGTGTGAATTTGAATTCATCCCAACGTTTTCTAATATCTTGGATTATTGAGAAATCGGTTAGTACTGGTCGGTCTTCTCCCTTTACACACTGTCTGCATTCGACCATGTTCTTTCGTTCTAGTGCTTGGTAAATCAGCCCAGTGATGATCGCAATGACAAGTGCGGAAACAACAATGAAGATTGCTTTCCAGCCAAAGAAACTAAACAATAAGATGGTAATCGGAAGGTTAGCCCAGGGCGATGCTAAAAGAAATGCTACAACTGAACTTGTACTCGCTCCTTTTCTATACAACTCGATGGCAATCGCAAGAATTCCATGGGAGCATGCACTCATGAAAAACCCAAAAACTACTGAGTAAATGATAGTTCGTTTTCGGTGTCGCGAGAGGTATTTTTCAATGTACTGTCGTGGTATAAAATAGTCGATGATACCACCAATGAGAAACCCAATAAGTATTGCCCACCAGATCAAAAGGAAGTAATCTTTCAGTGCGTAAAAAAATGGGTTCAGTAGAGGAACAACATATGTGATTATTGCTAGCGCAATGGTAATAATGCTAAAGATGTAGAGTCGTTCTTTGTACCATTTCTTTGCCGGAGCAGCACAAGATGGACAAGTTTCCTCGTGGGGAATGTTATGTTGTTTTTCGTATTTCTCAATACATGCTTCTGAACAAAA
>Ga0315294_10005859_pt1 | contig 13491 bp, 17 predicted proteins | sample YL17G13_40_MG_FD_203626 | JGI IMG/M metagenome (GOLD analysis project Ga0315294, IMG submission 203626) | Sediment microbial communities from Yellowstone Lake, YNP, Wyoming, USA - YL17G13_40 | ecosystem: Environmental > Aquatic > Freshwater > Lake > Sediment | place: USA: Wyoming | collected... | reverse complement strand
GGTTCCAATCACAGCAGTTGTTGTGAATGATCAATCTGACGTTTGATTTTATAGAGAAGGTAAAGGCGAATTGATGAATTATCAGATACCAGCAGGGAAACTGAAAGACATCCTGGGTCTTAAATACGAGCCGGTAGCGGTGAAGTTCTTTGAACAACCGATAAAATTGGAAGGTTTCGAGTTGCCCAGTAATCGCCGCTACTGTCAGATACTTATGGGTGTCAGGGAAGGCAGGAAATATCTTCTCTCTGCGGATAATATCGCCTGTCCCGCTGCGGCCTGGGCGTTCGGCTTTAAAGAGCCGCCTGCTAAACTTTTGTCCGGGGAGATGCCTGCCGCTATGGGAATCTTCGGGAGTCCAGAGGCTGCGGCGAATACGCTGCGAACTATGTCCCGGCTGGAAATGGGGAAATATAAGATGGCGGCCTGCTGCCCGCTCGGCGAGGCGCCGTTTGAGCCCGATGTGGTGGTGATAGAATCCGATGTCGAGCACCTGATGTGGGTCGCGCTGGCACGGGTTTTTGAGACCGGAGGTCGGTTGAATTTTGATACCGCCATACTTCAGGCCACCTGTGTGGATTGCACGCTTAAGCCTTTCCTGTCCCAGCAGATGAACGCTACGCTGGGTTGTTACGGCTGCCGTGAAGCAACCGACCTGGCGGAAGGCGAGGCCGTGCTTGGTTTTCCTATAAAGGACCTCGATACGATAGTCCGCTCGCTGGAGAAGCTGAACGCGAAGGCGATTCCGAGGGTAAGGGGCAAGACGGTTTATAAGGCGCTGCTGAACAGGTGAAGTTGAAGAAATCAAGGATGAGAATATTGAGAAAGGTTCAATTGCTCGGGCTGGCTGGCATGCTTTTGCTGACGATGGGCCTGGTATCAGCATGCAAGGTTCCGGAGCCTGATAATTCGTCCGGTTTGCCTCCAAGCATAGATAACGGCGTAGAAGTCGTATATTTTCACCGCGCGCAACGCTGCTCCGGGTGCATCCGTATGCAGGATATGACCGAGTACACGCTGAACACATATTTTGCTGACGAGCTGGAGAGCGGTGAGATCGTCTTTATAGCGGTAAATCTGCAGGATGCTACCAATGCGGATATGGTACAGAAATTCGGGGCATATACCTCCTCGCTTTTCCTGAACGATGTAGAGGACGGCGCTGATGATATAGAGGAGTTGACCGATGTCTGGTTCGTGCTGTGGGACGAAGAGGGGTTCGTTGATACTCTGAAGGATGCGATCAAGGAGCGCCTGGAGTAATTATTATGGGTTTCGATGAGTGAAGTTGAAAGGGAGTAATAATGGGAATATTCAGTAAGTTTCGATTGGCCGCGCTGGCCGCCGTTCTTTTGTTGACGGTAAGTCTGGTCTCGGCGTGCGGAGATACGACGGGTCAGCCTACGCCTACTCCAACCATTTCAGCGACAGTCCAACCCACGCCCACAGCAACCGTTGTCGCGACGGCTCAACCGACAGCAACGCCGGATGGGCAGAATGTACTCTATGTCATGTATTTCCACCGCACGCAACGCTGCGCAAGCTGCATATATGCGGAAGACGGAATTGTATGGACTATCGACACATATTTTTCCGATGAGGTGGCTGATGGTAAGCTTATATTTATGTCGATCGACTTGCAGGACACCGCTAATGCAGAGCTAGTCAGTAAATATGGGGCTTACACATCTCAATTGTTCATGAATAAGGTGACAAATGGCGAGGAAGAGATAGAACAAATAACCAGCCTCTGGTTTTATATAGGCAACGACCAGGCATATTCCGATGCCGCCAAGGCTGAAATTGAGGAGCGCTTGGAGTACTTGGAGTAATTGTTATGGGTTTCAATGAGTTTGTTCTGCATTTCACTGAGAGCGGCGGCTGGCCTGTTATCGCTGCGTTTCTCATCGGGTTGCTGGCCGCTATCAGTCCATGCCCGCTGACTACTAATATCACCGCCCTGGCATTCATCAGCCGCAATATCACGGATCGAAAATACGTGGCTATTGCGGGCGCGCTTTACACTCTTGGGAGGATGGTATCGTATTCTATCATCGGAGTCGTAATCATACTCGCCGGGGAGCATATTATACCGGGCCTGGCCAACTCTTTGCAAAGCTCAGGCGAGATGTTCCTGGGGCCGCTGCTGATAGTGGTTGGGATACTCATGCTGGGCATCATAAAGATACCGGCTCTCAAAGGCGGCGGAAGGTTGGCGCGTATCGGAGAGAAGGTTGCGAGGCGCAGATGGCTGGGGCCGTTCCTCCTCGGCGTCGTGTTCGCGCTGGCGTTCTGCCCGTACACCGCGCTGCTGTTCTTCGCCGTTCTCATACCGCTTTCCATCAAATCAACGGCGGGCATCACATTCCCGGCGGTTTTCGCCATCGGTACCGGGCTGCCGGTGCTGATATTTGCTGTCCTGCTGTCGTTCAGCGTTTCCAAGGTATCGAAATGGCTCGATAAAGTAACCGCGGCGGAGAAATGGGTGCGGCGGATCGCGGCAGTGGTATGTATCGGGGTGGGGATATATTACGTGGTGCTGTGGGCTCAGAGCTGAGGAGGTGTGAATGTTGGAGAGCAGGAAAGCGGCAGTGGCTATTGAGGAAGCGGAATTGGTCGAGCTTCAGCGGATCATCATCGACCATGACGAGAAAGGCGCGTTTGAATTCTTGAAGGAAGTCATATATAAAAAGGTGCTCAGCTCTCAGAAGGGGCGGCTCAAGTCTCACCTGGATACGGGTGTCGGGAACCCTGTGGACAGGTTCCGTGTGGGCGGCTGAGAAATGGGTGCGCCGGATCGCGGCGGTGGTAGGTATCGTGGTAGAAATATATTAAGTGGTGCTGCATCGCAGGACCATGCCGAAGAGGATATGAGGGGGATACATGCGAACATTCGATGTCAGGGCGATGGAGTCACATTCGTATGACAAGAGGGAAAAGAATATTTTCTACCAGACACCTCAGTTCAAGGCGAGGATCATTGAGCTTCCTGCTGGGGGTGGCATGCCGTCCTGCGAAATGGCTTCTCATGTTCTTTTCTACGTCGTTCGAGGAGAAGCTGAAGTGCAAGTGAACGGAGAAGTTGCTATCCTTCGAGAAGGACAGTGCCTCGCTGCCGAACCGGCAACCATATCAATGAAAACTAAGAGCGGAGTCAGGATATTAGGTATACAGATAGCGGCAAAGGATGAGGTCAAGTGACCGACCGGATATACCTTATGGATGAAGGCGTTGTTAGAAATAAAAGATTCGATCTGATTAGAAGGGGCATTGCGGAGTCGCTCTAGAAAAAGGCTGAGGTTTTTTAATCGGAGTAGCTTGATGCAGAGTAAAGGATATATATTCACTGTACTGCTGATAACAGTTATCACACTGGCTATCGGGGCTTTGCTCTGGCACAGCGGAACGCAGCGGCTGATTATCGACAAAGAGTGCGACGGCTGGTGCCGCGGCGCTGAAGAACCCATGGTGATAATCGACGCTTTTCCTGATTTTGAATGTCAGCTATGTGTTAATAAAGAGAAGATGATAATACAGTCTCTTGATATTTATCCCGACGAAATGAGGCTGGACTATCACCATTATCCATATAACGATTTTTCCTACACGCTGGCCGAGGCTCTGGAGTGTGCCGGCGAGCAGGGCAAGTTCTGGGAGCTTCATGATAAAATCTACCTTGAGGACATGCCGGGCAATATGTCCGAGCTTCTGACTGCCGCCGAAAGCGTCGGGCTCGATATGGATTTGTTCAATGAGTCGCTAGACAGCGGCAAGTTTGAGGATAAGGTGCTGGCGGAAAGGGAGCAGGCGATCGCGGATGGCGCTCAAGCTGCGTCCGTGTATATCAACGGGAATCTGTACACAGGGCCTGCAAGCTCGCTGGACGATTTCTGTGAAGCTATCGATGCGGAGTTAGAAAAGGCGGGCGCTGCGGGAGGCGAGCAATGAAGAGGATAAGCCTGCTTATGCAGAACTCATATCTGCACCTGGCGCTGCGGCTGTTCCTAGGCGCGACGTTCATCGTATCGGCTGTGGCGAAGCTCCCCATGCAGGACCGTTTTATCGATGTGGTGAAGGATTACCATATGCTGCCGGGCTTCCTGGCGTCATTTTATGGAAGCGTTCTGCCCTGGCTGGAGCTTCTACTTGGAGTCTACATCCTACTTGGAATGATGATCAAGCAGACTTCTTTTACTCTCATACTTATCGGTGCCACTTTTATGGTCGCTAACATCGGCGCCATCGCGAAGGGAATGGAGCACTGTGGGACGTGCTTCGGGGAGGCGTTCCCGTTATCGGCCCCTGTAGCCCTGGCCTTGGATTTTATTGTTATAATAGCCGCCGTGGTGCTGCTGGTTCACGGACACAGGGCACGGAAGCTCAGCGTGGATGGGTATTTCGAGCGCAGGGCGGTAAAAGTTGAATCACAGCCGGATTCTTCAGAAGGAAGTTAGATATGGCGGAGTCTGCGGTTAAGAAGCTCGGATTCTTAGATCGATTTTTGACACTCTGGATATTCATCGCTATGGCGATCGGCGTGGGCCTGGGGAACTTTGTACCCGGTGTCGCCGAGTCTATCAACAAGCTCTCGGTGGGCACTACTTCGATACCTATCGCCATCGGCCTTATCCTCATGATGTACCCCCCTCTGGCCAAGGTGAAATATGAAGAGCTGGGCAAGGTCTTCCGCAACTGGCGCGTGCTCGTGCTGTCGCTGGTGCAGAACTGGATCATCGGCCCGTTCCTGATGTTCTTCCTGGCTATCGCGTTCCTCGGCTTTCTGTGGCCGATTCCCGAATACATGATAGGCTTGATTATGATAGGCCTGGCGCGCTGTATCGCCATGGTCATCGTGTGGAACGACCTGGCCAGGGGCGATCCCGAATATGCTGCTGGCCTCGTGGCCTTCAATTCGATATTCCAGATACTCTTCTATTCGATATATGCGTACATCTTCGTCACCGTGATGCCGGGCTGGTTCGGGCTGGAGGGCTCCGAGGTCGATATCACTATCGGAGAGATTGCTAAGAGCGTGTTCATCTACCTGGGCATCCCGTTCTTCGGCGGCATGCTCACGCGCTACTTCCTGCTCAAGAAGAAGAGCCGCGACTGGTACGATAATAAGTTCATTAAGAAGATCAGCCCCATCACGCTCATCGCGCTGCTGTTCACCATTGTCGTCATGTTCTCGCTCAGGGGCGAGACCATCGTAGATTCCCCCCTCGATGTGCTGCGCATCGCCGCCCCGCTGCTGATCTACTTCGTGGTCATGTTCCTCGTTTCGTTCTACATGGGCAAGAAGATCGGCGCGCCTTATGAGCAAACAGCGACCATCGCCTTCACCGCCGCCAGCAACAACTTCGAGCTGGCCATCGCCGTGGCGGTGGCTGTCTTCGGCATCGGCTCGGGTGTGGCCTTTGCCGCGGTCATCGGGCCGCTGGTGGAGGTGCCGGTGCTCATCAGCCTGGTGAACGTGTCGCTGTATTTCAAGAAGAGGTATTTCAAGGCGGAGTCGCCCGCCGATAGCGTTTAATTTATGTAGGAGGTTACTATGAGTCAGTGTAGTCTTGGAATCCATATGGAGCCTAACGCCAAACGCCATGAAGTGATCGGATTTGCCTCAGGCTACCTGCGCCTCAAGATCGCAGTGCAGGCCGACGACGAGAAGAATGATTACGGTAATGAAGAAGTGATTTCCTTCCTGGGCCAGATTCTGGGCATCGCCAATGACAGGATATCGATCTTGCAGGGTGAGAATCACAGGATCAAGCTTCTGGGCATCGAGGGCTTGGATATCAAGCAAGTAATGGATAAGTTGAAGCCTCATATGAAGGCTTAGCTCAGGCGCGCTAATGGAAACGGTGAAGAAAGTAATCCAAATCGATAAAGAGAAGTGCAACGGCTGCGGGCTATGCGTGCAGGCATGTGTAAAAGGCTTCCTCCGCATATATTTCAGCAAGGCTGTGCAGGTCAAAGGGGCGCAGTGCGATGGCAAAGGCGAATGTATTGAAGAATGTCCCCAGCATGCGATTACGCTGGTAACTGTCAACTGAACTCCAAAACGAGTGTGTATGACTTCTGCGGAATCCTTCCCGTTCGGGGAAGGGCCAAGATTTGGGGGATACAGGGGGTTGACCTTAGCGGTGATGTATGCTATTTCATAGGAGGTTAATATGAGCCAGTGCAGTATTCCAATCTATATGGAGCCGAATGCCGAGCGTAACGAGGTGCTGGATTTTAGAAGGGCGGGAGTGATGGCCTTCCTGCGCCTCAAGATAGCGGTGAAGTACGATGAAGATAACCCCGAGTGTGGCAATGAAGAGATAATTTCCTTTCTAGCCCAGATTCTCGGAATTGGCAAGGAAAAGGTATCGATTCTGAAGGGGAAGAATACCAGGATCAAGGTTATCGGTATCGAGGGACTTGACACCGAGCAGGCGATGGAAAAGTTGAATTCTCAAACGAAGAGTTAGCCCTGATACGCTAATGGAAACAGAGAAGAAGGTAATAAAAATCGATAAACGTAAATGCAACGGCTGCGGCCTTTGCGTACAGGCATGTGTAAAAGGCTGCCTCCGTATATATTTCAGTAAGGCAGAGCGAGTCAAAGGGGCGCAGTGTGATGGCAAAGGCGAATGTATGGAAGAGTGCCCGCAGGATGCTATTACGCTGGTTCCCGCAGGTTGAATCGATTGTACGCTCGGCGAGGTGCAGGAGTCATCATCCGGCTTGACCGGATAAGCGTAGGGGCACAGCATGCTGTACCCGTCGGATTGGCGAGATGTAGGGGCGAGGTGCCCTCGCCCTCACATGGGCAACCACAGTGGGGTTGCCCCTACGTTAAATGGTGGGGCACGACCCACCCTACGTATGGATTCCGGCTTTCGCCGGAATGACGAGATTCTGAACGCAGTGAAGAATGACAGAGCCTAGTTATAGGAATGGAAACGGTCGGATAAAGTGGAACAAGATAAACAACTATACCTGAAGGTCGATAAGAGCGGCCGCCTCGTGTTTCCGCCAGAAGTCGCCGCCCGCTACGGGCTGGCGCCCGGCTGCCGCCTCCCCCTGGCTGAGGGCGCTGCCGAGCTGAGACTGCTGCGCCCGTCGCGGCTCTCCAAGCTGTACATTGAGCCGACCAACCAGTGCAACCTGGACTGCCGTACCTGTATGCGCAACGTCTGGGAGGAGCCGCTGGGCATGATGTCTGACGCAGTATTCGATCGAATTATCGCAGGTTTGAAAGGCTTCTCCCCTGTGCCTACGGTCTTCTTCGGCGGCTTCGGGGAGCCACTGTTCCATACTAAAATCATCGCCATGGTGCGCCGCGCCAAAGAGCTGGGCGCGCGCGTCGAGCTTATCACCAACGGCACCCTTCTCACCAGAGAGCTGTCGAAAGAGCTGGTCAAAACAGCTATCGATGTCATATGGGTCTCGCTGGATGGTGCCACGCCTGAGAGCTACGCCGATATCCGGCTCGGCGCTGAGCTGCCTAAGGTCGTGGAGAACCTGGGTTACCTTTACGATGCTATCCGCGCCGAGGGCAGCATCGTGCGCAGCATGATCGGGTCGTTACCCGTATTCAAGACCGAGCTCGGCATCGAGTTCGTAGCCATGAAGCGCAATATCTCCGATCTGCCCGCTGTGCTGGTGCTGGGCAGGCAGTTCGATGCCAGGCGCTTCATCATCACCAACGTCCTGCCCTATACAAAGGAGATGAGCGAGCAGGCGCTGTACCACTACATGCAGCGCATGGGCAACAGCTACCCTCAGCTTAGCCTGCCCAGGATGCAGGATACAGGCATCCCGGAGGAGATGATCGCCCGCGAGACGCATGCCATGAACGTGACCCGCGCCGGGTGCGATGAGCAGAGCCCGCGCGACCGCTGCCCCTTCATTGAGAGCGGTGCTGGAGCTATCTCTTGGGACGGCAACTTGAGTCCATGCCTGCCGCTGATGCATACGCATACCAGCTACCTGGCCTGCTACCAGCGCTACTCCAGGCGCTATACTGTCGGAAACATCATGGAAAAGAGCCTTTGCGAGCTGTGGAATGATCCTGAACACATCGCCTTCCGCCAGCGCGTGCAGTCATTCGACTTTGCGCCGTGCACCTCATGCGGCGGCTGCGAGCTGTCCGAGAGCAACGAGGAGGACTGCGCGGGGAATCCCTTCCCTACCTGCGGGGGGTGCCTGTGGGCTCAGGGGCTGATCCAGTGCCCGTGAAGTGTAAAGCTGAGGGGTAGCTATTCGGTTGCGATCGCGTACCCAAGATACATTATCCACTTGAAAGGCGTAAGTCCGAATACAAAATCCAGGCGGCGGTTGACCCGCACCGGCCCCATGCCTACGAATGGCTCTTTAACTGTAAAGCCATTGCTTTCCAGCAGGCGGCGAAGCTCTTTAGGTTGAATGAATTTATCGGCGTCGTGCGTGTTTTTGGGGATGACTCTCAGGACATCCTCGACCACGGTCACCGCCAGCAAGCGCGAGAGCCAGTTACGGTTTACGGTATCGAAAAAGAAAAGACCCTTCGGACGCAGCACGCGGCGAATCTCGGATAGTACCTTGGCAATTTCTTGAACATGTTCCAGCACATCCACGCAAACGACCCTGTCCATCGATCCTGTCTCTAATGGAATGGCCTCTCCCACTCCTTGTCGGTAAATTATATCCAGTCCTTGTGACTTAGCATGTTTCTTGGCGGCTTCCAGTGAGGCGGCGCTGGGATCGACGCCGGTAACGCGCGCGCCGCGCCGGGCTAATGGCTCCGCCATGAAGCCGCCCCCGCACCCCAGATCGAGAACATCAAGCCCGGTCCAATCAGGTGCTACTCGGTCAAAGTATTTCAATCGTGGATACACCTGATTTGCGAGAACCCTTTGGAACCTCTTGGTGCCGTCCCACCACGTTGCGGCGTGATCCTGATATAAGGCTTGATCGTTACGTTGCATATTTATCGGTGTTGCCATTTCTTGAGAAGCTTCTCCGCTCTTTTCCGCGTGCTGTTTCTGGTGTTGTCCAGCTGTTTTGTGACGAGATCGATCACCGGCTGTTTATTTTTAATGTGTCTGAATAAGAGTTCGAATGCGTCGAGCGCGTGTCCCAGTGCCACATTGCGGCACTCGGCGGTGACGTATTCGACGTGCTCTACTTTCAATATCTCGGTCGCGATCCTTTCAGCGAGGTATGGTTTGGCGGCGGCTATCTTGGCTGCGCCGCCGATGACGTTTGCCGCTGTGATCATGACTGGCCCTTTGATAGGTTTCAGGTATCTGGTGAGTATGGCATCGATCTTTTTCTCATTGTCGATGCAGGCCAGATTACCGATAACGTAAATCCCTCCCCACTTCATGATGTTGTTCTCGCTGTCCAGCAGCTTTATGAAGGAATCAATGTGAGAATAGAGGGCTTCGGGATGTTTCTCGCTGATGATGCGGAGGACCTTAGAACAGCTGAATTTTATCGAGGCTTTCTTGCTGTTCAGTCCGCCAAGAACTTGTTCGAGTTGTGCAGGATCATCGGCAATGCTGTCTGCAATTTCCTCTTTGTCTGAGCCCTTCAACGTGATTTGCTGGAGCAGACTATCATCTTTCATGTTGAATCAACCCCCTGTTATCCCCCAATCTTGGGGGAGTTGAAAAAATATAGGGGACACCCCTAATACCCCGGCAGGATAAATTCTCCTGCACCTCTTTCCTAACACTCCCTGCGGCTTTGCCGCTTCCCCCTCTTTATCAAAGAGGCGGTTAGGGGGAGTTTGTGACTGTCATTGCCCGACTTGATCGGGCAATCCAGAGTCGATTCATGAATTGCCCCTATATCGTACGGGCACGGCGCGTCGTGTCCCTACTTACTTCCCATCATCTTCTCGATGTTTACCTTGCCGAAGCGCTCCCACTCGCTGTAGATGCAGCCGCAGTATTTCTGGTGGTACAGCTCCATGCCGTGCGACAGGTTATGGCTCTCGCGGAAGCCGGGGCGGAAGTCCTCGTAGTGGAAGGCGACGCCGTGCTCGGCCGCAGCCGCCTCGCATATCTCCTTGAGCAATTCGTGCTTCTGGTAGGGGCTGATGAAAAGCGTGGTGGTGAACGCGTCGAAGCCTTGCTCTATGGCGGCCTGCGCCGTTTTGCTCATCCGCATTTTGAAGCAGTAACGGCAGCGGTCGGCTTCATTTCCGGCCACCGCGCGGAGGTAATCGATCATGTCATACTCGTCGGACTTTACGAGTGGGAAGCCCATTTTTTGTGATAAGGTTAGCATTGCTTCCAATCGTAATTTGTGCTCGGTGAAGGGGTGTACGTTGGGGTTGTACCAGAAGGCGCTGACGTCGAAGCCGGCGTCGCGCAGGCGGTTGATGGGGTAAATGGCGCATGGCCCGCAGCAAGTATGGAGGAGAAGCTTCTTCATTGTTATTCAACCCCCTGTTATCCCCCAGTCTTGGGGGATTTTAAAAAACATAGGGGACACCCCTAATACCCCGGCAGGAAGAATCCTGCACCTCTTTATTATAACTGTCATTGCCCGACTTGATCGGGCAATCCAGAGGTCGATTTACATTATACTGGATCATCCAGTCAAGCCGGATGATGACGCTGTGGCATTGTCTTTCTCGACAGGAGGTGTCCTGCCCTCTATTTATCGAATAACCCGAGCTGAGGAGGCTTGTCCTTCTTGTTGTAAGGGATCCCCAGGTGCTCGTAAGCGTGGGGGGTGGCCACCCTGCCGCGGGGGGTGCGGTCCAGGAAGCCTAGCTGTAGCAGGTACGGCTCGTACACGTCCATTATGGTGTCGGCCTCCTCGCTTATCGATGCCGCTATGGTATCGAGCCCAACCGGGCCTCCGCTGTATTTCTCGATGATGGTACGCAGCACGCGGTGGTCCAGGTCATCGAGTCCAAGATGATCGATCTCGAGCCGTGCCAGCGCCTCAAGCGCCAGCTTCTTGGTAATCACGCCGTCGCTTTTTACCTGGGCGTAGTCCCTGACGCGCCTAAGAAGTCGATTTGCAACGCGCGGCGTGCCTCTGGAGCGGCTGGCGATCTCCTTAATACCGCCCTCTTCGGTTTTGACCGCGAGGATCTTTGCTGCGCGTCTTATGATGGCTGCTATTGAATCTTGATCGTAGAAATCGAGCCGGTACACGGAGCCGAACCTGTCCCGCATGGGGGCGCTGAGCATGGCGAAACGGGTCGTCGCGCCTATGAGCGTGAAGTGCGGCAGATTAAGGCGGATGTTGCGCGCGCCGGGGCCCTTGCCGATGATTATGTCAATTGCATAGTCCTCCATCGCCGGGTACAGCTTCTCCTCAACGATGCGGTTGAGGCGGTGTATCTCGTCGATGAAAAGGACATCGCCCTCCTTGAGGCCGGTGAGTATGGCGGCGATGTCGCCGGGGCGCTCGATGGCCGGGCCTGATGTAGTCCGTATATTGGCCCGCATCTCGGCGGCGATGATGTTGGCTAATGTCGTTTTACCCAGGCCGGGAGGTCCGTAAAGCAGGATATGGTCCAGAGGCTCTGCCCTGCCCTGCGAGGCGGCGATGGCTATGTTCAGATTGTCTTTTACCTTGTCCTGGCCGATGAACTCGGAGATGCGTTTCGGGCGCAGGGTGGAGTCGATGGGCAGGTCCTCCTCCTCGGCTTTGCCCGAAACAATACGTTCGACATTATCCTTGTCCTTCGAAGGCATGGGTTCATTATAATAAGTTGAATTGTATTTATCAAACGAACGCCAGTCATTGCCCGACTTGATCCCCGTTTTCACGGGGACGCAATCCAGAGGTAGGGGCATATGCAATATGCCCCTTGTGTTTTCCAACCCCCTGTGATCCCCCATACTTGGGGGATTTTTAAAAATATAGGGGACACCCCTAAAACCCCGCCAGAGGGCGATCCCTCTGGATTTCCCTGTTCCGATTAAAGGTTGGTTGCAAAGAATGCGACATCCCTAATATCCGGCAGGAGAGAAATCTCCTGCACCTCTGGGAACGTCGCTACCCCCTCTTTGTCAAAGAGGGGGCTAGGGGGAGTTCGCATCCGTCATTCCGGCGGAGGCCGGAATCCAGAGAGGGCGCATTGCATGCACTCCTACATCTTGGATCATCGTGTAGGGGCGAGGCTAGCCTCGCCCTTGTGGGACACCCACAATTCGACCGTCAGGGAAAAGTCCTGCGCCTCATTTCCCGTCGAGGAGGAAGTGATAAATACGAGTGTAAGATTGACACAATACAGTAAAATACGATAAACTCAGATGCGGTTGACAGCCGCTTTTTTGTAACCTTGAATGGAGGTATTATGCCGAGTAAAAGCAAGAAGGAATGGAAGAGCAACACGCTCGATAAGGTCCTTCAGAAGAACCCCGAACGATTGAAACGATTCGAGTACACTTCTGGGACCGAGATAGAAGTGCTGTATACCCCAGATGACCTCGCCGGATGGAGCTATAACGAAGCAGTAGGCTATCCAGGCGAGTTTCCGTTTACAAGGGGTATTCAGCCTACAATGTATCGCGGCAGGCTCTGGACCATGAGACAGTACGCTGGTTTCGCCGATGCGGAAGAGTCCAACAAGCGCTACCGCTACCTGCTGCAGCAGGGACAGACCGGGCTGAGTATCGCGTTCGACCTGCCGACGCAGATCGGATACGATTCGGACCATGCGCTGGCGCAGGGCGAGGTCGGCAAAGTAGGCGTGGCCATCGACAGCCTTGCCGATATGGAGATCCTGTTCAAGGAAATCCCGCTGGATAAGGTAAGCGTCTCCATGACGATCAACTCCACCGCTGCCGTACTGCTGGCGATGTATGTGACATTGGCAAAGAAGCAGGGCGTCGATCCGTCGAAGCTCGACGGCACTATTCAGAACGATATCTTGAAGGAGTACGTGGCGCGTGGCACTTACATCTTCCCGCCGCGCCCGTCGATGCGTCTTATCACAGACATATTTAAATATTGCGGACAGAATGTTCCCAAGTGGAACACGATAAGCATCAGCGGCTACCACATCAGGGAGGCCGGCTCAACAGCTTCACAGGAGCTGGCATTCACACTGGCCGACGGCATCGCTTATGTGCAGGCGGCTATCGATTCCGGACTTGATGTAGATCAGTTCGCAGGAAGGCTGTCATTCTTCTTCGCCGCACACAACAACCTGTTCGAAGAGGTGGCCAAGTACCGCGCGGCGCGCAGGCTGTGGGCCAAGATCATGAAGGAGCGCTTCAAGGCCAAGGATATGCGCTCGTGCATGCTGCGTTTCCACACGCAGACGGGCGGCTCCACGCTGACGGCGCAGCAGCCCGATAACAATATCATCAGGACGACGATGCAGGCGCTGGCTGCAGTGCTGGGTGGCACGCAGTCGCTGCACACCAACTCCCGCGACGAGGCTTATGCCACGCCGAGCGAGGATGCGGTGACGATAGCGCTTCGTACACAACAGATACTGGGATATGAGAACGGCATCGCTGATACCATCGATCCGCTGGCCGGCTC
>Ga0315294_10005858_pt1 | contig 13492 bp, 13 predicted proteins | sample YL17G13_40_MG_FD_203626 | JGI IMG/M metagenome (GOLD analysis project Ga0315294, IMG submission 203626) | Sediment microbial communities from Yellowstone Lake, YNP, Wyoming, USA - YL17G13_40 | ecosystem: Environmental > Aquatic > Freshwater > Lake > Sediment | place: USA: Wyoming | collected... | reverse complement strand
GGGCGAAAAAATATAATTTGTCACTTCGAGAATTTGATAGGGCTCTTTGGGTAATGGATTTTTATGCGGGAAAAGATGGATTAAAAGAGATTGCAGAAAAATTAAAATGAGACGGCGCACCAGCTTTCGCTAGCACGAAATTTAGTGGCGGAAAATTCAAAACAAAAGTCGAATCCTCCTTCGTCCTGAGCGTTTCGAAGGACTACGGAAGGACAAGGGAATTAATTGAGAAATAAGATTTTTACGGTTTTTTGTTACCTTGAAGTTTCCGTAAAATTGATTTTGTTGAAAAGCGACTCGATGGTAAAATAATTAAAAGAACGTAAAGGTCGGTTTATTCATTAAGCATTAATAGCGAGTTTAAATATGGCCAATTCAAAGAATATCATTATTATAGTTTTGGTTTTAATTATCGTTATTTTGGGTGGTTGGACTTACTATACGCTGACGGTAACCGTCCCTAAAGAAGCAGAAGCAGCTTGCAAGGTAAACATAGAAAACGAGGTTATACCTCAACTAAAGGCAGCAGCCGAAGCAGAATGTACGAATGTGGTTGGACAATGTCAACAAGCATTACAACAACTGATGCAGGTGCCCGTTTGCGCGGCCGCATTGACCCAATAATTTAACCGGCAAACCTAATCAGAAACCGCCCTTCGATAAACTATAGTAGTGAGCTTTGTCGAACTACTCAGGGCGGTTTTTGCTTTAAAAAAATGGTGTCAACTCTATTTTTATGTTAAGATACAAAATAGCCCCATTTTCCACTGCTGAACAACCGTCCGAGAAAACGGCTCGGCTGGAAAACTCCTTTAGAAACCTTTAGTGTCGCACTTCGGGGTTGAATTCACGGCGGACCGCCCTGACAAGACGGGGAAGGTTATAAAATAATATAATTAGGTATGTTTTTTTGAGAGAGTTTGGCATTTGCGCCTTAACTTTCAAAGAAAGAGTACTTTAACAAGCCGAAAGGACTGTTTGTTTTTCCGGCCCGAAGAGGGGTAAAAACTCTTTTACTCTTGCTCTGGTCGGAAAAACTTAAGAAAAGAAGAAAAGGAGAGAAAAATGTTGTTCCGTAGCTTGGTTCTAGTTTTGACTGCAGCGGCTGCGAGGAATCCTAGGAAAGGGAGGAAGTATCCATGAATAACCAGGAAAAGGTTGACCAAATTCTCGCCACACTGACCCCGGAAAAGCTGCGCGAGGTGATCGTGAATCTCGCTCAGACCCAAGCGGCCGATAATCGCGAGGGCGTGGCCATCGGGCAAATCATGGATGCCTTAGGTGATCCCAGCTTGACGGAAAAGACTGGAGGATGGGAGGTGTTTATGAAATTCCGTCAGGCGATTCGGGATACCGTTGCCCAAATCCAGGGGATGCGGTACATCGAGGTCGATTCTTGATGAGGCACTGATTTTGTCTTCCTGGAAGGAAGACACTAGCAGGACATGTGATCTTTTCAGGGTGTTAGGCACTAGTCCTTTTGGTCGTGTGAACAGGCAGGAAAGAAATTTCCACTTTCTTTCTCTTTAAACTTTCCTGCCTGTTCTGCTTTGTTTTCAACATATTTTCCCATTCTATTTTCCTCATTTTCCTTTTCCATTAAAATTCTGACCAAGTGGAACGAGAACGTTTCTCGTCCAGTTGACAATCGGGTTTACTTTTGTAAATGTAAAATCAGTGAGAATAGAATGTTTCTCTTCGCTAAGCAGGGCTTTCTTAGTTCTTTTCCCCTCTTTTGAGAAGGAATAGAAGCTTTAGCAGGGCAATTTCGCGGGTAAAGAAACAGCAAAACAGAAGGAGATTAACGTGAAAAAGAAAGTGTTGTCGATATCTGAATCTGAAGCCAGGGCTATTGCTTTGGAGGCTAGACAAGCCGCTCTTAAGGCCATGGGGAAACATGGTTTTCGCGTCGAGGCGGGCCAAACCAACGTCGTCATTACTCAGGAATGTTTCGAAGAGATGTGCCGGGAAATCGACGCAGCTGGCTTGCAGGTACTAAGAGAAACCTTCGTGATTACCGAAGAGTGAATCACCCCAGAAGGTCATGCGAAATGTGAGGGGAAGCCCGACCGTTAAAACAGCCGGGCCTTTTTTTACAAATTACCCAGTTGGCCTCGAAATAAGGCCTGAAAATCAAACCGACTGTTTAATGCCAACTGTTTAAAGCTTCGTTTTAAACAGCTTTAAATAGTTCTACTGCATTACCTCGTCCAAAATTTTAAGCAATAACTTCGCAAAAAGTAAACCGGAGGTCAGACCTCCGGTTTTTCTAAATTTCAAATTCCAGAATCTCGCGGCTGTTTTTAAAAGTTAGGATCTCAATTGCGTTTTAAAATTCTGACCAAGTGGAACGAGAACGTTTCTCGTCCAGTTGACAATCGGGTTTACTTTTGTAAATGTAAAATCAGTGAGATGGGAAAAAGCTCTCAGAAAAGATTTTTTGGCACTTGGCACCTTGACGCTATTTTGACCAAAGAAGAAAGGAGGAAGAAGAATATGGGTTTCGGATTTGGGTCTAATGAGGACGTGGGTTGGGGCCCCAGGCTGGCAAGGGCTGGACTAATTGGCTTTGTTGGCCTTTTGGTAGCCATTCCGGTGACCGCTGTGGTAGTGGCCTTGTTTGGGGGGTTAGCCCTGCTGGGGGTTGTCTCCAGTTCGGTTTTTAACCTTGCCCTGTCGGGTGGAATCTGCTTTGTCCCGGCTTTTGCCCTCTTCATAGGCGTGTGTATGCTGCTTTTCTAAGAGAAATGGAAGAAATAGCGAAGGTGCAAAAAGACTACCAGTCTGTGTTGAGCAGACGTCATCCACCATTATTATGGGGAGATGTTAAATCGGTAGTCTTTTTCTTTTTTTTAGATTCTTGTGGAAAAAAATGGAGAACCATTTTCCACTAAATCATAAACGCGGATAGATTCTAATGAAAAAGCCATCCTTTTTCAAGAGATGGCCTTTCTGTATATTACAAAAGAGCTATTCAATTATTCATTCGCCCCAGTCCTCCTGTACTTCCGGGGCAAGTTCGAATACGATTTCCGGAGCTAGCGCCACAACTTCGAGCTCAACTCCGCATTCGGGGCAATTAATTATTTCGCCCACAACTGTACGTTCATCCATTTCAATGTCAGCCGCGCATTCAGGACATGCTCCCAACATTTTTCCTCCTGTAAGACTGTGTTCTGATGGATTAAGATTACCAGAGAATTCAATTTTGTAAAGGTTTTACAAAAAGGAGGTAAAAGATTAAACTGAAGTTGATGGTACGAGAGAAACTAAGAAAACTTATAGAAGATACGATCAAGGAACTTCAAAAAGAAGGCATCTTCCCGAATTTTGAGATTCCCGAAATTCCAATCGAAAAGCCGGCCGAAAAGATTTACGGCGATTACTCTACAAACATTGCTTTGCAGTTGGCAAGGTTTGTCCAAAAATCTCCAACTGAAATAGCCAACGCCCTTATTCTAAAAAGCGCAAGCCGTGCCTCAAGGAGTTTTGAAAAAATAGAGCAAAAAAGCGGCTTTATAAACTTTTTCATTTCACCAGGCTATCTTCAAAAAAAAGTAGAGGCGATTCTTAATCAAAAAGAAAAGTTCGGCAATCTGAATCTCGGTAAGGGCAAAAAGGTGAATGTTGAGTTTATTTCCGCTAATCCCACGGGTCCTTTGACCTTAGGAAATGGGCGAGGAGGTTTTGGCGGAGATGTTTTGGCGAATGTTTTGTTAAAGGTTGGATACAAGGTGACAGGAGAATACTACATTAACGACGCCGGCGAGCAAGTTAGAAAGTTGGGCCATTCTATTTTAGGAGATGATGAAGCCGTTTATAAAGGCGATTATATTTTGGATTTGAGAAAAAGACTAAAAGAAAAGACTTGTCCGTCCGGAGTCCCGTTAAGCGGGACGAAGGAGGATGTTATGAAACTTGGCAAAAAAGCGGCTGACTTGATTTTAAAAGAAATGATAATGCCGACGGTCAAAAAAATGGGAATTAAGTTTGATAAGTGGTTTTATGAGTCTGAATTATATAAAAGCGGCGAGGTCCCAAAAAATCTTGATTATTTAAAAAAGAAAAAGCTGGCTTACGAAAAAGATGGAGCTTTGTGGTTTAAGTCTACAGAGTTCGGCGACGATAAAGACAGGGTATTGATAAAAGCTGATGGCGAGAAAACTTATTTAGCTTCAGACGTTGCCTATCTAAAAAACAAATTTAAGAGGGGATTTAAAAAGCTAATCTATGTTTGGGGAGCTGATCATTATGGGTATATTGGAAGAATTAAAGCTGCGGCGGAAGCTTTAGGTTACGAAAAAGGATTCATAGATATTATCATTATGCAGCTGGTAAGATTATTTGAAAACGGCAAAGAGGTAAGAATGTCAAAACGAACCGGCACCTATGTGACTCTTGACGAATTAATTAAAGAAGTTGGTTTGGATGTCGCAAGATTTTTCTTTTTAACCAGAAGTCCAGATAGCCATTTGAATTTTAATTTAGATCTGGCAAAAGAACAATCCGAGAAAAACCCAGTGTATTATATTCAGTATGCGTATGCGAGGATTTGCAGCATTCTTAAAAAATCAAAACTTAAAAATCCCACCTACGCAAAAGACTTGGCGGGCAAGCAAAACTCCCCGAAGCAGAACCTTCGGTTCGCTACGGGGCAAGCAAAACTTAATTTAAAGCTTCTGACTCATCTAAGTGAGCTGGAACTTCTAAAGCAACTTATTAGATTACCAGAAATAGTTGAAGACACGGCTAAAGACTATCAAGTTCAGCGCATTCCTAACTACGCCTTTGAATTGGCTGCCGTATTTCATCAGTTCTATACCAAGTGCAGGGTTATAGACGAAAAGAATAAGAGTCTATCCGAAGCTCGCTTGGCTTTGGTTTTTGCCGCAAAAACCGTTTTAGAGAACACTTTGGACTTAATGAGGATTTCGGCGCCAGAGAAGATGTAATCTTTTGGAAATAATAAAACTGATCTATGTCTCAAAAAATCACTTATTTGGTAGACGGGAAGCTGTATACATCTTTAGAGGATATGCCGCCGGAAGTAAGAGAGAAAGTTAAAAACATCGCTCCGGATTTGGCGGAGAAAGCAAATAAAGAGGGTCTGCATTTGGACAAGGGAACTCACTTTGTAACCTCTCTTTATCCAGTTGGCGGAACAGAAATCAAGGCCGTAAAATGGGTTTCTTATTTTATTTTTCAGTTTTTGAGCGCATTTGAAAATCAGGCGTTAAGATTTGCCGGTTTTTTGTACTTTAGAGAAGAAATAAACGGGTGGCTTTCTTTTTTAATCGGACTTATTGTAGGTCATATTGGCTATGTTTTTGCAAAAAAAAGGTATGAAAAGGAACAAAAAAAGAACAGCGTTGTTTACCAAAAAGGATTAGAGTTTCTCAAGGATTTTGAAATAAACAGCTTGGGAGCGGGTGTCTCTTTTATCCTAAACATATTTTTACTCGCAATTTTCTATTTGCTTACTTATTTATTGTAGATCTTGGAGGAGATTAGTATTTTTTAAAGCAGTCTTTACAAGGAGTTTTATTTTTGCTAAAAAAACTAGTTCTTTTTCAAGTTGGCTATGGCCTTTAAGCCAGAGGAGGTTTTCTTATGAGTGCTTTTAGTCCAGGTGCGTTGTTTGCAGTAGCGGCAATGATTGGTTTTATTACTCTTTTGATAGCGATACAATCGCCTGGCCAAAGACTGAAGAGCGTCCTTACCTTATTATTGGCGCCTTTGTCATGGTGGCAGGATTGATTGGAGTAATTCTCTATTATGTTTTTCCTCTCTTCGGGATGAAGATTTTTTAGAGCTATTAAGCGCTTTTTGCAAGCAAGATAAAGAAAGGAGTGAGAAAGATGGCGACGCTAATTTGCTCGAAATGCAGAGATTTCGTAGATAACAGTGATGCCTTTTGCGGTAGTTGCGGAAGAAGGTTTGTTCAAGCAAATCCGGACAAGAATGAAGCGATAAAGAAGCGGTTTGTGCCGGTAAGCTTTGCTGGATTAGTTAAACATTGTTCGCGCTGCGGAGAATTCGTAAGTAATCACAAAAGGTATTGCTCTCGTTGCGGTTCGGCCGCGTAGAAGCGAAATCTTTGTTCGTGTGCCTTGCAGGGCAAAAACCCCGAAAGTTTACAATAAGACAATCGGGGTTTTAATTTGATTTAAGTATAAAAAAATGCTATTTTTAATTTATGAAACTGCGAAACAGGTATTTTCTTTTACGTCACGGGAAAACGATTTACCAAACAAAGAAGCGAACTAAAATATATCCTTGGCCTGATGTGCCTCCGATAAAAATAACAAAGCAGTCTGAAAAAGAGATTAGGAGGGTTGCAAGGTCGCTAAAAAAGGAAGAAATTGATTATATTTATTGTTCAGATATTTTCAGGGCAAAACAAACCGCAGAAATCGTTGCGCAGGAGCTCGGGCTGAAAATAAAACTGGATAAAAGATTAAGGGATCTGAACATAGGAATTTATCAGGGCGGGAATAAAAAAGATTTCTTTCGGGACTTTCCAGTCTCTGATCCCAAAAAAAGGTTCGATGGAAGGCCACAGAACGGAGAATCATGGAAAGATCTAAAAAAGCGAATAAAAGAATTTATTGCAGACACTGAAAAGCGACACCATAAGAAGAATATTTTACTTGTCAGCCACGGTGATCCTTTGGAAATATTGATGGGAATAGTAAGGAATATGCGCGATAAAGAAATTAGCAGGGAAATCGTTACCAGAAAACTTCATATTTCGCCCGGTGAGCTCCAGCAATTAAATTAATTTCAGACATACGTAATATGGAGATAAACTTTCCAGAAAACGAAGAGAAGATACTAAAATTCTGGAAGAAAAATAAAATATTCGAAAAATCTATTGAAAACAGGCCGAAGGATAATCCGGCGTCTTTTTATGACGGTCCACCTTTTGTTACCGGCGTTCCGCATTACGGTCATTTATTGGGAAGTATAGCAAAGGACATAATTCCCCGTTATTTAACGATGAAAGGGAAAAGGGTACGCCGAGTCTGGGGCTGGGATTGTCACGGTTTGCCTATCGAAAATAAAGTAGAGCAGAAGCTTAAGCTTAAAAACCGTCGTGATATAGAAAAAGTCGGGCTTTTGAAATTTATTAACGAATGCCAGGACTATGTCTGCGAAATTTCGGCAGAGTGGGATTGGTACGTGGATCATGTAGGCCGCTGGGTGGATATGGGTAATGCTTACAAGACCATGGATTTGGAGTACATGGAATCGGTTATTTGGGTTTTCAAACAACTATACGATAAGGGTTTGATCTACAAGGGAATGCGTATTTCCCTGTTCTGTCCTAGATGTTCAACCCCTGTTTCCAATTTTGAAATTGCCATGGATAATTCTTACGCCGACAGGAACGATACGGCAATTACGATGAAGTTTAAAGTGATTGATAAAAATTTCCTCAAAAATAACAATCTTAAAAAACCTTGCTATCTTTTAGCATGGACAACCACTCCTTGGAGTTGCGTGAGCGTTATGGGTTTGGCGGTGGGTGAGAATTTCAATTATCAAATTGTCGAAACGGATAACGAATGCTACATTGTTACTACCAAGAGGGTAGAATCAGTAATGGAGGGAAAAAAATATAAGAAAGTCAAAAATTTATCCGGAAAAGAAATCCTTGGATTAAAGTACGAACATTTATTTAATTATTACAATAACAAGTTTAACGATTATAATACCTACTCTGTAGATTACGTCTCCGAAGAAGAAGGAACGGGTATTGTTACTATCAACGGCGCCTTTGGTGAGGTTGATATGGCTTCAAGCAAAAAATATAATCTCCCGATAATTGTAAACGTTGATGATGAAGGCAAATTCACCCCGGAGGTAAAAGTGGCGGCGGGCGTTTATATCAAAGAAGCAGAAAAATTAATTATTGAAAACCTGAAGGAACGTAACCTGCTTTTTAAAGAAGAAGAAATTGTTCACTCTTATCCGTTCTGTTATCGTTGCGAAACGCCTCTTCTCTATCGGGCTCAGGACAGTTGGTTCGTTGATGTCCAGAAATTAAAACCGCAATTATTAAAAAATAATGAGAAAATCCATTGGGTGCCAGACCATTTTAAGAACGGTCGTTTTGCAGAAGGAATTAAAAGTGCGCCCGACTGGTGTATTTCTCGTACCCGTTATTGGGCAACTGCCATGCCTATATGGGAGTGCGACAAATGTAAAGAGAGAGAAGTTTTTGGCTCTATTGCTGAAATAGAAAAAAGAAGCGGACAAAAAGTTAAAGATCTACATCGCCCGTTTATTGATGAAATTACTTTTGACTGTGCAAAGTGCGACGGCAGAATGAGTAGAGTTAAGGAAGTTTTGGACTGCTGGTTGGATTCAGGATCCATGCCCTATGCCGAAAGGCATTATCCTTTTGAAAATAAAGAGGATTTCGAAAAAAGTTTTCCTGCAGACTATATCTCGGAATACTCGGGTCAGGTGCGCGCTTGGTTTTATGTGATGCACGTTCTTTCGACTGCGCTTTTCGATTCAAATGCTTTCAAAAACGTGATTGTTTCTGGAGTCATAATGGGTACTGACGGTCGCAAGATGAGTAAGTCTTTCAACAATTATCCAGATCCAAGAGAAGTATTAGAGAAATACGGCGGAGATGCATTGAGATTATATTTAATGGGAAGTCCGACAATGGCTGGGCAGGATATGAATATTTCCGAAGAAGGAGTGAAAGAGCAGGCGAAGAAAATTCTCCTTATTTATTGGAATTGCTATAGTTTTTATAAAACTTTTGCGGATTTGGCAAAATTCGATCCTAAAAAGGACTATAAAGATTCCAAAAGCAACATATTAGACCCTTGGATATTGAGCCGAGTAAATCGTTTTCTAAAAAATTTCAGCGCATTCTTCGACGATTACCATATTCCGGAGGCGATTAGATTGGTGACAGAATTTTTAGATGATATGTCTCGTTGGTACATCAGGCGCAGCCGAGATAAGTTTAAAAACGGAGATAAAGCCGCCCTTGCAACCCTTTACAGAGTTTTAGTTATATTTACAAAAGCTGCGGCTCCGCTTATTCCATTTATTACAGAAACTATCTATAAGGATTTGGACGACAACAAAGAATCGGTCCACTTGGAAGATTGGCCAAAACCAGACGAAAGCTTTATTGACAAACCTATAGAAGAAAAAATGATTGCGGTTCGGGGACTTTCAGCTCTTGTATTAGCGGAAAGGGCAAAAGCAGGGATTAAAATTCGACAACCGCTTCCATCATTAACCATTACCGAAGAATTGCCCGAAGAGTTCTTGGAATTGCTAAAAGATGAAGTTAACGTAAAAGAAGTCGTTTTCGGAAAAGAGTTTAGGCTTAATACAATAATAACCGCTGAATTAAAGAAAGAAGGAGATACGAGAGAAACTATAAGAGGAATCCAAGACCAGAGAAAGGAAAATAATTTTACCCCTTCCGACAAAATTGAAATTGGGAGATTTTTTTCCGAAGAGGAGCTGGAAAACAGGATAGACTGGGGAGCCGTTAAGGACGTAACCGGTGCAGTTGCTTTTTACAACATTGCAGAGTCAGGCCTTTCGGGAGCGAAAGGTATTGATTTTGATGGCAAAAAGATATGGATAGAAATAAAAAAAGTAGAAGAAAATAGAAAACCAAAAAAAAACCGGTAATAATTCATGTTTGTTCATTATAGAAGCAAGGGTATTGTTATTAATAAAGCGGATAGAGGAGAAGCGGACCAATTATTTTCGGTCTATACAAAAAGTTTTGGACGGGTGGAAATTTTAGGGAAGGCCATAAGAAGGATCTCTTCTAAATTGAGACCGGGAATCGACATCTTCTATCTTGTGGAGATTGAATTTATCCAGGGCAAAGGGTATAAAATTCTTACAGACGCCACGCCGATTAATAAATTTAAAAATCTTAGAAAAAGCTTAAAAAGATTATTAATCGCTTATAGAATTGCAGAGGTTTCGGATAAATTAATAAAAGGAGAAGAGAAAGATAAAAAAATTTGGGATTTGACCTTGGAGGTTTTTGAAAAGCTGGATGAAGAAAGTCCAAAATTAAAAGATCTCGATCTGCTATTCTGCTATTTCCTTTTCGATTTCCTTTCCGAATTAGGATATGAAATCGAACTTTATCACTGTGTTTCCTGCCAAAAAAAATTGTCTCCCGGTCAGCTATTCTTTTCTCCGGAATCTGGCGGAATAGTTTGCTCAAACTGTATAAAAAAAATAAGTAAGACGAGGTCGATAGAAGTGAATATGGTAAAAATTCTTAGATTAATATTAAAAAGAGATTGGGAAACTTTAGATAGAATTAAATTGGAATCAACAGACAAAAAATTATTAAGAATTGTTTGCAGGCAATATTTATTGCATGCCCTATCGTCGTAAAAGTAAAAATATGGGAAAAAAAATACTAACTTTTATTTTTATATTAACCTTGGCTATTGGCGCCGTAGGATACTGGTATTACCAAAGAAATATTTTTTCAAAAGATATTTTAAAATTGGAAATTTTGGGTCCTGATTCCGTCGACATGGGGGAAGAGTTTGAATACACGGTAAAATATAAAAATAACGGGGATACAAGATTGGCAGCGCCAAAATTAATCTTTGAATATCCCGAACATTCGATTGTTTTAGACGGAAAACCTTTAAGGCAAGAGATGGAACTCGATGATATTTTTCCCGGAGAAGAAAAACAATTTTCTTTTAAGTGCCGGCTCTTGGGCAAGGAACAGGAATCAAGAGTGGCGAAAACATGGTTAAACTATCAGCCCAAAAACCTAAACGCAAGGTACGAATCTGCAACCACGAAAATTACCATTATAAAATACGTTCCTTTGACTTTTGAATTTGATGTTTCCTCTAAAGTCGACCCGGGGCAAGAAACAAAATTAAGACTGAATTATTTTTCGAACGCTAATTATCCCCTTTCTGATTTAAAAGTAGTTGCTGAGTATCCGTCTGGATTTGAGTTCTTGAGCTCAAAACCGAACGCTTTGGCCAAGAACGAATGGAACTTAGGTATTCTCAATAAAGCTGAAGGTGGCAGAATTGAAGTTACGGGAAAGATATCGGGCGATCCGGGAGATCAGAAAATATTTAATGCAAGGATCGGTGTTTTACAAGACGGCGAATTGATTATTTTAAAAGAGGCAACCCGCGGCATAGAAATTATAAAACCATCTATCTTCATCTCTTGGCAGATTAACGGTTCTCCAGAGTACGTCGCCAAACCCGGAGAGTATTTGCATTATGAAATATACTTTAAGAATACGGGCGATAAGCCTTTGGATAATTTATTTCTAATTACAAGCCTGGATGACAACGTATTGGATTTCAGCAGTATGCAGTCTGGCAGCGGTAAATTCCAATCGAGCGCTAAAACAATAATTTGGGACCATACCAGCGTTCCTCAACTTCGTTTTTTAAATAAAATGGAAGAGGGTAAGGTTGATTTTTTTGTAAAAACAAAAGAAGAGCTTCCCGGGAAAAATCCGCAGGTTAAAACAACCGTAACCTTAAGCCAGGTTACAGAAGAAATTGATACAAAAATCAGCACGAAACTCGTAGTAGACCGGAAAGGACTTTATACTGGCGGTCAGATAACCAATTCAGGCCCCATTCCGCCTAAAGTTGGGCAGGTCACTAATTATAATATTTCTTGGCAGATTAAGAATTTTAATAACGAAATAAAAAATCTAAAAGTGATGGCGATTTTGCCTTCGCAGGTAAAGCTAACAGGTGAATTCTTGCCGAAAGAATCTAAGTTTTCTTTTGACAACGAAAGCCGGGAAATTGTTTGGGATGTAGGCGACGTAGCAGATGGCGCGGGTGTCTCTGGTCCGGGACCGGAAATTACTTTTCAGATTGCCTTAGCTCCGGAAGAAGCGCAGAGAGGCAAACCAGCCGAACTGATTTCAGAAGTGACTGCTTTAGCTGAAGATAGCTGGACTGAAAGCATAGTTGAGGCAAAAAGTCCAGTAATGGATACCACTCTTCCTGATGACACTTCTTTGCCTGAGGGAAGAGGAATAGTGCAGTAATTATTATTTTATTTTGCGGCAGAATACCCTGCGGTCTCCTCGAGTCTGAGCGACCTCGGAGTCGAAGACTTGCCGCAAGGATGAAGCCGCAAAAGAAGACATTCGGCTGAGCTCAGTCGAAGCCCTCGCCCGAAGGGATAACACGCCCCTTGGGGCGGGGTAGTTCATTGGAAAAAAATTATGGAAAACCTAATGGACAAAATCGTATCGCTATGCAAGAGGAGGGGAATAATTTTTCAATCTTCCGAAATATACGGTGGGGTAGAAGCGCTTTGGGATTACGGCCCCTTAGGTTCTTTGATTAAGAAAAATTTAAAAGACGAATGGTTTAAAGAATTTGTGCAGAAAAGAAGCGATACGGTATTGATTGATGGTTCGGTTTTAATGCACCCTGACGTGTGGAAAGCTTCCGGGCACGTTGAAAATTTTACTGATTCCTTGATTGAGTGCAAAAGCTGTAATGCAAGGTTGAGGGCTGACCATATGGAAGAAGGAAGATTTATCGACAAAGGCAAGGCGAAAGAAAAAAACCAATGCCCGGAATGCGGCGGAAAAGACTTTACCGCTCCTCGCCGATTTTCTGGAATGTTTAAAACATTTCTTGGTCCTGTAGAGGATGATAGCCACCAGACTTACCTTAGGCCGGAGACGGCGCAATCGATGTTCGTTGATTTTAAGAGCGTGCAATCTTCAATGCGGCTAAAAATTCCTTTTGGCATAGCCCAAATCGGCCGTTCTTTCAGGAACGAAATAACAACCGGAAACTTTACTTTCCGTTCCCGCGAATTCGATATTGCGGAAATCGAATACTTTGTGAAACCCGGGGAAGACGAAAAAGCGTTCGAGGAGTGGCTGAATCTTTGGGAGGATTTTTTTCTAAAATTAGGACTGAAAAAGGAGAACTTGAGGAGATACGAACACCCGAAGGAATCGTTGGCTCACTACTCAAAAAGAACGGTTGATATCGAATACCGGTTTCCTTTCGGTTGGTCGGAACTGTGCGGATTCGCAAATCGCACGAACTTTGACCTGAGCCAACATTCTAAATTTTCGGGTCAGGATTTAAGCTATTTCGACGATGAAACCGGCGAAAGATACGTTCCTTATGTCGTGGAACCGTCGCTTGGAATAGATAGGTTGCTTCTCGCCTTGCTATTGGATGCATACAAAGAGGTTGAAGGCGGAAGGACGCATACAACCAAAGCTGTTAAAGAGACTGAGGTAGTTTTATCCCTTCACAAGAAAATAGCGCCCATTACCGTGGCGGTTTTGCCTTTGGTCAAAAACAAGCCAGGACTGGTTAAAAAAGCAAAGGAAGTTTACCAATTGCTAAAACCATATTTTATGTGCCAATATGATGAGGTCGGTTCAATTGGCAGAAGATACCGCAGAATGGACGAGATAGGCACAATTGTTTCGGTTACATGTGAT
>Ga0315294_10005857_pt1 | contig 13492 bp, 11 predicted proteins | sample YL17G13_40_MG_FD_203626 | JGI IMG/M metagenome (GOLD analysis project Ga0315294, IMG submission 203626) | Sediment microbial communities from Yellowstone Lake, YNP, Wyoming, USA - YL17G13_40 | ecosystem: Environmental > Aquatic > Freshwater > Lake > Sediment | place: USA: Wyoming | collected... | reverse complement strand
AATGGGTGATGGTTCTATGGTGAATAACATTAGAGAAGTGAGAATGAAAGGTGCTCCTTCTATGACTTGGGGTTATATTGATGGTACTCGTCACCACTTAGGTTTTGCTAAGTCTCAAGGTATGAGTTCAGCTAACAAATTCCCAGGATATGAAATTTGGATGAAAGACAGATGTGATGTTTTCATTGAAGATTTGTCAAGAACTGTGTTGATCGAGGAAATCCCACAATTCTAATAATAACAGTAGACGTACAGCTTCCCATTATAGAACAGCTTACATCTCTTTTTTCCGAGAAGAATCCCCTCACCTCCTCTCCCTCCTAGAGGGGAAGCTTCTCAAATAGAGTGTTTGAAATAGATAGTATCTAGGTTCAGGTTTCTTCGGTGAAACCACTCTACTAAATTAAACCAAATAAATTAAATTAACTACATTATGGGTAAGACTGGAAAAATCTCTACGATCAAACGTGAGTATAATAGTTCGCAATTGCAGACAATGGATAGTGGACTAGCACAAAAAGGAATGACAAGAATCCCTGGAACAGGTGTATTCAAATATCCTTACAAAGAATTAGATGGTAAGTACAGAACAGGATTAGATCCTACTGCTTCATACATCAGAAGAATTTCAGATCCTCTAGAAAAAGAGTTAGAAATCGAGAGAGTTACTAAGCTTAAAGAAAAACTTGAGTATGAGTTAGGAGATATTGATTTAGGACCTCGTTCACAATTCTGGAACTATGGACTTTCAACTTCTACAGATGATCAGACTCACGTACAATCTGTTAAATTAATGGATGGTGATAACTTCTTTGATCTATCAGTTCCTTTTCAAGAGATAGCCTTTTCATGGTTGAGAGTACATCCAACAATTGCATCAAGTCACCAAGCTTGGGAAAGAGGTGAATATCCAGCAGAGACACAGTTCTATGTTGTAGATGATGAAATTGAGAATGCAGTTATATACAAGAAAAAACAATTGATTAACAAAGCAATCGTTATGTTTGATTCAATGACTCCTGAAAAGAAAAAGAAAGTTGCAAGACTTTTAGGACTTCCAGTAACAGAAGAAACCAAAGAAGAAGTTGTTTACAATCAAGTAGATAACGTATTGAAACAAACAGAATTTAAGAATGGAAAATATTCAGGATTAAATCCAGTTGAAGTGTTCAATAGATTTGCTACAATGAAAGATGACTTACTCCATATTAAAGATTTAGTTAAACAAGCAACAGCACATTCAGTATATAGAATCAAACCTAATGGTAAGATATATGAAGGTGAATATGAAGTGGCAAAAGATGAAGATGACTTAGTTAGATTCTTAGCTGATGATGATAACCAAGATGAGTTGTTGATATTAGAAGGTAAATTAAAAACTAAAAAACTAGCTGCTATATAATGGATGAAGATATATTAAAAAATCATTTTGAAGAGCAAGGATTAGTTTCTTTAGAAGATATAGATAAATTAGTAAAACCTTTAACTAAAATTAAAAATGTATCATTTGACGAAGATGGTAAATTTATAGATGATACATTAATAGATTTTTTAAAAGAATAATAATATGATACCAGTAGATAGTTTATTATACAAAGTAGACCAAAGACTAAATAAACTATCAACTAATGAGCACCAACAGATTCAATTAGAAGACAAGATATTAGCTTTGAATGAGGCTCAGATTAAGTTGATAAAACAAAAGATTGATGGTATAAGTGTTACTAGTGGATTAGGAATGGATTCTTTTAAAAAGCGTTACGAAGATTTACAAAGCTTAGTAATGAATTATAATCACCAACCTTTAACATTAACATTAAAAGATCGTGATTTAAATCAATGGGCTGCTAACATTCATTTACTTGAACCTAAGTATATGTTTTATGTTGACAGTTATGCATTAGCTGATAAAGGTAGATGTAAAGATAGAAAGATATGGATTAACCGAGATCTTGCTAAACATGGTGATCTTCAATTTATATTAAACAATGAGCATTACAAACCTTCATTTGAATACCAAGAAACATTTAACTTCTTAGCATCGGATGAAATCTCAATTTTTACTGATGGTACCTTTACCCCTAAGAATCTACAAATAATGTATATGAGATATCCTCTTTATATTAATAAAACAGGATATATAATGTTAGATGGTAATCCATCATTTGATCAAGACTGTGAGCTTGAAACATACTTAGAAGATGAACTTCTAGATCTTACAGTTCAGAATTTAGCAATGTATACTGAAAACTCTGCTGCAGTACAAAGTGCACAGTTCAGAATACAAACAAACGAATAAACTATTAATTTAAATAAATAAACAATGGCTGATTTTTCATTAACCACGTTATTCGTGGTTCCAGTAGGGCAAGCAACGATCCCTAGCTCTGGTACGAGTTCAACACAAGACCTTACTGCAGGTATTGTGGGCATTTTTAGCAACAACTATGTTCCTGTTAATTCAGGTACAATTGCTGCTTCTCCTTATTTCTACATTGCACAAGGAAGAGAAAACACTTACCTTCAAGGTTCTAAAAGATCTGATAAGATATCAGGTAAAAACAATGCTGGTACAGGAAGTAATGTAACTGAATGGTACAAAGTAACAGGATGTCCAACTGCGGCAAACCAAATTACTGATGTAACTAACTTCTCTGCACAATGTGGTGATACAATCACACTTACACTTCGTGCTGACAGTTCTTACCTTAGAACTCTTTATTTCAACGGATTTACACGTTCAGTAACTATTCAAGCACCTTGTTGTGATTGTGGTGATGATCCATGTGTTGATGTTGATGTAAATGATTTGATTAATCAATTCATTGCAAAATTAACTGCACAAGCTCCTGGTATCAATCCTGACAACATTAGCTTGAACAACTTCTACACATTTGAAAATTTTGATGGAACTACTCTGCGTATTACAGGAAAACCTTTAACTCAATATGGACAACCATGTGATGTTGCTGCGTTCCCTTTTGAATATGACAGAATGACTTTCAGAACTTTTGTATATGCTGGTCCAGCTACCACTGCTGACTTTATTGTTGCTGATTCTTGTAACATTGTTGCTGATGCTGTTATCACACAACGTTCTTCTTATGCTTCAGGACAAGCTGCAGAATTTATTCAATTGGAGAAAAACTTCTATAGCTACCAAGCTGGTTACTTGAAACACCTTTACAGAATGAACGGTTACAATGAGAACTTTGAGTCTTATGTTTCTGCTGGTAAAACTTACAATAGCTACTATATCAAATTCAATGAGTATGATAAGTCTGCTTACCAATGGGGTGATTATATCATGGAAGATAGTACAGTAATTCTTGCAATTCCTCAAGGTGGTTCTAATCTTAGTGCTGGTTTTGAAGCTATTTTAGTAGCTGCTTTAGGAGCTGTTACAGATGATAATGATTGTGTAATCACAACCACTACTACATCAACTGCTGCTCCTAGTACAACAACAACATCTTCTACTAACATTCCTTAAGGATAAGTAGAGAATAATAAATTCCTAGTATCAAGGGGAGATGAGTTAACAAACGCTCTCTCCCCTTTTTATTAACCTTCAAAAACAAACTCATGGCAGATTTAAAATTAGACATACTTGTAGTACCTACATATAGTACATTAACACTTGGAGTGATGGACGCTTCAACCTATCCAACAGATCCACCAGATGTTGAAAGTGCAAGTATGAAAATAACTATTCCTGGATTTGGAGAAGCTCCATTATTACCGTTTGATGTAAATTCATTTAATTTATATAACTCTGGTAATCTTGGTATTACTGAAGTGGGTATTGATCAACCTCTACCTGATGGAATATACAGATTAAGATATTCTGTAGCACCTGCATATTTGAACTTTGTAGAAAGAACAATAATGCGTACAGAAAGAATACAAGAGAAGTTTGATAGAGCTTTTCTTCAATTAGATTTAATGGAATGCGATGGTGCAATTAAAACACAATCTAGTGTTACATTAAACACAATCAATTTCTTCATACAAGGAGCAATTGCTGCAGGAAATAACTGTGCAGAACATGAAGCAAATAAGTTATATAAACAAGCAGATAACATGTTAAATAGTTTTCTAAAATCTAACTGTGGTTGTTCAGGTAACAACTACCAAATAAACTTTAATTAATTATGGCACAATGTTCAAATTGTCAAGCAAATGTGGGGTGTGGATGTCAATTAAAAAATGGACTATGTGCTACGTGCGCAGCTAAAAAATAATAAATATGTTAACACCTAGATTAACTAATTGTCCTGAATGTGCAGACATTCCTAATTTATTAAAAAAGATAGATTGTAAGTTAGCAGAATATGCTAATGGTCTATACAACAATGTTGTATTTATGTTGAATCAAGTTGTTCCTGCAAGAGCAATGATTCAACTTTTGGCGTATAAAAGAATCCTTACATACAAACAATGTAATCCTGATTATTTAAGTGATTTCTGTATGGATAAGATTACAAGTAAGGTGATAAGACTAACATCAGGTTGTGACATAAAACCTATTTTTACACCAACTCCTACAACATCAACAACATCAACATCTACCACTTGTCAACCACCAACAACCACAACAACTACTACTATATGTGAAAGACCAGAAGGTTTAACTAATGGTAAGTTAATTAAAGCTTATAGAATTTATGAAGATCCTCTATCTTACTTTTATTCGGTAAGTCTTGTGGCTGCTATTGGAGCATTTCAAATTTTTCGTACAGAAACTGGTACTCAAACAGTAGACGATCATGTTCAATATTCTTCATTAACTGTTGGAGAAATAATCTATGCTCTTTGGGATAATACCAATTGTGAAGTAGTTGAAGATGGATATTATTGGTTCCAATCAAACACTGATAATTCACTAACATATTTTAATAGCGTTACTCAAATAAATGTTGTTACAGTAGTGGGTGGAGAAATAACAGCAATCACTCCATATACTTGGATTCCATAAAATATATAATTTTTTGGTTTAATTAATAAAATAAATATAATATGTTCAATTGTAATAATTGTTTTAACGGATGCACTGAAACTATTTCAGATCAGTGTGTCAAATATACAGGAATAGATGTTCCTACATTAGGTATTCAAACTGGTGATCCTTTACCAGTTATAGAAAATGCTTTAATAACATTTCTTACATCAACATTAACTGGTGTAGGAGTGAAGATAGATCTTGGTGATATAGATGTATGTACAGTGGTACAAAAATATCTTCCTACATGTGGAGAGCTAAATATATTAGAACTATCAAAAGCACTTGTACAAGCTTCTTGTGATATACAAGAACAAGTAGATGCTATTATAGCAGAACTTACTATACTAAATGCTAATTATACAATTGGATGTTTAACAGGAGTGACAAGCTCTTCAGATACACATGCTATTGTACAAGCAGTTATAACAAAACTTTGTACCATTGATACTAATCTAACAGCATTAACTACTGAAGTACATGAGCAATATGTTACAAAAGATGAACTATGTGCATCAGTTACGGAATGTATAAATGGAAGTTCTACATCATTAGCTAGTAATAAAATGCTTCCTTATTCTCCTGTTCCTTATTATGGAGATATAACAGGATTTGATGCATCTGGTGTAGGATCTGGTTATTGGGCTAGAGTGTTTATGTGTAACGGACAAAATAATACACCAGATTTAAGAGGAAGAGTTGCTGTAGGTGCTACAAATACACCTTGTGCATTTTCTTGTACACCAGCTACAATACCTAATAGTACTGGTAATCCTACATATAATAAAGGAGATATACGAGGAGATAATACTACTACATTAGGAATTACACAAATACCTAGTCATAGTCATGCTAACACTATTAGTGTAAGTTTAACAGACCCAGGGCATACACATACATTTACACATGAAAGTACTTCTGCTAATACTGGTGCTGGAATAGCAGGAGGTGCAACAACACCTGCATATACAACAACTACAAGTAGTGCTGTTACAGGAATTACATTGAGTTCTTCAATTACTAATGCAGTTATTGGAGGAAATAGTTGGCACTCAAATGTTCAACCAGGACTTGCAGTTTATTACATAATGTATATCCCAGCATAATAATATATGTCTTACCCACCTACTCCACAAAGAAAAGCTTGCGACTGTAGTGATCCTTGTATCTCTACAGATGATGTTTACTATGCTGGTCCCAATCTTCCAAACTCAGGAATCAATACTAATAACTTATTAACAGTAGTTATTGAGAAGCTAGATGCTATCTATGCTATTCCTACATTACAGAGAGTGACAGAGATGGGTAATTACACCACTCTACCAATTATTGCAGATTCATTTGTAAAGATTGGTGGAGATGGTACTAATATTTTATTGGATGATGGTACAGTGTTACCTATAGGAGATTTACCTATACCTCCAGCTCCTGGGCTACAACAAGTATTAGATGTTGATACTTATGCAGAAGTAGATGGTGGTGATAGTTATGCTGATATTCTTGGTGGAAACCCTAATAATAGGTGGCATGATTTTACTATATCAAATGGTTTAAGTGGTATTGATTATCAAAGTACTAGTATAGTTTCTGATTCTGATAATGCGTCTTTAATAAGTGTAAATGGTAATGAAACTGCAAGAATTAAAGCAACTGGAGGAAATGTAGAATTGCATAGACAAGCAAATGAAATTGGTAAAAAAACAGTAGTAACTTTTACTAGGCCTACACAAGATACTACATTAGATTTTCCTGCAAAATCTGTAGCAGGGACATACACAATAGCTACACTAGATGATATAATTGCACCTGCCTTAGTCTTTTTAGATGAAGGAAATGGAAATGGTATTGTGAGAGCAGATAGAGATCCTGCGCATTTTGGTAATATAGGATTAGATGCACTTGATTTAAGTACTTGGGATCCTGATGCACCTAATACTGGAGATTATGGAGCAATGGCAGAAGCTTCTTTTGTTTTAGGTTATGCCAATAAAGCAATTTCAGGTTACGGAACTTTTATCAATGGTTCTTTATGTTCTTCCAATGAAGATTATTTAAGTTTTATAAGTGGTTTTTATCATACTCAAACAGGATTAACTTATTCTAATTCTTTAATGGGGCAATTGCATTCTATTACTGGGGGTGCTAATGCTACTATAGTGGGACAATGTGCTAATGTTGTTACTAATGATCCTACGGATGTAAATAATGGTGGTAACACTATGTTTGCTGTTGGTAATGGTAGAGCACAAGGAGATGGAACATTACAGTCAAGAAGTACTGCATTTCAAGTGTATAAAGATGGTAGAATAATTGCTCCCACTTTAACCACTACTCTTATAACAGCAGAAGCAACAGGTAAAATATTAGTAACTAAAGAATATTTAACTAGTGTTATTAGTGGAGGAACAGTTACATCTATAGGTGTATCATCTCCATTAGTTAGTAGTACAGGAGGAGCTATAACATCATCTGGAACTATATCACTACCACAAGCAACAACAAGTGTTAGTGGATACTTGACATCTACTGATTGGAATACATTTAATGGAAAAGCAAATGTAAACTCGCAAACATTTACAGGTACACCATCACTTCCTACTGGAACTATAGGTGTGACGCAGACTGCTGGAACAAATAATACAACACTGGCTACAACTGCTTTTGCTACTACAGCGTTAAATGGTAAGATGAATAACCCATCCTTAACAGCTTCTTATATACCTAAGGCATTAACAGCCACTACTATTGGGAATAGCAGAATAGTAGATACAGATACTTACTTAGGTATTGGAACAGTTAATACACCTACAAAAGATATAACATTAGGTAATCAAGCAAATAGAGAAATAGGTATTGAAGAAAGTACAAATATTGTTGTTGGTAGAGATTTAGCTATTAATGCTGGTCGTACAGTTAATTATGTACCATCAACAGGATTTATAAGATTAAATTTATTGAAAGTTCAATATTATGGAGCAGACTCTTTGTCTAATGGCGATATTTTAATTACAGGAAATGGTAATATTGTGTACAAGTTAGTATCAGGTTCACCTCCTTTTGTAAATTATGGAATTGCACCAGGCGGAGGAAGGATTAGCATACATCCCACAAATGATAATATAATATATGCAACAGGTAATGGTACTAATGTTCCAATTTATATTAGTACAAATGGAGGTGTAAGTTTTTCAGCAATTTCTGGTATAACATCAAGAAATTATATTTATGTAAAAATTATGCCAAACGGTGATGCTTATGCTACAGTATCTGGTAGTAATGATATTTACAAAAGAACTGGTGGTACAGGTGATTTTATTGCTATGGGGTTTACAGCAAGATCATATACATATATAATAAGCACACCATCAGGAGATGCTTACTTTCCAGTTGAAGGCGATGATATTTATAAAATAAATTCGGGAACGAGTGTTTTAACTGCATTAGGTCAAACATTTAGAAGTTGGGCTAATGGTTATTTTTTAAATGGAGATTTGTATATAGCTGTTGGTGGAACTTCTTATAAACAAACAGGTTTAGCAGGAAACTTTGTTTTAAATACATTGTTTACTTATCCTGTAAATCCTATTGGCGTTCTTTGGAACGTCACAGTTTCAAAAACAACAAACAACGTTTATGTTCCAGCTTATGATAGCGATGTATGGGTACAATACAATAATGGTGAAGGAACATCAAATTTAAGTGGAGGAACACTAAAACTAAACTCAGGAACAGGTAAGGGAACAGGGGCAAGTGACATAGAGATGTGGACAGGTCAGGTGTTGACATCTGGTACTACCATGCAGACTGCAACACTAAGAGCCAAGATAGACAATACAGGACTAATGACATTACCTAGTGTTACAAATGCTTTGATTGAAGCAGACACTACTGGTAAGGCTGTAGTGACTAAGGAGTATGTAAACAATAGACTCGTAGTTGAAACAACATCAGGATACACACTAACAAACACAGACAGTGGAGGAATAGTTATATTCAAGACAACAGCTGCTCAGACACTAACAATACCAACAGGACTAGCTGATGGGTTTGAGTGTACGTTTGTGACATTATCTGGTGTGACACTTACAGTTGTATCAACTGGTAACACACTGAATAATGCAACAAGCACAACGATGCTTCCGCAACTAAGTTTCACACTTAAGAGGATGCTAGCTACAAACACATATATAGCAACAGGAAACCTATGAACAATGTAGCCTTTCAGATATATGGTTCGAAGAGGTCTGGAATATTCCAATCCACTTGGAAGACAGATAACGCTGGAACTTCTGCGTCAAATCAAATAGAGCTTCCGTTACTATCAGGTGGTACGTATAACTTCTGGATAGACTGGGGTGATGGAAGCACAACAAATGTTACGTCCTACTCTCAAAGAACTCATACCTACGCATCAGCTGGAACATATACTATTAGAGCAACAGGAACAGTAGGAATATGGCGGTTTGCTAATGGGGGTGATAAGTTAAAGATACTTACTATTTCTAGTTGGGGTAAGTTAATTTTAGGAGTGGGTACTTTCTATGGTTGTTCTAATTTAACTCTATCTGGAATAACTGATGTGCCTGATTTATCGACTGTAACTAGTTTTCAATCAACATTTCAAGGTTGTTCCAATATTACTACTGTTGGTAGAATAAATGAGTGGAATACATCTACTATTACCAGTGCAATTCAAATGTTTTATGGCTGTACATTATTCAATAGTAATATTAGTAACTGGAATGTAAGCAACATAACTGCATTTAATCAAATGTTCTTTGTAGCTGGAGCATTTAACAATGGTTATTCCTATGGAGTAGTAAATACACTGCCTTGGGTAACTACAAATGCAATAACTTTTAATCAAATGTTTACTGGTGCATTAGCATTTAATTCTAACATATCTACATTCAATGTAAGCAAAGTAACTAATTTTACTCAGATGTTCCTAAATGCTAATTCATTTAATAATGGATACGCATCAGGAGTTGCTAATCAATTACCTTGGACTATAAACACTACATCATCAGTTGATATGTCTAATCTATTTGCCAATGCATTAGCCTTCAACTCCAACCTAGGAACAGGAACAACACCATGGAATGTAAGTAAGGTGACAACATTTTCAAATATGTTCAGTGGAGCATCTAACTTTAACAATGGAAGTGATACAGCTCCTATTAATAATTGGGCTATAAACACTGTGTCTAGTGTTAGTATGGCAAGTATGTTTAATAGTACTAATTATTTCAATAGACCTATTGATAACTGGAATATGACTAAAGTAAATAATACATCAGGTATGTTTGCTTATACTAGAGCATTTAATCAATCATTATCAAATTGGGAAAGAGTTGGTTCTACAATGGCTAATATAATAGACATGAGTCTTATGTTTGGAGGTAATATTTTAGTGTTTAATCAGGATATTAGCAACTGGAATGTATCTGGAGTAACTAATTTTAGTAGTATGTTTTCTTCTAATACTTTATTTAATAATGGTAGTAATACAAATACAAACCTAATAACTGGTAGAACTGGAATTGATGGGTGGAACATTAATACTTCTTCATTTGTTAATATGTCTAGTATGTTTTCAGGTGGCGGTGGAGATTCTTATGTTACATTTAATAGACCAATAGGAAACTGGAATACTAGTAAGGTTAATAATATGAGTTACATGTTTTCTAAATCAGGAAATGGTAATCATGCATTCAATCAATATATAGGAGACTGGGATACTAGCAGTGTAACAGATATGTCCTATATGTTTCAAGCTAATCAAGGTGATGGTTCAACAAGTAAATTTAATAAAGAGATTAGTAAATGGGATGTATCAAAAGTTACTAATTTTTCATATATGCTTTCCGCCAGACAATTTACTAATGGAGACAACAATCAACAGAATCCAATAACTTCAAGAATTGGTATAAATGGTTGGAATATAAACACCACCGCAACATCAGTAAATATGACAAGTATGTTCCAGAATGCTTTTGCCTTTAACCAAGATATTAGTTCTTGGAATGTGAGTAAGGTGACTAACTTCGGGAATTTAATGTTAGGAAAAACAAATCTAAATTTCTCATCAACTAACCTAGATGCAATATACAACGGATGGATAGTAAACGGAGTTCAACCAAATATAAACATAAGTTTTGGAACAGCTAAATACACAGCAGCAGGAGTAGCAGGAAGATTAACACTAACATCAGCACCAAATAATTGGATAATACAAGACGGAGGACTATGATAAAAATAAAAAAATACCAGATTGAGGACTAACAATAAAAATCAAATAAAATGACAGTATTAATAACATTAACAACAGCAGGTGCAGATACAGGACCTTTTAATTTATTTTCAGATGCTAATGGATATACAACAGCATTTAATGCAACACCAGTAAGTAAAGCAGAACTATTGGCTGGTTATCCATCTGATACAGTTCCTGATGCTACTACAATTATAAAAGTAGTATCTTTAGGAGATTGTGTAAATTCTTTGTATATAACATTATCAGGTGTAACCACTACAACTACTAGTACTACAGTAGCAGCTACTTATTGTACTAGTTGGACAGCAGCAAATGAAGGAAACATAAAAATGTCTACTCAAGGATATATTGATTTCACAGCAATATTAGCTGGAAGAACTATAGAGCCTGGACCTTTATCTGTAGGAACAATTGTTGGATATATAGTTGCTGGTGTTGGAACATTTACTTGTTCTATTCCTATGACATTTACTACATCTCAAGCAGAATGGGATACAAACACACTTCCTGTAGTTACAGATAAAGTGTTGACTTCTTTGATATATAATGTTGAAGTGGTGTTTAATAATTCTGATGAGTATTCAATAGTTGCTGGACAAACGAATGCAGTTGTAATTCCTGGACAATTAACTTCAGAATATAACGACTGTCCTGTACCTACAACCACTACAACTAGTTCTAGCTCTACCAGTAGTTCAACTACAACTACTACTACAACATTACTACTATAAAAAATCTGAGTTTGTTGGTTTTCTTAGATTTCCTCTCAAGATATTCTTGGGAGGTTTTTGGTTTATAACCTTTTTGATTATAAAGAATAACATATTTGGTTAAATTTATTTGGATAGTATGAAAAGTATTTTTATCTTTACCCTAATTTTAAGTAAACTAAACTAAATATGACTGAGAATCAAGATTTATTATTCAAGTTAGAAGAGTTATTAAGACAGAAGAAAAGTAAAAAATTCTACGCAGAGAGATTAGGAATAAGTGAATATGAAGTGAATGAACTTCTAAAAGAACTTAGAGAGAAAGACGAACCACATATAGAAGTAGTTAAGAACTATATAGAAGAATCACGTAAGGTAAATGTTGAGAAGGGTACAATAGAAAGCACTATCACTAGTGACTTTGATCCAAAGGATGATATTGAACTAGCAGCATTACACAAAATAAATTTAGAAAAATACATCATTACCAACTACTGGTCTAAGATGTTACCAAGTGGAAAGTTTACTTCTTCCATCTTTAGTAAAAAGAAACAAGCCCAAGATTACTCTCCTGAAGACTTTGCTAAGTTTTTAGAAAACTACAAACCAAACAATATAGCTGTTGTTAAACCAGAAACTAATCTTACTAAAGAACATGTAGATGTAGAAATATCTATTTCTGATTTTCATTTAGCTAAGAAACATGTAGATGGAGATAATGATCCTGGAAGTAGAGCATTGAGATATTTCAATGTAGCACAATCTTTGATACTGAAGGTGAGAGCTAATTACAATATAGACACTGTTATCCTGCCTATATCGAATGATTTCTTCCACACTGATAACTATCAACACCAAACTACAAATGGTACCCCACAGGACACTATAATAGATTATGCAGATGAATATGAACTAGGCTTTGCAGTTCTTGTAGATACAATCAATATGTTGAGACAGAATGCAAATGATGTGAAGGTGGTACTTGTACAAGGTAATCATGACAGAACTAAATCATTCTACTTAGCACATGCACTAGATGTGTATTTCAAAGACTACTTTGATGTAGATTTTGATAGAGCACATACTACAATAAAAGGACTTACTATTGGTAATACATTCATAGGATGGCACCATGGTAATTGCAAACTAGATGATCTTCCTTTATTATTTGCAACACATCCTCAATATAGCCAAGCATTTGGTAATGCTAAATATAGAGAAGTTCATACAGGTGATAAACATCACTATATGGCTAAAGAACTTAAAGGAGTAAGAATACAACAAATGCCTAGCTTATCTGGAACAGATAGATGGCACCTAGATAATAATTTTGTCCACTCAGTTAGAGCTGCATTAGCTCTTGTATATGACCCAATTGTAGGGAAGATCTGTGAGTTCGAAGAAAGAATATAAATTATGGCAACATTAAGAAAATTAGTATCAGATGTTAGAAGTGTCCACAAGATACTTTCTACAGACTCATTGATAACAGATAGAGCAATT
>Ga0315294_10005856_pt1 | contig 13492 bp, 13 predicted proteins | sample YL17G13_40_MG_FD_203626 | JGI IMG/M metagenome (GOLD analysis project Ga0315294, IMG submission 203626) | Sediment microbial communities from Yellowstone Lake, YNP, Wyoming, USA - YL17G13_40 | ecosystem: Environmental > Aquatic > Freshwater > Lake > Sediment | place: USA: Wyoming | collected... | reverse complement strand
GTGGAGGCGTTTCGGGCGGCCGGACAGATTCGGAAAGTATTGAAGCTCACCTACCCCCAATTCATCGCCATGAGTTTCAAGATGATGACTGCCGGGGAAGATTCGGCATCGCTGTGGGCTCAGGCCCTCCAAGGGGCAGGAACTGTAAGGGCCATGAAGGGCATCTACGAGGGTGATTTGGAAGAAGGGATTCTGTATGCGGGGCAGGCCGTCGGCGGGATTAACGACATACCTACGGTTAAGGAACTCATTGAGCGGGTTGTCGCCGAGGCGGAACAGACCCTGGCTTCGCTTAATTCGAAAGTTCGGAAAAAGTAAGCCATGACAGGTAAACCCCAGAATTCCGGTCAAGACCATATCGCATCCAAGGCGAATGGGAAAAGGGCAAAGGGGTGAAAAGGGGGGGTTGCTAATTCTCCTTTTACCCCTCCTTTATCTTTTCCCTCTCTCTCCCCTTTTCCTCTCTCTTTTCCGTTTTATCCACATCTTCCCTCATTATTTTTTCCCTTTCGCTCCTTCTCTCTCTCCCCGTTTTCCGTCCATTTTTTTAAAGTCTTCTCTGCTTCCTACGATAAGTGTTCTTAGGGGATTATTAGCATCGGGGTTGCCTCTTGCCCCGCGGCGATAAAAAACAGGCTCAGATCCAAGAGGAACATGGAGCGGCGCTATGATGATGAAAAATTCCCTCTCTCTCCTTTATCTATTTCCCCTGATCCTTCTTATTTTTTCCTCCGGCTGCGCTGCCCTAGCCATCTCCGCTGCCGGCGCAGGAGCAGGGATCGGATTTCCTTATGTGTTTAATGATTGCGCCGACCGGACTCTGAATTTTTCCTTCGACCAGGTGGACCGGGCAACCCCGAAGGTTCTGAAAAAACTGGATATTGACCTTCTCAAGGAAACCGAAATCGAAAACGGGAAGCGAATCAATGCCTCCACCAACAACCTGGAAATCTCGATCGACATGGAAAAGGTCACCATGCGGGCCACAAGGGTCATCATCAACGCCAAGAAAGGAACCCTCGTCAAGGACAGGGCCACTGCCGAAGAGATTATCAATCAATTGGAAAAGAGTTTGACAACGGAGAAAAACCCTGCCCTCGAAAAGAGTCCGGTGAAAGAAAAGAGCCGGCCCATCGCAAAGAGTATGCCTTCAAATGAACCCACCAGAACGGCCCGCCCTTCAGTCGTGGGCTTTCAGGAAGGGTTTCAATGATTTAGAAAGGGCGCAGGGTGCAAGGTGCAGGGCGCAAGGTCCCTAAAGATATTTTTTTAGCCTTGTGCCTTGAGCCGTGAGCCTTGAGCCTCTAACAGGTATTTCCGCAACTGGGTCAGGGCCATTTTCGTCATTCGGTTTTCGATGAAACGCATGGCGAAAGGCCAGCGCTGCTCCAGAACCTCCGTACCCCGGGAATGAGCCAGAGCAATGTGAACCAGGTGATCTTGCCCCTTTTCTTTTCCGACCCGGCCCGTCAAACCCAAACCCAGGTCTGATCCGGCAAGACGTCGGGCTCCTTCCGCGAGCCACCCGGCAGCTTCCTCCCCCAGAAGCTCTCCCCCTCCCGGGAGTGATTCGGCAGCCCTCAGCAACGGCCGGGCCATATCCGGGTTCACCAGGGTGAGCCCGAGGCGGAAGAAGTCTTTGCTCCCCTCCATCCCTTTCATGGTCTGGATGATCGAACTGCCGAAGGAAGTCTCCACGGCAGCCAGGGTAAGGCCGGATTGGCGAAGGAGCGCGCCCAGCACCCCCTCAAAGGTATCCTCATCGGCCCCGAAAATGAAGGCTCCCAGGCGCTTCCGAATCTCTGATTCCACTGGGGTAATCAGGCCGGCGGCCGACGCGACATCCGGTGTTTTGGCGGTAAGCCGAATATGGATCTCCCCGATCTGCGTGTGGGCCAGGAGTCCGATAGTCGGATTCGTACCCCCTTCGATCAGGTCCTTGATTCTCTCATCCACCATGCTCTCTCCGATCCCGAAGAGTTTGAGGACCCGGGAGACAATCACCTCGCGAATCCCCAGCTTTTCCCGCAGGTAAGGCAGGACGCTGTGCTCCATGAAATAGCGCATTTCATGGGGGACCCCCGGAACGGTTATGATGGCTTTCCCGTTTTGCTCGGCTATGAAACCGGGCGCGGTGCCCACCGGGTTTTCGATGGGGATCGCACCTTCGGGGATGTAGGCCTGTTTCCGGTTGTTATCGCTCACCGTTCTTCCCAGCCGCCGGAAGAAGTCGCTGATTTGCTCAAATAGGCGGGGCTGAAACACAAGGGGCCGGTTCAGCACTTCGCCCACGGCTTCCCGGGTCAGGTCATCCAGGGTCGGGCCGATTCCGCCGGTGGTGATGACAAAATCAGACCGGCTCAGAGCGGTTCGCAAGGTGCTCTTGATCCTCTCCAGGTTATCTCCCACCGTGCACTTGAAATGCAGGTCCAGGCCCACGGTGGTCAGCTGCTGGGCGATGAAGGCCGAGTTGGTGTCCACGATCTGACCCAGCAACAACTCCGTTCCCACGGCAATGATTTCCGCTTTCATTTTTTCCTTTCATTATTGTTTCGGGACGCAGATGAACACAGATTTTATAGTTGAAAAGACTCAAAGACAAAGACTGAATGGGACGCGGATGAACACGGATAAAAAATTCCAGAAAATGAGGCTTGGATTTCTTGAATTTCTAAAAATCTGTGTTTATCTGTGTTCATCTGTGTTCATCTGTGTTCATCTGTGTCCAAAAAATTCTTCTTGTTCTTGCTCTTTTGATGATCCGTGTGAATCCGCGTTCATCCGCGTCCAATAAAGTTTTAGGCTTTTTTTATCCGTGTCCCATTTCAGCCTCCGCTTCCGCGGATGACCTGTCGCAAGGCTCGATCGATTTCGGGATAGCTGAATTGAAATCCGGCCTGCACGAGTTTCTGCGGAAGGACCCTCTGGCCTTCCAGTAGAATCGACCCGAATTCCCCCAGTACAAGCCTCAGCATGAAACCAGGGGCCGGCAAAAAGGCCGGCCTCCCCAGGATCCTCCCCAGCCACTGGGCCAGCTCCTTATTCCGCACCGGGTTTGGAGCGGTTAAATTCACGGGCCCGGAAATCTCCGGATGCTCCAGGAGGAATAAAAAGGCCCGGGTGAGGTCTTCGATGTGAATCCAGGAAAACCACTGTTTCCCGCTCCCCAGGGGCCCGCCGACGTATTTGTTAAAGAGGGGGATCATTTGCCCCAGGGCCCCCCCTTTTTCCCCCAGCACGATCCCAAAACGGGTGAGGACGACCCGGCAGCCCTTCTTTTCCGCCTCCTTGGCCTCCGCCTCCCAGTCCCTGGCAAGGAGGGCCAAAAAATCTCCCCCCGGAGGGGAGTCCTCGGTCAAGTTTTCATCCCCGTGAAACCCGTAATACCCGATGGCGGAAGTACTGAAGAAGGTCTTCCCCTTGCCCCCATCCATCGCCTCCAACAGATGGCGGGTGGTCAGGATCCGGCTGTCCCGGATCATCCTCTTCGCCTCCTCCGTCCAGCGGGTGAATAGGGAAGCCCCGGCGAGATTGATGACGACCCCGTGCTCCTTTACCGCTTCCTGCCATTTTCCCTTTTGGGTGGGATCCCCTTCGATCCAGGAAACCCCGGAAGTCTCCCCTTTCCCTGACCGGGTTAAAATGGAGACCTCATGTCCTGTGCGGATCAGAGCCAGGGCCAGGGTTTTTCCAACAAATCCCGTTCCGCCGGTGACGAAAATTTTCATGCTCCCTCATCCTCCTCATGGAAAACATATGGTTTTCGAACAATAGAAATACTACCCACCCTGTTCATTTTATGGCATACTGAATCCAGGAAGATTCCTTTTTCTTCATGGGAATCGAACTTCATTTTAAGGCGCGCCGACAGGCTTCGCAACCCTGATTTTGGCCCCAACCCTTCCGGCCGGGCGAGAGTCGGGGATTGGCCCTGCAAATTTCGCAGCTTGGCGATAATAAACTAAATTTTGGAGAATTCCGCCGTCGATCCAGAACCTTTTCCCAACAATAATCATCCATAATAATAGGGATATATAATTAAAGCAGAGGAGATTCACCATGGCTGTGATTTACACGGATCATGTGGCCGCCATGCCGATTCACCCAAAAGTCTATGAGGCCATGGTCCCCTATTTTAAGGAATTCTACGGAAACCCCTCGAGCATTCACGAGGACGGGGAAAAGGCCCGGGAGGCCCTGGAAGAAGCCCGGGGCAGGGTGGGCCGGCTGATCGGTGCTCAGGCGGAAGATATCATCTTCACCTCCTGCGGCACCGAATCCAACAATCTGGCCCTGAAGGGCATTGCTCTGGCCCACCAGGCCAAGGGAAAAGAGATCATCATCTCGGGGATCGAGCATTTTTCCATCATGCACTGCGCCAATGCCCTGGAGAAGTCGGGATTCCACATTACCCGCCTGCCCGTTGATCAGTATGGCATGGTGGACCCCGCCGTCGTGGAGCGGGCGATCACCCCCCAGACCATCCTGGTTTCCATCATGCATTCCAACCCGGAAGTGGGGACCATCGAACCGATCGCCGAGATCGGCATAATCACCCGCGCCAAAAAGGTCCTGTTCCACACCGATGCCGTAGATTCGGTGGGAAATATTCCCGTGGACGTGAACGAGTTAAACGTGGACCTCCTCAGCCTGGCCGGCAGTACTTTTTACGGCCCCAAGGGAGCGGGCGCCCTGTACCTTCGCAAAGGAGTTAAAATCCAGCCCCTTCTGGACGGAGGAATTCAGGAGCGGGGACTCCGGGCAGGCACGGAAAATGTTCCGGCCATCGTGGGAATGGGGGTCGCCGCGGAGCTGGCGCTGGAGGAGATCCCCAAGAGAATGAGCTACCTGAAAGGCCTCGCCGGTCGGCTGACCGAACAATTGCCCAAAAGAATTCCTTATATTCGCTTTCTCGGCCATCCGACCCAGCGGCTTCCCGGCAACGTGAGTGTCGCGGTTGAGTACATCGAAGGGGAAGCCATGCTTCTTTTCATGGACATGGAGGGGGTCCGCATCTCCAGCGGTTCAGCCTGCATTTCCCGTTCTCTCAAGGTCTCCCATGTCATGCTGGCCATGGGGGTCGATGCCGCCACGGCCCAGGGATCGCTCTTATTTTCCTTCGGAATGCAGAACAAGCCGGAGGACGCAGACCGCATCCTGGAAGTACTGCCTCCGATTGTGGAAAGGCTGAGGAATATGTCCCCGGTTTATCGTAAAGCCATGGCCAAAAAGGCCTGAGAGCCATAAAAATCCGACAAAAGGAAGGATGAAGACATGTACACCCAAACCGTTATGGATCATTTCAAGAATCCCCGCAACGTGGGGGTCATCGAAGGGGCGGACGGGGTCGGAGAAGTGGGGAACCCGGTCTGCGGAGATATGATGACCTTTTACATCAAAGTCAAGGACAACGTGATCGAAGACGTGAAATTCCAGACCTTCGGTTGCGGAGCCGCCATCGCGGTTTCCAGCATGGTCAGTGAAATGGCCCTGGGAAAGACCATTGAGGAGGCTTTCCAGATCACCAATAAGAAGGTGGCGGAGGCGCTGGAGGGTCTCCCCAAGCAGAAAATGCATTGCTCCAACCTGGGGGCCGACGCCCTGCACAAGGCCATCGAGGATTACAAAATGAAAAAGGAAGGGAAGGCTTACAAGCCCACCCCCAAGAAATGCTACTGTCCCTTCTGCGACGTGGAAAATCCCAACGAGGCGGCGTTCTGCACCGGGTGCGGGAAGGGATTGCAAGACGAGCACGAACACGGGCACTGATCCTTTTCGGGGTTAATGGCCCCCTGAATTCTTAGGAGGGTTTCCCATGACCAAGCAGGATATTCTAAGGGAGCTGAATCACATTCTCGACCCTGACCTACGGGATCGCAGCATCGTGGAGATGGGATTCGTCCGGGAGGACGACATCGAGGTCAAAGAGGAAGAGATTCAGGTCTCTTACACCGTGGGAGGCCCCCTCTGTCCGTACAGCGCGGCGGTGGGGATCATTATCCATTACACCCTGCATGAGAGATTCAAGAAGCGGATCAAGGTCCGCATGAAAGAGGGACATTACCAGCAGGAACTGGTCAATCAGATTCTGGGGGACGAGGCGCAGTTCAATGAATTGTTGGAGAAGATCAAATCCCAGAATCTCCTTTCTACCTGCCTGCGGGCTTAGGCTTATCTCCCTTCGACTTTTTCCTTCGGACCCTCGATTCCGTATTGAGGGTCTTTCTATTTTTCTTGACTTTGAAATCGCCGAAGATTCCCTGTCCCCCATCACTTTTCGCCAAGCAGGCGCAAGATGAATCGAATTTCAGGCATTGCCCGGCCCGGAAGCAAGGGCGTTGCGCGCAAAAACCATAAGGCGCCCCTCATTTTCTGGGCCGGGCGGGCAATTTAAATGCGGAATGCCGATTGCGGAATGCGGAATGGAAAAAAAGAAAGCAAAGAATTCCGAATTCCACATTCCGAATTCCGAATTTGGTAACGCCCGGAGGGCCCGCCTCATTCTGCGGAAGCACGGGGGGATCTCCGGGGCAAATTGTTTTCCCGCCGATGCTTTTTCCGCGCAACGCCCTTGCTTCCGGTCCACAAGTTTGCTTTTCCGCAGGAAAGAGAATCGCAAAAGTAAAGGGGGGGGTTCCCTGTCGGGTTGACAGAGCCGGGCAGGGGTGATAGATAGAATACGGGGCAATTTTCAATCATACGAGGGAGTTGGAAATCACTGTGGGTTTTTTTGTTACTCTCGAAAACCTCTGCGTTCTCTGCGTTCTCTGTGGTGAACTTTTAGTAAATAATTGAATGGAGGAAATATGAAGGTTTACTTGGGAGAAGTCATCCATCCGGACGCGGTCGCCCTTCTGGAGAAACATGCCCAGGTCGTTCGTCCCCAAGACCATTCCCGGCAGGCCTTCCTGGAAGCGCTCCAAGAGGTGGACGGCATGGTGGCCCGCAAAGTGAACGTGGGAGCGGAAGAGATGGACCGGGCGCCCAGGATGAAAATCATCGCCCGCCATGGGGTTGGGCTGGATTCGGTGGACCTGGAGGAAGCTACGCGGAGGGGGATTCTGGTTACCTATACTCCCGGTGCGAACCGGGAGTCCGTGGCCGAGCTGGCCCTGTCCTTCATGCTGGCCCTGGCCCGGAGAATTCCCCAGGCGCAGAAAGCCATGGCGAACATGCCCAAGGGGGATATCGGGATTTTCAGCGCCCTCCTGAAACAGTACAACCTGACGGGTATTGACCTGGAGGGCAAGTCGCTGGGGATCATCGGGACGGGCCGCATCGGGTCTACCGTGGCGCGAAAATGCATCGCTGCCTTTGACATGAAGGTAAAGGGTTACGACCCCTATGTATCCTCGGAAGTCATGAAGTCCTTCGGGGTAGAGAAAGTGGAACGTCTGGGAGACATGCTTCCGAAGATCGACTTTCTCACCGTCCACTGTCCTCTGACTCAGGAGACGAAGGGGATGGTCGGCAAAAAAGAGCTGGCCCAGATGAAAAAAGGGGCTTACGTGATCAACACCGCCCGGGGCGGAATCGTGAACGAGAAAGCCCTCCTGGAGGCCCTCAACTCCGGCCATATCGCCGCCGCGGCGCTGGATGCCTGGGAGATTGAACCCCCCGACCCCAAAGATCCTCTCCTGAATCATCCCAACCTTATTGGAACCCCCCACTACGGGGGGACCACGGAGGAGAGCCTCTACCGGGTGGGGATTGCCGCAGTCGAAGAAGTGCTCCGGGTTCTGCGCGGGGAACCCCCCAAGCACCCAGTCAACCCTGAAGTGTTGAAAAAGAAAGGATTGGAATGATGGAACATTGGAATAATGGAAGAAAAATGGAATATTGGAATGATGGAATGCTGGAATATTGGGTAAAAAACCTTCCCAGCCTGCCATTATTGAAACCCATTATTCCACTATTCCATTATTCCACCCTAACGGTGCGCTGATGATCCCCATCGTTTCCATCGTCGGCACCTCTGACAGCGGCAAGACCACCCTCATCGAAAAGCTGGTCCCCGAACTCGTCCGCCGGGGTTATAAGGTCGCCACTATAAAACACGATATTCACGGTTTTGAAGTGGACCGGGAAGGGAAAGACAGCTGGCGGCACAAGCAGGCCGGAGCTCACACCGTGGTCATCTCCTCCCCCCAAAAACTGGCCTTGATCCGGGATGTGGACCATGATGCCGAATTGGCGGAGCTGCGGGACAAGTACATTCAGGATGTGGACATCATCCTCTCGGAAGGTTTCAAGAGAAACCCCCAGCCCAAGATTGAAGTCTTCCGCAAGGAGAGCCGCCGGGAGCTGCTCTGCACCCGGGAAGACAACCTCCTGGCCATCGCCACCAACCAGCCCTTCCACATCGGCGTCCCCTGCTTCGACCTGGAGGACGCCCGGGGCATGGTCGATCTGATCGAAGAAAAATTCCTGAAGGGGAAAGAGTCCCCCCGGGTTCAGATGAAAGTCAACGGACAGAATGTTCCCCTTTCCCCGTTCGTTCAGAAATCGATCATCGGGACGGTGCGGGGAATGGTCTCCGCCTTAAAAGGATGCGAATCCCCCCAGCGGATCGAACTTCTAATTTTTCCCGACGAGGATACCAAGGAACCCCATGCATGATGAATATGGTATTTTAATCCGCAATCCCCATTCGAACTTGCCCCCCTTCACTTTTGCGATTGCCTTTTCTGCGAAAAAGCAAGCTTGTGGCCCGGAAGCAAGGGCGTTGCGCAAAAAAAGCATCGGCGGGAAAAGAATTCCCGCCGGAGATCCAATCGTGTTTCCGCCGAAGGAGGCGGGCCTATCGGGCGCCCGGCCGGGCGCCCCTACAACGGAATCACCCTGTTCTTGGAGAAAGAATGGCTTGCCCGCCCGTTCCAAGAAATGAAACGTGCCTCATGGTTTTTTGGCGCAACGGCCTTGCTTTCGGGCCGGGCAACGGCCGAAATTCAATAAGGCATACAATTACTTGCCGGAAAGTGAAGGGGGGCAAGCCATTTGAAAGATTGCTGCATGGAGCCTGATGAATTTCAACAATTGATGAAAGCCCGGCAGGGCGTCTACGATCTGCTGCGCTGCTTCTTCCTCCAGGAACCGACCGAGGCCCTCTTCCAGGCGCTCCGGGAAGAGGATGTTCTTAAGAACCTCTCCGGCTACCATCCGGAATTGGATGAAGGGGTGCAGATGCTGGGCGAGATCATCTCCTCTCCCCGCGTGCCGCAGCTGGTCCCCGACCTCCTCCAGGAGTTCACCCGCCTCTTCGTGGGACCCTCGCCCGTGCCCCTCTATGAATCCGTGTATCGTTCCCAGAGCGGCCTGGTGATGCAGGAGGAGACCCTGGCGGTCCGCAAAAAATACATGGAAGCGGGGCTGGTGGTCCACCCCGACCGTTCGTTTCCGGATGATCATATCGGGGCCGAGCTGGAATTTGTCTTTTACCTCTGCCAGAAGGCCGCGGAAGCCCCAAAAACGGAAGAGCTTTTCCCCTGGCTTAAGATGCAGCAGGTTTTTTTCCTGGACCATCTGAACCACTGGGTTCCTCCTTTGTGCGACCGGCTTTTCCAGGAGGCTGAGTCACCCTACTTCAAGGGGATCGCCAAGACGACCAAGGGTTTTATTGCCTGGGATTTCGAGGAGATTGTCTCCCATTTTTTTGATTAGTAGGGGCGTTCCCCCGAATTTCGGTCAAAATGGGGGATGGCCTTTTGCCCTTGATAATATATCCCGGTAAGAATATACTTAAATAAAGAACCACTGAGGAGGTGAGGGATTTGTTTGGACTGGGCAGTCAAGAGCTGATCATCATCCTGGCCATCGTTTTCCTGATCTTCGGGGCCAAGAAGCTTCCGGAGATCGGGTCAGGGCTGGGCAAGGCCATTAAAAACTTCAAGGGCGGGGTGAAATCCATCGAGGAGGGACCTTCCGAAAAGCCACCCGAAAAGATGAAGGAAGAAGCCAAAGATTCCGGTGGAACCAAACCCGTTTGATTCTCTTCGTGGCGATTTTCTCATCCTCGAATCTCTGAAAAATTGCCTCCCTTCCTTCTATCCCAATCAGTCATGAACCTGATCCGGGGGATGTCTCCTCTGGGGGCTCTCCTTCGGTCACCTTTTTCACGGGCCGCGTAGCAAAGGAAAAGCTTCCTTTGGGGGTCCTCTCCATTCCGGAGGAATTGAAAGGCCAGAACCCATGAACCAGAACCCGGAAGGCCAATCGATCAATTGGGATTTAACCGATCTCTACCCGACTCCCCGCGAGCCGGCCTGGGTTCACGACCTGAATCAGGCTCTGGAACGGGCCAGACAGTTTCAGAGGTCCTATAAAAATGCGGACTTAACCACTCTTTCCCCTGCCGCTTTCCTTCAAGCCTTGAAGGAATACGAATCCATCCAGGAAGAAGGGTTGAAACCCTTTCTGTACGCCAGCCTTCTTTTTTCCGAGGACTCCCAGAACACGGAATACAAGACCCTGCTCCAGAAGGCCAAGGAGCAGTGGAACGAGATAGAAAACCAGCTCCTTTTCTTCCGCCTCGCTCTCATCGGCCTTCCCGAGGACCCACTGCGGGAATTTCTGTCCCATCCTCCCCTGAAAAAATATGAACACGTCCTGCATTTCCTCCGCCGATTCCGGCCCTTTACCCGGGGGGAAAAAGAAGAAGAAATCCTCAGCCGGAAGAACCTGACCGGAAGGTCGGCCTTCACCACCCTTTTCGATGAATACAGCGGGTCCTTCTCCTTCCGCCTCGAAGTGGAGGGAGAGGAGAAGGAACTCACCGGGAGCCAGATGCTCTCCCTTCTCTATTCTCCCGACCGGAGCCTCCGGGAAAGGGCCTTTCGGACCTTTCTCCAACGGCACGGTGAGAATCACCTGGTTTTGGGCTCCATTTTCAACGCTCTCATTCTGGACGGCCAGGTGGAGGATGACCTCCGCGGATACCAGGGCCCCATGCATCGCACCCATCTGGAGAACGAAATTTCTCCCGAAACCGTGGAGCTGATGATGGAGGTGACGGAGAGCCACTATGCCCTGGCCCAGGAATACTTCCAGGTCAAAGCTTGCCTTCTGGGGCTGCCGAAGTTGAAGAACTATGACCTTTATGCCCCCCTTCCCGGAGGCAGGAAGGGAATCCCCTTCGACGAGGCCAGAGGCCTTCTTCTGCAATCCTTCCAGGAATTTCACCCTCTCTTCGGCCAGATCGCCGGGGAGTTTTTTAAAAAACGATGGATCGATGGGCCCCCCCGGAAAGGAAAGTACGGGGGAGCCTTCTGCTCCGGCATGACCCCTTCCCTGCACCCCTACATCCTTCTGAACTACACGGGCAATATGAGAGATGTACTCACCCTGGCCCATGAGATGGGGCATGGAATCCACTTCTACCTGGCCCGGCGGCAAACCCTGATGAATTTTGACCCTCCCCTCACCCTGGCAGAAACGGCTTCCGTCTTCGGGGAACTGGTCATGACTAAGGCCCTTCTCCGGGAAGAGCGGGATTTGACGGTCCGCCTCGCCCTGCTCTGCATTGAAATTGAAGACATGATCGCCACCGTTTTCCGCCAGAACGTCCTGACCCGGTTCGAGCAGCAGGTCTATCAAAGACGGCGCGAGCGCCTCCTGAGCAGCGAGGAAGTTGGAGATCTGTGGTGGCAGGCGAACGCCAGACTCTTCGGCGACAGTGTCGAAATGATTCCCGAATACCGCTGGGGCTGGGCTTATATCTCCCATTTCATCCATTCGCGTTTCTATTGTTACAGCTACATTTTCGGCGAGCTGGTCTCGCTGGCCCTGTTTCAGAAATACGAGGAGGAAGGCCCTTCCTTCCTGGATCCGTTGACCCATCTGCTGGAACGGGGCGGCTCCGGAAGCCCGCATGAGCTTTTGAAAGAGGCAGGGGTTGATATCGCGCGGGCGGATTTTTGGCAAAAGGGATTCCGGGTGATCGGCCAGCTCCTCGACGAGCTCAAAAGCCTCGGGCCCTGGGAAAAAATCTGCGTCGGGCCGGCAGTCTAGGCCGCAGGAAAAGCCAAGCCATTTATGCACAGCATCATGATTGGACTAAGAATTTCTTATTGGTAAGAGAAAATGATTCCGCTAAAATCACATCGTGGCATAGCCGCAGCCAAATGATATCACCCCTTTCCTCTCCTCCCCCATCAAGGGGGAGGGGCTAGGGAAGGAAGATGAATACGCGCGACCAAAAGAAAGGCTTTATCTAGGACCACGCGCCTTCCAGAAATCCCCCCTTTGCCCCCCTTTTTTAAAGGGGGGTGGGAGGGATTTCTGAGGCTGACTTTCAAAATCAAATTTTCTTTACAAACTGTAGAGAGTTTGCAGGTAAGTAGTATTGCTCGCTAACCGCGGAGTCTGCAGATCGGGGGAAAGAATAATGGCGCGAAGGATCCACCGGGGCGAGGAAATTTTCGGAAAGACCAAAAAGCTTTTTCAGGACCGGGAAGGAGCCATCCATCAAGGCGCCCCCGCCCTCCCCATGGATGGGCTCCCCCGCTATGACCTGGAATCAGGCCCATCCGAGGTCCCCAAGGAAAAATTATTGCGGGAAAGCCTGGATATCGCCGGGCAAATCCTGCAAACGGAGCAGGTTCTCCCCCTTGCCGATCTGGCCCACCGCATTGTGGAAGAGCTCATGGTCAACCCGAATTACACCTATCGCGAATTGCTGGCTTCATTGAAAGAGGACCCCCGATTCTCGGTGACCAGCGGCCAGCTGGTCAGCCTGCCATCGGTGGAAAATCCCGCGGATATTTTCTTCCGGAAGATCGCCCGGATGAAAAAAACCCGGAGAGACCGATAATGGAAGGAGAACGATCGAACAGGAAATGGAGATGACCAAAGGAAAGCCGGTTCACACGCGCAAGATTAAAATCAATGCCTTTGACCTGGGGGATCAACAGGTTCTGGTGGAAGGAGAGCTGCTGGACACCCGGCCCGTTGGTTCCGAAGAAAAGGGGGAAGGGCTCAGAACAATACACCGCCTCTTCGCCCGCATCCGGGTCCAGGGACCCGACCTCACCATCACTCATGTGGATGCGGAGATGAAACGGATCCCCAGGGAGGGCTGTCCGGAGGCTCTGCCGGCGGTTCAAAAACTGGCGGGCCTCCGGATTATCTCCGGGTACACCCAGAGGGTAAAGGACCTGATCGGGGACGTGAAAGGATGTTCCCACCTGACCAGTCTTTTCTTGACCATGGGACCGGTGGCCGTTCAGGGATACTTCGCCGCCTACGGAAGGAAAGGGGCGGCCCGGACTCCCGATAACCCGGCCTTCGCCCGGTTGCTCAACAGCTGCCATGTCTGGCGGGATGATGGGCCCTTTGTGCGGTCTCTGATGGGTGCATTAAAAAAGGGGAAAAAGGAAGTCTAGGATGTTCTGGTGGGCCAAGTTCATTTTCTTCTCCGCCCTGGCCGTTTTCTTCCTCGAATTTGGGATTGAAGAGATGATCCGGGCCTACCGTCTCAAGAATCCGGTGGAATTTC
>Ga0315294_10005855_pt1 | contig 13492 bp, 7 predicted proteins | sample YL17G13_40_MG_FD_203626 | JGI IMG/M metagenome (GOLD analysis project Ga0315294, IMG submission 203626) | Sediment microbial communities from Yellowstone Lake, YNP, Wyoming, USA - YL17G13_40 | ecosystem: Environmental > Aquatic > Freshwater > Lake > Sediment | place: USA: Wyoming | collected... | reverse complement strand
GCCTCACATTGTTGCGTCTTGATTCCAACCAGATAGGTGACATATCTCCACTGGCCAACCTGAGTAGTCTGACAGAGCTGGATCTTGGGGGGAACGAGATAGGCGATGTATCCCCGCTGGGCGAGCTGGCCAGCCTGACAGACCTGGATCTTCATTCCAATCACATAGACGACATATCGGCGCTTGCCAACCTGACCGGCCTGACATCGTTGCGTCTCGATTCCAACCAGATAACTGACATATCCTCGCTTGCCAATCTGACCAGCCTCACATTGTTGCGTCTTGACTCCAACCAGATAAGTGATATCTCCCCGCTTGTGGCTAACGCTGGGCTGGGAGAAGGAGACAAGGTTGACTTGGGTTACAATCCACTGAGCGATACTTCTCTCTATACGTACATTCCTCAACTCCAGGCAGGAGGGGTAATTGTCTCTTATTAGATTTTTGCTGGATAGGCATCTTGCTTAAAATGGACTTTCATCAAAGTGCGTCTCTTCTCTCTCCCAAACCCTTTGGTCGTTGCGAGCACCTAAAAAGTGCGTGGCAATCTCCGGAATGCTTCGGCTGACTGAGATTAGCCACGGAGTGACATACAGGGGCCTTGATAGAATTTCGGCCTGCCAATCCTGTGATTGGCAGGCCGAAAAAGTGAGGCAGGTTTCAGTCTCACACGTACTGCGGACCCTTATCTCGCCGCCTGGTTGCCCAGATAGCCAGTGCCGCCGAAAACAGCGCCAGCAAGCCTGCTATGGCTGTCTTGTCGACTGAAGAAAGCTCATCCTTTCTCAATCATTGAGAGGAGCTAGATTCCTCGCTTACACTTCGGAACAGGCTCCACAGTCCTGGTGAGGTGGGTGAGGGTGGCCGTAACCCCGCACCTTTCTGGTGCTCGCAATGATAAGAAGGAGAAGGCAGCTCGCAACGACAACATAACTGGACCTCCGCCCTTACTGACGGAAGTCCAGGTGAAAGCTCACTTCAGAGTCCAATCGCCGACATTGCACTGCTGGTAGTAGTTGTATCCCACGGCATCCACGGTGCCGTCGGACTTGAGCCCCACTGTGTGAGCACCGCCTGCGCCGACCTGGACGATATTCGTCCAGCCGCCAACATCGCACTGCCGGTACGCGTCGTCTCCCACGGCGACCACAGTACCGTTGGACTTGAGCCCCACCGTGTGAGTGCCGCCTGCGCTGACCTGGACAATGTTAGTCCAGCCACCAACATCACACTGCCGGTAGTCGTTCCATCCCACAGCGACCACGGTGCCATTGGACTTAAGCCCCACCGTGTGAAGGCCACCAGCGGCGGCCCGGACTATCTCAGTCCATCCGCCGACATTGCATTGCCCATCGCTGTTATCTCCCACGGCGACCACGGTGCCGTCGGACTTAAGCCCCACCGTGTGGCTGCCGCCTGCAGCGACCTGGACGATGTTGGTCCAGTCGCCGACATTGCATTGCCCATGGCTGTTATCTCCCACGGCGACCACGCTGCCGTTGGACCTAAGCCCCAGCGTGTGGTCAGAGCCTGCGGCGACCTGGAGGATATTGGTCCAGCCGCCAACATTGGACTGCTCGTAGTAGTTCCAGCCTGCGGCGACCACGGTGCCATCAGACTTGAGTCCCACTGTGTGAGCACCGCCTGCAGCAACTTGCACGATATTCGTCCAGCCGTCAACATCGCACTGCCCATCGGTGTTGTTTCCCGCGGTGACCACGGTGCCGTTGGACTTAAGCCCCACCGTGTGGCCGGAGCCTGCGGCGACCATAAACTCGGGCTCAAAGTTAGCGGTGATAGAGTAGTTGCCGTTCATGATGATCGTAGTGGTGGCATCATTAACATCGGCGATGGCGCCCAGATCGCCCGTCCATCTGACAAAGCGGTAATCAGCATCTGGAGTCGCTACCAGGCTGACCACCGTTCCTTTAGCATAGGTATAAGTGGCCTCACCGGGGGTGGTTACCGACCCGCCAGCGGTACTGGCGATAGTGAGGTCGTATTTAACACCACCACCGCCACCACAACCCACCATCCCGGCAATTAAGGCTGCCGTAGCCAAAAGAATGCCAACTCTTGTCACGCAATGGTGTCTCCTCGAACTAAGCATTGTCTTCATATTCTACCTCCACACTCTTATAGTCGCTTGATTCATCAAGCATAATCTGCCAATACATTGGCCAGCTACGCTTGGCAATGACGCTGGGTTGCGAAGAAGGCGGTAGATTCTGCCCTGGAAGGAGAAAAGAGCCTCCTTCACATTTCTACACCTGCTAAGCTGAGCATCTTGTACCTACAGCAAGCCTCTGACGCCCGCACTTGACCAGCGATCTTCGTATTGGTTCTTAGGCGCTATTTCTTACACAGGCTACTTTTATAAAGACCATTGTACCCCTATTTAAGAAACTGTCAATAGTCTTTGTGCAGCGTCCGGGGCATACCATAGGGTCGAGCGCCAATATTCCATCTTTTGGTGCAAGTGAGTGACATCCAGGCTTCTGTTGCCTGAGCTGAGCAATACGGACAATCGTGTGACCTGCTTCCTCAGGCATCGTGGCACTGCCGGGCGAAGAGAGCAGGATGGCGTTTCAGGCAGTCTCGCTACGTTGAACAAGAAATAGTCCAGTCCATTGTCTCTCTGCTCTAGTACCATTTTCTACGCCAAATAGTACCGAAACAGTACCTACTGGTGATTGTATCCGCGTTCGACCAAAGCTAGACTCTGAAGTAATAGAAACGCCTCAGGGGCGCGAATTCTTGTTGTATAGGGAGGTGTAAATATTTATGAAGAAGATAATTGTAGCGTTAGCGGTGACTATCTTGCTAGTCTCCTCGTTCCCGGCGGTTATTTTTGCCGCTCCGCCAGATAATCCTGTCTCGGACTTCTCGTCACAGCAAATTCTAGTCAAGTTCAAACCCGGTACCGGCCTGCCCGAGGTCGCTGAGATTCATCGCCAGTTGGGCGGGCAGGTCAAGGAGACCATCTCTGGCATCGGGGTCCAGGTGGTGAAGGTGCCCAAAGGACAAGCGATGGCAAAGGCCAAAGCCTATTCTGCAAATGCCAGGGTGGCTTATGCCGAGCCCGACTTTGTGGCTGAAGTCGTGGGCAACCCCAATGACCCAGGGTTTGGGAGCCAGTGGGGCATGGTCAAAATCCAGGCACCACAGGCCTGGGATGTGACCACCGGCAGAGCCAGTATCAATATTGCCATCCTGGATACCGGGGTTGACCTGGACCATCCCGACCTAGCAGCTAAGATAGTAAAGAACATCAACTTCAGCAGCAGTAATACCACGGATGACGTGTACGGTCACGGGACGCATGTTGCCGGCATCGCTGCTGCCATCACCAACAATGGTATTGGTGTGTCTGGGCTGGGCTATAGTTCAACCATAATGAATGTCAAAGTCATGGGGGATACCGGCAGCGGAGCTTATAGCTGGATAGCTTCCGGTATTATATGGGCGGCTGACAATGGAGCCGAGATAATCAATATGAGCCTGGGTGGCTCATCAAACTCGTCAACTCTGGAGGACGCTGTAAATTACGCCTGGGGTAGGGGAGTGGTAGTGGTGGCCGCCGCAGGCAATGGCGGCAGCACTTCGCCCGTCTATCCTGCCTACTACAGTAACTGCATAGCGACGGCGGCTACTGATGCTAACGACGCCAGGGCATCCTGGTCTTCCTATGGAGACTGGGTAGATGTGGCAGCACCCGGCGCTACCATCTATTCCACGCTTATGAATAGTGGCTACGGGTATAAGAGCGGCACATCCATGGCTTCCCCGCATGTCGCCGGGCTGGCCGCGCTGGTATTCACCACTCTGTCCGACACCAATGGCAATGGTAAGCTCAATGACGAAGTGCGCAGCCGCATAGAAGCCACCTGTGATGGCATCGGCGTAGCAGGTATTGGCCATGGCCGGATTAATGCCGCCCGAGCCGTGGGCAGCGTTCCTGTGCTCCCGGGAAAAATATCTGGTCAGGTAACCGATGCTAAAGATGGTTCAGCTATATCTGGAGCCCAGGTAAGCGATGGCAGCAGGACTACCCTGACTGATGCCCTTGGCAGCTATACTATTGATAATGTCCCGCCGGGGAGCTACCAGGTGGTAGCCAGCAAACCAGGTTATCAAAGCTCGTCCCTGACAGTGGCTGTCCTCTCAGGAACCACTGCCGTAGCCAATTTCTCCCTGGCCCCGATTATTGTTCCCGGCAGTATCACTGGCTTAGTAACCGATGCTAAAGATGGGTCACCTATAGTCGCAGCCGCCGTGACCGATGGCACCAGGACCGCGACCACAGATGCATCGGGTAAATATACTATTGCCGATGTGCCGCCGGGCACTTACCAGGTGACCGCCAGCAAAGAGGGCTATGAAAGCCTAACATCCAGTGTGATGGTAGCATCTGGCGCAACCACGGTGATGAACTTTTCCCTGAACCAAAAGACACCTGCGACTAATATCATGTGGGTAGACAGCATTAGCTTTATCAAGAGTGGCAAGAACCTCTTCACTCAAGTCAGGGCAGTGACCACGAGCGGTGTTCTTCCCGGGGCAAAGGTTGGTCTGAGTCTGAAATGTAGCAATGGCAACGCATGGAGCTTCACTGGCACGACCGATACCGCTGGCGTAGTCAAATTCAAGGTGAGCAAACCACCTGTTGGCAGTTATCTGGCCACAGTAACCAGCCTGACCTGCAGTGGATTCACCTGGGATACAAGCAAGGGAATCAATTCCGCCATCTATGCCCTAGGTCTGTGAACCAGCCAGATGAAAACGAAAAAGGCCAGGAGTTTCACTCCTGGCCTTCTCCATCCTCTGCTTGATCAGACTATTCCGAGCAATGCCCCGGCCCGATAAGGCCATTGTTGTAGTTGTCCAGAGTCGACATCCAGCTCAATACCTGATTCTTTTGCGCCTTGCTCAGACTACCCCAGTCCGACGAGTTCTTAAGTGCCAGGAAAGCGTCGGCCGCTGCGATAGTGCTGGCCACCGCCGAGCCATTAGCGCCACTGGCGATGTTGAGTTTGGCACCGAGCAGCTGGGCGTAGAGCTTATTGATTCCGTTGGAAGCGTCGAACACGTTGTTGGAGCCCTTGAATCCCAGGAACTGCACAGCCAGCGCTACAGTGTTTACCGTTTGGGTCTTCCCGCCTCCGCTGCCAAGCAAGACTGGCAGCCTGGCTGTCACCATGTCCGATTGCCGGCCATTGCCAAGGCCGGCGTGGTTCTTCCAGTACCCGATGGTCAGCGTGCAACCGCCAGCACAGGGCACACGGACATTTACCATCCAGTTATCGCTATCTGTCAAAACTTGGTCGTTGGTCACAAAAGAAGCGGTGTTGCTCACGGTGTAGTCGCTACAGGTGCCGTATGGGCCAATCGAGCGACTGTAGGGAAAGCATTTCGGTAGAGTGTCAACGCCATAGCAGACTGCGACCTCCTGAGGACCGCCAGCGTAACTATCGGTAACGGTAATGGACTCGTCAACATCGGTTATGTCGGCACTGGTGAAGTCAACATCTACAGGATCCGAGGAGAATTCGGTTGTGCCGATCCACTCCGGTTCTCCGCCATCCCAATAGTAAGCGTAATTATTCATGGCGACCGTAGCGGTATTAGTGCGTGTTGAAGCATCCGGCAAGCCGACGCTGTAGGTACCGGCCAGGTCTCCCTCGGCTGCTAGGGCGTATGGGAACACTACGGCGAATTCCACCGTCGCTGCGATATCAGGCGAGACTCCATCGGTCACCGCGGTTATATCTGCCGCAATCGGCGCAGGATTATGGACCGTGATTGTCCCCACCGCCGCCCAAGCGCTGTCAACATATCCTGTCACATCGACACAAACGCCATAGTTCACCAGGAACGACTGGCCAATAGCCAGGGTCAGCGCATTCTGGTCAGCATACTTGTCAATGGTCCAGTCATATGTCCTGTCAAATGACGTATCGGCGGTCTTGGTTACCTCCAGAGCGTAATTGCTGACCGTCACCCTGGCGCCATCTGACTGTCCAGTCTGCCTGATGGTGGCAGTGTTGTTGTAAATCTTCTGGCCTGGCTCCGTGCACTCAAACGTTTTCTCATATGACACAGAACCACTGTTGCTGAAAGGCCATGAGCCACCGTTGGTGTCATCAACGTTGATGCTGTTGTTTATCAGCGTCTTGCTAGCCGGCCAGTTAGTTGACACGGATGGGCTAGCGCCATAAGGCGTGCCCTCGTGTCCTGAATGGTTGGTTATGGTGACATCGGCCGTTACCTTGTAGGTGTGTGTGGGGTTTGGCTGCTTGAACGGGTCGCCATGGATAGATATGTTCACACGGTAGTAGTAGCAACCTTCCTCACCCGGGTCAAGTACCTGATTGCCACTTACATCAACAGGAGCCGATCCCAAGAAATCATTTGGAGGTTCATAGCCATCCTTCAATACGGCCGTGATGGCGAGATTCTGGGTGGCAACGGCGCCGCCGTTAGTTACACATATCTGTCCCTCAACCCACGCCTCCTCCGTGCCTGCATCCTTGGTCACTGTAATCGTGTATTTCGAAGTGCCCGTATCCCCGACAAAAAGGTCCCAGGTCTCAGGGGTTACTGATTTGTCGATTGTCCAACCATATGTGAGAGTCCACTTGGGCGTGACAGTAACTTCGACGAATAGCGTTGTCCCAGCCGCTGACACCATGCCTGTCGGGAGCATGAGCGCTAGTGCCATTGCCAGCACTGCAATAATACTGAGAATCTTCCTCAAGTTCTATTCCTCCTTTTGCTGTTGATTTTGCCTTTTATTTCAGCAGCAGCCATAGCTGCTATTTTGGTGTTCTGTTATGAAACTATCTCCGATAGGCTGCCACCTCCTTTCACAGTTTTTCTCTTTTCCTGTTTGCTTTTCGGTCTACCTCAGGAATCTCCGAACAAGAGCTCTACTCAATCAAGACCGACCTCTCTCTTCCTTGCGGCAGAGATTCCGTAATTATGGATAATCCTTCCGGTCGGTCAGCCGCCATCTTCCGTCTTCCCACCGTTTGCCAACGGCACAGCCTCGGTGATAAAATAAATACGGTGGTGGTTGACCGACCATCGCCAACATCAGGGAAGAGGCCTGCTGCCGCAGGTCTCTTCCCGCTCTAGTTTACACAGCCTCTCTTGTTGTCCACTATATCCACGCCCGCTGGCACTCAGCCGCCTGACTCTTTGATAAGTCAATCTCGCATGCGGCGTAGATATCAGACCACAGTGTATTCGAATCTTCCATATAAGACTAACAGGTCCTTAAGAAAAAGTCAATACTCCCAACTTACCTTTTCTTAACCAACTGGGACTTTTTTCCTACGACTATCTTCTTAATGAACCGGTACTTTCGTATAAATGGGGTCAACTCTATTTTTCGTCGAGCCTGCCGGGCGCGCAGTGAAAAAACGGGTCGACTCTATTTTTTTCTTTGGGTTGCCGGCCCCGCGAGTGAACAGGCGTGGCCGATTGCGCGACCTTGAAAGGCCACACCAGAAGCTTGTCTGAAATTCATTTAATGAGATTGCCACGTCCCGACAAGTCGGGACTCGCAATGACACGGAAGGCTATTGCCCGATGTCACAAACAGACAAGGGCGGAGACAAGCTCCGCCCCTACTCGAATTCCGATGGGCGGGGTTGCACGACCCTGAAAGGTCGCACTACAGAGGTGGCTTTGCCTCACCCTAACCCTCTCCATCGACTGGAGAGGGAACTCTCATCGAGGGAGAGGAGTTTCTGCGGGGCAGGATTGCACGACCTTAAAAGGTCGCACTACAGATGTAAGGGCGCCATTGGGTAGAGAGGGGACTCTGTCGAGGGAGAGGAATTTCTGCGGGGCCAAGATTGCACGACCTTGAAGGATGTAAGGGCGGGGACAAGCCCCGCCCCTACGCGAATGTCGCGGCTTCAGGTATACTTTGGACCCTTGTTTCGCCGCCTGGTTGCCCATATAGCTAGTGCCACTGAAAGCAGCACCAATAGGCCCACCATGGCTGCCTTCTCGGCCGGAGAAGTGTTGAGGGCTATAGTGCTCACGGCTACAGCCGGCGCCAAGCCAGCCCTCACTATTGGCTTCAGGCCTGGGTGCTCGATTAGGAACTCGGCTATGGGTGGGCTGACGCTGTAATAGATCTCTGCCAGGGTTTCCCCCATCGGGTTGGTGAGCAGGTATTCATCTCTGAACTGACGGAGAATCCCCAGTTCCTTGGCCATAGGCGTGCCATAGGCTGCGGTAGCGGTACAGCACGGTGAGGAGGTCTGCTGAAAATCGGCTCTGACGGAGTAGGAGTTGTCCATGGTGATGGTGGTGGTGGCAGCGTTAACGTCAGCAATGGCGTCCACATCTCCTGACCAGCTGGCAAACTGGTAGCCACTACTTGCTTCGGCCATAAGGATAACCATGCTGCCCAGAGTACACGGGAATGTCCCTTCACCAGGGCTGGTTACCGAACCGCCTTCGGTGCTGGCTACCAGCAATAGTGCCACAGGTTCGGGATGCAACGACTCAAAATTGGCGGTAATGGAGCAGGAGCTATTCATGGTGATGGTGGTCCGGGCGGCATTGACATCAGCGATGGTATCTACGTCACCAGTCCACTTGACAAACTCGTAGCCTTCGTCATGTTGAGCAATGAGATCGACGACATTGCCACCTTGATACACGAAAGTGCCTTGACCGGGGCTGGTTACTGAACCGCCGGAGGTGCTGGCGATGGTGAGGCTATACAAGCCTGTGTCCAGCTCAAAGTTGGCGGTGACGGAGTAGGAATCGTACATGGTGATATTGGTCGAGGCAGCCTGGGGATTGCCGATGGCAGCCACATCGCCAGTCCAGCCCACAAAGTGATAGTGTTCGTCGGCTTGAGCGGCAAGGCTGACCGGCGTGTTGGCTTCATAGACACGAGTCCCCTCACCGGGTTCGGTTACCGAGCCGCCTTCGGTGCTGGAGGTGATCAGGCCGCACCAGCCTTCGTCTATTTCGAAGTTGGCGGTGATGGAGTAGGAATCGTGCATGGTGATTGTGGTCCGGGCGGCAGTAATATTAGCGACGGTGTTCACATCGCCAGTCCATCCAACGAAGTGCCAGTGTAGGTCAGGCTGAGCAACGAGGGCGACGACTTCCTGAGCCTCGTGGAGGGACATCCCATCGCCCGGCTCGGTTACCGAACCGCCAGGGGTGGTGGTTATGGTGAGGCTATACTGACCTTGCAGAAGCTCGACAGCGATACCAAGTCCATCAATAATGTGCCCGGCCTTGCTGATGATCGCGATCCTTTCGGAGCCAGCAAAAAGCAGCCCGACGAACTCTCCGTCTTTGTCCACTGCAGAGCCTGAATCGCCCGGCGCTGCGAAGGACCAATTATCTTGAGTTACCACAATCTGGTCCACGAAGTAAGCTGATTTGTCGCCATACCAGACCCAGAATTTGCCATTGGTGCCAATGACCTGGCCAGCGGTTACTCCAGTCGTGTACCCAGATTTTCGTACGATATCTCCTTTGGAGACCCCGGTCCACCCTTCAATCCAGTAGTTGCCTCCTTCATAAAACTGCTCGCCAGGAGAAGCTTCGACACCGCCATCAATACTGCTTATAGCAGCATCGGCGTAGTTTTTAGCGTTGGGCGCAAAGTCAATAGGTATGTATGCCTCGAGTGCTCCGACCCGATCGTTCAGCGTTCCTCCGTCGTAACTTCCCGGTTGGATGATGGGTGTTCCCGTGTTGAGAAACTCACCCGTCTCCGGGTCCATGGCGATAACGTGGGCATTGGACAAGACCTTGTTGTCATAGGTGACCATCCCAAGGGTGCCAGCGTAGGGGTCTATTCCCATCCCTCTCCTGACGTAGGCCGACAGGCTTATCCCGCCGACCAGGGGACTAACCTCGCCTTGTCTGCCGGCGCTAACCTGAGTCAGGGGCTCCGCTACCTGAGTAGGAAATGCTCGTATTTTCCCGGTAACCTCCGTCCGAACTGTGTAGCCTTCAAGGGAGCGCGGTACTCTTCCCTTCGCCTGTTCATCCTCGACAAAGACGATGATTTCGCCCTCAGCTTCAGAATGGGCGATGCCGACAAAGCCATCTCCAGCCAGGGGCAAAAGCTCTTGTTCCAGGGCCTTTGCGGCTTCCGCCAGCGACTTTCCACGACCGGGATGTTCACCGGCGGAAGCAGGGATGGAGCTAAAGAGCAGCGCCCCAACAAGAACCAGTATTAAGAACAGTAGGAATTTTCTTCCGTTTTTCATCCCTAGCGTTGCCCCAAATCACGCATAGTATATCATCTCTACACTGTTAATCATTTTCAGGATTCTTCCAGGACGGCCTCAGAATGACAGAGGATTATCAAAGAGGCTCAACTCCGGAGGGAGACAAAGTCAAGATACGAAGAATGTTGACACCATAACAAAACCGGGGCCGCACCACAAGAGAACCGATCCGCGTGATGCAGCCCCGGCTTGATTTAACTCACTTAAGCCTACCTTGCGTTTGTTATCAGATCTTTCCCTTCTTCAACGTTTCAGTGGGCTCGAACGCTTTGATCCCATACTTCCTGGCAAGGTCTTCACATATCTTGGCCAATTTATCGTACCCTATACTCTTGCCAAGCTGGAAAGGACCGAACATAGCACCGCCGCCATTGATCATGGCCTTGTCAATTTCGTCCGCACTCTTGACTACCCCGCCCTCGAGCAGTTTCGTCGCCTCGTTAACCTGAAGAGCAATCAACCAAGTGGGGTCAAAATCCTCCTTCGCCTTGGACAAGTCTATCTCCGGTCTGCCCTTAGACCAATCAAAAATGCCCTTGCCTGTCTTCTTCCCCAGCGTACCAGCGTCCATCTTGGCCTTCAGCCAGCTGGGCGGCGCGTAGTCGTGAGAAAGTTTTTCAGAAAAATAAAGAGCGCTGTGATAGGCAACGTCCAGCCCCACGTAGTCCATCAGTTCATATGGCCCCATAGGCATACCCATCTTTCTCATCTTGGCATCTATTTCCATAGGGGCAGCCTCACGCTTCTCTAATATGAGGTCAAGTAGAACTGCAGTCGGCGCATTGATCCGGTTATATACAAACCCAATAGAGTCCTTCTCAACCCTGACCGGCACCTTGTTCATCTTCAGTGCCAGATTATATGCCACCTGCATTGTATCTTCGCTCGTCTTTGCTCCCTTTATGACCTCAACGAGCTTCATCAGGACCGCCGGGTTAAAGAAATGAACACCGACGACCTGCTGCGGCCTGTTCGTAACCGCGGCGACCTCCGTGATGCTCATATTGGAGGTATTAGAAGCCAGTATGGCATGTTTCGGAGCAGCTTTATCCAGCGCCTGGAAAACCTGTTTCTTGAGGTCCATAATCTCGGGGACTGCCTCAATAACAAAATCAGCGTCCTTAACAGACTCGGCAATATCAACAAAGGTCTTGATATTGCCCAGCATCGCTTTTTGGTTGTCTGCAGTGATTTTCTGTTTTTCCACAAGCTTATCCAGGCTCTCCTTGATCCTGGATAGTCCCTTGTCAACGAATCTCTGCTCGATATCCCGCATGGCCACCTTGTAGCCAGCAAGCAGGGCTACCTCGGCAATGCCATGTCCCATGTCCCCCGCCCCCATGACCGCAATCTTCTTCACATCTTCAACTTTCATATCAGAAAACCTCCTTTTATTTTCTTACTTTCGCCCAGAAATCTATTCTCCGGTGAACACCGCCTCTCGTTTCTGGATGAACGCTATCGCCCCCTCCATGGCGTCCTTCGTTTTGCTCACTCGCTGTGAGCCTTCCAGTTCTATTTTCACGCCCTGGTCAGTGCTGGTCTCGAGTCCCCGGGTCACTGCGTCGAGGATTATCTGCACAGCAATCGGGGCCTTCTTTGCCAGTGTCCTGGCAAGTTCCCTGGCATCATTCATCAACTGCCCTGGCTGAGATATCCTCGTTATCAGCCCAATGCTTAAAGCCTCGGGGGCGTTGACCCTGGTGCCGAGCAGAAGCATTTCAAGCGCCTTGGTCTTACCCACCAGCCTGGGCAACCGCTGGGTGCCACCCCAGCCGGGTATAATACCCCGGTCAATTTCGGGCTGCCCCATCACCACCTGCTGAGAGTTGAGCATTATCCTGAAGTGGCAGGCCATTGCCAGCTCGCAACCACCACCGAGGGCGAACCCATTTATGGCAGCGATTACAGGCTTGGGATACTTCTCTATGTGGCCGAACACCTGCTGCCCCCGCGACATAGCCTTCTCGCCATCGGGCGTGCCAGCGGTCTTCAAGTCAAAGCCGGCTGAAAATCCTCTTTCTCCGGCTCCGGTGATGATTATGGCTCTCACCGCTTTGTCCTTTTCCCACTTGGTCAAAACCTCGTCCAGTTCGCTCAGCACAGCGAAATTTATGGGATTTGCGGGAGGTCGGTTCAAGGTGATTATGGCAATGTTTTCCTCCTGCTCTACGATCAAATTCTCATAAGCCATGAAACCCTCCTTGTTTTGAGATTTTTTGACGGCGCCACGACTTCCTTAGTGTCGGTGTACCACCTCCTTTCAGTCGAGCTGCTCAAAAGGCGCCGCACCAGTAAAAGTAGTGAGATGTTAGCATCCGCAGCAGTGACTTGTCAACGGCTAAAGGATAACGTTAGATATGTGAAACCTCTATGGCTTTGCAACATTGGCTTCCACCTGTTGTAATATCCAGGAGCACCACCTGTCTATCCCCTCGCCGGTCTTACAAGAAACTTCGAAGAACTCAACCTTAGGGTTCAGCCCTGTGACGGAACGGCGGAAAGCGGCAATATCGAAATCCACATGGGGAAGAAGGTCCATCTTGTTTATTATCACGGCATCAGCATCGACAAAGATCAGGGGATATTTGATCGGCTTATCATCGCCTTCGGGCAGGCTGGAAATCACCACTCTTTTGTGTTCTCCCAGGGCAAATTCAGCAGGGCAGATGAGATTGCCTACATTTTCGATTAAGATTAAGCCTATGTCATTTAAGGGCATATCCTTTAGAGCTGACTCAATCATGACAGCCATTAGAGAGCAACTTTCTGGCATCTTCCCGGTATTTATTTGAACCACTGCTTTGGCCTTGCTCTGAACTCTCTCAGCATCTACTGTGGAAGCAACATCGCCTTCGATGACAGCTATATTCAATCTGCCCTTCAGCCTCGTCAGAGTTTGCAGAATAAGACTCGTCTTGCCAGCACCTGGGGCTGACATAATGTTAATAACGAAAACCTTGTGCTTATCCAGCAGCTGCCGATTTCGGCTAGCTATGGTGTCATTAGCCTCCAGAACATTCTGAATGACTTCTATCTTCTTCATTCTACTTCCAGGCTTTCGATGTAGAGTTCTCGTCCCTTGGATATTTCTACGCTCCGCCCCGCGCATTTAGGGCAGGCCCACAGCGTATCTTGAGGCTGGAAAACCGCGGAACAATCCCGACAACGCAATTCAGCTGGCACCGACTCAAAGTGAAGTACTGCTCCTT
>Ga0315294_10005854_pt1 | contig 13494 bp, 7 predicted proteins | sample YL17G13_40_MG_FD_203626 | JGI IMG/M metagenome (GOLD analysis project Ga0315294, IMG submission 203626) | Sediment microbial communities from Yellowstone Lake, YNP, Wyoming, USA - YL17G13_40 | ecosystem: Environmental > Aquatic > Freshwater > Lake > Sediment | place: USA: Wyoming | collected... | reverse complement strand
CATATAGGTATTCTGGTAAACTAAAAAACCAGAGTATGGGACTAAATTAGTGAGGAGTTTTAAGGGATTCAGGCCGTAGCTATCGGCGGTAGAGGACTAATATTTATTGTCTGAGGTGGGTTATTGATATTGCGAATTTATAGAGGTTTTTGCACGCGCTGAAAGGAGAGGAAAATGCTTAGAGGAGCAAAAATAGCGGGGCTTTTCCTGTTGGCGGGGGTATGGGTAAGTATCGGTTCGGCTGACGCCGGTATATGGACAGACCCGAACAGCTTTGCAATAAATATAATAGAGGGATGCAGACAAACCGAGGTCTTGACTATCGGAAACGACGGCAGTGAGGATTTGAATTTTAGTCTGCGCTGCCGGGAGACATCCCGTGGTATATCAGGGGTATCGTCAGGGGGAGGCGCTGTTGCAAAGGTGGTAAAAACGGACGGGGATAACATTATACTCGAATATGAATTTGGCAATCCCATTGTCAGCAAGATAGGCGAATATGATACGGTACAAATAAAGGGTCTGGATTCATACCAGCGGACAGGCGCCCCGATAGTTCCGATGCGTCCGGCCACGATACTGGTTCCCTTTGGCAAGAAGGTAATCGGTGGCCAGGTAATCCCATTGAATCGGATAGAATTGCCGGGCACATATCGATTGGCCCCCGCCCAGAAACCATATCCTCTCAACTTCAAAGGGATAACGGTGCCAACAGAGCCCGACGCGGCGATTTATGGTCGTGAGGCGCCCTGGCCGGGAAAGGATTATGAGCAAAAAGGCACTTATTCCAAGCGGGGCTATCAATTGTGCGTTTTGAACCTGTTTCCGGTGCAATATGAACCTGTGACGGGCAAGCTTATTTATGCGACAAAGATGCGGCTGGAGGTTAAACTCGGCGATAGTACTGAAAAGACCGTATTGAAACCGGCACAAAGAACAGCATCGACTTTATCAAGGAAGGTGGATAATCCGGGTGTTCTGGCGAGCTACGATGCCAAAACGGTGTCTGTGGAGAAAGTCGGCGCACTGTCAACGTTGCCGGGGGGCGGCCCATACCAATACGTAATCATAACAAATCAAGCTTTGGAAAGCGCGCCTGGTCCGTGGAACTTCCAGGCGTTACGCGATTCCAAGATTGCTCACGGGGTGACGGCGACGATTGTAAAAACCGAGTGGATATACGCCAATTATAACGGCACAAAGCCCAGCGGCGGCTCGGACAACCAGACGCAAATCCGTAATTTTCTCATCGATGCGTATCAGAACTGGGGGACGCAGTACGTGTTGTTGGGCGGCACAAACGTCATTGTGCCTGCTCGAATGTTCTATGTGGATTCACTGGTAGGTGATATTGATTATATGCCGGTAGATATGTATTACGGCTGTGTTGACCCGCCGCAGTGCACGTTCGATTACGATGCGGATAATAAGTACGGCGAGCCGACCGACGGCGTTGGCGGAGGCGATGTCGATTTATTCGCGGAAATTTACGTCGGCAGGGCACCGGTTGAGAACTCAACGGAGCTTGCCAATTTTGTCAGAAAGACACTTGCCTATGATTCGACCCAGGCGGAATACCTGCCTCGGATAGCAATGGTGGGCGAGTATATCGGTTTCGGAGGCCCCTCTGAGTACGCAACTGAATCTATGGAGCAGATTCGCACGGGCGGCACGTTCGACGGTTATTTTACCTACGGTTTTGAGAACCATATACAACCGGACTTTATTGATTTTAATACACAGGGATGCCTTCCAGCCGGTGATTGCTGGCCTTTGTATGACGCAGAAGGATATGACTGGCCAAAACAAAAGCTATTATCTCTTATGAACGGGGGCGTCCATTGTTTTAACCACCTCGGTCACGCCAATTATACAGACGATATGAAATTATCCACCTCCGACCTCGGCTCATTGACAAATACGGATTATTTCTTTGCATACTCACAGGGCTGTGAGCCAGGCGGTTTTGACACGTCTAATTGCTTTGCGGAGGTCCTGACCACGGTTGAGCACGGGGCCTTTGGCGCTGTGATGAACGCGCGTTACGGATATGGTGTGTACGACAGCACAGATGGTCCCAGCCAGCGTTATGCCCGGCAGTTCTGGGACGCGGTATTGGGCGAAGACAAGCTCGAGATGGGCCGGGCCAACCAGGACAGCAAGGAAGACAATATATCGAGTATAGGCGGCGAATGTATGCGCTGGTGTTACTATGAATTGAACCTGTTCGGCGACCCGCAGCAGGAGTTCAGGTTTGAAGAGTCCTGCGAATGGATAACGCTTGAGCCAAATGAGGGCACGATTGGGCCTGGCGAGTCGAGTGATATAAGCGTAACTTTCGACGCGGTGAAGCTTATGCCGGGGACTTACGGGGCGGAAATAATTGTTGTTTCGAATGATATTGGCAATCCGCAAAAGATAATACCGGTAACAATGACGGTAAGTGCAGATGCCCTTCAGGTATCTCCGGCGGCAGGTTTCGAGTCGGTAGGCAGCGAGGGCGGACCATTCGAACCTGAGTGTATGGACTATACGCTGACCAATGTAGGGGAGACGGCTGTTAACTGGACAGCGCTGAAGAGCAGGGAGTGGTTTACGATAATGCCGCCGGACGGGGTTCTTGAGCCAGGTGCTTCGATAGATGTAAATGTCTGCATAAATACAAATGCCGACCTGCTCGACCCGAACGTTTATTCCCAGGTTTTAACTTTCCAGAACCTCAATAGCGGCAGCATCAAGCAGCGGACCGTTACTCTGACGGTAAAGCCGCCTGATTTATTTACGGAGTCGTTCGATGCCGGCGGAAATTTCGCCGGTGTGTCTTTGACTTTGCGTCCCAACGGTTTGATTAGCTGTTACGAGGCCTGCCGGGACGTGGTAAACGCTTTTCCCACGGACCCCAACGGCGGCACATATTTGCCGCTCGGCGATGACGATTTCGCTCAGGTGGTTCTCGCCGATGGGAAAGAGGTAATGTTTTATAATCAAAGTTACGACCGCTTTTACGTTGGGAGTAATGGTTATATCACATTTGGCGTCGGCGATACCGAATATGAAGGTTTGTTAGCCAACCATTTCAGTTTGCCGCGGATATCGGGTTACTTTACCGACCTGACGCCCGCCGGCTCGCAGGATATTTCTTTCAGACAGCTTGAGGATAGGGTTGTGGTAACTTTCGATGGCGTTCCGATATACGGCGATAAGACCGCCAAAAGCAGCTTCCAGATTGAGATATTCTTTGCCGATGGTGCAATCAGGATAACCTGGCTAAAGATTGCCGCCGGTGCAGGGGTTGCCGGGCTGTCTGAGGGCAAGGGTCTTCCGCCGGAGCTCTTTGAGGAGAGCAATTTTAGGGCGTATCCTGTTTGCTGGCCAATGGGTGATTTCAATAAAGATTATACCGTCGACCTGGCCGACCTCGGCATATTTGTTTCTTACTGGCTCAACGACGACTGCAACTATCCCTTATGGTGTGACAGGACCGACCTCGATTGCAGTAGCGCCGTTGAACCAATCGATTTCAGCATCTTCGCCCAGAACTGGCGCATCACCAAATCTACAATGCCCCCGCCGATAGCTTATTGGAAGTTTGATGAAGGAGAAGGTACGGTTGCTTATGATTCAGTGGGCGATAATGACGGGAATCTGATTAACGGGCCGACGTGGACGACGGGCCAAATCGATGGGGCATTGAGCTTCGATGGCATAAATGATTATGTTGATGTTGGGGACCCAGCGGATGGAAGTTTGGATTTTGGAGCGAATGATAGTTTTACGCTAAGTCTCTGGTTTAAGAGGGTTTCAACAGGCGTGGACCACACCCTTATCTTTAAAAAAGAAGTAGTTGGAGGTACTCATTATGAGGGATATGCCTGGCGAATATACAATGACAAGCTTTACTTCGGGATTGAAGATACCGGCAACAGAGACGCGTCCATTACCGGAAGCACTGCTATAACTGATGGTAGATGGCATTATGCGGTAGCAGTTCGAGATGTATCAACGGATAAACTGTATCTCTATCTTGACGGAGTAAGTGATGCTGCACCTGTAACAGATACGACAACGACCACGTTGGAGACTACTTTTAGTTTCTGGATTGGACGATGGCATACTTACGATTTGTATTTTGGCGGCTCAATCGACGATGTCCGCGTCTACAAACAGGCATTGTCCGCTGAAGAGATTGAGCGGCTCTATCAAGAGGGGTTGAGTGAAAAGGCGTCCAATCCGAAACCGGCTGATGGTGAAGGAGGAGTTGACCCCAATGTTGAGCTTATATGGTCGCCGGGCAAAGACGCTGTTTCGCACGACGTGTATTTTGGCACGGACTTCAACGAGGTGGATGACGCAGATATTTATGAACCTAACGTTTATATGGGCAATCAGGATGCCAATTGCTGGGACGCCAACAGCTATGACTCAAACGGGCTTGAATACCATACACCTTATTACTGGCGTATTGATGAAAACCATAGTCAAGGCACAGTCAAAGGCGATGTGTGGAGCTTCACAGCCTGTTCTGAGCCAGATATTAACTCCGGCCTTGTTGCGTTGTGGAAGTTTGATGAAGGGACAGGGACGATTGCTTATGATTCAGCAGGCGATAATGACGGGAATCTGATTAACGGGCCGGTTTGGACTACAGGGCAAATCGGCGGAGGTTTGAGATTTGACGGAGTTAACGATTATGTTGAGGTTCCTTATGATGATAGTATCGGCCCGGGTTATATAACCCTGTCAGCATGGGTCCGGCCGGATATCAAGTCACGTGTCATGGTGTTAATTGGAAAGTCCAAATATTCCGATTCAAGCTCTGAGCAGTATGACCTTGTAATAAATACAGGCGGAACCCCATATTCGAGTATCAAGAGAAATAGTTCCTGTGCTATTGGTCAGGGCTGGTATCCGGTAAATTCATTGCATAATATAACAGTTGGCCAATGGCATCTGATTACGAGCACATGGGATGGCAGTGTTTTTAAGATATATGTTGATGGGGAGCTGGATAATTCAAACACCAGCGTACCGCCAGGTTTTATTGATTACTGTCCCGGCGGGACATTACGGTTTGGAATATGGTGGTCTCAAGGCCAGTTGCCATTCCAAGGCGTTATGGATGATGTCCGAATCTACAACAGGGCATTGACGGCAGAGGAGGTTTGGCAGCTTTATCAAGGCGGGTTGTAGGCAGTTTGTTAAAATCGGACGCGATTAAGGGCTGAGAATTATATGGTTCTTGGCCCGTTTTATTTGCGGAGGTTTATCCTTGAAAACGCACAGGTGATGGCTTACAACATCAGCTAAACGTAGCGTTAGTTGCCGGGTGGTTTATGAGATTATGTAAGACAATCATTCTCGCAGTTATTTGTGTGTGTTTATCGACCACATTAACCGTGGCTGATGTTGTGGTATTAAAGGGCGGGCAGAAACTCATTGGCGATATTGTAGCAGAGAGGCCGGGAAAACTTTACGTCGATATCGGCGTGACGGTTATAGCGGTGCCGAAAGAAGATGTTCTTGAGTACAACTATGGCCAAGAGAATGAAGCAAACAATCCGCCGGTAGAACATCAGAGGGAAACGGAAACTGCGACTACCGAATCGAGCAAGAAATGGCTGTATTACAATGGAAATTTTCCAAGAAAAACGATAGAGCAGTGCGTTGAAGACGTGGCTGAGGCAGTTGTGAAGGTTACAAGCCCGGCAGGGATAGGGTCGGGATTTTTTATCAACGAACAGGGGTATCTGGTGACAAATTATCACGTTATCGAGAGGGAAACAAAGATTGAGGTAACGATGTTTAAGAAGACAAAGGACGGCTTTGACAAGAAGACCTTTAAGAAGGTCAAAATCGAAGCCATAAATCCTTTTGTTGACCTGGCTTTATTGAAGGTTGAGGAGCTGGGTCCCGCCAGTTCGGCGGGCGGGGATTTGCAGGTCAGGTTTGTTTATCTGGGCGACGTCGGCGAAATCAAGGTCGGCGAGCCGGTATTTGCAATCGGTAATCCGCTGGGCCTGGAGCGAACGGTCACCAACGGAGTGATAAGCACCACCAACAGGGCGTTCGAGGGGCTTATATATATCCAGACCAACGCGGACATAAATCCCGGCAATTCCGGGGGGCCGTTGTTCAATCTCGCGGGCGAGGTCATTGGCGTTACGAACAGGGGCTATATATTCTTCGGGGGGCTGGGTTTTGCGATACCGGTTGATTATGTAAAGCACTTCATAGACAACCGCGATGCGTTTGCGTATGACAAGGACAATCCCAACACCGGCTACAGATATATTCAGCCGGACGGAAGGCGCAATAAGACCAGCCATAAGATTGATAATTGATAAAAGGATGCGAATGAGGATGAGGGTTGTTTTTTCAATTTGTGTTTTTTTTGCAATGGTTTCTTTTGCCGTTGCAGAGGCGGTGGTCCTTCCTAAAACATCGCAGCTTGTTCCCGCCGAGACAATAGTGTTGGTGGATATAGGCGATTTCAATCAATTGAGGGCGAAGTTTGAAAAAAGCTTCATTTACAAGTTCTGCAAAGACCCTGCGATGGCTGCGTTTATCGACAGCTTTACCGGAAAGCTACGGGAGAAACTGGCGGGGCCGGACAATTCCATTATCGGGTTAAAAAGTGTGCTTGATACAAACGGCTTACCCCAGGGCAAAGTTGCGATTGCTTTTGTGATGAGAGAAAACGCCGAAGCGGAACAGGAAGCGAGCATTCTGCTGATATGCCAATGGGGCGGTAACGTCGACAGGATAAAAGAAAATATCGATAGTATGGTCGCCAAAGCCATTGAGAAAGGCGCCCACAGGACAATTGAAGAATACCGCGATGTGAATCTTGTAACGCTGACGACCCCGGCGCCTGTTCCGCCGGCTGCTTCGGAGACGAGGGGTGAGGCACCGCTAAGCCCGGCAAATGCGGAGCAGACGGCACGTGGGAAGACCGCTTATTGTTTCATTGATGATTGTCTTATTGCGGCTGCCGACGTTGATATGGTTAAATTTGTCGTCGCACATATAAAAGGCGCAACCGGCTCGGCGCTGGCGGGCGACCCTGATTATGTCTCGGTAATGGGGGCCGTGGGGCCTTATCACGACGTTGATATTTACGTGAACCTCAGGCAATTGTTAAGGAAAATGGCTGCGAGCGACAAGACCGGCGATGACCAGAGGATATTGTCGAATCTTGGGTTCGACGGCGTCGGTGGATTAGGTTGTTCGCTGGGTTTCGGCACTGATGGAGGAGGTTCTCTTGGCGCAAAGGTTTTTTTGAAGACGCTGGGGTCGAGAAAAGGTGTGCTTAAGATGCTCGAGACCAGTTTGGGACCAATCAGGCCTCCGCGATTTGTGCCCGCGTCGGCGTATTCGGTGAGTTTTTTTAACGTGGATGTCAGGCGTGCTTATGATGAGCTGGTCGGCATAATTTACAGTTTTGACCCTGTCGAGGCGGTGAAGTTTCAAAAACCGCTTGTTGAGCCGGGGGAGAATGGCGAGCCGGGGGTATCGCTGAGGCCCGACATAATAGAATATCTGGGTTCTGAGATTGTGATTTCCCAGAACATTAATAAGCCCTTTTCTGCCGGCGTGGCGCCTGCGGAGACCCTCATTGCCGTAGCGTTAAGCAACCGCAGCGCTTTGGAAAAGTCCTTGTCGGTTGTTCACAAACGGCTGATAGCACCGAACAATCCAGAGCCATCGCGGGAGTTGTTAGGGCATACGATATACCTTTTAGGCCCGATAGGTTTGCCGTTTTTAGGCAGTGCTGTACCAGTGCAGGCCGATGGTCCGCGGGCGACCCCGTCGGCTTCGAGGATGGCTTTTACGATAACCGACACGCATTTGATTCTGGGCGAGGAGCCGGCTGTTGAGCGGGCGATTCGGACTTTGGCAGGGGCTGAAAGTGAGCCGATAAGCTCGGCTAAATGGTTTGTCAGGGCACAATCGGCCGTGCCTTCGGTTGTCGGATTGGCCGGGTTTGAGGACAATTCAGCGTCGGGCGAGCTATTGTGGTGGATGCTGAAAGAAAGCGCCAGGACCAGGCGAAGCAATATAGGAATGGGGCCTGCTGCGGCTGTCTTGTCGAGTTCCGGTTTGTGGTCATTCGCCGACTTCAGTTTGCTGCCAGAATTTGAAGCGGTGAAAAAGTATTTCGGTTACTCGGCATTTTACGGCGTCAGCCGGGCCGACGGCTTCCTGTTCGAGTTCAAATATCTCGAACCTCGTTGATTTCCCTGTTGGGTCGATGATTTTAACGAGACCACACTTGACGAACCATCCATCATTACGCTACAATCTTCTGTTTATTGATTATTTAATGAAATTTAGGAGATAGCTGTGAAGGCAAGTGAAATGCGCCCCGGAATGGCCGTGATGATGGATGGCGATTTGTATATATGCACGCGGGCGGCGCACGTTACGCCCGGCAACCTGCGTGCATTCGTGCAGGCCAAACTCAAGAAAGTGTCCGACGGTATCATTATTGAAAAGCGTTTGAGGTCAACCGAAGAGATTGAGCAGGCCTTTTTAGACAAGCGAGAGATGGAATACCTTTATTCCGACAACACCGGCCATATCCTGATGGATACCCAGACATTCGACCAGATAACGGCGCCGGATGAGCTTATCGGCGAGCTGATAAGGTACTACAAACCCAATACGATATTGACCGTAATGCTGCACGAGGGCAAAGTCGTTACCATCGACTTACCCAAGGCAGTTGAACTGACGGTTACGGATACTACGCCTATGCCGAGGGGGGCGACGGTAACCAATCAGATGAAGGACGCGGTTCTGGAAACGGGCCTGCGCATTCGCGTGCCGCCTTTTATCGAGATAGGTGACGTTGTTCGTATTAACACTGAAGACGGCGCATACGTCAGCCGGGTCAACAAATAGCGTATAGCGTTTGGTTTTTTATATCCGCTATCCGCTAATGAATCACCTTGTTGAGGGGGTAAGTAATAATGCCAGAGGCGCCGGCGCGTTTGAGGGCGGGAACCAGCGTCCTTTCGATTTTGTCTTCGATAATCACTTCCACGGCGATATAGTTCGGGTCGGCCAAACTTGAAATAGTCGGGCTTTTTTCTGCGGGCAGAACCTTGAGGATTTTGTCGAGGTTGGCCCGTTCGACGTTCATTTTCAGGCCGACTTTGCTCCGTGCGTCGATGGCTGCCCTGAGGAGGATGGCGATATTTTCAATTTTTTCCCGTTTGAATTTGTCCTGCCAGCACTGTTTATTGGCGATGAACCTCGTTGTTGAAATGACGACTGTGTCTATTATCCGCAGGTTGTTGGCGGCAAGCGAGGTCCCGGTTTCGGTAAGCTCGACGATTGCATCGACCAGCCGCGCCTTTACTTCGGTTGCGCCCCAGCTAAACTCGACCTTGACGTCGATGGACCTGTCGGCGAAAAACTTTTTAGTGACGTTGACCAGCTCCGTTGCTACGATGCCACCTTTGAGGTCCTGAGGTTTTTTCGCCAACGATTCCTCGGGGACGGCCAGAACCCATCTGGCGGGTCTGCTTGTCGCCTTGCTGTAGGCAAGCTCACAGACCTCAACTACATCGGAGGCGTTTTCCATTATCCAGTCGTACCCGGTTATGCCGGCGTCTAAAACGCCGTCTGCGACGTATCTGCTCATTTCCTGCGCCCGCAGCATAGTCAGTTGAATCTCTTCGTCGTCGATTGCAGGAAGAAAGCTTCTCCCGGAGCCGGAGATGTTGAAGCCGGCCTTGCGGAAAAGCTCAATCGTTGCCGCTTTCAAGCTGCCTGCGGGTATGCCTAATTTAATCAGTTTTTCCGCCACGGATAGCTCTCCAAAAACGGGTTGGTTTATTGCTTATTCCTTGTTTTTTTCGCCGACCTTGTTTTTTTCGGCGAGTGTGCCTTCGGCGATTCGCTTGCACGCCTCAAAAGAGAGTAGAACTCGCAGGCGTTTTTGGCCGAGATTTGCCTTGTCAGGAATCCCTCTATTTCATCATAGTTTGCCTGGGCGAAAACAAGCTCGGCTGTCCTAAGGTACTCCACCATTTTCGGGGTAAGCGGTATTGCGTGACCCTCAAGCGCCGTGAGCATACAATAATCGATGATGAAAGGGGTGACACCGTTGAATTTTTCAATCACTTGTTTTGCAGGACGTTTGCCTAATTTTTTAAGCGGCTGCAGGGTGAGCATATTGTATTTTTCAAACACCGCTTTTAGCGGGTTTACAAGCGTTGCTGCGATACCTCGGGCTGAGGTGATGTCCGGCCCGAGAACTTCGACTATTTCATCGATGCTTGCCACCCGTAAATCGTTCCAGTCGACGAAGTAGTCCCTGAGTTTTTTTATTGCAGATTGCGTCTGCTGCTCGGTCAAATTTTCGCTTATGGCCGCGTGGACAATCGCATCTACCGGCTCATCGTACTCGACGTCTGCCTGTCCGACGGGATGCTTTTTCAGGTTACGGTATAATTTTTGAATCTTTTTTGAGTATTGACTGCTGTCTTTCATAATCGCCTAAGAGCACGGGTTTCAAGTTCTTGGGAACAAAGCCGCGACGCTGAATATAACAATCATTCCTGCCCGGGGTCAACGGAATCTTTGTCTTTGAATTCTTTGGCTACGTCTTCAATCAATTTCATTGTCTCAAGCGCCTTTTTGAATTTGTCGTCCCGGTGAATGTTCAAAACGGGGCTGAATCTCACCTGCAACTGTTCGGCAACCAGTGTTTGTATCCTTCTTTTTGCGTGCATTATGGCGTCGAAGGTCCTGTTCTGCACGGCCTCACTACCGCCGAAAAGGCTCAGGTAAACGTTGGCGACTCTCAGGTCCGCCGAGATTTCGGTCCTCGTGACGCTTACAAATGCTTCTATCCGCGGGTCGTTGAGGTGGTTTGCTATCGCGTCGCTGACCACGTCTCTGATGACACGCGACATTTTTTCCTGTCTTCTTGAAGGCATATCACTTTTTTTTACAAATCAGCAATCCGCAATCCGAAATCCAAAATTATTGAAGTGTTCTTGCCACCTTCTGGATTTCGTAAATTTCAAAAACATCGTCGGTTTTGACGTCGTCGAATTTGGCAATTTTGATGCCGCATTCTGTGCCTGCCTTGGCCTCGCTAACGTCATCCTTGAAGTGCTTGAGCGATTCGATGGCCATATTGTCGCGGATGACGATGTTGTCGCGGATGAGTCGAATCCTGGCGTTCTTTTTCACTAAGCCGTCGTTGACCATACAGCCGGCGATTGTGCCGACCTTTGAGACTTTGAACGTCGTTCTGACTACCGCTCTTCCGATTGTCTTTTCCTGCTCTTCGGGTTCGAGCATGCCCGCCATTGATTTTTGCAGGTCCTCGGTTATGCGGTAAATTATGTTATAGAACCTGATATCGACGCCCTTTGTTTCAGTCATTTTGGAGACGTGCTCGTCGGCCACGACGTTAAAGCCGATGATAATGGCGTTCGACGCCTCCGCAAGGACGACGTCGCCCTCCGTGATGCCGCCTGTGGCGGCGTGAAGAATTTTAAGCTTCACCTCGGCGGTGCTCAATTCCGAAAGATATTTTGTCAGTACGTCAACCGAACCCTGGACGTCCGCGCGGATGATAAGGTTGAGCTCCTTGACGTTGCCGGCCTTTATCTGGCTGAAGAGGTTATCGAGGGTGATTTGTGTTCGCTTGGCCAGCGCCCCTTCTCTTTGACTGGCCTGGTTTTCTTCGGCTGCGGCCTTGGCCTTATTGATGTCGTCGAGTACGTAAAACCTGTCGCCGGCGTTGGGGACCGCCTGCAGGCCGGTGATTTCCACCGGCGTGGAGCTTGTCGCGGTCTTGGCGCTTTTGCCGAAACCGTCCTTTAGCGACTTGACCCTGCCGTAAGCGCAGCCGGCGAGAATTATATCGCCTTTGTTTATCCTTCCTTCTTTGATTAGAAGCGTCGCCACAGGCCCGCGGGTGGGCGAGAGTTTTGCCTCAACGACCCAGCCGGTGGCGGGGATTGTATCGTCGGCCTTGAGGTCCAGCAGTTCCGCAACGTAATCGAGATGTTCGAGCAGGTCGGCTACGCCTTGTCCGGTGACGGCGCTGGTTTTGACGACTTCGGTTTGCCCGCTCCATTCGACCGGCGCCAGGTCGTGTCCGGCAAGCTGGGCGTAAATGCGGTTGGTGTCGCAGCCGGGTAAATCGATTTTGTTAAGCGCCACGATGACCGGAACGTTGGCCGCCTTGGCGTGATGTATGGCTTCGATGGTCTGAGGCATTACCCCGTCATTGGCGGCGACGACCAGCACGACTACGTCGGTCATATTGGCGCCTCTTGCACGCATAGCGGTAAAGGCCTCGTGGCCCGGAGTATCGAGGAAAGTTACCTTGCCCTGGCCGACGTTAACTTGGTAGGCGCCGATGTGCTGGGTGATGCCGCCTGCCTCGCTGGCGGTGACGTTTGAGGAACGTATTTTGTCGAGCAAGCTGGTCTTGCCGTGGTCGACGTGGCCGAGAATAGTGGCCACGACGGGCCGTTTCCGGGCGTTGAGCCGGGGCCTGTTTTCGAATTCAGCGCGTATCTGGTCTTCGAGCGACAACTTGCGCTCGACGACAAGCTCGGTGCCTAATTCCATTGCAACAAGCTCGGCAACGTCCCGGCCGATGGCCTGGTTTGCAGTAGCTATTACGTTCTGCTGCATCAGTTTTGCAATTATATCGGAAACCTTGACGGCCAAAGCCGAGGCAAGATTTTTGATTGTTATCGGTTCAGTGATAGTGGCTTTGGAGGGTCTGGCAACGGCCTGCGCCGCTTCTTGGCGGGTTTTTGAGGCGATTTTTCGCAGTGGTCGCAGGCGCAATCCTTCGCTGCCCGCTGCGTCGAGACGGGCTTTTCTTTCTTCCAAATCCTTCTCTCTTCGCTGCGTCAGCAGTTGCGTCCTCTTGGCGGTTTCGGCGTCATATCCCGTTCGTCTGCGCCCGTGTGTTCGCTCTTTGGAGTGTTTAGTCAGTGCCGGGTTGCTTTTGCCTGAAAGGGTGCCAAGCTCGTCTTCTTCCTTGTCGAAGCCCATCAGCGGTTCTGTGACCGGCGTGCCAAATCTTGGTTTTGGCCGGCGAGGTGCCGGCGCCGGTTCAGGCGCTTCGATTCGTACGACCCTGGGGCCTGTCAGTTTTGCCGGAGCAGGTTTTTTGAGCATCGGACCTGCGGGCATAATCGGTTTTGGCTCGGGTTTGGGCTCGACTTTTTGGACTTTTGGTTTTTCTAAGGGCTCAGCGACTTCGGCGACTTTCCTGACGGGGCCTGTGGGTGCTTCTGCAGGGGGCGGTGCGATTGAGGGCGGCGCCTGAATCGTTTGTGCCGTTGAGACGGCCTGGGGTTCAACCGCGGGACTTACAGGCGCTTGTTGCTCAGGCAGGGGGACCCCAGGCGCTTCCGGTGCGGGCTTTTTACCTCTTGCTCTCCTGACGCGGGCCTTTTCGAGGTCGACCTTCTGTGCCGTTTCGACCGTCGTAGAGTGCTCGCCCTC
>Ga0315294_10005853_pt1 | contig 13496 bp, 9 predicted proteins | sample YL17G13_40_MG_FD_203626 | JGI IMG/M metagenome (GOLD analysis project Ga0315294, IMG submission 203626) | Sediment microbial communities from Yellowstone Lake, YNP, Wyoming, USA - YL17G13_40 | ecosystem: Environmental > Aquatic > Freshwater > Lake > Sediment | place: USA: Wyoming | collected... | reverse complement strand
TTGCAATATGCCATTTGCCACAGTTGACATTGGAAATAACATGATAGTCAGATGCACGGAATTAAGATTCTCCTATGTGCTGTCATATTTCTGTCTGCTCTTTGGCTTGATACTGGTGATATTGGGCATCGCCAAAAAGATAATGGAACAGAAAAAGACTATGTGAAGAATTTTGATATTATATTGATGTAGTTAAAGTTCTCTAGAATGTTTATTATCATAATTATGAAAGGTGTCGTTAAAAGTAGAGCCAAGATAAAGATTATTATTATAAAACCTTTCTTGCTTCTCTCCTCCTTAAAGCCCAGCATAAGACCTGCTATCAAACCACCGATGTGAGAGACATAAGAAATATCGCTGGCCGTCTGGCCTGCTAGAACAAGCAAAAAAGTTGCTACATTATACAGCGTATATATCAATGCAACCATAACGAGCGGTATAGGTATCAGGTAAGGATAGAAGATAAATTCTAAAGGTTTGGTTATCATGGCAATCCCCATTAGGCCGAAGATCGCTGCTGAGGCTCCTATTGTTGGAACAGTTGGTGATGATAAGCCTATTATGGTTGAAGCAACCACGAACAAATCTGCAATGAAAGCTGATGCGAAGAATGATATCAAGAACTTCTTTCTTCCAAGCTCCTGCTCGACAACCTTGCCAAAAAAGTATAGGGCAATGATATTCAATATGAGATGCTCTGGACCAGCGTGAAGAAATATTGATGTCAAAGAAACCCATATCCTCCCGTCCAAAAGATTCTGTAAAGAAAAGCCAAAGTTATAGAAGAGAGAATTCAGAAAATCATCGCCATAAAAATATTTGAGAAGAATTTCAAGAGCGAACACAATGACGCATGCTATTATGAAAAAATAAGTTAGGTTTGGCCTTTTGTATTTGTTTGCCATAATGAATATATTGCTCTCTTATAGAAATTACTTTTGTTAGCAGTCTTTAGGGCTGGCAAAAAACGGCATTGGCTCGAAAATCGAATGCCTGTCTAAGGGGTTATAGATGATTTTCAAAATCCTCATTTCCAAGCCGCTGAGCCTGCCGTAAAGTATTTTGGGCCTTAAAAGCCATTTTTTGGTCAAAAAGCCAAAAACCGATGCAAACTCAAATCCCTGGCCAATTTTTGGTTTTTGCCTGTTTAACCAGTTTTAGCCAGATTCGTAAAGTACTGTAAAGTATGCTGTAAAGTATTCTCAACTAATAAGGTATTTATGGTAAAGTACACATTCTTTAGAATAAAGCAGTGGTTTGTATGGAATGGTACGAAACATGTGGTTGGAATAGCAATCCATTTGAGCAAAGCTCAATGCCAGATGCTATCTCTGGTTTCGATGACATAAGAAAAGAGCTTTTAGGTTTCATTAAATCAGGAGATTGCTGTCTCTTGTTGGGAGAAGCTGGCACGGGAAAGACAATCATTATGAAATGGTTAGAAGATTGCTTATCGTCTAAGGACGCTGCTCTCTATTTGAACACGTCGGGAATGAGCGAAGAGGAGATAAAGAAAATAGACATTGACAAAGCCATAAAAGAGAAGACAAGCTCATGGAACAAGATGTTCGGAAGAAAGAAATCCTTTGTTATTCTTATTGACGATGCCCAATCATTGCCTGCTACGATAGCGGACTCTGTTAAAAGAAATTTTGATAATAAGACTATCAGTTCAGTTGTTCTGGCTTCTAGAGCTGAAAACCTTGATAACCTCAAAGGAATTCTTTTAGAGAAAATAGGAGACAGGAAAGTGAGACTGAGGCCAATGACAGGTGACGAGGCAATGGGAATGATAATTAACAGGGTCAAATACAAGAATCCTTTTGAAGAGGGCAGCCTGGAAATAATATTTGAAAAAGCCAAATTCATACCGAGAAACATACTAGGAGTATGCGAACTTATAGCAAGGAAAAACAACGATAAGATAATAACCAAAGAATTCGTAGAGAAATGCTTCGGGGAAAAGGAAAAACCCAAAGAGTCTGAAGTCAAGTTTATTGACAGGCTGTCTCCATTGCAAAGAGACATTGTCAATGTTTTGAAGACTGGCAACTTTACACCCAAGGAGATATCAGTTAAGTTAAACAAACCGAACAAAACGATAACATCTCAACTAGCCTACCTAGGTTTGAAAACCAAAATAGAAGTTATGAGAAGGAAGGGAATAGAAAATCCTGTTGTTGAAAAGGTTTCTGACAGGCCAGCTATTTATAGACTGACAGAAGAAGCAAAAGAATTATAAAAGTGCAGGGGGCCTGCTTTGAGTTAGCATTTATATTTGTACTGCACAAAATGAGTGTAAAGATGATATAGAAAGAGAATTAATGTTTTATCACACGTTTCTTAATAAAGTAAAATAGTAAGGCTACTATTACTAATGCTGAAATAATTAAAATCGCAATAAAAATTGAACTTATCAAATTTGATCTTTCCCATGCAGGACTTCTTTCCATAATTTTAACATCTTCTGGATATATTTTTCTGTAAAATTCCGAAGCTGAATTTGCAAAGTAAGCTTCTGTGATATTGTCTTTGCCATCTAAAACCAATACTAAAAATTCCCTAGTGTCATCACAAGTAATGTACATGTCCCAGTTGTTATTGGACCTGCTGCTGGAAGAACCGTCCCATTTGCAGAAGCTATAGTCTCCTTTGTATTCTGACAACAAAGTGTTTACAATTTTTATGTTATCCAAGTAATTAATATTGGATTGAAGGTTGCTGCACTCTGTCGGGTTATTTGGATCTGACGTAAAGGCGTTTGGACTTATGGGATCATCATTCAAGTTCCTTAATTCAACATACTTCTCAAATCCGGAGCAGTTTTCAATCCTTGAAATCTCTTCTCTTAACTTAGAGTCGAAATCTGTGATGTTATTGCTATATGGTATGGTATTAGAATTTACTTTATACGGAACATTGAATTTTGAATATGAACGAGGAGTCGTAAAACTAAAACTTGGATAACAGTTATCCCTTGTCAATTCCACATTTTCATAGTAGTTTTTAAATTCATTGACGTATGACGGAAGATTACGACAAGTTGGTGTTGCCGATACTAAACTAACAGAATAAGTAATAAACAAAGTAAAAATAAAAACAATCATAAACCAATAGTATTTCTTCTTCATACTTATTATTTAGAATTTCTGGCTTTTAAAATATGTGTAAAACATGAAAAATCATGCAGGGAACCGGATTTGAATCAAGAATTAACTTTTTTCAAATTCAGAAACTTGCTCTCTGACCTTATCTATTGCGTCGATGTTAACAGACAAGGATCTTATTCCTGATTTGACCAAGAACTCGACAGCATCCTTCCTATTGGAAGGCAATTCGCCGCATATCGAAGACTCTACATTGTATTTGTCGCAAACATCAATAACATGCTTGAACAAGAACCGCATTGAAGGATGCATTTCATCAAAAAGTTTCATTATCCTCTCGTTATCCCTGTCCAGGCCTAATGTGGTTTGAGTCAAGTCATTAGAGCCGAAGGAAGCAAAGGCTATTCCCTCTTTGCAGAAATCCTCTATTGTTAACGCACAGGCTGGAACCTCAACCATTATGCCAAAGCTATCGGGCACTCCCATCTCTCTTGCGATATCTTTTGCTTTTTGCAATTCAGAAACATTTATGATGAACGGCAGCTCCCAAACAACATTATTCAAGCCCTTTTCATGCAGTTGCTTTAGTGCTCTTAGTTCGCATCTCAATATCTCAGGCTCGTCCAAGCTTCTCCTTATGCCATGCCAGCCTAGCATTGGGTTATATTCTTGGGGCTCGTTTTCTCCGCCTTTCATGTTTCTAAACTCGTCAGTTCTTGCGTCTAAGGATCTTACCCAAACATGCTTTGGATAGAATGTCTGAGCAACCTTTCCTACGCCATCGAAAATCATTTTTGTAAGCTCCTCGCCCTTGCCTTGCCTTATGTATTCAAAGGGATGCATGCCAGCTTTTGTGAGCATGTGCTCTAATCTTAATAAACCGACTCCATCCGCATTTTTCGCTCTTTCAGCAGTCTCTGGAAAAGCAAGATTAACCTTGACCTGAACCTTTGTCTTTATTTGAGATGCTTCTGCTTTTTTCTCTTCTATGGCAATCTCCCCAGCATAGACCTTGCCATGGGTCGCATCAACTGTTATCTTCATTCCTTCCTTTAGAACTTCAGTGGCCTTTTGAGTTCCGACGATGCATGGTATGCTCAATTCCCTGGACACGATAGCTGCATGGCAGTTGCCTACAATTATTGGAGTGTATTTATTGGTAAACACAACATAGTTGTGATCCAATTCATTATCAGCTTCTATTGTTATATTGAAAACTTCCTCATTATGCTTGATGTTAGTCACTTCTGATCTAATCATTCTTATATCGCTTTCTGCAAATCTTCTTAATTCTTCTTTAGTTTTTTCGTCTCTTACATAGTCAACAAGCTTATTAATGCCTATCATAGAATTTCTTTTAACATATGCCCAAAGACTGCCTCTCCAATCTATGTTTTCTCTTATATCTCCTATTAGTTGTTTGGCGGAGAACAGGTTGTATTCTTCTGTTCTTGGGTGTCTTTTAGTTTTTATCCTTAAGCATTTAGATAAAATAAGGTCTAGCTGTTTGCAATTAGACAGTATTAAGGCAGTGCAATTCCTTTTTTTATGCATCAACCTAAAAGGTATGGATAATCTGAGACATGCTATTATTAAAGCTTGCGTAATATTTTCTTGTTTGGAGTCGACATAAAGTTCTAGACAACCTTTCTCTTTATTCAGATGCCCGTCACCATCTGAGAAACCGGCCAAAAAGTTAATTATTTCTTCCTCGTTACCGAAAAGCATAATGTTTATCAAATTATCTTTAATACCAAACAGTACTTCTGCAGGTAGTTTTTTGTTGCTTGAAAATTCTAGTGTTCCACTAAATTTATTAATACAATAACTCTTAAATGGAGCATCAAACTCATTTTCGAATGCCTTTACCACGCCAATTATAAATTGTTCTTTGCTTTCTTCTGGTTTTTGGGAGAATCTGGTGCCAATGGGTTTGCAACCTCTATAGGCTAATGAACCGTCTGAAAAGATTGCACCGCTAAGATACATCAGTTGTGGAGAAAGGCTAGAATATCTGTCTTCTAAAAAAGGTATTTTATTAGCTATGATTAGGCTTTCTTTATTCTTATGCATGTCACTTAATTCTTTTTTTATAATATTTCTTCCGTTTATTGTTAACATTTTATGGTCTGGAGTTATAGAAATCACATTATCCCCTTTGTTCGTGGGATGAAGGAATACATTATTCACAAAAACATCTGATGTCCTTTTTTGAGCGTCAATTATATTTTTCCATTCTGTTTTTAGTGTTTTCGTATTTAAGGATAGGGTCTTTATTTTTTTCTTGTTAAACTTGACCTCATTATAGACATCTTCTATATTCTTAAATCCTTCTTCTGTCAGTATTTTAGCACCTTTGCCTATGCAAGTGGTGCCTCCTTGGTCAGTTACAATAGCAGCAGACTTTTCCATTGCAACAACGAAATCAGGATTGGTCATTTTTGTGACAAGAACATCCCCTTTTTGAATCTTCCCTATATCATTAGCATCATTAACAATTCTTACAATTCCAGAAGCGACGCCAGGCGATGCGCCATAACCCTCTAATATGGGAGTGCCTTCTACTTCCTTGGTTTCCTTTTCCTCAAGAGTCGTGACAGCTCTTGCCTGCACAATATATATTTTATCTCTTTCAACTGCCCATTCGATATCCTCTGGGAAGTTATAGTGCTGCTCTATTTTCTTGCAATAAGCAGCCAAAGCGACTATCTCGTAATCGCTAAGAACTTGCAGATTTGTCCTGTCCCTGTTAACGCTCCTCTCGACTGTCACACCATATATGTCCCTCACAGTCTCCATTAATTTCTTGCCGATGCGTTTCACCAGTATGTCTCCGTTCTCCTTGTCGACTTCATAGTGATCAGGCTCTACCTTTCCCTGAACTATAGTCTCGCCCAAACCCCAGCAGGCCTCGATGACAATGCGATTAGAGCCCTTGACAGGATTGGTAGGATCAATTGTAAAGGCAACGCCAGATTTTTCAGAATTAATCATTCTCATGACAACCACTGAGATTGAGCAATCCTGCGGTTGGCCATTCTTGTGCCTGTAATAAATGACCCTCGGCGTATACAAAGAGGCCCAGCATTTTTTAACAGCCTCTATCAGCTTCTTGTCTCCCTTGATGTTCAAGAAAGTCTCATACTGCCCTGCGGAGGAAGCTGTCTTTATATCCTCCATTATTCCAGAGCTTCTGACAGCAACAAAAGGCGTGTCCATTGGTTTTACAAAATCCAAGTCAACCGGAGGCCCTCCGTAAAGTTTCCTGTAAAAGTCCAAGGTCTGATTCTTAACTTTGTCAGGCATCTCAGCCTCTATTATCATTTTTTTGATCTTTTCAGAAGCGCTGTTCAACGAATTTACATTGTCATAATCGATCTTGCTTATTATATCAGCTATATCGCCTTTCAAATCATTAGACTTTAAGAATTCGTCATAAGCCTCTGCTGTTATAAAAAATGGTTCAGGCACAGGAAATCCAGCGCTTATCAGCTCTGCCAGGTTAGCTCCCTTGCCGCCAATCAATGGCACGTCTTTCTTGCCCAAGCCTTTGGGCTCTAGAACAAAAGCCATAAATATATATGCCCAAAGGTTTCTTAAATGTTTTTATTTTTAATAAAGCAGATATATATAATGGAACTCCTTGAGATTGACCTGCCTAAGAAGATAATAATAGGGGAAAGGACTCTAGAAAAGGTTGGAGACGTTTGCAGACAAATTGGTTTGAAAGATTCTGCTACACTTTTTACAGGCTCGAATGTTGTTAACATTATTGGTAAAAAGGTCTTGGAAATTCTAGAGAACGATGGCTATAAAGTTGAATTAAGGATTATACCTGAAAGATTTGATAAGAGTTTAATGAATCTTAAAAATAACGGTTTCACAGTAGGAGTTGGCGGAGGCAGATCGATTGACATTGCAAAGATGGCTGCAAAAACCAATAACATACCCTTCATATCTATACCAACAGCAATATCCCACGACGGAATAGCGAGCAACCGTGCTGTGATTGAGACTTATAGCATACCGGCTGTGATACCAACTGCGATAATAATCGATACGGACATTGTCATGAAATCGCCCTATCGCCTAACAGCAGCAGGCTGCGGGGACATGATTGCAAAACTAACAGCAGTGGCAGACTGGGAGCTCTCAAACAAGAGAACAGGAGAATATATCTCAGAATACGTGGCTGAGGCAAACAAGGCTTCAGCAAACCTGATAATCAAATCTGCAGAATCAATAAGAAAACTTGAGACCAAGGGTTTGAGGAGCCTTATAGAATCCCTAGTATTCTCAGGAATCTCGATGTCAATAGCAGGATCAAGCAGACCTGCATCAGGGTCAGAGCACCTGTTTTCCCATGCCCTAAAGCTCATGTATCCCAACAAGACAAGTTTGCATGGGGAAGAGTGCGGTTTAGGAACAATATTATGCTCTTATTTCCATGAAATGGACTGGCAAAGAATTGTCAATGCTCTGAAAACAATAGGAGCTCCTACAAACAGCCAGGAATTGGGCATACCCGATGAGTTTATAGTAAAGGCTCTTTCTAAAGCAAAGGATGTGAGGAAGGACAGGTACACTATCCTTAACTATAAGGCAGTGGACGAGAAAAAAGCAGAGGAAGCTGCCAAGGAAACCGGAATCATACCATAGGAAGGAATTTAAATGTATATTCCATTATATAGATTTGTGAGCATATGGAGGAATGGAAGAACTGGAAGCATATCACAAAACTCGATCCTGATAAGAAGATAAACCCTAAAATCATTGAAGAGATAATAGAAACTGGCACAGACGCCATAATGATATCAGGAACGCAGCATGTCACCAAGGATAATGTCACAGAGCTTCTTGAAATGCTAAAGGAATACGACATACCGAAGATTCTAGAGCCTGCCACACCAGCTGGCTTGGTCTATAAGAACATCGATTGGCTATTTGTTCCTTCTGTTTTTAACACAAAATACTCTCTTTACATCAATGGTTTGCATAAGATATGGATTAAGATGCACAAGGACAACATAAACTGGGACATGGTTGTTCCTGAAGCTTATATAATTTTGAATCCGAGGTGTGCCGCAGCAAAGGTTTCTAAAGCTGAAGAAATGACTTTGGAAGGAACTGTTGCAACAGCTGTTTGCGCTGAAAGATACTTTAACTTCCCTGTGGTATACATCGAGTATTCCGGTACGTATGGCGATCCCAACATTGTCAGAGCTGTAAAAGAGTCTCTTACAAAAGCACAACTTTTGTACGGCGGCGGAATAAACACAAAGGAAAGGGCGGAGGAAATGTCAAAATGGGCAACCATTGTTGTCGGAAACACCATCTATGAGAATGGCACCCACTCGTTCATTGACACCATGCGCGGTAACCTGTTAAGGGAATTAACAGAAATACAGGGCAAATTAGGCAAACTAAAAAGACTCAGGAAAAGAACAAGGAATGAAATACCTCTTGAAATAAATAAAGGCATTGAAGACGGGAAAGAAGAGACCGATAAAGAGGAGATTAAACCCAGGATAATGATTCCTAAATTTACGTATAAAAAGGAAGAGGCCAAAGCACGCAAGAAAGCCGAAGGCTAGCTCATTCTCTCGCTCTATAATCCTCTAACCACTTCAAGAAATTCTTTTTCTCGATCTTCTTAATCTCATTCTCAACATTGCCAGGCGAGACCAGGGCATAATAATCCCTAGTCTCAGGCTTTATTGTGTCAACCACTATTATTCCTACGTCATTAAGAATATCCTTTGTCTCCTTGTCAGACTCTCCTATGACTAGCTTGGGCTTTATAGAAGCCAGGACCTTTGAAGCCACCTTTGAAGGCTTGAAATTCTGTATCCAAACAGCCTTGTTGTTTATGTTAAATTCTCTATTGATATTTACGATGTCCTCCTTTGTGAAATTTGGAATCATTATAACAGGTATCATTTTCTCATTTTCTATGTCCTTTATTTCCTGCTCTATCTTAGCCTTTTCTTCATAGGCCTGCTTCATGTTCTTCTCCTTGGACAGTTCGAACTTCAGCTGCCTTATCAGAATGTCCCTTGACCTTAACTCCTTGTCCTTCATTATCTGTCTCCTGGCATCCTCATTCTTTTTCATCTGCTCTTCCAAGTATTCCTGCTTTTGAATCTCAAGGTTTCTTATCCTTGTCTCGAGCTTCTCCGAATAGTTCTTTAGTATTTCGTATCTTTCCCTTCCCTCTTTCAACTTCTTCTCCAGTTCCTTTGCCCTTTCTTCGAAGTTTACTTCAACTTCTTTTACAACCTCTTTCTTAGCTTCCTTTTCCCTTGGCGATATTTTTTCAATGGCATCAGCAATGTTCTTTGCCTCTTTCCTTATTATCATTTCCTTTATTCTGTCTCCATGCTTTTCCAAACCTAGAGATTTTAAGTTCATGTCTATAGTGTTGAACTGAGGTGAATAGAACTTGAAAGCGAACAATGAAGACGCCAAGGCGTCTCTTTCATGATCGTCTTTCATAGAGATGTTCACAGCCCTTTCCTTTTCCTCTATTGTCAAGTCGTGATCCGGACTAAACACCTTGGCGCTGAAAGAGGCCGATATCTTTTTTATCTTGTGGGGAATGCTCTGCTTGTCAGTGGCAATTATCAACGGATTTCCAAAAATAATTATCTGTTTGATTATGTTAGAGGTTGAGAAATGCCTTCTGCTTTTCAGATAAAGCAGGTTCTTCTTAAGGTCATGAATTGATATTCCTGTTGTAGTTCCGATATCCAGACCAACAATCAAGGGCTTTGGCATGAGAATAATTATAAGCTTAAAATCAAATATTTATCCTATGACCGATTTTAAAAGGTACGTGATAACAGGAGGCCCCAGCTCTGGAAAAACAACTTTGATTTCTAGCATATCAAAAAAAGGTTGTCATGCATGCCACGAGGCAGCAAGATTATTGATAGACAAAGAAATTTCAGAAGGTAAGACTTTGGAGGAAATCAGGATAGACGAACTAGAGTTTCAGAGAAGGGTGTTGGAAATGAAACTAGAGGCAGAATCAAAATTACCAAAGAACGAAATAGCTTTCATTGACAGAGGTATCCCTGACAGCATAGCTTATTATAAATTTTATGGTTTCGATTTAAGCGAGATTTTAAAATTCTGCAAGGAAAAAAGATACAAAAAAATATTTTTCTTAGAGCCACTGCCGTTTGAAAAAGATTACGCAAGGATAGAAAATGAAAAACAAGCAAAAAGATTGGGTGAGTTAATCAAGAAGGCTTATCTGGACTTGGGTTACGATGTCGTAACAGTTCCTAGAATGCCTTTAGAAGAAAGGGTAAATTTTGTTTTATCGAACTTATAATTATTTGTACTCGCTGCCTAAAACTCTCTTGATCCTCTCGGATATTTTTTTGCCAATGCCTTTGACATCTGTCAGTTCCTCTTCTTTTGCATTAAAGACATTATTGGGCGATTTGAAATATTTCAGCAGGGCCTTGGCTCTGACAATGGAAACATCTGGCAGGCTCGAGACCAGATACTCCTGTTTCTCTTCTATCGTTTCTGGAGTCTTCTTGTTCCTGAGAACATTGGCCCTGTTTTCCTGCAGTTGCTCCCTCCTAGCGATCCAATAGACTATGCCAGCGGTGTCTGCCATGTCCTTTGTCCATATTATCGGAATAGACATGTCAACTGTTATTGCTGCCAAAGTCCCTCTTATTATGTTGGGCTGCAAAACACCATACAAGCTCTCTTCCCCTTCTATTATAAGAACAGGTTTCTCAAAGTTGTCCTTCATAGCCTTTAGCTGTTGAAATAACCTCTTATCGGTTATGCTCTGGATAAAGTCTTTTGTAGTGTTATGCAACAATGTGGGAATCAAACCTCCAACAAAATTCTCAGACTTATTCACAGAAAAATCATACACCTTGTGTCTGCCGTCAATTTTTTCGATGTTCTTTATTTTTTCTAGAAACACCTCGCCTTTTTGCATCTTTAAAAGAAGGAAAATAGATTCTATACCCACCTTTTCGCTTATTCTTTCATATAAATTTCTGATAAAAAATTCACTTGTCAATCTATAATTTTTATAATTAAAATAGGTAGACACATTTAGTTTTCTTAGAATACTTCTTAATTTAACAAAATCTATGTTGATTTCTTTCAAACCTTCCTCTTTTCTTATTATGTTTATTATATCAAGAAATAATACCGAATGTTTTGCATATCCATTAGTTAGGTTTCTGGTAGTGCTGTAATGGATGTTATACTTTTTACTAAATTCTTTTTTAACAGTGTATTTAGATACTATATTTTTAAATTTTTCAATATAGGCGGAGGACTCATCATATAAGCACTTGAGCTTTTTTACAATATCAAAAAACTCTTCCAATTCTTCTTCCTTTAGTTTCAACAAAGGTCTATAGAATAAAAGTCTGACATAAGAAGGAAGTTTAGTTCCCCTGCATTTATCTATTCTTATTTCTTTTGAAGGAATTTGTCCTATAATTTCTATAAATTTACTCAAAGATTTGGTTTTGATGGATATTTCATAATACTTTCTTCTCTCATTTTTGTATTTGCTATAAGTTAACCTGACGGTGTTTTCTATTCCCATAGAGTAAAGCATATACGATAAGCCCACGATCAGCTCCTTTGATTTAGATGTCGCTTTAAGCTGTGGATTATATCTTTTAAAATCATTTTTATACCCATCTCCAAAAAAGTAGCCACGGATGAATGCGGCTTTTAGGTTATTAGGAGATGTAAATAATAATGAAGGTAAGAATTTGTTTTCTGCACCTTTTTTACTATCAAAAATATCACTAAATAAACGTGCATAAACTTTTCCACCACACATATAACAATCATTTCTTTTTGAAAAATGCCCAAAAACATTGCCCAGATATTTTTCTATCAAAGCATTTCTTTCTTTGTCTTTCTGTGAAATTATTACTTCGCTATCGAAATAACCTTCTGCCACCCATAAACCTAGAATAAAGAAAAAATCTTCATTTAAAGCAGGAATTTTGTATCTGTGCGGAGCAGAATGCAACTTAAATTCATTTTCATTAACGTCAAAACCTTTAGTGGAATTAAGTTGAACTTTCTCCAGATAGCCATCAAAGGAAGGGTAGATTTTTGGTTCATACTGAGGCAATTTAGGTGGTACCAAAATTAAAACATCGCCTTTCCTAAGTTCTGATGTCGGTATGCATTTTATTCTCTTATTTCTGAAAACAAAGACATTATGCCCTCCAGTCATTTTTAGATGAAAGCTTCTTTCATCTTTATATTTACTTTCTCTTAAAGGAGAAAATGAAATTCCATAAACATCATCTGATTGATGAGCAGTCACATCATAAACATCAAACCAATCGATTTTATTATTGTCAAAGTCTATTCCCATAACTTTCATACTTATTCCGCATCTCTTGAACAGGTAGGAAGCTTTTTCTATTGAAATTATCCTTATTTTTCCATCTATGTTTATTACAACCGGCGTATCCGACAAAACACTCTTCTTCTCAATTATAACTCGGTCGCTGGCAACAAAGTCCCCAAAAAGCAGCATCTTCTTCTGAACATCGCAGTCATACTGCCAAAAGTATTCTATTATGCCACTGTTAGCTTCCCTTGAATCAACAAAGATAAGAACCTTGCCCATCGATATATTTAAATATTCTAAATTTTTTAAAACTATTTATTGCCCAGGGGGAAGTTCGGACATCAGGTTTCAAGTCTTCGGACTCGGAATTCAGCGCGTCATCACGTATGACCTCAAAGAAGTCAGAACCTTGAACTGGGCAATTCTTTTGTAATTTGACTCATGCTTTCTATGAGTTGATTACTGCTGGTTTTTTAAACAGATTTTATTGGTTCTGGCAGATGCTAACCGCTCATAAAGTATTGTAAAGTATTTGCCAAAAACACGCAAGGCATGCTTTACCAAACATGATTTTTAACCAAATTCTCATTCTTGCTCTCATTTTTCAAAAAATAAAATAAATTTTTTTTATAAAGGGCATTAAGGAAAAGGTTCATTTTTCAAGACAATCTAAAGGAAGATTAATCGAATTTTGAAAGGCATTAAAAATGGCGAATTTTCAGAAAACGCTTCCAGTCTCAATTTTTCACTCTTTTTCTTAGGAATCTCATCGCATTGGCTGATGTTCAGTTCTGAGACTGTTCTAAATTCTCAAGAGAATCCTTTTTATTATCAAGGTCTATTGCGACTGAATAAAAACTCGTTCCATCTCTTTCCTCTTTTGTGATGAATCCCTTTTCTCGTAGCGTCCTCAATTTCCTGAAGAGAGTAGCCTTGGAGCACAGGTTCTTTTTGAACACTTCCTCCTCCAGTGCCTTGGTCTCTATCGGCCCTTTTTCTTTTATGAGATTGAGAATCAAGGTCGT
>Ga0315294_10005850_pt1 | contig 13498 bp, 13 predicted proteins | sample YL17G13_40_MG_FD_203626 | JGI IMG/M metagenome (GOLD analysis project Ga0315294, IMG submission 203626) | Sediment microbial communities from Yellowstone Lake, YNP, Wyoming, USA - YL17G13_40 | ecosystem: Environmental > Aquatic > Freshwater > Lake > Sediment | place: USA: Wyoming | collected... | reverse complement strand
CAACGGCCTAACTCTTTTCTTTTTTCTTTCCTTCTTTTTCCACACTGAGAAAAACAAGTTAGCGCGAGCTCAGGTTAGCAGGAGTAAATGTAAACCTGTTTTTCTGCATCGTCCAAGCGCACAAAACCGTAGCGGAGGAACTGGAGCATGGTGCCAACAGGCAGGGACTTGAGCGCGGATTCGGCATAGCCCGTGTCAATGCGCATGCTGTTGGTGTTGAACTCCTCGCCAATGAAAAGCTCCTGAGGAACGAGCACCTTTGCCTCAACAGCATCACCGGCAGCCACCCACTGGAGCTTCTTCGTGTCCTGCGTAAGCTCCCTGGAAACAAACTCGCCTTCCAGCAGCGAATTCTTGCTAGTAAGCCGCACATTGTAAACGTCCCGCAGCCGGAAAATCGCGCCAACAGCCAGCGCATCCGCATCCCCCCTGGAGAGATAAAACTCATTTGTTATTTTCACATTTCTGGAGCCCAGCTCGGTCTTTTCGGGGTGGTTGGGAATGGTCACTTCCTTCAGTTCGGGGGGAGCATTGGAAACCACCAGCTTCACCGGTTCTTTCACAAAGTGGTAGCGAGGAGCGGTGGGATCCAGCCTTTTCCTGTTTTCAACCAATAGAGCCTCCCAGGAGGGCTCGCTCTCCACCTTGCTCAAGCCAAAGGAGAGCACAAAGCTCTTGATGGCTTCCGGGAGCAGGCCACGCCTGCGCAAACCTGCGAGAGTAGGCAAGCGAGGGTCATCCCAACCCGTCACCAATCCTTTTTCCATCAACGGCTTCAGCTTGCGCTTGCTTAGCAGTGTGCCCTTGATTTTCAGCCTGGAGAAATCGTAAACAAACGCCTTGCGAAGGCCCACCTTATCCGCAATGGCATAGTAGAGCTCGTCCCGCAGCTCGTATTCCTTGCTGCGGAAGGCGTGCGTGATTCCGTCGAGGGAGTCGGAAATGCTCACCTCGAAATCGTAGGTGGGCCACACCCAGTATTTTTCCCCCTGCCGGTAGTGCGGGGACTCGATAATTCGGAAGAGCGTGGGGTCGCGCATAACTGTGTTGAGGGAGGACATGTCGCCCTTCAAACGAACTATTGCCTCGCCTTCCCGAAAGCCGCGGGCGAGCATCCTTTTCCACAGTCCCAAATTTTCTTCAGGAGTGCGCGAGCGGTGGCTACAGGCTTTCTCCTGCGTTCGGCCCTCGCCCATCTGCTCTTTCTTGCACTCGCAAACATACGCATCCCCCTGCTGGAGCAGCTTCTCGCTATACTCGTAGAACTGGGGCATCTTGTCGCTCGTAAAAGTTTCGCCGTCAAAATGGAGGCCCAGCCACTTCATCGCCTCGCGCGCCTGCTCCACGAACTCCTGCCGTTCGCTCTCGGGGTTCGTGTCATCAAAGCGCAGAATGCACGTGCCCTTGAATTGGTCTGCAAAAGCACGGCTCAGGCAGGCCGCTTTCGCGTGGCCGATGTGGGGAATGAAGTTGGGCTCAGGCAGGAAACGGGTGACCACCTTTCCCATTTCGGCATTTGGGAGACTGAAAGTCTGCTCTTGTGATTGCTTGGGCTTTTCAACTGGCGCCAGTTTGGAAAACTCCTTTTGGAAATCCTCCTCGGAGAGCGCATTCACCTCATTCACAACAGCTTGCACGCGAGCAAGTGCGGCCTTCGGCTCTTTCTTGGCTTCTGGTGATTCGTGCATCACTTTGGCGAAAACCGGCTTGGCATTGGCTTGGCCGTACTCCGCGCGGTTGCGCAAAGCATGCTGGCGCGCCAAATCCTCAATAGTCATGGACATGCATTGCTTTTGGCACCGCTAGATTTAAAGCCCAGCCCGGAGACTGGTTATTCATGGCCAAGCAAATCACCTCTGAACGCGTGTACGGGCGAATAGGGGGGTTACTCAAGATTCCTGAGGGAATGGAGCCTGTAGGAGTGAAGACCCCGCGCACAATCAAGGAGGCGCGCGCCTCGGCCTACCTTCGCAAATACCATGCGTTCTTCTCACGCGGCAGGCCCGCACGGGAGCTGGTGGATACTATTGAGCATGAGAAGCTACACGGAGTGGCTGGACTCCTCTCTAAAACATGGATGGACAAGCTGGGACACGAAATAGTCGCCTCAAAGGGAATAGTGGACCGGGACTTGCGGAGCTACCTGAAGGAAACCAAGGGAGCTGAGCGCAGGGCCTGGCTCGAGGAGGCCCGGGCGGTGAAACGGTTTATCTCCAAGCATGGCGTGGACGCGTTCATTGCCCTCCATTTATGCAGTTCCGCGTTGCCCAGCGAGGCTGCGGAGGAAGCAGTAGAGACCGGTCTGATTCAGAAGGGCCAGTTCACTGCCAAGGGCGTGCGGTACTTGCGGGCGAGAGGGCCCTCTGTAGTGAATTTCCTAAAGAGAACAAACAAGGAGCGCGAACGAAGGTTCGGGTTCGAGTGAGTCCTTATTCTTCGAGCAGCCGGGCCTTGCGGAGCGAGGAAAGGTCCTTGCTCCGGGTGCAGAACATTGCAATCCTCAGCTCGTCCTTCCAGCGCTTGATCATTTCACTTGCAGCCTCCGGCCCTCCGGAAACAGCCGCACGCACAAAGGGCATGGCAGCTGCACCGAGGGAAGCGCCCAATCGGATGCCTTTGGCAACCTCCAAGCCCGAGCGCACTCCGCCTGAAACAATCAGGGGCACTTTCACCTCGCTCGCGCACTCGCGCAGGGCTTGAACTGTAGGGATGCCCCAGTCCCAGAAGGTTTCGCCTGCAGCAGCGCCTTTTCTCTTGAGCTCCATGGCCGCCCACGAGGTGCCGCCCACTCCTGAAACATCAATGGCCTTCACTCCCGCATTCTCCAGCTCCTGTGCCACTTGTAAGTTTATTCCCCCGCCCACTTCCTTCGCAATTACGGGCACATCGAGCTTCTCACAAGCCTTGGCTATGGCAGCGAGGCAGAACTTGAAGTCCTTGTCTCCCTCTGGCTGTACTGCCTCTTGGAGGGGGTTCAGGTGAACCGCAAGTGCATTCGCTTCCACCAGCGAGAGTGCCGCAGAAATCTTCTCCAGGGGGGTGTCGCGCAGTTGCGCCACTCCAATGTTGCCTACTAGAAACACATTGGGCGCCACATCCCGCACCCGATAGGTTTTGGCCAGAGCAGGATCCTCAATCATGGCCCGCTGGGAGCCCAATTGGAGCGCCACATTGTGCTCGCTGCACGCCTGAGCAAGGGACTTGTTTATTTTCTCGGCATCATCGTATCCACCGGTTCCGGAAATCACCATAAAGGGCGCATCCAGCTTCCGGCCCAGGAAAGTGGTGGAGAGGGAGATTTCCTTGTAATCGAGCTCCGGCAAGGCATAGTGGGCGAAGCGGACTTTTTCAAAACCAGCAGTCACCCCGCGCGCCTGCACATTCTCATTCATGGCAATGCGGACGTGCTCGCCCTTGCGCTTCTTGATGACTTTCGCTGCGGCAGACATGATTCCCGCTAGGTAACGGGGGTTATTAAAACCAAGCCGGCCGTAGCTTTCCAAGAGGTGGGATGTGTGGATTTCCTAGCCATACTCAAGCAGAAGTCGGATTTGGTGGAGAAGGAGCTGCCCAAGTTCCTGCCCCCCATAGACTCAGCCACTACTCCGGAGCTCAAGGAGTATTACGAAATGTTCTGGGACTATCCCCTGCGGGGAGGCAAGCGCCTCAGGCCCGCTTTCTGCCTGCTGAGCTGCGAAATGTTCGGCGGAAACCAACAGGAAGCACTGCCAACTGCAGTAGCCTTTGACCTTTTCCAGCACTGGGTGCTGGTTCATGATGACATTGAGGACGGGAGTGATTTGAGGAGGGGCAAACCCTGCCTGCACAAAATCTATGGGATTGAAAAGGCGTTGAACGCCGGCGACGGCTTGCACGTGAAAATGTGGGAGGCACTGCTGGCGAACAAGGCCATAATCGGCCCCACCAAGGCGCAGAAAATCATGCAGGAGTTCGGCCACCAGCTGGGCCTCACTGTGGAGGGACAGGCCATTGAAATCAACTGGAACATGGGCGGCAGGTGGGATGTGACTGAAAAGGAGTACCTGAACATGATCGAGCACAAGACCGCCCACTATACTGGCAGCACGCCGCTCAGGCTCGGCGCCATTGTGGGCGGGGCCAAAGCGCGGGAGCTGGAAATACTGCGCAAGGTCGGGCTCAAGGCCGGTTACGCGTTCCAGATTCAGGATGATGCGCTGAACCTTGCGGGCGACGAGAAGGCATATGGCAAGGAAATCGGCGGGGACATTTACGAGGGGAAGCGGACACTCATGATGATCCACCTCCTGGCGCACGCCAAGAAGGAGAAGGCGCGCATTCTGGAAATCATGAACAAGCCCCGCTCGCAGAAGACTCCGGAGGAAGTGCGCGAAGTAATTGAGCTCATGAACAAATACGGAAGTGTGGAGTATGCTAAGGAGCGGGCGCGCAAGTACGCCATGGAGGCCAAGGAGCTCTTTGACAAGAAGTTCACCCATGTGCCCGGCAAGGAAGCCAGGGACACCATCAGCGGGCTAGTAGAATACTTCGTCACGCGGGAGAAGTAAAGCAACGAAATCAACCTGCAGTTTAAAAATCGGGCGGCTACAGGGAAATCGTGCAGCCACACGCAACTGTTGTTGAAAACCCTCTCCGAGCTTTTGGCGGCGGAAGCCGCCAGTTCGTCCTCGAAGTGCTGGCGCGAGAGTGGCCGCTTACGGCCCGCCAGGTTTTTGAACGAATCCGAAACCGGGGGCTTGGAATAACTTACCAAGCAGTGCACAAGGTGCTCGGCCAACTAAGTAAAGAAGGCATTACCGAGCGGTCCGGCAAAGGCTACCTCCTTTCTAGGCAATGGGTTTTTGATCTCAAACATTTCGCCGAAAAGCTTGACCTCTCACAGGAAAGCTCCAATGCAATCCACCCCTTGGACTTGGAACCGGGCCAGTCGACAACCGTGAAATTCCAACACGTCAAGGAAATGGCCCGCTTCCTCTTGGACTTCCTCGAGCGGGAAACCCGCAGTCACCCCCCAACTAGTATAATATGGCACTGGCGGCGTGCTTGGATGCGCAAGTTCTTCGGCTGGCAGGCGTTCCCCCAACTCGAACGGGTAATGAAATGGCCAACGATAATACTCGTCCGCGAAACGAGCGCAGCAGATTGCCGGCGGGCACGTTTCTACCAGCAAGCCGGAGCCAAGGTTCGCATGAAAGTTGACTGCGCAGACATCAATGATGTGCTGGTAGTGAACGACTATGTGGTAAACGTACACTTCGCGGTTGCGCTCAGGAAAGCGTGGGATGAATTCTGCAAGCCGGGCAAGCGCGACCAGGCGGAATTCTACAGGGTCATAGAAAAAATCCAGAAACCGACCTACCTCATAATTATGCGGAACGAGGATATTGCAAACCAGTACCTGCAAGGGACGCGCAGGCGCATTTGAAGGCAGGTTCCTTTTAAAGCACGAAAAGCACGCTACACTGAGAGCAACATGGGAAGCCGGAAACCGACACAGGAGAAGCAGTCTCGTCGAGCAGTCTATAATCGAAAACTCCCATCAGTAAACGAAACTATCTTTCCTATCCGCTTCCCCGAAGGGGAAAAAGAGGCGGAGCGGCGGAAAATCAGCCTGGTTATTCTCGACTGCGGGGGGGTGGTTCGTTCCACCAAGCACGCGCTGCTCAAACCGGTGGAGGAAGCGCTGCGGGAAACTGGAATAGACCCCGGCCGCCTCGGGCTTACCACCGGACAGTTCCACCGGCTGCGCCAAAACAAGCCCTTCCAAACAAGCTCCAGCCCTCGCGAAACCATCGCAGCACTGTGGGCATTTTACCGTGCATCCAAAAAGGAGCCGGGAATAAGCCTTGAACGAATCCTGCGCCAACCGGATGCAACTGTTCGGTTTCGGAAGCTCATGAAAAATTATCGCATTCCGCAATCTCTCCTGAACCACGCGGAGACCAGATATCATAAGGTCCACGAAGAGCTGTTGCAGGACCTGCCGGAAGTGGAAGGAGCACGGGAAGCCATTGCGAAGCTCCGCAAGCTCGGCCTTCCCCTTGCAATTTACACCAACGAGAGCGGCCCCGGAACTATTGAGTGGCTCCGACGGCATGACCTCCACCCGCACTTCCTGCCCATAATCGGCAAGGAGGATGTGAAAAGGCAAAAGCCGCACCCCGAAGGGATAAACCTCATACTCGAACGCTTGAGGACCAACCATGGTTTGAACGCGCCCCGGCCACAGGTCATAGTAATTGGAGACAGCCCAATAGATCTCGAAGCGGCGCACAAAGCTAACTGCATCTCCATAGGCGTGCTCAGTGGACGGGGCCTGCTTACTGAACTCAAAGAGGCTAAGGCACATCGCGTGTTCGGAAGCCTCAAAGAATTCGCGGATTACATGGCGAAGAACAAACTCTCAACGAAAGAAAAGTACTTGCTCTAGGTGAAAATGATGCCCATCAAACCCTGGCCTGAGAAGCTAGTCAGAAGATACGTACGGCTCGGAGCAGAGCAACTGAAAAAACCGCAGCGGTTCAGGTGGGTAGTAAGTCGCTTTCTCACCGAGCAGAAGGAAAAAACCACCAAACGGCTTGAACCCCTCCTGCGTCCCACACTAGAGAGCGAGTTCAAGGAGAAAAACCCCAACGCCACCCAGGAGCAGATAGAAACCGCGGTCAGACACGGACTTGTTGATGCCGCGAAACAGGAGAACGAAGAGAAAGTTACGTTCATGGCCCATGCTTACAAGCACGCCAGAGAGGAAATTGAGGGGAAGGTCAGGCTGAAGGCGCTTCCGGGTGTGGACCGAGCACTCCAACACCTCAAACAACAAGGATTCCGCATAGTATTACTCACCAAAACAAAAAGGGGCAAAATTCAGAAAAACCTTCGGCGTATGCGGCTAATCAAACACTTCGACATGGTTATTGGCGAGCGAGTAGTGAAGAAAGGCCGCAGGGCCACCCCGCAGTTCCTCCACCGGGCGCTCAACAGCGTGATGCAGAGCAAAGGCTTGAGCGAGCTCAAGCCCGAGCACGCTATGTATGTGGGCGACACTCAATTCGATGTGGAAGCCGGCCAGAAAGCGGGCATGCACACCGCCGGCGTACTCTCCGGCCTCGGCGATGAACATGTACTAAAAAGAGTCAACCCGACCTTTCTCTCCAAAGACCTCCGCAGCCTCGCAAAAGACCTTGAACAAAAGCCGGTGTCCGGCCTGCGCGTGCTCTTTCTGGATTATGGCGGGGTAGTAGCCAATGCAAAACCGGTGATACGCAAAGCAACAGAGCGCGCCTTGCGTGCTGGCGGTATCCACCCTACCGTAGCCCGCGCCGTTGCCGCGGTGACTCCGCCGGTGCGCGCCCTCCGCGCATTCACGGGACACGAGCCCGTTTTCAAATTGCTGTATGCGCTGGCAAGGCACACTGAAGAAAGAAGCGGCCTCAAAAGGGTTGAACGCTAACAACGCTTACTTACCTGCGAGCCACGCTCTCAGAAGCCAGCGCTTTCTGGAGCTTGCGGCTGCTCGCAATGGCCGTGCTCACCAGCTCGTACGCCCGACCAATGTGGCGCTCCTCAATTAGGAAGGAGATCTTCCTGTAGGTGGAAAATACGGCCAAAGAATTCACTCCGGCGCTGGCGAGCCGTTGGCCCAAGTATGCGAAAAGGCCAGGCATTTCCACTCCCCGCGCAGGGTAGGAAACAGTTAGCACGGCCAGCCCATCGTGGGTGGCAAGCAGTTTCGTCATCTGTGAGCCGCGGCCCAATTCCAGAATTTCAGGGAGGAATTTGGTGTTGGCGATTATGGCCATCTCGCCCGAGCGCTGGATGATGTAGACTTTCTCGCCCGCGTTCCAATCCACCTGCTCCATCTGCATGGCCCGAAGGCGGTCGAGAAAGGGTACGGTTCGCCAGTACTTGTAGTAAACGGCCACCAGGTCCGTGCGCAGGGTTAGGCTGCAGTCCTTGAGAATGACGTTAACGTCAGACTCTCCAACTTCCTTGGAGAGGTTGGTGGAATACCGGCGGATGCCCATGATTATGGCATCCAAGCCAGCTTCGCCGCCGGTCTTTTCAACCACCAGGGGCTGGATCATGCGCGCGAGCGCGGAGTAGTTCACCAGCTCGTACTGGAAGGCGGAACGGAGGAATTGCATTTCCCCCAGAATTTCGCTAACTGCGCTGGCAATTGTGTAGCCCATAGCGGAATCTCCTCAGTTCTATTGGCAAAAACCCCGCTCTCAAACGGGAAGTCGGTGTTATTGTAATTTGTATTTAAACTATATAACATTTTCGATAAAAGGACGTAAATTTAGTAAAATAAGACATACCGTTCGTTTTTATGCTATTCTGTAAAAAAACAGAAAGGTTTATATATTTGTGTGATTATATGGGTGGGAGGGGTGAAGCCAAGAAGGGTCGCAACACCTCATTCCCAGAAAAAGAAAATAGAGACAGTGGTGCGGGGGGACGAGCCAACCCCGGGCGGTTAAGCCCATTTTGCTCTTGCGCTCCCGCCTCTCGCCACCACTCCTTTCCCCAAATTCGAGGTGTTGAAAGCTCTTCGGACTCCTTCCCCTTAAAGGAGGCAAAAGGGGGCTGGAAATGCGCGAGGACCGCGACGAGGCGTCGCTGTACCTGCCGGAGCGCGGAACGGGTGGCGCTCCGAGCATCCGCATAGCGCACTTGGCATTTGCCGCTTCAGGCTACTTTTTCCTAGTCCAACCGGACTTGGCACTCGCCCTGCTATTGGCCGCAATAGGCTTAGTGACTTATGGGAGTGACCCCTACCCGCCGGAGCCGGCGAAGGTGCCGGACTCCCAACAGCCGAACTACTCGTTCTAGGACTCGAACTCCTGGGGGGTAGTCTTGAACTCTTCATTGGAGGCGAGCTTGCCCTGTTTCTTCAAAATCTCACGGGTGAGAATCCAGAGGGCGAAAGCTATGGCCTTCCTGCCCTTGTTGTTGGTAGGAATAGCCAAGTCTATGTTCCGGAGCGTGTTGTTGGTATCGCAGAGGGAGAGCACGGGCACGTGGATTTCCGAGGCTTCCTTTATTGCCTGCTTGTCCGTTGCCGGGTCCACTGCAAAAACGAGCGAGGGCTCGATGAAGTCGGGCCTTGCCGGGTTCGTGAATCGTCCGGGCGTGAAACGGCCGGTCAGGGCCTGCATGCCAGTGAGCTCGCAGAACTTCTGCACGGGCTTGAAGGCATTGTCCTTTCCACCCACAATGAACACGCGCTCTGCCGGGTAAATGGTAAGCATCTTTGCAGCTGCACGCAGCCGCTCGTCTAGGCGTTTGAGGTCGAGCACGTGCAAACCGTCCTCGCGGGCCTTGTAAATGAACTGCCTCATCGAGCCCGTCTTGGTCTTGGAGCCGATGTGCATGCCGGCCTCGAGGTACTTCTCCTGCGGAACAAGGAAATCCACCATAGACTGATTCACCAAATTTTCTGCACGGGTTGAAACAAGCAATCCCGTGCTGCTAGTCGCCAGGGGGACGTCGCAAAAACCGTGCGCCGGTTTTCGCTCGTGCCCCTCTACCCCTGTTGAAATAGAGGAGTGGGCGCCGCAGGAATGAGGCCCCGCGCGGTATAAAAGCACTGCGCTGTAAAGGAAAACCAACCCACTGGGTGAGAGCATAATGCCTGGAGAAGCACGAGTTACAGTTGAAAGCGAGCAAACCCCCGAGCCAACAGCAGAGACGACCCCAACTCGAGAGGAGTCCGCGCTCCAGCCAACTGAGGAAACACTGCTCGAGCCCAAGCGCGTGATCGAAGCAGCCCTATTCCTGGCCAACAAACCGCTCTCCTTTGCGGAATTAGCATTATTTGCCAAGTGCAAAGTGAAAGAGGCGGGCCAGATTGCGGGAGAGCTGGCCATCGAGTATGTTCAACGAAACAGTTCACTGAGGATTCTGCTCGACAACAGCACGGCCAAGCTCGAAGTGAGGCCCGAATTCCTCGCAAGGGTTGCGCCGCTCTCCCGGAATGTGGAACTCTCGAAAAAGGCCTCGAGAATGCTTGCTTTAATAGCCTCCAAGGGAGGCATGCTGCAGGCCGAGCTCAAGAAATTCTTCCGCGGGGAGATTTACGCGTACGTGAGGGAGCTCAAGGACCACGAGTACGTGACTAGTGAAAAGAGAGGCCTCACGCGCCTACTAAAGCCCACGAAAAAGTTCCATGAGAACTTCCAGCTCGCGCAGGGCTAGCCAGGCCCGTCGGGCTTGGCGTAATTGGGCGCCTCCTGCGTGAGGGAAATGCTGTGCGGGTGGCTCTCGGTTTGCGAGGCCTTGGAGAGCTTCACAAACTTGGCTTTTCTCTGGAGTTCCTTCAAATTGGCCGCTCCACAGTAGCCCATTCCTGCGCGCAATCCACCAACGAGTTGGTAAATCACTTCGCCAACCGTCCCCCTGTAAGGAACAATCCCCTCAACTCCCTCAGGAACCAGCTTGGAGGGCGTGTTGATGCACTCCTGCCCGTAACGACTCTTCGAGCCTTCGAGCATCGCGCCAACAGAGCCCATACCCCTGTAGCGCTTGTACTTCCTGCCGCCCACGAAAACAGTGTGGCCCGGAGTCTCTTCGGTTCCCGCGAGCAGATTGCCCAGCATTACTGCGCTTGCACCGGCTCCAATTGCTTTTGTAATGTCCCCGCTGAAGCGGATTCCACCATCTGCAATTATTTGCACATCGTGCGCTTTCGCAGCCTTCGCGCACAGCATCACTGCGGTCATCTGGGGCATTCCGATTCCGGCAATCACGCGAGTGGTGCAGATGCTGCCGGGCCCCTGCCCCACTTTCACCACATCCGCACCTGCGGAAATCAGCGCCTCAGCGCCTTCCTCTGTTGAAACATTCCCGCCCACAATCGGCAGGCGCGGGTAGTAGCGCTTGATCCTTCGAATGGTTTCCAGCACGCCCTCGCTGTGGCCGTGCGCACTGTCAACCACCAGCAAGTCCACTCCCGCTTTCACCAACGCTTCCACGCGCTTGTCGTCATTCACTCCAACAGCAGCGGCCACGCGCAGCCGGCCCTCCTTGTCCTTGGTTGCAGTAGGGTGCTGCTCGGATTTGGAGATGTCCTTGAGTGTGATGAGCCCTTTGAGAAGTCCCGCCTCATCCACCAGGGGCAGCTTCTCAATGCGGTGCGCGTGCAGGAGCTCCTTCGCCTGAGGGAGAGTCAGGTTGCGCGCAGGCGCGGTGACTACTTTGCGCGTCATGAAGTCTCCCACAGGTCTTGTGGAATCCTCGGCTTGGAAGCGGATGTCCCTTCCTGTGAGAATGCCCACCAGCCGGCCGTCGTTTACAATGGGGAAGCCGGAAAAGCCGTGCTCGCGCATGAGTGTTTTGGCTTTTGAAACCGGGTCTGAAGAGCAAAGCGTGATGGGGTCGTTCACCACCCAGGATTCGGCCTTTTTCACCCGCTCCACATGCCCGGCCTGCGCCTCGATAGATAGATTTCGGTGGATCACACCGAGCCCGCCTGCACGCGCGAGTGCAATGGCCAGTTCAGCTTCAGTAACCGTATCCATGGGCGCACTGAGAATGGGAGCGCTCAAGCGAATGCCAGCAAGGGTGGTGCTCGTGTCCACTTGCGTGGGAACCACGTGGCTCTCCGCTGGAACTAGGGAAACGTCATCAAAAGTGAGAGCCTCGAAATCGTACTTCAGCTTCTCATGCAAAGCTACCTACCCCTTGGAGGGGAACGGGCGGCCGGGGGTTTAAACGCCTTTCGGGTAGAGGACCGCCAGCACTTCCCGAATGGCATGGGCTTTCTCCTCGCCCACTCCTTCCACTTGCACCAGTTCCTCTTCGGATGCTGTGAAAACGTTCTCCACGCGCTTGAAGTGCGCCAGCAGGCGCTTGGCCAGCTCGGGTCCCACTCCGGGCAAGCTTTCCACCAGAAAGCGTTGGTGCTCTTCCATGGAGAACGGCCTTTTCTCCGCCTGCAGCCGAAGCTCCTTTCTCTCGCTCTGCTCGCGCTGGGCTGCGTGAAAGAGCAGGCGCGCGAGCGCCTCCTCATCCTTGACGAAAATAACGGGCAGACGGTAATCCATGGCAAGGGACAGCAGAGCCCCCCGCAAGGCGTTCTTGTTCAAGCGCTCGAACTTCTCTCCAGTAACTACTAGGAGTGGCTTCACATAATTGGCAGTCAAGTCACGCGCCTGATCAAATAGCCGGCCGTCCACAATCGATGACTCAAAATCCGCGCGTGTTTTCCGCTCGGCCGCACACACTTCGCCCAGAATGAAGTCGCCAACAGGAATGCGCTTCACCTCAATCTTCGCTCCGAGCTTTTCAAGAGCGGGAATGGCCTCGCCATCCGCCTCGCGGTCGTCCACAATGATTTTAGGGTGCTCGATGAAGGCCATCTCACATAAACTCCGAAACCTTAGATTGTCCGTCAACAGGAGCGGAACTGTTGGAGAGCGTTCTACTCACGCCCTCCAGCACCCCGCGCATCTTCCGCTCCTTTCCGCGCGCCGCCCAGAGGAACGCCTCATCTTTAGTTCCTTTGGCCACAAGAATGACCGCCCGCCCCGCGCGCACGCGGCCGGTCCTGCCCCTCCGTTGTATAAGCCGGATCTCGCTGGGAACGGCCTCATAGAACACAACCAAGTCAACGCTCGCAATGGAGAGTCCCTCCTCGCCCACCTGCGTGCAAACGAGCGTGTTGAACTCCTTGTTGCTGAAGCACTCCACCAAATCAATCTGCTCTGCCTGTTTCATCCCGCCCTCGCCAGTCCGGCCTACGAGCAGTTCCGCATTTACTCCCTTCACAGAATTGAGCATATCCCGAACGCGCTCGGCGCTCGAGCGGTAGTGCACGAAAACAATCACGCTCTTGCCCTCCGCAACCGCGTCCTGCACCAGCACGCGCAGGCTCGCGAGCTTCGGGTGCTCGAATCCCTCCGAGAGGAGGCGCTCGCTCTCCAAGCGCAGGTCTCGAATCCTCTTGTCAGCCAGCAGGCCCAACACCGCCTTGCTCTTCACTTCGCGCGTGCCCAGCCTTGCCAAATAATCGCGCAGCACGCCCACTCCCTCGCTCTCGAGCAGGTCAAGCGCGTGCGCCAGGTTTATGGCGCGGGCCACTTCGCTCAATGCGCGTGCGGTTTTGGGCAGGCCGCGCACCAAGCGGTCCTTGAGCATGAGCAGCGCTTTTCTATTCGGTTCCTTGGGCTCGAGCCCCCAGGGCTGGAGGCGTTGGGCGCTCTCGTAGTAGAGCGCCTTGAGCGGCGTGCGAAGGCAGTCCATTTCGGGAGGCAGGTTCACGAACACGTGCTCCATCTCAACCGGGTTCGCGTATTCGGCCACGTCGTCATCGCGCTCGTTCTTGTATACCACTCCCTTCACTCCCAAATTCCTGCAGACCTCCTCCACTTTTTCCACTTGCGAGGAGGGGGAGGCGGTCAGGCCCAGAATCAAAGAGTTTGTTTTCTGCGCTTCAGCAGCAACTGAAACATACGCGTAATCGCCAACTGCCCGGTGGGCCTCGTCAAAAACAATCAAA
>Ga0315294_10005848_pt1 | contig 13501 bp, 10 predicted proteins | sample YL17G13_40_MG_FD_203626 | JGI IMG/M metagenome (GOLD analysis project Ga0315294, IMG submission 203626) | Sediment microbial communities from Yellowstone Lake, YNP, Wyoming, USA - YL17G13_40 | ecosystem: Environmental > Aquatic > Freshwater > Lake > Sediment | place: USA: Wyoming | collected... | reverse complement strand
GCCAAAAATATATCAGCAGAAAAGCTTCTTGAAAAAGTGGTTATGACCGCCGGCTTCGTTTATCACAAGGAAAAAAACCAAATCACTGTAACAACCTACGATGAATATATTCAGTTATACGGTCTAAACAAAAAGGCCATTTTTCTTAAATACGCAGATGCCACATCGGTCAATACGGTTATCAAAACATTTTTGACCAAATTTGGTAAAAGTATCGTACACAAAGAGAATAATGCAATCATCCTGCTGGAAACTACGCCAAACCTTGAAACCATAACCGGCATCATAGAAAAACTTGATACCCCTGCTGAACAACAAACCATTATAGAGGTCATCGACATCGAATATGCCGACGCCGAAGTACTTGCCGAGACACTTAACAAAGTATTCTCAAATAAGGATTCTGCGACAACTTCCGGCAACACTCAGAAAGAAAAAGAAAGAATAACATCAGAACGCACAAACCAGCAGAAGGAAAAGGAGTCGCCGACCGCTTCAAATGAGCCGGCAGCAAAAACCGAAGCAGCAACTGAGGGTACACTATCAACACCGCAATCGGAGGTAGGGGTTTATTCTGTCGCACAAACCAATCAGTTGATAGTTAAAACAAACCAAAACTATATCGAGAAATTAAAAAAGCTTGTTGCAAAACTCGATATCTACGTTGAGCCGGTAACAAAAAATTATCACTTAACTTACGTTGATGCCGCTGAAATCTACAAGGGTCTGGAGCGAATTCTCGATATCTCCGGCAGAACAACCGGTTACAATAGAGCAGGTGGAGGTCAAGCCCAGCGGAATAATGAAAGACAGGAGGGAATCGTTCTCGTTGAAAAAACCAACTCGATACTTGTAACGGGACAACCATCTGTCCATAGAATTATGGCCTGCATCGTTGAAAGCGTCGATGCTCCCTCGACGTATGAAGAAGGTATGATAAGAATTTATAAACTGGAAAATGCAGATGTTGAAGAAGTTGCCACAACCATTCGGGAATTGGTGCAAAACACTGAGAAGCAAAAGGACAGAACCGACAAAGTCGCGTTTTCCGAAACTGGCGGACGTCCGGAATCACAACGTTCATCGGGAGCAGCAAGGAGTAACACGCCCGCCGGCGCCGGCTCAAATGCAAAAGCTCCTGCCGGCATAGCTGAGACAGAAGAGTTTATCCCTCAGGTCGAAGCCAGAGTATCAACAAGCAAGTCCGCAAATTCGGTAATCGTCCAAACCACAGCAAGGCAACATTGTGAACTCGAAAAACTCGTCACAGAACTCGATAAACGCCGCAAACAGGTACTCATAAAAGCTATGATTATCGAAATCATCACCAGTGCCAATCAGAATATCGGCGTAGAGATTAATCACGCCGGCGAAAATGGTCTTGCTTTTACATCTTTTGGTCTGTCAACAAATTTAAACCCCGCCACCGGAACCCGCAACATAATAGTCAGCCCGGGTGGAACCGCAGCAGTGCTTAAACCGGACAACATTCAGGCTATATTGAACGCCCTGGAGTCAAACCGGAATGCTAAAATAACCTCGGCGCCCCAGGTCCTGGTAAACGATAACACCGCAGGAGTTATCAACAGTATAGCCGAAGAGCCGACAACACAAATAAATCAGGGACAAACTACAACCACAACCTCCTTTGCGGGATTTGTTACCGCCGGCACTCAATTTACCATTATACCACATATTAGCGAGAAAAATTATCTCCGCGTGGAATATCAGATAGTCCTCAATTCCTTCGGCGCCAAATCCACCGACCCTTCTATCCCCCCGCCGAGAGATACCAGCAGCATTCAAAGCGAAGCAACCGTGCCTAATAACTTTACCATAATTGTCGGCGGCCTCCAGGCAGTAGACGAAAGTAAAAATATCAGCAAAGTACCATTGTTGGGGGACATACCTCTAATCGGCTTGGCATTCAAAAACACCATCGTCGAGAAGCGATACAAAACAACATATTTGTTCATAACGCCGACCATTCTCGAAAATGAGGATTTTACCGACCTTAAGAGGATTAGCCAAAAAACTATGCAGGATGCAGAATCAAATGGCAGCAGCTCGAACTCACCAAATGCAAAAATGGAGGATGCTGAACCAAATGACCCAAATCTGCTCCCTGCAAAATTCGAATACTCCGATTGAATACCCTGCGGCGGCTATAACTTTAATAGCGATACCGGTATTTAATGAGTTCCGATATGTCAGCGATGTGCTTAACGCCGTCCACAAATACTCAAACAACATACTGGTCGTAAATGATGGCAGCACCGATGGCACTTCGGAAATACTTGAGAAGCACACTTATCTTAAAATTATACCCCACAAAACAAATATGGGATATGGCCAAAGTTTAATCGACGCCTTTAGCTTTGCTCACCTTCATAAATTCGACTGGCTCATAACCATCGATTGCGACCACCAGCACGAACCGTCATATATACCTCATTTTTATTCCGAAATAGAGAAGAATAACGCGGACATTATAAGCGGCTCACGCTATCTGCGAAAAATAGACTTAGGCACTGTCCAGCCGCCTCCCGACAGAATCGCCATAAACAGTAAAATCACCGGCATACTCAATCAGCGTCTCTCTCTCGCACTCACAGATTCTTTTTGCGGCTTCAAAGCTCATAGAGTCAACAAAATCTCCAAACTTAACCTCACTGAAAAAGGCTATGGGTTTCCCCTCCAGTTATGGATTCGCGCAAGCCGGGCAGGCTTGAGGATTCGTGAAATTCCTGTCCCTTTGATATATCACGACCCCAAAAGAAATTTCAGCGGGACATTTGAAGACCCAAAAATCAGGTTCGATTATTATATCAGTATAATTCAGCAGGAACTTGGACAAAATGTCGATAAAAACGCTGCAACAATTGACCGTACCTGAAGAAAAAAACACGATTTTCGTAAGCCCCGACTTTTCAGGCTGGCCTTCATTGCTGCTTGAGAATACTCTTATTTTGCAGAAGCATCTCGATTTATCAAAACCACGTAGAGAGCTTCTCGATATCGCTGAAAACTACACTCAGGTTATTACCCTAACATCTCCCTCCAAGAACACAATTAAAAATATTATAGTCACCGGACACCAGCCGACCTGGCATCACTGTGGGATATTGGCAAAAAATCTTGTTACAGCCCGTTTTGCGGAAAATACGGGAGGATGCAGTATACATCTCGTGTTGGACCATGATGTCTGCGATACTGCGCTGGTCTTCCCGCAAATCGACAATAGTGGCACCTGGTATTTTGATAAAATTACGATTGAACACGGGCAAAATTTGCTGCCGCTCGAACTCAGGCCGCCGCCGCCGCAGGAAAAAATAGAAAAGCTAATTAACTCTATCGCACACCTGCTCCCGAATCAGTTTTGCAGTAACATCTGGTCAGAATACTTAAAACACAAAGCAGAAAAAATGCCGCCTTTCCGAAATACCGCCGACTTCATAACCTGTTTTCAGTCTACGTTAAATTCCGCTCTTGGATTTAATATGATGTACCTGCCGGTCTCACAACTTTCGGAAAGTGACGCATTCCTCGATTTCGCTGCTTCGATAATCGCGGACAGCCCGAACTTTGTCCGAAGTTACAACAACGCCATTAGCAGGCATATCGACGAGAAAAAACTTCATAGTTCGGAAACAATTCGGCTGTTGACCGTTGATTATTCTGAAAATCTTGTTGAACTGCCCTTTTGGCTTTTGCCCCCGGATGGCGAACGAATGCCGCTATATGTAAAAACAGACAAATCCGGCAAAATCAGATTCGGCACAGTTTCTTCTGCCTTGGGTGATTCGAAAAAACTAAAAAATGCAATAAGGCAATCTAACTGTCGCCTACGACCTAAAGCTGTTACCTTGACCTTATTTACCAGGTTGTTTCTGGCAGACTGGTTTGTTCACGGCATAGGTGGTGCTTTATATGAGAATATTACAGACCATATTTTAAATGAATACTACAAAATCGAAAATCTTCGTTTCGGCGTATCCACTGCTACTATGACCTTCCCGATATTCGAACACACCAATAACATCACTGAATCAATCGCGGAACTAAAACACAACCTGCAAAAAGCCAAACATAACCCAGAGATATTTATCAACGAATACTTAATCAATAAAGAACCGGTAAATTCCCTGCTCGCAGAGAAAAAAAGACTTGTTCAAACCGCCAAAAACCGCTCACTGCCGCCGGAAATAAGAAAATCCGCCTTCATCTCGATATTCAGTGTTAATAAAAAATTGGCAAAATACGCCGGTGAAAAAATACAGAGCCTCGATAAAAAGATAAAATTAGTGCAAAACCGTATACAATCCGGCCAGGTATTGAATTATCGCGAATACTTTTTCGGCCTCTTCACTGAAGAAATTCTGAAAGATATGACACAAAAAATAATATCCGGATAAAGTCATTTAGTGATTCCTATGAAAAAAGTCTTGATAATAGCCCCGCATCCGGACGATGCTGAACTTGCAATGGGCGGCACAATTGCAAAAATGATTGATGCTGGCTGGAAAGTAACTATTGTCGACCTGACCAGCGGCGAACCAACACCCTTGGGCTCCGAAAAAATAAGAAAAAAGGAAACCCTCAATGCAAACAAATCGCTCGGCATAAAAAATAGAATATGCCTCAACCTCCCCAACAGATACCTTCAGCCGACCCTCGAAAACCGCAGAAAATTGGCGGAAGTAATAAGATTGCATCAGCCGGATTTGTTATTCGGCCCCGTGATGCCGGACCTCCACCCAGACCACGTTGCCGCAGCAAATCTAATCAACGGCGCACGTTTCGAAGCAAAATTTCACAAAACTGATATGCCCGGCACTCCCCACTGGACGCCAAAGCAATATGGATATTACTCAACTCACAGAACCCTTTATGATAAGCCTTCTTTTGTTGTGGATATTACCGACTGGTGGACTGCAAAAATCAACGCCGTCAGGGCTTATCAAAGTCAACTCAAAATTATCCCCCAACACAACAACATCTCTTTACTCGAAAAAGTAAAAATAATCTGCCGTTATTTTGGACAATGCGCAGGCGTCAAATATGCAGAGCCTTTTATCAGTTACGAGCCGGTATCCGGCAGGAATCTGGAAATCTTTGGCTGATTTCCGTTAGTCCGGGCTTAGTATGACCGCCGCAACTCTTTCCATCTGATAACCCAGTTGCCACAAAATATTTATATCAACATCTGAACTGCAAAACCTGCTTTTACAAAAGAGATACCCGGCAATTTTCACTGAAAAAACGCAAGCTTAAATATGAACAAGGTGCTTTTTGTAAACATTGAAGGTCAATTAGGCGGAGCAGAGCGTAGCTTACTGCTTCTGGCAAAATATCTGGGAAGCGATTTTCACATAGCAGTCGCCTGTCCCGCCGGAAGCCCGCTTGCCGAACAGTTGACCTGCCTGCGAGTCGACAGCTTCATAATACCAAACCCGCCAAGTCGGTCTTTTCTTCACATCATTCAAATAATACACCTCGCCAAAACCAGTTATCGAATAATAAAAATAGCTCATAATTTTAAACCGTCAATCATACACGCAAATAATTTTTATGCCGCCATAGCATCTATCCTGTCCGTCACTATAACCCGCCAAAAATTACTTTGGCACGCCCGCGACCTGACACGATTTAAACTCGCTCCAAAAATATGCAGCTTTTTTTGCACACGAGTAATCGCTGTAAGCAACGCCGTCAAAGAATCGCTTATAAAAAAAGGAATAAAGCCGGTTAAAATTGTGGTCGTCCACAACGGAATTGAACTCGATACCTCTCGCTGCGACATACCCGAAACTGTGCAGTCAAAATCGGTCAACGCGCCAGTAACATTTGCAAATGTCGGCCAGTTTGTCCCCTGGAAAAAACAGGCCCTCTTTATAGAAGCCGCCTGCCGGCTGATACAAAAAAATAGCAACACCAGGTTTTTTTTAGTCGGTGACGACATCTTTGACGGAAATCCCGAATACAAAGCCGGGTTGTTAAATCAAATCCGGAACTCAGAAACAGCAGAAAAAATCACCTTCCTGGGTTGGCAGGAAAATATGAATGAAGTCTGGTCAAAAATAGATTGTCTGGTGCACACAGCCGCCAATGAACCATTCGGACGAGTGATTATCGAAGCAATGGGACATCACGTTCCGGTAATCGCCATTAATCAATGCGGTCCAGGCGAAATAATTCAAAACGGAAAAACCGGTGTCCTCGTAAACCCTGACAATATCGAAGAGTTAAGCGAAGCAATGTTAAAAATAGCAGGCGACAAAAATCTTGCGCTGCAACTTGCGTCGGCTGCCTATCAATATGTCGCCTCCCGCTTCTCAGCGGAAACAACAGCGGAACATATACGGGAAATTTACCAGCAGGTTCTCGCCGCCTGAAAAAAATATGAAAATAGGCATTAACTTTCATACATCAGACGAATACATCTCAGGCGTCGAATACTATTCGCTGGGATTGATAAACAGCCTTTTGCGATTGGATGAAGAAAACAGGTATATCGTTTTCACCAATCAGCCGAGCCTCGTAAGAATCCATATAACCCCCTCAAAAAAACTGACCATCCGTAACCTCGACTATTTGAAAACAAGACCGGAAAGAATACTGTGGGAACACTTCGTATTGCCTCGGATGGCAAAAAATGAAGACCTGGATATTTTACACTGTTCCCATTATGTCTGTCCTCTCTTTAACACAACCATACCATACGTAGTAACTATTCACGACACAATTGCGATTGACCACCCTCGCTGGTGCAAACCCTCAAACGCGCTTTATTACAATCTAATTATAAAACAGACCATAAAAAAAGCGTCTAAAATCATAGTCCCCTCACACAGCGCCGCTGATAGTCTGAGATCACATTTCTCTGTCAATGGCTCCACAATTAACATCATCTATCCCGGAATAGACTCTATCTTTAACACCAATAAAAAACTTTGGCGCCAGAATCAGGTAAGAATACGTTATAATCTGCCGCAGCGGTATATCTTATTTGTAGGTAATATAGAACCAAAAAAGAACATATTAGGGTTGTTGAACGCTTACAAATCGCTCCAGAAAAAGGGACTGCCTCACAAACTCGTTCTCGTCGGCAAAAGAGGCTGGAAAAACAAAAATGTGCTTGGGGAAATCTCGAAAACCACAAATGGAAATGTAATGCTCACAGGCTATGTTGACAGACCCGACCTTCCGTTTGTGTACCAGATGGCTGATGTATTTGTGTTTGTGTCGCTCTATGAAGGCTTTGGCTTCCCTCCCCTTGAAGCAATGGCCTGCGGCACTCCGGTCGTGGCCTCAGCCTCCGGGGCATTAAAAGAGACCATCGAAGATTCTTCCTGTAATGTAGACCCCGAAAACCCCGAAGACATAGCCCAGGCCGTATATCTGCTGATTACAAACAATAATTTGAGGCAAAAATATATCGAATCAGGCTTAAGGCAAAGCCGCCGATTCAACTGGAACAATGCGGCCAAACAAACTCTTTCGGTATATAAAGAAGCCTTAAAATTATGAAAATAGCTACATTCGATATGAAAATTGGATATATATTTACGACATTTCCCTCTCGAAGCGAAATCTTCGCTGTGCGTGAAATCGAGGAACTTACCGGCTTGGGTTTCGACATAACCGTACTGGCAGCGTCACCCCCGATAAACGCTGACAAAAATCCAAAAATCGCCAAAATCCTTTACAGACCCGCCTTGCTTTCCCAAGACACTTTTACATCTATTGGCTATATACTAATGACATCGCCCCTGGCAATAATTAAACTATTCGGCCTGATATTAAAACTTGCTTGGTTATCACCCCGCGAAGCAATACTAATAACGGGCAACCTTCATACTATCTGCTGCTTCGCCAAATATCTGCATCAACACCATATCGCTCATATCCACGCATATTTTTTGAGCTGGCCTGCCTGCATCGGATTGTCCCTGGCCAAAATTACGAATCTCCCCTTCAGTATCGCCGCTCACGCAAGAGACATCTTCGTCGAGCACGGTGCGGTTAAATTTAAGCTGTCTCACGCTAATTTTATCGTTACCTGCACACAACAAGGTTTGAAGCATCTCAAGTCTATTCTGCCAAAAAAATATCACCCGAAATTATATTTAAACCGCCACGGCATAAAAGTAAACCAGGAGCGATTCGGATACCACAAAAAAAACCTCTTAGATACCGATGCTGAACTCACTGTAATCGCGGTTGGCCGTCTCATTGAGAAAAAAGGGTTTTCAGACCTGATATTCGCTTTTGCCAATGTCGTGCAGGACGACCCTAAATTAAAACTGATGATTGTAGGAGAAGGCCCCCTTCGAAAACACCTGAATGAACTGATTCGCAGATTAACACTTGAAAATTATGTTCATCTTTTAGGCTGGCAAAAACCCGACTTGACGCTTCGACTCATAGAACAGGCCGCTGTACTGGTTGTTCCCTCAATAATAGCCAACGACGGCGACAGGGACGGAATACCTCAGGTAATCCTGGAAGCCTTCGCTTGCGGCACAACTGTCATAGCAGGCAATCTCGAAGGTATAAGTGAAGCAGTTGAACACTACAAAACCGGCCTGCTCGTCAACTCCGGAAATATTAGAGGATTATCCAGTGCTATCAGAGAACTGCTGAATAATCAGGATTTGCGGGATTATCTCTCTCGAAACGCATACCAAACGTTAAAACAACGTTTCAACCTAGAAGACAATACTATGCAATTGGCCCGCTTATTTGTGGAAACAAACCGATGCTCGAAAAAACAATAAAACTTGTTCATATAGTCGAGGGTTTTGTGGGTGGACTTAGTACCTATATTTGCGAGGTGCTTCCTCGACTGGCAAAAAGCGGTTTCGATGTAACTCTAATCTGCTCGTTAAATCGTAGTTGCCCCGATGCCGCCGCACGTATAGCCGAACTCTCAAAAGCCGGCGTGAAAGTTCGGGTTATACCTATGTTCAGAGAAGTCAATCTGCTAAAAGATGTTGTCTCGCTCCTGTCCATCCTGAGAATATTATCAAATAATAATTTCGACATTGTGCATACCCACTGTTCAAAAGCAGGCGCCCTGGGACGTCTCGCAGTAATCCTGGCAGGAAAAAAAATAAGACTGCACAGCCCCCATTGCTTTGCTTTTTTGCGATGCACCAGCCGATTAAAAAAAATAATCTATCTTGCTCTGGAACGAATACTAGGAAAAATTACAACCAAACTGGTCGCAGTTTCCCCATCAGAAGCACAAATAGCTGCCTGCTCACATATCGTTCCTCATTACAAATGCGTTGTGGTGCAAAACGGTCTTCCAGTAAAGAAAATTTCTCCGGACAATTGCGACAACAGGAAAAACCCGACTTATAAAGCTTCCCTCGGCCTTGATGAGAATTCACAGGTGGTAACCACAGCCTGCAGGCTTATAGACTACAAAGGCATATTCAGATTCTTAAAAGCCGCTCAGCTTTCCAAAACCGACAACGCCATATTTCTAATAGCCGGCGACGGCGAACTTAAAACTTCTATAGAAAACTTCATCATAGAAAACAACTTAAGCAAAAAAGTCAAGCTGCTCGGCTATGTCCAGAATATGGAACGGATTTATACGGTCTCGGATATTGTGGTCCTTTGTTCAGATGCCGAAGCCCAGCCGTATTTACTGCTGGAGGCGATGCTCCACAAATGTCCCATTATAGCAACATCTGTAGCCGGCAATAGCGAACTAATATCAGATAACAGAGGCATTCTTGTAAAACCTGTTCCTGAAAGTATCGCAGCAGCCGTAGACCGATTGCTTACCGACAGGGAAATCCGAAATAAATACGCAGAAAATGCTTATAATTATTTCTGCAATCACCATACTATTGAAAAGCAAATATCAGAACTTACCCAATTATATAAAAGTTGTGTCTGTAAATCTCAGAAAAGTTATGCAGCAGGAGCAAACTAATCTGGATAAGCTTGGCGACATTAGCGCGAAGCTTTCTTTGGGCAGAACCTCGCTTGGGCTTTCAGTAATTGCCGTCTGCACAAAATTCTTCGGATTCGCCGAAAAACTGGTCATCGCACACTCTCTTGGCGCCAGCGGCGCAGCGGATATTTACTTCGCATCAATGGGAATAGTGCTTTCCATAGTATCCCTTTCCAGGGAATTAATTTACCCTTCATTGCTGCCCGTATTTACAGATTGTTTATCAAAATCAGCGTATATTTCCGATGGCCTTTTTAGAAAAATTTTCGGCCTGACAGCAGTTTTGTTATTCATCATCGCTCTTGTCCTGGCAATATTCCCCGAATTTATCGCAGGCGTTTTTGTCGCAGGCTTTCCGCAGCAAAAAAAACAAATGACATCAGTCTTGCTCAGAGAATTGACGCCAGGCCTTTTTTTCCTCGGCTTATCAGCAGTAACATACACCGCCTTAAATGCTCAAAGGAAATTTTTTAAGGCCGCTTGGCCGGAGGCGGCTCTAAAACTTTTTATTTTAGTAGGTCTGGCGTTCTTGTTGCCTTTTATGGGAATACGTGCTATTGCCGTAGTTATAGGCTTGGGAGCTTTAGGCTATCTGGTAATTCAGCTTTACTTTACTCCTCAACACAAAACGCTCTTCAAATATAAAAGGGACTCCGCCTCGAAAGAACATTTCAGAAAAATCTTGCTGCTTATGGGGCCTCTTGTAATCGGCACCGTATTTTCACACATAAACGGACTGGTTGATAACCTGCTTGCTTCGACTCTTCCCGATGGTTCTCTGTCCTGTCTGGGCTATTCAAAAAAAATCATTGATGCAATTCTCCTGATTGGCCCCACAGCCTTAGTAACAGTCGTCTATTCACAGTTGTCGCATCTGAAAGCTGCGGAAGATTACGAAAAATTCCGGGTCCTTATTGTCAAAACTTTCAGACTGCTTTTGTATCTTGGTCTGTCCATTACGTTCCTGCTGATAGGGCTAAAATATCCGCTAATCAAACTACTTTTTGAAAGAGGCCGATTCAACATCGAAGCAACCTTTGGAACATCACAGGCTTTGGCCATATACGCACTCGGATTCGTTACGCTTTCTCTTGAAACCTTGCTCGTTTACAGCTTCTTTGCAATTTCAAACACAAAAACCCCCGTGCAAATCGGTATTCTCTGCGTTTGTTTGGACATCGCTCTCGCCATAACCTTGTTGCGGCCTCTTGGCTACCTCGGAATCGCAGCCGCCTTGGTAATCTCAAAAACAATAAAGGTTGTGATACTCGCCTTTAAACTCAATAAAAAAATCAGGGGATTATTTGATTCTGGCCTGATTTATCTTATTGCTAAACTTATCGTTACTACCGCTGTAAGCTGGACAACGCTAAAACTGTTGCTGGAAATCGATAATCCCGCCTCATTCTTCTACACAGCATTTTTCGACCTGATAATGCCGGCTGCCGGTTCCCTCTCTATTTTTATCCTTTGTTCCTATCTCCTGAAAATCGAAGAGCTCAAAGAAATAATGTCTTTGTTGAAATACAGAAAAGCCGCCATAAATCGGCTTTACGGAGAAGAACGGTGATTAAACAAATAGCAAAAATAATCGGATTCAGCCTTTCCGCAACAGCGATAATAACCGCTTGTTACGTCTGCCTGACTTCGGAAATGCCTGTCCCGATTGTGCATCCTGAAATCCTGGCGGTAGCATCGCTGTTTCTCCTGATACCATTCGCCTCAAACCATAATGCTGAAAAACTTCAAAAAATCACGGCGTTCTACCTTGTATCGGTTTTGGTTAATGAGCTGTCCCAGCAGAACTTTCAACTGCAAAGTAACGCGATAGGCGTCACCATATCATACGGCTTCCCTGTTTTTTTATTATGCGCAATTGCTTATGTAGCGGAAAAAATAAGTGCCGCTGACAAATTTCATAATTCAGCGATAATAGATACCCTGCCCGCCTGGTTATTTGCAGCAGCAATTATAATCTTACATATGGCATTTCTTACCCCTATTTTAATCAGGTTCTATGGTTACGGATACGAACGAAATATAACTGTGCTGGGCAACCTATGCCTGTATCTCCTGTTATTCATAGCATTGTGGGGCAAACTTGGTAACCCCTGTTTCCTGCGGTTCGCGGGAGTGATTCTCACATTATTCTATTTCGCAATAACTTTCGTAAAAAGGTAAAATAATGTTTGAACAAACAACTACTTTTGAAAATAAGCCCTCTACGGCCCAAAACAAAACCGGCTGGCTGTATACCGCCGCAACTATCTTAAGTGTCACAGCAATCGTTTCGTCGGCCTTTCACTTTTGGCCTCTTGACCAAAGTAATATGTGGCAGGCTTTATGTCCCTCAAATTCAGTCCTGTGGCTTTGGAGTATCATCCTGACAAGTTATTGTTTTCTGAAGAGATTTAGGACGGCTGACATCTTCTCACTGCCCCATTTAAGCGTTTTCGCGTACCTAAGCATTAACATTTTATCCATAGCCTTTGCACCTGATTTAAGCAGAGCCGTTAACTTTACTATAAAATTAAATCTCCTGCTGCTTGGCGGATTCACACTTTTCAGCTCTGCAGTCCGCAACATAAAATCGCTAAACATAATCTACACATCGATAACCCTTGCTGCGGTAATAAGCGTGTCGTATTGTTTGGCGGATAGATTCGTGCTAAATTCCGACAAGTTTGGGTTCTTTAACAGCCCGTATAAATATGGAACTTTCATAGGGACACTCGCTCCTCTATCAATCGCTTACCTTCTCACAAGCGGCAAAAAATGGAATGTCTTGTTAGGCGAACTTGTTGTAATCGGCGCATTTATTTCGTCCGGCTCTTTAGGAACGTTAGCCGCACTTGTTGTCGGCCTGTCAGCCTTAATTATCATATTACCGCAATGGCGCCTTAAATTGCTTGCCTTGACCACTATGCTCTGCAGCATCGGCATATTACTTTTACTAAACACAAGCTCCGCCCTCTCTCCTCTTCGGAGTGACATAAACCTGCTCGAAAAGGATGGCCTCAATCTCAAACAGCGTTACATTGAGTGGCAGGCCGAAATCAACATCCTCGAAGCAAGGTCAATCACAGGCACCTCCGCCGGCTGCATAAATCAATACAGAAGCAATTTTTACTATCGCCTGCCGAAACTTAACACATTAAAACCGTTTGACCAAAATGGTTGGCTGGCCACAAGCGCCGAAACCGGTCTGTTGGGTCTCGTGTCTCTCTGCTGGATTCTGACCCATTATGGCAAATTAGCCTTCTGCCGGCTATCAAACACCATGCAAAAGCTAAACAATACAATCTACAGATTCGCAGCAATCAACCTCGCAGGTTTTACAGCAATGTCCGCAGCAAATATTTTCTCTTCGGTTCACTACAACGGAATTCTAATTGTTTTTGTTTTGGTGCTGGCCCTTATATCCAGAACCACCTGGATTTTCGGAGAACAACAAAATGCGGACAACCAAAATTATTAGGGGTTTTCTTCTGTTTGTCTGCGCAGGCATTTATGGTTACTCAACCGTAA
>Ga0315294_10005847_pt1 | contig 13504 bp, 12 predicted proteins | sample YL17G13_40_MG_FD_203626 | JGI IMG/M metagenome (GOLD analysis project Ga0315294, IMG submission 203626) | Sediment microbial communities from Yellowstone Lake, YNP, Wyoming, USA - YL17G13_40 | ecosystem: Environmental > Aquatic > Freshwater > Lake > Sediment | place: USA: Wyoming | collected... | reverse complement strand
TTGTTTGTTTCGCTGCCTACGTAGTAGCTGCCTGAGCTGTTTATTGTGTGAGGATTTTTAACCCTAATAGATAGAGCCGACGGAGGGATTTGGACCCCCGACCTGCTGATTACAAGTCAGCCGCTCAACCGGGCTAAGCTACGTCGGCGTTTTTCGTAGCGGTAATATCTATTCCTATATAAAATTCTCTTGGCGCATATGTCTTAATCTTACGGATCGACACATCAGAGAGAACAAAGTTGTGTTCTGCAGCGATTTTTTTCAACGCATCGATTCGTGTTTCGATGTCCCCTTCGTTAATAATATCATAATAATGTATTGTACTAATAGACGCTGCAATAGATAACGCTAAGGGAAAAAAACTGTAGGCTGAAAAAGGAAGGTTCATAATAATTCGATCAGCTTTTTTATAAATTACTTTATTAATATCATTAGCATCAGCATGAATGACTTCAACCATATCAAGAACACGGTTCTGTTTCACATTCTCTTGTGCTAATCTGATCGCTTCTCTATTCTTATCAATCGCGTATACAACCCTTGGTTTTGCATACCGTGCGATCATGATCGAGAATGGTGCTACCCCGGCAAACATATCCACGACGATTTCTCCTGGTTTTACGAGACCAGCCACTCGTCTTCGTTCTGACGCAAGTCGGGGAGAAAAATACGTCGTTTCAACATCAACATCAAATGATAACCCATATTCTGTATGAGTCGTTAAGGTTTGGTTTTCCCCTGCTATAATGGTGACTTTTCGTGTACGAAACTCCCCTGAAACAGGATCAATCAAACAGACCGTTCGTATATTATTATGTGTCTCTAACAATGCTCTGCCGATTTCTTTACGGTAAGGGAACAGTGCTTTCGATAACTTGATTAGAATAATTGCTCCTACCACATCATAGGATGTCGGCAGCTCATCCATCAGTTTCTTTGATAGCTTGAGACGATCTTTATAACATTGCGGTGTTACGGTTTTCAGCTTAAACGATTTGGTGACAACCTTATACGAGTATAACTCTCGTGGGATATCTATAACAGGAAAATAAACACATTCTCTATCCTTCAGTATCTCAACATCGTTGCGTAAAAGATTTCGTTCTCGGAGAACTCTCCGAAGGGATTCAGCTTCTGTAAGCGGAACACATACTGCAATTGTTTTCTTTGCTCTCATCTCATTCTGTGTATATCCCTAATGTGTGAATAAATATTATGTAGTCTCCAAAAAAAAGGAGTCCCGCCTCCCGGATTTGAACCGGGGACCTGCCGGTAACGGCCATAGAGTCTACAGCCGGCCGCTCCAGCCAGACTGAGCTAAGGCGGGGAATTAGTCAAGCCCCACATTATCATAGGTATATTTATTAATTAAGGTTTATTTCTCGAGGTTGTATCGTATGAGGTTTGGCGTGATAGTGTGTCCGCAATGTAATCAGGTAAAAGGAATGGATTTGTCCGCAAAGACAACTAAATGCATTCGCTGTGGAAAAACACTTCAAATGAAAAAATTGAAAATATTTTATGAGACTGAATCTCAAGAACAGTTACGAAAAGCGATTGGTTTGCTTAACGCCAAGTTAGAGAGAAAAACGTGATGCATTCAAAAAATTGTTAAATGATAAAAACAAATCAAAGCGAAAACCATTTGAATAATTAATCTCAATTTTATACCAATAGTTGTTTATAAGATAAGGAAAGAAAATCGTAATGTATATAAGCAACGTAATTATTTAGGTGGTGAGGTCCGGTGAGGACATGGATATAAGTTACCTACATCTACATTAGTGAGGGGCTTATTTACTGGTTCACGGTGTGAACTAGCACGTGTTTTACCAGACTATCATGAAGTAATATGCAATATGAATTTAGGAGGACATAAAAATGAAGAACGTGTATAAAAAAATAAAAAGTCTAGCATTAGTATGTGTCTTGCTGTTCTCTGTGATGACAGCAGTAATGATGCTACCGAATCAGGTACAAGCAGCGGCACCAGGTGCTTTTAGCATCACCGCACCAACTGCTGGAGCGACTTATAACCATTCAGTGACACCAATAGTGAATATTACCTGGGGAACCTCAACGAATGCAACAGGATATATTATACAAATTAACGGAGCACAACAGCAAAACAGTACATTGACGTATTATAATTGGAGTGTACCGAGCGCTCTAGGAGCCTATGATATTAACGTATCGGCTTATAATGCCACATGGGTAAAAACATACGCTACCAACAACAACATTACTGTAAATGTTATTGTATATATCCCTCCAATTATCCCAAGTATCCCTGGAGTGAACTCCTGGGGAGATGCGACAACTGATCTGGAATATAACGCAAATTATTCTAATGTCTATGTCAATTCGTCATTATGGAGCGGAACCGGTCCCTATTTCCTGTATTATCCAACCTATAGAAATACTGGAACAAGTGGATATGCATCTGAGTTCACCTGGGATGGCGCTTATCGAGTAGGCACAACTCCTGGCTATGAAGCACGAGTAACTGGTAAATCAAATAGTCAAATTATCTATACCGGTGGCCAACCAATTTCCTTTAACCGATCCGGTATGTGGATATTTGATTCAAACACGGATCATAGTAGTTATGAGGGGTACATTTGGGTGAATACAACATCGGCCTATACTATTCAAAACATTGCAGACTTCAATTATGAGAGTTCTGGGAGTATAACCGTAACCGTAAACACTGGATCTGACACCGGATGTATGATTGCAGTTGTTAATCCAGACAATGCAACTGTGTACCACAAATGGCGTGCAGGTGGTGTTTCCGAAGCGATTAAAATTGATACTGTGAACTTTAGTACGGCAGGAGATTATAGAGTATTAGCTTACAGAGATTTTGATGCGCAAAACAACATCTACTACTATAATGATGAAGGTGGAAGGTTCTATAATGATACTTATGGTAACACCTTAGTAGGTGTAACGGGTTATAACTATACAAGGATAGGTCCTTGGGACCCACCTGAAAAACAGGCACCTGAGATTACCTTTACAGTAAGCACTGGAAAACCAAAAATTACCTTAACAAACACGTCGATTTACTGGGGCTATGACGCACGGATTGATATCAACGTGACTGACAGTGATGGGATAGGTCTTGACCTCACACCAAATCCGATTATTCTAAAATATGGATCAACCTATGTTCCTTTTGGTCCTTACATAACTAATCTACACAAAGGTAATTATTCTATACAACTAGACCGCTTAGGCGCTGCTTGGACAGCCCTTTCTGCTGTTATTGGAAAAAACATAAATGGCACCTGGAAAGTAGTATTCGGATATGATCCTAACGGTGATAAATACTACGAATGGAACAGTTCAGCAAGTTTTACCGTGAAAAGTGCAAATCCACCAGTACAACTTATAATTGCGAACGATGGTTCCGGAACCCCAACCGATAAAAAAGTAGAAGTCCCGGCTTATACACCAACGACAGGATCCGCAGGAACTATCAATATCCAATTTGACATATATGGAACAAAAATTGCAGACAAGTTTGGAATGGCGTATTACGGTGATGATCTATACGAAGATGCAGAAAATATCACAGTTGAAGGAGATATCTTATACCCTGCCGATACGGTATATAACAACGATATTTTAAATCCAGGGCGATGGACTGCCACTGTTACACCAACAAAACCCGGTGGAACAATCACAATAACCATTGATTGGCCTGGAGACGATAACGGAACAGCAAGCCAAACTATATCAATCGTCAATGGAACCTCCGTAACATCCGCAGTAAATGCATTCACCGTTGGAAAAGATTACAACCTGACCATCACAGTCAAAGATATGGATGATGCTCCTGTGAAAAACGCTTACGTTTACCTGATGTGGGAAGATGGAAATATCGAATTTAACGATACTATTGGTGATAATAGCGTAGGGAAGGGTAGAAATGGTGAATACACATTCTGGATTAAACCACATAGCAAAACTGCATCGACACCTGACATTGCTCCACAGAACATTACTGTAGCAGCACAATGGTATAGCCACTTCTGGGGATACACAAAAGTAATCATGGAAAGAAACCATAATATGATGGTGAACATTACACCAACCACTGCATATGCAGGAGACGCTGTTGAATATGATATCGTAGTCAGCCTCGTTGGTGGTGGACACCCCGCTGCAAGTGGTCTATCTGTTGCTCTGTTTAATGAAACTGGAGATTATGTAATTGGTGTAGATGAATGGTATAAAGATGGCGATTATGATATTACAGATGAAGAGATCATCCTCTCTGGAGGGACCTATTACCTCGCTGCTATGAACGATACCAGTGACAGCAAAGGACACAACGCGACACTTACCATCACCAAATACATTGTCACAACTTCACCATCTATCCTCGCATGGATAGTTGATGATGCAGCCAACGTTACCTTCCATCTGACGCCAGCAGGAAATGGTACATTAACATTAGAAAACGTGTCAAGTTTCGAGGCTGCAATAGAAAATGAGTCAACGCAAGTTTCGATAGAGAACGGAGTCGGAACCATTGAGGGAATCGATGCAACCACTCTTGGTAACGTCACTTACAGCTATACACCTGATGGAGGAGCAGAACGACCTGCTGCTGGATTACTCCGTGTCACAACCGCAACAGCGACCCCAACCCCGGCAACTATCTATCTCGGTGAACCAACGGTTGTTACCATCACAGTCACCCATCCAGCATTGGGAACACCATTAGAAGACGTCCGAGTAGGACTTGACCATGGAATGCTCCTGAACGAAACAATTCTCGCCAAATTACCAACAGACCTCTTCACAGACGCAAATGGACAAGTAGAATTCTCACTTACTGCAGATGCAAGTGGCGAGATCACGATCTACATCGAAAACGAAACCGATCCTGACAATGCATTCGTCATCGCCGCACAAGCCCGAAAACCCATGACCATCACAGTCAACCCATCAGTAAACGAAGGAAAAACCTTTACCGTTGAAGCAAGATCATATGGCACACTCATCACTGCTACCCCAGTGACGTTCACATTCGACGGACAAGCCTGGCCAACCACAACCGGTATCGCAACACTTACTGCTCCTACCGTACCAACCTCCATGACCTACCCAATAACAGCAACCGCTGAGGGATACGCCACTGCTACTGGCGCTATGATTATGGTCGTAAACGTCCCGAAACTGATCATCGCCATAGCTGGTGAAGTAAAAGCGGGACAGACATTCACCGCTACTATCGCTGACGATACAGGTGGCCCCGTTATAGGCGCAACACTTACCTTTGATGGAAAAACCTACACGAGTGGCGCTGGTGGAGTAGCAACTATCACTGCGCCATCAACCGAAGGCACCTATCCAGTCACTGCGACCTTCCCAGGATATGAAACACTCTCAGACACCGTAACGGTCATGAAAGGCGGCGGAATTCCCGGATTTGAACTACTGACACTCATCGCAGCAATCGGAGTAGCATTCCTGCTCCTCAGACGCAAACGGAACTAAACACCAACATAAAGGGGTGTTTAACCCCCCTTTTTCTCTTTCTTTTTTAATACTATTTTTTTCAAAACCCTTTTAACCCCCTTGTTTTTATACACACCCCTGGAGTGAGTGATTCTGAAGGTTAGTATAGTAATCCCCGCGCTCAATGAGGAACGCGGTATCGGGAAAACCATTCAGGCAGTTAACAAAAACTATTTCAAAAAACACAAATGGGATTTAGAAATTATCATTGTCGATGGCGATTCCAAGGATAAAACTAGAGAAATCGCAGAAAGCAAAGGAGCACACGTACTCCTTGAAAAACGAAAAGGATATGGGCGAGCCTATAAAACCGGACTTGCACACGCAACAGGGGATATAATCGTCACCGGTGATGCAGACGCGACCTATCCATTTAACACTATTCATGAATACATCCAACTGCTGATAAACGAACACCTTGATTTTATCACAACAGATCGTTTTGCAGCATTAACACATGGTTCAATGTCTCTCAAACACCGATTTGGTAACCTGACCTTAGCATGGACCCTTCGCACCCTCTTCTTAATCAACATCCGAGACTCACAATCAGGCATGTGGATCATCAAACGAGATGCTCTATCCGAAATACAACCATTAGAAACATTCAACGACGGCATGCCGTTTTCAGAAGAAATAAAAATAGAAATGTTTACAAACAAACATATCAAAGCAAAAGAGATACCATCGACCCTCTCCGCAAGAGAAGGTCAAGTGAAACTTGAAAGTTTTAAAGATGGGATAAAAAACTTTAAATTCCTTTTTAAAAAACGAGTCGCACCCTCAAAGCGTACCTGATAGGAACATATATTCTACTTTATTGTATATCCACCGTGTTTGAGGAAGAACCATGGATTCATTGATGACGATATGGGTGTTTTTTATAGGAATCATCATCGGAATTCTCATAGGAGTTATACTCTCTTATAGAACCGCTGTGAGCCCTTTGCAACATACGATAAAAAAACTCACGTTTCGAGATAAATACAACCATGAAACCATGAAATATTACCCCTACAATCCTGATAATTTCCGGTTCGTTGGTGATCCAATTGATGGAATACAATTTGAAGAAAACGCTATTGTATTTGTCCGATTTAAAAAAGGCAATGCATGCCGGACCAAAGAACAAGACCATATCAAGACTCTTCTGGAGAATCGAAAAATAGAATGGTTTGAATTCACGACGAAATAAACAACAAAATCTTCTAATGGAACGTTGTGCAAAATTCCTATCTTTCGATACGAACCAAAAGAACTATTTATAATCATTCCTAGTTAGCCAACCACAGAGAGCTCTTTTTCAATTCTTTTGCCTTTAAAACGTTCAAGACTAAGATTCTCAAGTACCTCAGATGTCTTTCCATCTGTAATCAAATCAGTAAGGAGGTTTGATACCATTGGTGATATCATAAACCCATGGCCGCTGAATCCATTACACTGGAGAAAACCTTTGACCTCTTTCACCTCACCAAGAATAGGTCTCGCGTCAGGAGTCACATCATAAAATCCAGTCCAATGACGTAGCAAATTTACATGTTTTAATACCGGAGCATATCTCGTTAATGTTTGTGCCATATGCTGAAGGAACGTAAACGTCGGCATCGTCTTATATCCTTCCTTTTCATCAGGGATAGGGATGCCACCTACGATTTGTCCTTCTTTCTGTTGACTAAAATAAATACCATCCTTAAAGGAAATCACCATAGCTTCAAACAATGGTTGTAGCCGTTCTGTTGCCATAATTTCTTTCCGGAATGGTCGTAAAGGCAGTTTGACTTTTACCTTCTTTGCAATCGCTTTTGAATAAATCCCTGCGGCATTCACCACAACACTCGTTCGAATCGTTTTCTGATCTGTCACTACCTCACGAATTACTTTCTGCGTTGTTTTTAAATCTATAACTGTGGTATGAGTGTTGATTTCAGCACCAAGCTTTCGTGCCGCATCTGCATACGCGAATGTAGTTTTAAACGGATTCGCATGTCCATCTGTTGGACAGAACGTTGCACCAATCGCCTTCATACCCTTAACATCAAGAATAGAGACAACCTCGGTTATTTCCTCTGGTTCTAAGATATCGACTTTTAAACCAAGGGATCGTTGCATCGCGACATTCTTTTCTGCTTGCTTCATCTCATTTTCATCATGCACCGCAATCAGATATCCACCTTGCCGGAACTCAATATCCTGACCAAGCTCCTTACTTAACTGTTCAAAAATCTTCACACTTTGAATCGCAAGTGATGCGTTCTCTCGTGTAGACCATTGCTGTCGAATCCCCGCACCACATGCGCCAGTCGCACCCGACGAAAGATATTTTTTTTCAACAACAACAACATCTAATCCTTTTTTTGCGAGGCGGTAAGCAAGAGAACAGCCGTTTACTCCACCACCAATGATAACGACATCCGCTTTACTTTTCATTCTTCTCACTTGCCAGTGTTCCAAGAGACACAGGAACCAACGGAGGTCGCACCGTCGGAAGTTGTATCTGTGCTATTTTCTTTCCAGTTTTCCTCTCAAGGATTCGTGTCACAAGTTGGATACACACACGACCCTGACAAGGACCCATCCCAATCCGTAGTTTTTTACGAAGCTCCTCGATATCTGTGTAGCCTTCCTCAATTGCGTGAATTACATCTTCTTCGCTGATATCTTCACATCGACAGACAATACTTCGCTTCATACATCAAACCTTAATATTCCTGATATCCATAGCTAAACTACTCTTAACCTCAATTGTAACAACCATGGTTTTCCCATGCTTCACAATTTTTTTCAATAATGCTTTATTTCGTAATATACCGCTTCTATCCAACGCTTGTACAATATCTCCAATTTTTGGGACTGAAATAAATTCATATGGCAATGTTATCCACGCTTTATCGCCTTTTATTTTTACTACAAAAATTGCTAAACCAGGGCATACACCAACACATTTCGTACACCCAATGCACTTCTCGAAATCATTCACAGGGGGTGCGTTGATGTCTTTCATGGAGATTGCGTGTACCGGGCAGGAATCAACACATGGGTTACAAGGAATCTCCTGAACACACTCCAGGATTGCCACGCCTTTCTCAAGCTGTTTCTTTGAGGGAACGTGCAGCTCTTTCATCGAGAGTATACCGGTTTTCTCATAGTCGCGCATGGCGCACCTCCGTTAGTTTTGCTATTTTTTCTTTCGCGATGCGTGGTTTTTCTCCAAAAGGACCTGCCCGTAGTTGATTAAGTTCCTTGCGATACTGTTCTAAAAGTTCCTTCTTCTTTGAACGACCTAACTGGATTGTTACGGCAAGACCAGCGATTTTCCCTTCGATCATTGCGGTTGAGGCTTCTTCAATTCCAGAAGCATCCCCGGCCACATAGACACCTTTCACGGACGTCTGCATCGACCCATCATGAAGAGCGACGTATCCACCTGCCTCAGGAACAAACTCAAGATCCACGCCAATTTGAGAAAGTAATCGGGTTGATGGAGTCAAACCTACCGCAAGACAAATCGTATCACATTTGATATATTCCTCTGAATTTCTAATTGGTTTCCAATTCTTATCAAGTCGGACGATAACCGCACCTTCTACTTTCTTCTCACCGCATACTTCTTTGATAGAATGCGAGGTCCGTATTGGCACACCGCATCTTTGGAGTTTTGCCGCATGAACATTATATCCACCTATAAGAGGAGCTGCCTCAACAACCCGATCAACTGTAATCCCAGCCTGTAACAATTGATAGGAAACAATCAAACCAACGTTACCTGCACCAACCATAAGCACTCGCTCACCAGGTTTCACTCCATAGACATTCATTAATGTCTGAACCGCGCCAGCTCCATACACACCAGGAAGATCATTCCCAGGAAACAACAGCATATTCTCCGTAGCACCACAAGCAAGAATCACAGCGTCACAAAGAACCTCATATAATGTACTTTGATACCCACAGCGTTCTACAACACCAAAACGATGCCTTTTATCACTCTCATAACAACCTATAACCGTCGCATCAGTCATAACCTGGATTTTCCCATCTCGCATCAGATTCTGCAAGTCGTTTTCCAGTTCTCTTGCAATATCGATGCCCCGAGTCCCAGCACGTTCCTGTTTTGAACCAAAAAACTTATGAGTCTGTTTAATCAACTGACCCCCAACACGTTGATTTTCATCGACAATTAATACTGATACGCCCTGTGTCGCACTCTCAATTGCTGCACAAAGACCAGCAGGACCAGCGCCAACAACCAAGACATCAACAACGATAATTTTTTTAGGTTCACCAAAGAAGCCCACATCAGGTAACTCAGCGAGTTTCTTCTGCATTTCAACCTGTATTCCTTCTTTCAACGGTGCAATACAAGTCCGAACATTTGGAACACCATTAACCCGCATCAGACACGAGGAACACTTCCCAATCCCACAAAAAAAACCTCGAGGACTCTCATACTTTAAACTAGTTGTTAATGTCCTCACTCCTGCCGCATGCAACGCAGAAGCGATCGTATCACCATCCTCACCTACTATCTTCTTTTTTTGAAAATAAAACGGAAGCTCTTTTCGCTTTTTAAAATCAATAATAGGATGAGCCCGTATGCGCACACAATACCCCCTACAATCCTGGAATACAACACCCTATAAAAGTATTACTTACAGGTCAGATATCTTAAACGATTTGAACATCCTTTATCGTAAAATGACGTTGTACCATTTTCCGTATCATATTGATGTTGCGTCCACCTTTCCCAATCAATTTTGACTTATCTCGTGGATTCACTTCTATTCGTACCACGCTTGCCTCATCGTTTCCCTCAAGGCTAACCTTAGTCAATTCATAAGGTTTACAGAGATTTGAAACAAACCTAGTTTTATCCTCATCGAATTCAACGAACTTTACGCTTTTCTTAAAAAGAGACCGGAGTTTCTCCAGATTCTTCGCTTTGCTTCCTATAGCAATCCCAAGATGTCCTTTCTCTACGACAAACACCACACGGTCTTCTTCAACCACACAGTCTCTGATGCTTGCTCCAGTATGGATCGACGCAAGGTTGATATACTGAACAGTCTCGTTTGAAAGGGTTATCTCTGCCATTCTGGTTATTTCCTTTTCTTCACGAGCTGTAAGATATTTGATCCCCCTTCATCAATTACTGCAAAGGAGGAAACCGCAAAACTCTTCCCACAGGTATACCCAAGATCAACACCAGTGGAAGTGTAATTGTATATTGGTACTTTGTTTTCCGTCACAAGGGTGGTAATATCTGTAGCGTATGGACAGTTATTTGCCATTACCACGAGTTTTGCTTGCCCCTTCTGGATGGCTGTTTTAGTCTGTTTTTTTCCAATAATGATCGTCCCTTTTTTCGACACATCTTTTAATGCTTTATTTACGTCTACCATCTATTTTCCCTTCTGTTTTGGTTTTTTTGTATTCATAACAAGTTCAATAGCACCGGTGCCGAGGTTCACTGGCTGCCCAACAATAATGTTCTCTGCGACACCATTGAGCTGATCTGTTTCTCCCCGCTGACTCGCTAACAGGAGATGATTCACTGTGATTTCAAATGCTGCTCGTGAAAGAACTGAACTTTTTTCACCACTAACACCATGTCGGCCGATCGCCCTAACGGTCCCATCAGCAGTCATTACATCAGCAACAAGCATGATATGTCTCATATCAACGTTCAACCCTTGTTCGGATAAGGTAGCATTTGCTTCATGGATAATCATGTTCCGTGCTGCTTCAATTCCAAGCTCCCTGGCTACCGCATGGATATCATTCGTTGTTGTCTGATAGGGGTTAACACCTTCGATATCTAAAACTTCTTTAAGATTACTCCCTTCACTGTAAATAATATATCCTTCATTCGGTTCCTTTCGGATAATGACTCGTTTGATTCCGTCAATTCCTTTGATTTTCAAATTCTTCAGCGTTTCATTTGTATTCTGAAGTATCTTATAACCAGGCTCATCCAGCGTCACTTTTATGGTTTCTTTTTCGATTTTTGCTGAAAGCTTCCGGATCGACTGAACTCGCTCTAACAGTTCGTCGATAGTGGTTCCTTTTTTCTCCATGGTTTTCTTATTTGGTTTAATAGATATTGTGATATTTACAAGGTCCATTTCAATATCAGCGACATCAGTTAATCGAGTTATTTCTATTTTATTAGCGATTTCTTTTGCTAAATCAGGATTCACCCGATATTCATCTCGAAGATAAATGTTCATCATGGGAGTTGATGGTGATGACCTAGCATCTACGATCTCAATTAATCGTGGGAGTCCAAGGGTAACATTAATTTCTGCGACACCAGCATAGTGGAATGTTCTCATGGTCATCTGCGTACCAGGCTCCCCGATACTCTGGGCACCAATCATGCCACATGCTTCAGTTGGGTCAATCAGATTTTTCGTGTATTCTTCATAAGCTTTTTCAACAATGTATTTCAATTTTGCCTCAAGTTTTTTATCTCGTGCTACACGCTCGATAATGCCATCGATAATGGAAATAGGTAAAAATTGGTTTTTCAGGAGTTTATTTACTTCGGCTCGTATTATCTTATATTCTTTCGGTTCTTCAGCTATTTTTATGGGTGGAGGAAGGAAGGTTCGTTCCGGTTCTTTTTTCTTCTCACTTTTTTTCTCAGATACTGTCGTTTCTTTTTTTACTTCCTTTTTTACTGGTTTTTTCTTCTCGAGAGTTCTCTCAACTTTCTTTGATTTTTTCTGAGATTTTTGAACCTTGGTTTTTGCGACTGTTTTTACGTCTTTTTTCTTTGTTTTTATAAGGGTGGTTTTTGGTTTTGCCAATTTCACAGGTTTTTTCTCTCCCTTTTTCTGTGTCATTTTCTTCTTTGAAACTGGTTTTGCCATATGATTATCTCTCCTGTTTAATATCATAAATAATCCGATCAAGATCGACTGCTTTTCCTGCGGTGCTTCGTGTAGGGTCAACACCATCTTCACCATATCTGAATTGGATGATTTCTCCCCCTGTATGCCGCACAGTTCCGTCGCTTTCTATTTTGAGATCTTCTAATGCGTTGACCAGACGTCGTTGCATATACCCTGATCGAGAGGTACGGACAGCAGTATCAACAAGACCTTCTCGACCTCCCATCGAATGGAAGAAATATTCAGTGGGGTTAAGCCCACTCTTGTAGCTATTAGCGACGAATCCTTTTGCACTTGCTCCTAGATCTCCTTTTTTAAAATGCGGTAATGTTCGGAACTTATATCCCCGGGAGATTCGTTCTCCTCGGACTGCTTGTTGCCCGACACACCCAGACATCTGTGAGAGGTTTAGCATGGATCCCCTGGCGCCTGATTTTGCCATGATGACTGCGCTGTTATTCAACCCAAGATATTTACTCGCGATTTCACCAGCCATGTCTCTTGCTCGACCAGTGACTCTCATAATCTCCATTTCTAACGTTTCTTCCAGACTTCGACCCGGGAGGGATTCAAGCTCTCCATGTTCATATGCTGTGACTAAAGTATTGATCTTGTTTTGTGCTTTCTGCATCGCTTCTCCAATCTGTCGTTTTGCCTCTATTGGGATATCCTCATCCTCGATACTAGTGGTAAACCCTATAATAGTCACCACTGCGATTCCTAATCTGGTTACGTCATCGATGAATCTTCTTCCGGCGGTTGTCCCTTGGTCTCTGATGATCCTCTCAATAATCCTTCCTTTGAATGCCCCTATACTGTTTTCGTCAATGATTCCTTGTTTCAGTTTACCGTTTTTCACAATCACATACGCACCATTTGGGCACTCAGCAGCTTGACAGTTTTCACAGTGAAAACATGCTTTTGCTTTATACTCAATGTTTAAGTCTTTGGGGAGTAACACGCTGAAGATATCTTTTCCGTAGACAACACTCTCATCATTTTCTTCATGGATCTCAGGGAACTTCCCTTTATATTTGAACGTTGCCAATATCTCAGAGGTTTTTTCTTTTGAAAAC
>Ga0315294_10005846_pt1 | contig 13505 bp, 22 predicted proteins | sample YL17G13_40_MG_FD_203626 | JGI IMG/M metagenome (GOLD analysis project Ga0315294, IMG submission 203626) | Sediment microbial communities from Yellowstone Lake, YNP, Wyoming, USA - YL17G13_40 | ecosystem: Environmental > Aquatic > Freshwater > Lake > Sediment | place: USA: Wyoming | collected... | reverse complement strand
TGGGCACTTACCATCCGGCCGCAGCGTTGCGTAATCCGGGTTGGAAACGAAAGATGGTTTCGGACTTAACTTTATTGAATAAATATAAAAGTGAAAAATTTTAGTCAGAAAAACAGAATTGAACGAACTTGAAAGAATAAGGTTTAACCCGTTGTTATACAACGAGTTAAGTATAGAAAACATAAAATTCTTGAATAGCATACGGAATACAAAGAAATCGGTTGACTGTGATGTATAATATGAGTATATTTACTTTATGAAAGAAAATATTACAATGTTATCTCTACAAAAATTCTTGGAAAATAGAGCCATAGAGGACTTAAAAAAAGACCCCTTTAATCTTATTATTTCTGCAAAAAACAATCTTGTTTTATTTAAATATAATCAATTTAATTCTGATTTTTCCAATTCAATCGTTCGCGAATCTCGCGGAATAATTTTAGAAAATGGTACCTGGAAAATAGTATGTAATCCATTTTTCAAATTCTGGAATTACGGAGAATCTCATGCATTTAACATAGATTTAGAAAAATCCTATATTATAGAAAAAGTGGATGGTTCAATTATTAAAGTTTATTTTTATGATGAAAAATGGCGAATTGCAACCAATGGAACTATTGATGCTAAAGACGCGACTACTACTGATAAAATTCCATTTGAAGAGTTATTTTTTGATATTATTTCCAGAGAAGATTTTAATATCTTAACTTCTCAATTTGAGCAAGACAAAACTTATATGTTTGAGTTGGTTCACTCGTCGGCTCGAATAGTTGTTGATTATTCTAAAAAAGAATTGGTGTTTATCGGATTAAAAGAAAATGAAACTTCTAAAGATTTCAATATATTCCATAAATCTATTCGGAAAAAAATGGAAAATTCGTTTAATGATTTACCTATTAGATTTCCTAAACTTTTCGATTTAAAAAACGTAAATGATATAATGGAATTATCTAATATTGCGGATAAAGAAAATCTGAACGGGAACGACTTTGAAGGATTTGTTGTATCTCAGTTTGAAGAAGATGAAGTTATCGGAAGAGTTAAAATTAAATCTCCGAAATACATTCAGTTACATCATGTCGCAACTGGCGAAGGAATAACTAATAATTTAATAAATGTTTTAATGAATAATGAAATGAAAGAATTTGAGGTATACTTAAATAAACTTCCTGACAAAGTCCGCGAAGAATATAAATCATTAAAGGAAAAATATTCTAATTTGGTTGACTATTTATTGAAAGAAGGAGAGATTTACCGAGGAATGTCCAAAACCATGTCTCGTAAAGAGTTAGCATTCGCGGTTTTAGAAAATGTTAATAAATCTTTAACCGGAATAATTTTTAGAATGGTAGATAACTTTGAATTAGACCCGAAGTCGGTTCTTGGTGAGATGGGTTCTAAAAAGGTTAAGTTTTTATTGATGAAAAAATAGGCGAGAAAATGGATGATAGATGTAAAATATATTCGGGATTACGAAAGTCTTTTAACCGCCATGAGTCTCTTAAAGGCAGTAGAGGATTCAGAATACACTATGCAGCATTCGTTGCGAGTTGGGCGTCTGGTAAATGATATGGCGGGGAAATTAAAATTCGAAAAAGATATAACTCATAAATTAGTTCGCGCCGCATATTATCATGACGTTGGCAAAATTAAAGTTCCGAATCACATTATTTTTAAGAGCGAAAAACTAACAGATGTCGAGTTTGAAGAAATGAGAAAACACCCGAAATATAGTCATACAATATTAAAATCATTAAATTATTTAGATGAAGCCGAAATCGCGCTTCAGCATCATGAAAGACTGGATGGGTCTGGCTATCCGGATGGGTTAAGTGGAGATAAATTCAACGGGTTATCTCAAGTATTGGCGGTTGCGGACGTATATGATGCAATGATTGTTGAAAGACCTTATCGAAAAGCAAAAACGCCTATTGAAGCTATAATGTATTTATATTCTAACGCGGGTAAAAAATTCGAGTTGTTTATTATTCAGATATTGCATAGAGTATTGGAAGAAAAGAAATTATTAGAACGAATAGTTTAACTTGATAAAAAATAGTAGGTTACAATCTTCATTATTTTAAAAGAAATAATAGATTTTAGTTGACTGATGTGTTATTATTGATTATATTATAGTATAATTTAAAAGGAAATTGGAAAGATGAAAAATGAGAAATTGTATTTGGCGACAAAAGTTGTCGATTTAATGATTAAAAAAACTTCAATGTCTAAGTGGAATACTCCCAGATATCGCAGTTATATCAAGACGTATTTGGTTGCGACTACGGTTGGCGGATTAAAAAACAGGCTTAAAGTTTTAAAATCGATTTAATATAAAGAAAAATATGAAAACTTTTTACGACATACTATACAGCGCAAATTACTCTGATTTTGATGCGTGGAAATACGAAATGCGCCAATACTTCATAACTTCCAAAGTTGTGAATGCGTTGGATGGTATTCCGCAATCCACCTATTATCATCCTGAGTTTGATGCACTGTTGCATACCTTTAATATGGTTTACGTAACTAAAATGTTTGGGTACGATAACCTAATCGAAGCGGCTTTTTTACATGATGTCGGAAAAGCGTGGAAAACCACCGTTGGCGAAAAAAAGATTTATTCGTACGGTCACGCGAAAAAGTCTGTAGAATTTATTGAAGAATACAAAGATTATATTAAGTATTATGATGTTACCGTAAAAGTAATTGCAGAACATATGAATCACTCTATAAAAAATGTTTCTGATTATGATAAAATTCAAGATGAAGATTTAAGACGATTTGTTCAGATGGATAAAGGACAATCTAGAGCGGCGTGGGCGACTTTCGCTACCAATTTCGATTTGAAGAAAAATAAAATTAAAGAAATGTTTGTTCATTTTAAACAACGACATTCCAGTAAAAAAGTTTATGTTATGGTTGGTATTCCAGGATCTGGAAAATCTCGTTATTTGAAAAACATAGATAAAAAATATATTGTTTGCCCGGATGAAATTCGCCGTGAGTTTACTGGCAATATTTCTAATCAAGCCGCAAACGATGACGTTTGGGAAGAGACTAAAGTGCGAATGAAAGTTGATTTGCTAAAATACGGAAAAACCTATTTAGACGCGACCAACGTTGACAAATGGTTAAGAATAGAATTTATGTCTGATTTTAATGATTGCAGAAAAATAGCGGTTGTGTTTGAAGTAGACCCTGAAGTTGCTATTAGACGTATCAAAGACGACATTGAAAAAGGTATAGACCGTTCCAATGTTCCTGATGGAGTTGTTCGCAAAAAATACAAATTGTTTGAAAAGGGTAAACGGTCTTTATACAACGAATTTAATAAGGTGGTAATAATATGAGTCAATGGACGCATGTTAATGGTTCAATAAGAATTGATCATTTGAAAGTAATGAGTGATTATACTGATTTGAATTCAAGATTTAAGACCTGTGGTTTTACTGATGGCGAAATAGAGTGGAAAGAATGCAATGTTCCATGCGGTAGCGAAGGGTCTATTCAAGTAAATATATGGGAGAATCCGAATGACCACCATCTTGCAGCGTATACTGTAAATTTCTGGGGCGACCTAAGAGATTATGATGATGAAAAAGAAATAGTGGATTGGTTTACTAAAATAATTAAGAGTCATATGATTCGCGACGCGGTTATGACCATAGGAATAGAATATCAATCATATAGTGTATATGTTAGTCAATATGATGAAAAAACAAACGAAAATAATGTAGTTTGTATTCATAAAGAAATTTTTAAATAGGAGGAGATAAAATGAAACGTGCTTATATTATTGGATATGGTATAACTTTGTTTTTATTTGTATTAGCTGGTTTATGTTATATATACCAAATACTATTATTTGTATTAATACCACTCTTCACATTTTTATTATTTGGTTTTGCTATAAGCCTTATTATAAAAGTGATTGAAGATAAGGATTGGAATAGATAATTTTGTATTGGAGTTATGGCTATGCGTGAATGAGATTATTTTTTAAAATAAAAAAAGAAGAGAGAAATAATTATGAATAAAATTCTGTGCGTCGCATTTAGTAATGACGAATTAAAAAGTAAACAAACCGTTCACGCGGGAGATATTGTTCTTTGCCCGCAGTGTAGTAAAATACATGAGTTAAAGGCGGGCAAAAATGAAAGTGGTAACGTTGACGAACTTATACTTTTTTATAAATGCGGCGAAAAAGTATATCTGGGAGCGGTTGGTAATAAACTTGTAATCGATTCATTTAATAAAAAATAAAAGGAAAAATATTTATGAAAAACGAAGCCGTTACAGTGTTTAATCTTATTTGTGAAGATGCGTCGCATCTTGGCGGGCCAATGGGCACAGAATATACCACGCACGTTTTTACTAAACCTTTTGTATCGGTAGAAAAGGCAAAAGAGTTTGCAAAAAAATATCAAAAAAAATGGCCGGAGCATGCAACGTGGAAAAGAGACGGTCGGAATCGCCTTTATTGCGATGCCACTTATTATATTTGGGCAATAGAAAAACATATAATAAAATGAAAAGTAAAAACGCAATATCTTTGTTGAAAGAAGGTAAGGAACTTCGGTTGTATGTCGGAAATGGCATTAATCACCATTTCAAATATACTAAAAAAGGAATAAAAGTTCATGATGGAACATTTTGGCACAAACCTTTTTCTGAAAAACGATTTGTTGAAATATTCGGCGAAGAAGGCGACTATTTTAAAATAGTTAAATAATTATTATTGGAGGATATATGAAAAAATTATATGATGATGTATATTCGTATCGCGGATTCGGACTATGTGAAAGTAAGTGTCACATTGAAGCCATGTTAGATGAAAAAACTAGTCGAGTGATTGTTATCGCAACTGAACTTCCCGATAATTCAGGAACGTCTATTACGAATTTCGCCGAATATCTGGCAACAGAAATTTTCAATAGGTTGCGTTACGAAGCGAAAATTATTCCGGAAAACTTTATCTGGATAGAACACTATCCTGAAAGAGGGACGGTGCATTATCCACTCGTGGAAGATTACGACCGAGTTTACTTTGAGATTGAAAATGGAAAGTTTGCGCATCCGAAATGGGAACATATAAAGGAATTTGATATTGACAAAATTTAATTTTGGAACTTATTTCAAGTGGCGAGGTTTAATAGAATATGAAGATGAAAAATTTAATTAAGGAAAGTTCATTATCAAGAATATTTCAACATATAGAAGATGTCAACTCGTCTTTTGGAGTTATCTCGGCGTCGCGAACGGAATTTTCAGATAAAGAAAATACGGAAAGATATTTGGAATTAAAAAGAGCGGTTAGAAAAATGGGATTGGGATTTATAGAACTGAAAGGCGGCTATCAGGAAGAATCGGGATTTACAGAAGAATCTTCTTTATTTATTCCCGGTATCAGTAGAAATCAAGCGGTGGAGTTAGGAAAGAAGTATGGTCAGTATTCGATTCTGTATAAAGATAAAAATGAATTTATTGAGATAGGAACTAATATGAATTCCGGAATGGGCGAGATTTTAAAAAGATTTATTAAATCATCTGGAAAATCCAATTATGATTTTAATGTTAGAATATTAAAGGACTTTTTTTCATCCTTATTAAAGGGGTCGCATCGTGGTAGAAAATTTCTATTTAGATTGCAAGAAAGAGAGTCGCCATCTTTTAATAGAATGGTATATCACCGGGACGAACCGTTGAAGTGGTATACCGTTTATGAGGAAATAAATGAATAAAAGTAAAAGTTTATTACTGAAAAATTTATTTATAGAGAGTTCGTTATCAAGAATCTGGCAGCACATCAACAATCCAAACACGTCTTTCGCCATTATATCGGCATATTTAGACGATGAAAACGATGAGAAGAATCATAAGACGTTGGCGAAAGATATACGAAAACTCGGATATGGTTTTATAGAAATGAATAGCGGATATTCATATAAGACGGATGACGGAGAAAAATTTGCTGAAGAGAAAAGTTATTTCATTCCGGAAATTAAAGAACGTGACGCCATAAAATTGGCGCAGAAATATAGCCAACAATCTGTTATCTGGAAAGATGCGAGTGAATTTTCTCTGGTTGGAGCGAGAAACGATGTTGGTGTGGGAAAACGTCTTATGAATTTCAAACGTGATAAGAGCACTTTAACTTTTAATCCAACGACAGTTAAAGCCGCGTTCTCTTCACTGATAAAACGTTCCAAGAAGGACGCAAAATTCGCGTTTGTTGCTGAAAGACTAATACTGGATTTTCCAACAAGTTATATTTACCAAAAAGAACGGGATCTTGTTTCAGAGTGGATAAAAATTTTGTAAATATTTATAGGTAGAAATGCGGGGTAGGTGTTTTTGGTGGCATTCGTGAGTGCCAATCACGAGGAACGGATTCGAATTCCGTATCCCGCTCAATAGGAACTGCGGTATCTTCTACGGAAGACCGAGTTCAAAAGGCGACTGGGATTCCGAAATATAGTCATGTATATTTCGAAAGTTAATCCTTGACATGACAAGTCATAAGTCGCCTTTTATTTTTGCGGGTATATTTCAGTTGGTAGAATACGGGCTTCCCAAGCCTGAGACGTCGGTTCAAGACCGATTACCCGCTCAACCATACGAGTGCGAAGCGAGAGCTCGATTCCAGGCTCGGTTAATACTTAATTTTTGTGGGAGTGTGGGGCCGTGGTAGGGAATGCCGGACGGCGAATTTTAAGCAATTTAGTGCTGGATATGTCCAGGTTTGGTTGAAAATGTTTTACTGGGCACGACCGTGCGAACACGAGACTAAGTGCGGTCATTTTTTAACAATCAATCATTTAACTTAAAAAAAGGAGAGAACCATGACGCATTAAGAAACTAACTAAGGAGATGCGCCATGGGAACAACAAAAGCCAAAGGCGGTAAAAAACACCGTAAGTGGGGTCGTAACAAAGTTAAATGCGAAAGGTATAAACACGAATGTCGCCGTGAAAAAAACAAATTACGGCGAAAACAAAAATTGGAACGTAAACTAAAAAGGTTGGCGGAAAAAGGAAAACTTAAACTTGGAGAACCTTAATGAATAAATTTTTAATACTTTTATTTTTATTTCTTATTGTCAGCGTTATACATGCTCAAGAGTCTGTGACTACGGAGATGGACACGACAAAAACAGATACGATGTTTTATAATATAGACAAACAATACTATAATATAGATGTTATAATTGTCACAATAGACGGATTCGAGTGGTCAATAAAAAATGTTGACGCGAAAATCGCTGATAAAGAAAATGAATTAAACAAGTTGATGAAAAAATATTATCGTATGGGATATGAAAGTGGCTGGAGTGAAAGGTATCGGTCGTGGGATAGTAGCCCGTATCTATATGTTTTAGCGGGTGTGGCGGCGGGAGTAACAGGACTGCTAATTTGGCACGGAGTTAAATAATTTATGGGGTATAAGTGAATATAGACCTTTTAAAAAATCATATTAAACTCTGTAAAACCAATCTCAAACGAGACAATATAAAATGTTGTTTGAGCTGTCCATTTGAAGAAGAAATAGTTAAAGAATATCCAGAGATGGCAGATATGTTCCATGCTGCAAGAGTATACAAAGAAGCCAGGGATACTAATAATCCATTTTCATCCAAACTAAAATTTTCAAACTTATCGGATTATGACGAGTTTTTATTTGATAGTTCGCAAGAAAATAGATTGGAAGATGATGAGTAGAGAATTTTTTAGAATGGTTATCATAATTCTTTTGGCACTAATGGTTGGATTCATAGCGGGATTTTTGGTCGGATTCTTTTGGGATGTGATTATAATTGATATGCGACCGTATAAGATAGAAGACCGCTCGTCGGAAAATCCAAAAATATCTTTTAATGATTACTTTTTAATAAGAAACACAATAACGTAATAATCGGAGAAAATGAAAAAAGTTTTATACATATCGCCTCATTTATCTACCGGTGGTCAGCCACAATTTCTTCTTAAAAAAATAGAGTTATTAAATACCACCCATGATTTATATGTGATAGAGTATGCATTTATAGCGGCAGCGTATGTGGTTCAACGTGATAAAATACAAAAGTTGCTTGGTAATAAGTTTTATTCTCTTGGCGAAAATAAATCCGAAATATTTGATATTATAAATAAAATATCACCGGATATAATTCACATAGAAGAAATTCCAGAAATATTTATGAGTGAAGGCGTCGCCAGAAAAATATATCGGGAAGATAGACCGTACGTTATTTTTGAAACTTCTCACACCGTTGATTTTGACCCGAAAAATAAAGTGTTTTTTCCGGATAAATTTTTATTTGTTAGTGATTATCAGTTAGAGCAATACGAACGGATAGATATTCCAAAAGAAGTGCTCGATTATCCGATAGAGTATAAAGAAAGACCCGATAGAAAAAAGGCGTTGGCGAAAATAGGATTAAGAGCAGAAAAAAAACATATATTGGTTGTAGGATTATTTACTTCGCTTAAAAATCAAGGGTATGTATTCGGCTTAGCAAGATTGTTGCCTCAATACGAATTTCATTTTGTCGGAAATCAAGCGGTTAATTTTGAATCGTACTGGAAGCCATTGATGCGAGGTAAACCGCGCAATTGTATCATTTGGGGCGAAAGAAATGATATTGATAATTTTTATTCGTCCTGTGATTTACTCATTTTTCCATCGTATGCGACAAATGAAAAAGCGGAATGCAATCCGCTTGTTGTTAAAGAAGCGCTCGGATGGAAATTAAAAGTCCTGATGTTTAATATGGAATCGTATAATCACCGATACGATTCTGTTGAAACTATTGATTTTTTAATAGGAAGTGAAGAGAGTGACGCGGAAAAAGTAATACAATTATTAGGTAAATCTGCGCAATCAGGCAAGATGAAAATTACAGATGTCGTATATGAAAATGATAGCAATAGAATAAACTTTACTTATCGCGGGGATTCTTGCAATGTGAGAGTTGGCGCGAGGGACATTGATACGAAATTGCCTATGTATAATTGCGAATTAAGTTTGAAAGACGGTTGTCGCTATTGGATAGTGCCGATTCCGGCTAAAGATATTACTTTTTATAATTATCCTCGGTTTAACGGGTTTTTGCTCGAGTTTTACAAGAATGGCGCGTTGATTCATTCGCACGAAGTGAGATTGAGAAATGAACCCCCGATGGTTAATATGGAAATTGAATCAGACCCGATGGACGATTCATTCTTTAGTTATTTTGAGTTTTTTTATAGGAACGTTTATAAAGATTTGCCTTTTAAAGAAAATGGAACGGTGATTGATTTGGGTGCGCATGTCGGGTCGTTCACATTATATTCTCTGTCGCGAGGAGCGGGTAAAGTTATCGCGGTTGAGCCATTTGAGAAAAACGCGAATAATATGAAAAAAACATTTAGTAAATATAACAATATTATTGTAGAGAATGCCGCAATTTATAAAGAGGACGGGACTCATGATTTTTTTGTTGGTGAATTGTCGGGGTGGAGTTCACTGGGAATAGAAGACCATGACCGTTATTTAAGTGATAAAAGGTTCGTTAAAGAAACGGTGAAAACAGTGACCTTAAAAAGTTTGCTTGAAAAATATGGCATAGAAAAAATAGATGTGCTGAAAATGGACGTTGAGGGGTCGGAATATGATATATTTGAAACTATAACGAGTGATATGCTAAAAAATATAGATAACATTTTACTGGAATATCATTATACACCTGATAAAAATAAATTGAAAGTTATATTAAATAGACTGACCCAGAACGATTTTACATATGCGGTATACAAACAATCTACGGTTGAATTAGCGGACATTGAAAATGACGATTTTGGAATAATTATCGCCAAGAGAGCGACGAAAAAGAAAATAAAAGTTGTGCATCTGGTTACTAATCCAGAGACTCCGCGAGAAAAAGAATCTATTGAGCAACTAAGCAAGTTAAAAGATTTCGGTATAGAATATGTCATACATAATAACGAACCGTATACGAAAAAACCCCCGACGGAAAATTGTGCATATCCAGAAAGAGTAACCGAATCCTTTGGAGACGCACGGTTATCTCCTGCACATTATGGGTGTTTTCTCGCGCATAAATACGGTATTTTGGGAGAGTTCGCAGACGACGTAGATTTTTTTATTGTAGCGGAAGCCGACTGCAAGATAACGGTTCCGATAGAAGATTTTGTGAAAATGCTTTATAGAGTCGGTGAAGCGATGGAAAAAAACGATATAACTTATTTTTCGTTCGGCGACAAACAAAATATGGAAACCGGATATTTGGAGTCGCCTAAAATAAAAGATTTTGATGGAATAGACTTTATGTATGAAACAAATAAAATAATTTGCGTGCAATGTATTATGTTTAAGAAATCGGACAGAGAATTTCTGATAAACATATTACAAAAAGAAAAGTGGCACGCGGCCGATCTGTGGTATTTAGATATGTTTTGGAAATATAAAAAACGAATGGCTATATTGAGTGAGCCGATGGCAATACAGGCCGACGGAACATCTTTAATAGATAGAAAAGAAAAGGAGTATTATACGTGGAAATAATGGATGATAATGGTTGCATCTGTCAAAGATGCGGAAAAAAATATATCATAGATCTGATGATTCAAGATAAATTGTGGCGTCGTATTACGCCGTCCAAACACAAAGAAGCCGGGCTACTATGCCCAACTTGTATTTGCGAAAAACTTGGCGAATTAGGTATGGCGACAATACACGCTAAAATTGATACTAAAGAAATAAGATAGACATTAACATAGACGGAGTGTCTATGCTTAAATATGGGAGAAAGTGATATGGAAAGTTTTGCCATACAAATAATGGTTATAGTATTTTTAATTTGTTGTGTATTGTTAGTATCTGAATCCGCTAAAAATGATAATGACGATACTCAAGATTTACATATTTAATTGGAGGAGTGATGAAGATACAGAGATATTGTTTAGCACCCGAACCATATAATTTATTGCCCGGGCAAACTGGCAGTATGTATAAAGTTGCAGACGTTGATCCGGTCATTGCCAAACTGAAAGCGGAAAAACTTGAATTAATTCAAATGCAACGAGAACAAGCGGATAAATATTTAGATATGAAAGATAAACTGGAAGCGGAGAACGAGTTTCTAAAAGAAATATTAAAAGCATCTTCAGATAAAATTGAATCTATGTTAGATAAATTTGGTTATGAATATTCAGGTGGGATGCCCATTAATGGATTAAGAGATTTAATTAAACAAGCCTTAAAGGAGAAGTGATGAATATATCTGAATATTTTGAAAAATTAAGATTTGACGATAAACATCATTTGGGGTTGGGAGATATTAGATTAACTATGGCGCAACAAGAAGAGATTATAAAAGAAAATGAGCGGCTGATAGAGACGCTTTTATTTTACGCCGATCCCGAAACATATTTTGCTATTGGATTTTTTCCGGATCCACCATGCGGCGACTTTATACGTGATTTTTCTGAAACAATAGCATTAGGAAGAAAACCCGGTAAACGAGCTCGCGAAGTGTTAGGATATACTGAGGTAATAGAATAAGTTTATATGAAAGATGTACTGATAAGAAATTACGAATCGGTGAGAAGGAACGTCGCCTCGAAGTTGCCTCACGTCTTTGAGAACATAGATGGGTGGTTTTGTGAGTCGGATCAGAGATTGTTTGCTGATATTGTTAGAAACGCTAAAAATGATTCTCACTTTGTTGAGATAGGCGCGTGGATGGGTCGCTCGACTTCTTTCATGGCGATAGAAATTAAAAATAGTAAAAAAAATATAAAGTTTGATACGATAGATACCTTTAAGGGCTCGCCGAGTGAACAAATTCATCTGAATATAGCTAAAGAGTATGGAGGGAACGTTTATAATAAATTTATTGAGAACATGACCAAATATAATTTATTGAATGCGGTAAATCCAATTATAGGCGATTCTGTTGAAGTATCAAATAAATATGAAGACGGTAGTTTGGATTTTATTTTTATTGATGGCGACCATTTATATGAAAGTGTTAAACAGGATATTATGGCGTGGCTTCCAAAATTAAAACCTGATGGAATTATGGCCGGGGATGATTATAATGTGTTTGATGGCGTAACTAACGCTGTTAATGAATTGCTCGGAAGTCAAATAGTAATTGATAAATATACATGGATGCGGAAGGTAAGTAAAGAAACGATAAATGTTCATTTTGTCGAGCAACCGTTTGTTGAAATATTAGGCGAAAAAAATAATCATAAATATAAAATAGAATTTTGGGATGAGGATAGCGGAAATTCGGTATTTAGTTACGAAACGTCTGTTAATCATTGGGTTAGAGCAAATAGAAGATGGTTTACTAACTATACAGTAAATATTTATAGAGATAGTGTATTATTTCATGTTCACCACTATAACGCGAAAAATAAAAGGGTGTATGTTCATATAGACAGCAAATCTCTTGGAGATAATTTAGCATGGTTTCCATACGTAGAAGAATTTCGTAGAAAACACGGGTGTAAAATGATCTGTTCAACTTTTTGGAATGAATTGTTTCAGAAGAATTATCCCGAAATAGAATTTGTAACACCCGGTGCGGCAGTGGATGGATTATACGCGATGTACACGGTTGGAATATTTATAGGAAATTACGATAAGAACAAGAAAGATTACAGAATAATTCCTTTACAGCAAGTTGCTAGTGATGTACTGGGGATTCCTTTTTATGAAATACGACCGAGAATATCTTTTAGTAAGTATGTCGCCAAGGAAAAATTTGTTTCAATGTCCAAACACTCAACCGCTCAAGCAAAATATTGGAATAATTTGAATGGGTGGAAAGAAGTCGCGGCATATTTGCAAAAAAAGAATCTGAAAATGATATCTGTTGCAAAAGAAGGTTGCGACGTAGACGGAATAAAAGTTATAAAAAATGATTCTATACTGGTTATCGCCGGAATCATAATGGCCAGCGAATTCTTTATCGGATTGCCTTCGGGTCTCGCATGGTTGGCGTGGGCGTTAGGCAAAAAAGTAGTTATGATTTCGGGGTTTTCTCAACCGTGGTATGAGTTTACAGGAAATAATTATTATGTGCATAATCCGCACGTTTGTAATGGTTGTTTTGTTGATCCCGAACTGGAATTTGATAAAGGTGATTGGAATTGGTGTCCCAGATTGAAAGGGACTTCGCGACAATTTGAGTGTAGTAAAACTATTACTTCTGAAATGGCGATAGAAAAAATAAATGAAATTTTAGACGAAGAAAAAAAACTGTGAGCCAGAAATGAATGAGTTGGAAAGAATAAAGTATGTAGCGTTTGAGTTGTCTGATATATGTAATTATGCGGCGATACATCCAAAGTGCCCTGCGAATTATAAGATGAAAGATAAAACAATTTTATCACTGAAAATTATAAAAAAGGTTTTGGACGAGTTGGGAAGTTACTATTATAGTGGTGGTATAATTTTGAATGTTTATAATGAGCCACTTATTGACCCGCGAC
>Ga0315294_10005845_pt1 | contig 13506 bp, 13 predicted proteins | sample YL17G13_40_MG_FD_203626 | JGI IMG/M metagenome (GOLD analysis project Ga0315294, IMG submission 203626) | Sediment microbial communities from Yellowstone Lake, YNP, Wyoming, USA - YL17G13_40 | ecosystem: Environmental > Aquatic > Freshwater > Lake > Sediment | place: USA: Wyoming | collected... | reverse complement strand
TTAAGGATTTTCGGAACGTTTTTAATTGCTTCTCAGCTACTCTTCTGATTGGGCCCGTAGCCTAGCACGGATTAAGGCGTCGGCCTTCGGAGCCGAAGACCAAGGGTTCAAATCCCTTCGGGCCCGCCACACTTTGGGGTCAAGTCCCGCAATTCTTATATGTCAGATGCACACTTCCTAAGCACTATGGCAAGCCCGCGCCGCAAAGGTTATGCTTCTCTCTTCAAAGACGCCGACGTGAAACGTTGGTATGACAACGTTGCACGAGGATCTTGTGTCACTGCTGACGTTTACCTGAGGAGACTAGGGTCTTTTTGCCTACATTTCAGGAGAGCTCCTGCGGATCTGACACTTCTGGTCGAGAACGATCTTTACAATACGATGCTTGACTATGTGTCATTCATGGAGAAGTCTGGCAAAACGGGCAGTTACATCAAATCCGCTCTCAAGGCTGTCAAGTCTTGGTTGTCCCACAACGGAAAGGAAGTCAAGAGAAAAATCAAAATCAAAGGCTCAGAGGACACTCCCTCATTAAAAGACGAAAGAGTTCCAACAAATGGGGAACTCAAGCGGATTTTTCTTTCGGGTGACAAGAAAGCCAGAGTTGCGTGCGCTCTGATTGCCCATTCTGGTTTAAGAATCGGAGTCTTGGGTAACTACACGGGCAATGATGGACTGAGAATTGGGGATCTACCTGAAATCAGGATCGAAGGAGGCTCGGTCGACTTTGAGCAGAAGCCGACTTTAGTGATTGTGCGTCAGGAACTGAGCAAAGCAGGCCATCGATATTTCACGTTTCTAAGTGAAGAAGGTGTCGAATACGTCAAGGATTACTTGGAGGAGAGAGTAAGAGAGGGCGAAAAGATAAGCGCGGACTCGGCCGTTATTACCCCGAAGCTGAAGATGAAACCTTTCATTAGAGCTGGAAACATAGGCGACTTGGTAAGAGGTGCGATAAGAACCGCCGGTTTCCGTTGGAGACCATACGTCCTCAGGTCATATTTTGACACGGAGCTAATGCTAGCCGAATCGAAAGGCCTAGTCTTGAGAGACTACAGACAGTTTTGGATGGGTCACAAAGGCGACATCGAGAACCGCTACACAACGAACAAATCCAAACTCCCAGCAAGCGTGATTGAAGACATGCGACAAGCCTACGCCAGAAGCCAAGAGTATCTGCAAACCACTAAGAACGTGGAAACAAGCGAAGAGAAGCTGGCACAAGCCTTCAGAAAACAGCTTTTTCTAGTGGCAGGCTTCAAACAAGAAGAAGTTGACAAGATGGACTTACCCTCGATAAGTGACGAAGAACTCCAGGAGATTGTAAGAAAGAAACTGTTGGGCATGGAAGCGGACGATTGCACAAAGGAAAAAGCTGTGTCCACCGGCGAAGTCAACAAATATCTGGCTCAAGGCTGGGAATACGTCGCAAACCTACCAAACAAAAAGGTCATCATCAGATTGAGAACCTAAGTAATGATTTCTTACATGTGAATCCAACAAACATTCGCCTTCACAAAATGGCTATGCAAGTAGTGTTGAGAGTTCGAATCTCTCCCGGGCTACCATTCCCATGTTGTAATTTATACCGTTTTAGGTGCTGGCACAGGTTTTTTGCAAGTTCTTGTTTGAGCTTCTTCTTCAGCGCTCGCGCCACACGCGCTACCGAAAAACCAGCCGCCCGTGTCGACCTTTGAAAGGTTTGAAAGGGATCACGCAATCCGGGGGGATGGAGGTGCAAAAGTGATGGAATTTTTCACTGCGTACCGCGTGGAAACCATTCAAGGCAACGGATAAGTCTAAGCACCGAGCTATTCCTAGATAGGTATCCGGGTGGAAGAAACAGGCGAAATAGTCGATGCCTTCATCTCCTATCAAAACGCAGACGAGGCGTTTGCCAAGAAACTCGCCGGCGGGATAGAAGCCTATTCCCTCGATGGCCGAAGATTGAAGGTTTTCTTTGCGCCGTGGGACATCAAACCCGGAACCAACATCGTCGCGAAGATGGACGAGGGCCTCGAAAAAGCCCGCTTCTTCATAATTGTCCTATCGCCGCAGGCGCTTCAGGCAGAGTGGCCCACCGCGGAAAGAGCCGCAGCCATCTGCAAGGACCCATCTGGACGTCTGGGCCGCGTGATTCCAGCACTGAGGCAGTCCTGCAGCATTCCACCGCTTCTCAGGTTCCGCAACTACCTCGATTTCAGGGATGATTCCAGGTATGACGCGGAACTGACGCGCCTCCTATGTATGCTGACAGACGAGGCACTGCCGAGGGAATGCACACCGCTAGGCCTCTACAGGGCCACCGTTCAAAAGAAAACCGGCGAACCCAGGCCGCCGCTGGCAGGCCCAAATGAATCGTGGAAGCCCGATGCTGTCACCGAGGAAATCTGCTGCAACCTCTTCCAGGTCAAGGCATTCCCGACAAAAATCTGGAGTGCCCCCTGCGTGGTGACCGGCCCCATCCCTCGCTATTTCGAGCCGGAGGTCATCATACCACCCCACGTTCCAAGGGAGAGGCGGCTTTTTACCTTCGTCGACCTCTCCAAGAAAGGCAACGCATTCAGCGGGGTCGTCGAAGACTACGATGTCACGTCAACCGATGTCGAGGATTGGTTTGGCGACGAGGATCGTTCTCGATGGCTGGTGGAGCTTCTCGGGTGGGGAATCGACAAGCACTGTTCTAAACTCGGCCTCAGCTTTGACGGTATCGGAGAAAAATACTACTACAACAAGGACGTCATAATGAAAGAGGTCAAATGGACGCCCTCCAAGAAAAGGGTTGCCAAAGAACTCCTGATAGAGTACAAGGGGTACGTTGCCCACAGGGCCTTCCAACCGAGATTTGAAATTATCGGCGACAAGGTTCTTTTCAAGATTAACACTGGATGGACGTTCACCTATGAGGGATACAGGCTGATCAGAGGGCCGCTACAGTCGACCCTCTCCACGAAGTTCCTAGCGAAACAGAAGAATGGCCCAAACTTCAACGAGATACGTTTTTGGGCGTGGTTCCTTTCGGCTGATGGAAAGACGATCAGGATGGACTTCGGAGGGCCATACGTTGAAATAGACGCCCAGCCCCTCACAATTTCAGTCGACGGGGGGATTTTCGCCGACTACACCGAGCTGGCACAGATGACCAGCGGACCCCCCAAGATTTTTGAAGAAGACGCCGGCAAGGAGGTTGATGACGCTGGACAGGAATAGGGTGGCAACCGCAACCATCCTGGACGAGCCGATGCTGCTCTTCGGCGGCTCCTATCCGGCGGTCGACCCCAAGCTTGGCATCTCCTTGTACGGACCCTATTCAACCGAGAAAACCATCAAAATCGGAATAATCGGGGACAAGGACACTACGTCGCAGGTGCACACCATCCTGGAAAACCTCAAACACTCCGTTGAAGGCCCCACAAGACACCCGACCTGGACCCAGGGCTTCCCCGGAGTGTCACCCGACAGCCCCTTTCAGTGCGAGCTACAGACGTCGGACAAGTGGTGGCAGACCATCACCTCGAAGGACGTGGAACCGCTTGACAAGTTCTACTACGTGAAGCAACGCATCTCGCTCGCCGTTGATGTCTTCTACAAGTACATCCAGAACCTGAAAGACCGCGAGGGGGGCTTGGGTGTCGTAATCTGTGCCCCTCCAAAGAGAATGATGGATCTCTGCATAACAGCCGAGGAAAGCAGGCTAAAAAGACGGTTCACGAGGGGGCGGGAACAGGGAAACCGAAAAAGGGAGAGCTTTGCCCCCTCCCAGACCTACCTCACAGACTTCGTGGCCGAAATAAAGGAAGACCAGTATCAGCAAGCCTTTCAGAGGACCGCAGACAACTTTCACCACTTTCTCAAGGCCAAAACGATGGCGCTTGGAATACCGACGCAGCTCATTTTACCTTACACCCTGAACACGTATACTCTGCCAGACCAGAAACCAATGCAGGATCCTGCCACCTTCGCTTGGAACTTGTCAGTGGCGCTTCTCTACAAGGCCGGCGGGCGACCCTGGCGCCCAGAGAAAATTCCCATGGGAACCTGCTTTGTCGGAATCTCGTTCTACAAGGAGAGGAGGGTTTACGGGGGCCAAATGGGGACGAGCGTAGCCCAGGTCTTCACCCCCGAGGGAGAGGGTCTCGTGCTGAAGGGCGAACGGTTTTCTTGGGCATTCCATAAATCCCCCAACCTCGGCAGGGACAGCGCAAAAAGACTGCTCGAAAAAGCGCTGGCTCTATACAATCAGCACACCCAGGTGAAACCGTCGAGGGTCGTGGTGCACAAATCCTCAAAATACACGGACGAAGAACTGAAGGGATTCGAGGAAGCGCTGGCAGACATCCATCAGCGCGACTTTCTCACAATCGCCAGAAAGGAGAAGAGAATCCGTTTCTTTAGGCTGGGCTACAACCCGATCATCAGGGGGACAAAAATTGCCTTTCCTGACGGAACGTGGCTACTCTACACCAAAGCGTATATTCCCTTCCTCAGGGTCTACCCCGGACCCAGAGTTCCCCTTCCCATCGAAATAATCCAACACATAGGTGATACACCGCCGGAAACGTTGAGCGAGGAAATCCTGATGCTCACAAAACTCAACGTGAACAGCGCCGACTTCTGTAGCCACCTTCCTATAACGCTCGAATTCTCCAGAAAGGTGGGCAGCATCCTCAAGGAGCTACCTCCGGGCATAACACCCCAGAATAAATACCTCTTCTATATGTGAGCCAACTTGAGCAGAACAACGTCAAACAGCCTCCGCTCTTCGGAAAAAAGGAAGAAACCGGCGCGAGCGCGAACGGGACAAGCTAAGTAAAGAATGTCTTGTTCATGTACTCGTCTTGTGCTTGGGAAAGGTTGAGGGTGAAGACAATTTCTGCCATCTTTTGGGGGGCTGTAATGTAATGCCAACTCCAGGGAAACGGTGAAGCCTTTGTTCGAGGATCGTGGCCAAAGGATAAGCAGCATGCATGCGTAACAAAATCTATTGAATAGATTGATTCGTTAGAATAACTGCGGCAATGTTCAAGCAGTTTGCGCAGGTCTTTACGATTGAGTTGCAGTGCAAAGTATTTTTTTCGCAGCCTTGAGATCGTTGATTCGAGTCTGTTCCAGTTTTCTTGGTGAACGTTGATTCGAAGATCTTGCTTAGTTTTGTCGAAAAAGAAAAACAGTGCGAGACGATAGGGTGCGCCAAATTGCATCATTTCTACTTGGCAAGGTCTCGTAAACATTTGCTCCTTAACATGCGGCTCAAAACACTCGGTTTCTTCTGGTCTCAACTTTCTTGCTTCAAACCTGAAACCGTGGACAAAAGCAAATACCCAGTAAGTCAACCTCATCCGCAGTTCAGGACTCCTTTCATTGGCATACACTGCAACCTACTCCAATAGAAAAATAAGGAGCTTGTAGTTCGCGCACTATTTGCGTCCTAACAGATGTAGCTTTTGGTGGCGGATTCCTCGTGATTCTCGATTTTTGCCCTAGCGTTCACTTTTTTGTTCGCTATTTTGTCATCTTCTGAAGCTTCTTTGAACCTGCCCGTTATGTGGATCACGGTTCTCATTTATTCTCACCAGCTATTCGCGTCCGCCTAGACCAAACCTCGTTCCGAGTATTTCTGCATTTCCCAAGAACAAGCCGCGAGGCACACACGAGCCATTGTTCTACGCAAATTGAAAGACTTTCATCTGCTTGGCGAAATGGTTCTCTTTGAACTTGAGCGAGGCGACAGGAGGTGATTGGACGTCGTTAGCGCCCGCTCGTGTGATCTCTCCTACAAGAAGAATCAGCGCACATTGGCGTTGTCTGGACCTATGATTTCGGGTTGTTCTTGTCCTTCGTAGTAGACCAGAAACCCTTTGCGGGTCAACACTACTCTATTGACAGTGGCATTTTCAGGAAGTCTCAGGTTGCTTGCTTCCTTTCGCCTTTTCCTGATAAGTGAAAGTATTTCTGAATATAATTCAGGTTGCTTGCCTTGAGCGTGTTTCTCATGTAGAAACCGAAGGTCCCATTGTTCCCTCAAATCCATTACTAGATGCAGATCTACCTCCATTGGAGGGGCAGGCCGAGGCTTGAGCACACGTTTTAGCTTTTTAAAGTCAGGATTCTTTAGCGCAACAATGAAGCGTTTTAGGTTACGAGCACCTTGGATGAACAAAAAGGATGAGTGTTCAAGGTCAAGCGTGCCCTCTTTCAACTTGCGCATCCACAAGTTGAAACTCTCCAAAATCTCTGTCTCTATTTGGAGGCGTATTTCATCGAGCTCTGGAAAACCAAAAGGCAACATGACCATAAACTTGACTTCACTCACCTTGCCCAGAAAATCCATAAGCATCTTCAAGTTGCTAGAGGAGAACCTGCTCAGTTCACGATCCTTTTGTGTGAATGTCGCAGGAAAAGATTCCAAAGGAAGTATCCTTTGGAGCTCGAAAGCAAGCAACTGAAGATGGGCTTTTTTCTGAGCGAAACTTGGCGCGAGATTTCTCAAGCTTTGCGTCAAGAGAAGGTCAAGATTATCATGGACTATCTGGCGCAGTTTTTCAGGATGAGCCTCTATTTTGTGTTCTATTGGTCTTCTCACGGATGAATCACTGCTTTCAAGGCATATGGCTAATCCGTGCAAAGCAACCTTCACAAAAAGCTCTTTCAATCGTACTGATTGGTCAACAAATCGACCCCAAACTTGTCTCATAGAACAAGAGAACTGATCATGCAGTATGAGATTGATGTCCTCAAGGAGCAAAGCATCAATGGTATGCCATCCGTGCGAAAACGTGGTGTAGGACGTTGAAACCGTTGGCAAAGGATGCAGTGAAAGGGGCTCCAATGCGTTTGTAATCAGATTCTTGAGGTCTGTCTGAGCCTGAGACTGTGAAAGACGGTATACCAGTTGGTTCTTGGCTTTTGTTTTAATCTTGCCTTGTTTAAATCTTGCCTTGACTTCTGTTTCAATCTTGCCTTCTTCGAGAGCCCGCGTGAGAGTCTCCGTCAGACTCGATTCCGGGCATCCTAGTTCGCTTCTAATAGCCGAACGGGTTAAAGATCCCTTTTCTCTGAGAAGTTCCAGTAGCCTAGGAAGCCATTTCGGCTTTCGTCCTGGCAACATTTACCACGGCTCTTTTCCGAATTCCTTCGTAAATGATTATCCTCCTTGGAATCATTTAAGGAATGAGGAGCAAGAATGAGAAACGACCCGCACGCAGCTGACGAAAAGACTCTCAATGCTCATTCAAATGCTCAGAATAGAGTAGAAATTAAGTCACTGAAAGCCTTCGTTCTTGCAAAGTTTCCAAAACACAGTGCTTTGAAAAACTGCTTGCTTTCTGAACGAGATTTTCTGACAGACTATGAATTTGTTGCAAAATTGGAGACGTGGTTGAACTTGCTAAGGTTGGGAAGCGAATGAAAGTGCTTGGTCTACGTAGCTCAGCTCATACTTTTCGAACAAAATGAAATCCTAGCGGCCGCGTGCTTAGACGGGGAAAAATGAGATGGAACACCAGAACAAAAAGAAACGACGCCCGACACTTGAAGATTTCAGCGCCAAGAAGATGGAACACTGTGAAGAGGCAAAGACTTCAATAAATGAGAATCCAGACAAACGCGAGCCGATCCATGAGGCAATTCCTTCTTTGGATGCTAAGTTACAGGGATTTGAGAAAACGTTGATGGCGGTCATGGATCAAAAACTAGCAGAATTCCAAAGCAAAATGGCTCTTGGCGACCGAAAGTCACTCCTCAAGAAAAGAAATGATCGTGTGCTTTACGTCGGTGATAAAGAATATCCAACTTTCCGGAAGTTCAAAGAAAGCCCGAACGAACCATTGAAGGAAACTTTAAAGAAAGTGGCCAGAGCCGCAGAGAAATACCTCGAAATAACAGGAGGTTCAAAACCTCAATGATCACCCGAATTCTAACACAAGACTTAGAATCTAAGACATCAACTCCAAACCTTAGAAAACCCCAGAAAATGAACACCAACGCAACCTCAGCCCCCCGACCCCTACCACCGAGGATAAGGGTCGGCATTCGAAATTTCTTCCATGCTGGCAATTTTCTGTCTAAGATTCGGGGGCTTAGAAATCTTAGTTGTCTTAGATTTTTCTTATCCGTCCTTGTAAAAAATTCGGGGGAAAGTTGCTCACTCATGGTGAACTTAGTTGACTGAAAATGGTAAACCGCCTAAAAAACCAAGCAGAGCTTCAAGACTTCCGACGTTTTTTGGGGAAGCTGTTGACTTTAACATCAATAAGATAACCGTTGAAGACTTCCTACATTGCCTTAATTCTAAGGACTTTGAAACATACTTTAAAACACATTTTGATCGGCTAAAGATTCAAAACTATTTGAAAGCAAAAGCCGACTCGTTTGAGAAGGAGATTTTTGGCAAAGTATTCTGTCCCCGTTCAGATTGCAAGAGTCAAGACGCAGTCAAGGTCGTGGACAAAAAAGGAGTTTTCAGAGGGTACTACCGTTGTCAGAAATGCAAAGAGAAGTTCAAGCCTAAGCGTTTCATCAGATCCAGATTCGATGATCGCACTTGTGCCTTAACGATATTGAGCTTCGCTCAGGGAAAAAGACCACGACAGATTTTTCAATTATTAGAGACAGAAAGAACCAACATTTTTCTAGATTACGGAGTCCTGGAAGCCGTTCCTGACGAGAAAACCCTTTACGACATACTTGATAAAGGAGCTAAGAAATTCGAGAAATTTCATGAATTGATGATTTTCTTGATTGGCGGAATACCCTGCAAAGTGCTATATTGTGATGATGCTTTTGCTCCAAAGAGGCAATCAAAGAATCAGCCTAAAGCAAGCAAGAAAAAAAGAATGCTGAAAAGATTCCAATATGCAATTATAACCATGGACAAGGATTCTCGATTCATAATCGTCTTATACATTGCCCCTTTCCGCGACAAAAGAGCTTTTCGTGACGCTTTCGGATTAACAGAAGGAAGACTTAAAAACCTTCCAGAGGCCTTGAAGGGGGATAAGCTTGCAGCGATGGTACTTGCAGCCCCTGTCTATTTTCCGGAGGATTTGGTTAAGCATGTTTTTAGGAGGCTGAAACCGTGGGAGAAGAAAGAGTTAATGAGAATTGAGAGGAAAATCCGGGACGTCAGAAAAACCATACCTAAACGTCAAAAATCGGGATCGTTGAAAGTTCTCAGAAATCTCGCAATAGCATCGATGAGCGAATTGGATTATCTTAACCCGATGGAAGAAGCATTGGAAGGCAGGTCGCCGGCTCAAGTCGTGGGAATTCAGTATCCACTTTATCCGCATGATTGGCGGAAATTTATGGTTTGGATTGATTGGCTTTTCAGCCACCTGCCTGAGATTCTTAAAGCGGGTTTGAAGCAGATTCCCGGCTCCTCCTTGGAACCCTCCTCAGATGCGAGCGAAGAGTCGTTCAGGAAAAAAAGCAAGTTGAAAAGGCTATGATACTGCGAATTCATTGCTGTTTCTTGGCCCTTTGAATTAGAGCAACCCAACTTGCACCCTCATTTAGGCCACTTGCTTCAGCCGGGGTTGTACCAAGAGCTCTGTGCGTTTTGATGTTGTTGTAAAAGACGTTAAAGCCATCTGTGAAAATCCCCGCAGTTTCTTCACTGTGGAAACTGGAGACTGTTTTGAATCTTTGTTTTAGCGTGCGATGGTATCTTTCGAGCCGGTTGTTTGTTATAGGCCCGGAAAGCGAGCTTTGCACGTGAATGACGGGTTCGTGTAATTCTTGGCCGAATTTCTGGTCGATTGCCTTAACGTAGCTCGGTGCCGCGTCTGTAATAATTTCTGATGGTGGGTTTTGGGTTTTTTTCAAACCTTTGTTGAAAAGTGTGGTAGCTTCTTCAGCGCTTTTCCCTTCAGAGATATGCTTAGCCAGTAAAAGCCTGTTTTCGCTGTCAAGCAGGGACCATAAAACCAAGTGTTTACCTTTCACTCTTAAAATGGTCTCGTCCCCATGCCATCGTCCGCTGGAATCCACTTTATCCTTCTCCAAGCATTTGGCCACCAACTCTACATACCGTTTGATCCAGCCATACACAGTACCGTGTGAGATTTTGATTCCATAGACTGATTGAAAATGTCCTTCAATCATGCGTAAGCTCAGACCTCGGTAATATAAATCTAAAGAAAGGACTATGGCAAAAGCCTGGCCGTGAGCACCTTCGAAACCTGTTTTTGGAGAGAACCCTTTGCGACATTTTTTGCAAAAGAAGCGTTGAGCGAGGCCGCTTCGGCTTTCGCTGAAGCCGTCTTTTATGATGAAATCGGTTTTTCCGCAAATGGGGCATGGTTCTATTTCTGAGCCGGTTTTTTTCACGCCGACTTGCAAATCTTGAAGCGAAAGGTAATACAGCACAGCATAGATGTGCTTACACTTTCTACTATATTTCTCAAAATCTTCGCAAGAGCATTCCCACAGCTTTCTGTTCCATCTGATTGTGTACCATTTTTGGAAATCGGTTTCAGACTTCACTCTGAAGGTGGATGAATCAACAGGCTTGACATGACCGTTAGCAACTAGTTCAATGCCTTTATGCATGCGCTTATTTGCCACTCAAAGGAACCTCCAAGGTCTTGCTGTGGTTTGAAGAAAGTCCGTTGTTTTCGGTTGGCGCAATTTGGTTGATCGCATTGTTAATTCTAGCCTGCAACTCGTTAAGAGCTCGTCTTAGATGTTTGTCTAACTCGTTAATGTCTTGGCCGATGCCGTCGGCGTTTGTTTCGATGCGCCGGGCTTTTTCTTTTATTCTTTTGACAAATTCACAGTAATCGTACGCTTCTTTGACTGCCTCGCTGATTTTCTGATCCGCGAAAAGTCTGCCAAAGTCTACTTCTTTGTGGCAGAAGGGTTGCAGCGCGATTATGCTCGCCCTTAAGCCGCCGTATGCGACTCTAAAATATTCTCTATCTGTAACTAACATTACGCCTTCTGGACACTGTTCGAACAGGAATCCGTTGGCTCCTTTTGGCATAATGTCAACAGCCAGTATCGCGAAACGTTCTCCTCTCAGTTTCATTTGGTTTCTAGTTTGTTGAATGAAAGACCTGTTCCAGCCGCTTCCGTTCTTCTTGGATTCTATCAGGATTTTATATGTCAAATTTGAGCCGTTGAAGCGCGGAATAGCTAGAATGTCTGTATCTCCGGGGCCTCCAACAGGTTCGCATTCGTCTTCCGGAAAATACTCCCTAAGCTGTTCAATAAGTTCCAGTTCGCCTCGCTTGCCTTTTTCTGAAGGAACTTTTTGGAATCGCAACAATTCCTCAAGCAAAGGCAGAGTTGCAGGCATCAGCTGTGTCAATAGCTTCAATTGTTCAGGCTCTGGAAAGCCCATTCTCTCAAGCGTTTCCTTAAATCGTTCTGAAAGAACCTGCTCCATCTCTTCAGTTCTCTTTTTGTTCATATCCTCCATTTGACTAACGACAGCTTGGATTGTTTTCATCACCTCTTCAGATTTTGGCGCAAGGTCTCTGAGGGCTCTAAACTCATTTTCCAGTGCAACTCGATTTTCATCAAGTCGCTCATTGATGTCTTGCCTTAGACTCTCTGGCAGTCTCTCAATTAGTTTCGGAAAAGTTTCGATAAAAGTTTTCATTGGCTCCAGGACACGGTTGACTCTATCTTGAACATCTTCGAGAGTAGTTCGCGAAAGCTCCTTGATTAACTCCGAGTCCATAGCATATCTCAATTGGGGCATATTCTTCCAAATAACCCTGGCAAGGGAAATTGCATCATTGATTTTTCCCTCTCTTGCTCTTTCAAGAAGAAAGGCGAGGTTGGTTTCGTCCATTGCGCATTTTTCCAGAGGATTGCCGCACATAGGGCATATTTCTGGCCTGTAGGTCGTGACTGGATCACCATGCAATGTTTGTCTATAACCTCCATTAATGTTGTGCATAGATATACAATATCAATTGATAAACAGACATATAAGCGTTGTCCAATAATGTTGTTGATTAGTGAACATCAATGAGTCAGACCCCTGAGCTAAAGATCTTAAAGTGTCTGGAAACCGAGTATCCTAGAGATTTGTCGATTGAGGAAATCGCTGGAAAAATAGGAGTTCATCGAAACACTGTCTCCAAGTATATTTGGGGGCTGGAAAAAGAGGGAAAGGTCAAGATCTCAAGGAAAATTGGGAGAGCAAAAATGTATATTACTATCAAGAAGTGATCTTGCAGAACCCATTTTGATGAATCAAGTAGCATGGAATGGAAAAATGCGCTTCAGATGTCTGATGCCTGAAGAATTTCTCTTCTTTTCACGATTTCTTCAAAATCCACAAGATTTCCACCGACTATTTTTAGCTTTGCGTCAACTCTCCTCCCTTTGACAGCCACCCCAGTGTAGAACTCATTCTACTTGGCGCGCGCTAGACTGTTGCTAAATTCGGACAAAAATGGATTTTAATGGGTCTGGGTTTTTTCTTGTCATGTGTCTCGATGTTTTGACGGAAGGATAGTTATCGAATAAAATCTATTAAAGTCTGAATTTAGCAACGAGCTGGCGCGCTAGCATTTCGAAGTAAACGCGCTCTGACGCAAAAACGCTAAATTGACTAGAGACTTAATTGTGTTCGTCCGAAAATCATTGGTGATCAAAATGAGCGATGGTGATGTAGAACGGGAAATGGATTTCAAAGGCATGTACGAGCAGATATCAAAGGAAAAGAGGGAGTACAAAGACCAACTTAGCGCTGTACTTCTCAGCTCTACAACGTTAGAACTTCTGGCGAACACATTGATCATGGCTGGAGTAAAGAAGGTGAAGTCTCCTCTCTTGGAAGAGCAGCTAAAACACGCGTACACTCCTGTAAACGCCAAATTGAGGTTGTTGAGATTCGCGGACTTAATTGACGAGAACACCTACAAAAACTTGAGTATTCTGTTCAGAATCAGAAACTCGTTTTCCCACGAGCTGTTCATAACTGCCAAACAAAGTACAGCTGAATTCGATGCTTTGAAAAATGCCCTTATAGGTAACGCGTTCGTAGAAGGCTTGCCAAATGATTCGAAGAAATTCCAACTCCTCGCGAGCAAATACTCGATGGACATGATGAGAACGTGCAAGAAGCTTGATCCAAGTTCAGTGACGACAATGGAGATTGAGAACCCCGAGGACATAAAGGAGCTACATGAGTATGAGTAGGCGCGAGCTCTTCCGTTGCTGAATTCACTTAAGACTTGGTTTCCTCACGCGCGGGGGAATTAAATAAATGGTTAAAAATGGTTTTTATTGGCCTTCTGTGATTTGGGGGAAATTTTAGGCCTCGCGTCGGCTTTCGGTCTTCTTACAGTGTCCGCCTTTCTCGAACTGTGGAGGGTTAAGCCGAAGGTCGCGGTGTAAGGCTCCGCGATGATCAGATCGGTTTGATGCCCGAATCCATGATTTTCCATCCTCAGCACGGCCAAGACTTGACTACAAAACAAGCCCGTATCGGGCGTGAACAGGCAAAACAAGAATAAACACCATTTTAGACCAATTTAGGAACACGCA
>Ga0315294_10005844_pt1 | contig 13507 bp, 11 predicted proteins | sample YL17G13_40_MG_FD_203626 | JGI IMG/M metagenome (GOLD analysis project Ga0315294, IMG submission 203626) | Sediment microbial communities from Yellowstone Lake, YNP, Wyoming, USA - YL17G13_40 | ecosystem: Environmental > Aquatic > Freshwater > Lake > Sediment | place: USA: Wyoming | collected... | reverse complement strand
AGGGCGTAAGAAAGCGCGGTGAGAGGAACGTAGGCGCCGATGTAGAAAGACGAAAAGATCCGGGCAACGTGGGCGGGCGTAAGGCTGGTGATCGCCTCGTTTTCGATCACGTACTGGGAATCGTCCCAGTTCACGAACCCGTTGCGGACCGTGGGATAAAGGCTGACGAGCGTCACCAGGACGACGGTCAGCAAAGCCAGGCCGAGGAGCCGCTTGTCCATCATTTTTAAATTTACTTACTTTGACGGTCATGTCAAGGACGGGCCGCGGGATTGACTAGGCGCGCAATTTCTATATAATTATGCCTATGTCCGACTTGACGAAGACGAGAAATATCGGCCTGGCCGCCCATATCGACGCGGGCAAGACGACGACCACCGAGCGGATCCTTTTTTATACCGGTAAGATCCGAAAGATCGGCGAGGTCGACGAAGGCTCCACAACCATGGACTGGATGCCGCAGGAACGGGAACGCGGGATCACGATCACCGCGGCCGCGACCACGGTATTCTGGAAAGACTACCGCATCAACATAATCGACACACCCGGCCACGTCGATTTTACCATCGAAGTGGAAAGGTCGATGAAGGTCCTGGACGGCCTGATCGCGATCTTTTGCGCGGTCGCCGGCGTCCAGCCGCAGAGCGAAACGGTCTGGCGTCAGGCAGACCGGTACAAGGTTCCGAGGCTCGTGTTCATCAACAAAATGGACCGGTTGGGCGCGGACTTCCACCGCGCGGTCCGGCAGATCAGCACCAAACTGACCATCCCGCCGCTCGTGCTCCAGCTGCCGATCGGCAGCGAGGAGAAATTCCAGGGCGTCATCGACCTGATCGAGGATAAGGCGCTCTACTGGGATGAAGACGAGCTCGGTGTCAATTTCCGGACCGCGGAGATTCCGCCGGAATACCGCGAACCGGCCCGGCAGTACCGCACCGAAATGATGGAAATTATCGCCCAGCACGACGAGGACGTTTTCGAAAGTTATTTCGATGAACTGCCGATACCGATCGAGAAGATCCGCTCCGTGATCCGCAAGGGAACGATCAATATGCACTTCGCCCCGGTCTTCTGCGGGTCCGCCTTCAAGAACAAGGGCGTTCAACCGCTCATCGACGCGGTCATCAATTACCTGCCCGCGCCGTCGGACCTGCCGCCGGTCAAAGGTTTCAATCCCCGCACCGAAAAAGAAGAAACCCGCAAGCCGACCGAGGACGCGCCTTTTTCCGGACTGATTTTCAAAGCCCAGACCGATCCCCACCTCGGATTGTTGTATTATATCCGGATGTATTCGGGTACGGTCCGCCCCGGCGACAAGGTCCTGATCCTGCCGCCGGACCGCGTGGACCGGATCAGCCGGCTCCTCCTGATGCACGCGAACAAGCGGGAGGAGACCGAACAGTTGATCGCGGGCGAGATCGGTGTTGTCACCGGCCTGCGCGAGTGCAAGACCGGATTCACGCTCAGCGCTCCGAACCACCCGATCGCGTACGATTTGATAAAATTCCCCGAGCCGGTGATCTTCGTGTCCCTGGAACCCCGGACTAAAATGGACGACAATAAGCTCGATGACACTTTGCGGTACCTCCAGATCGAGGACCCGACCTTCAAGGTCCGGACCGACGAGGAAACGTCCCAGCGGATCATCTCGGGCATGGGCGAGCTCCACCTCGAGATCATCGTCGACCGCTTGAAACGCGAGTACGGGATCGAGTGCAACGTCAGCAAGCCCCAGGTTTCCTACCGCGAGACAATCACGGAACCGGTCACGACCGAGGCCCGTTTTATCCGGCAGACCGGAGGCCACGGGCAGTACGGCGTCGTGACCATCCGGATCGCGCCGAACAAAGATGCCGAGGAAGTGCTGATCGTGAATAAGATCAAAGAGGGCGTCATTCCCCGGCAGTTCATCCCCGCCATCTTGCAGGGGATCCGGGAACAGGCGGAAACCGGCATTTACATGGGTTATCCGATCGTGAACGTCGAGGTTACCATCCTCGACGGCGCCTACCACCCGACCGATTCTTCGGATATATCCTTTAAGATCGCGGCCCAGATGGCCCTGCGCGACGCCTTCATGCGCGGCAAGCCAATCCTGCTGGAACCGATCATGGCGCTCGAGATCATAGTTCCCGACGAATACCTGGGCGACGTCCTGAACGACATCAACGCCCGGAAAGGCCGGATCTCCAACATTGAAACGAACAAGAAAGACAAGATCGTGGACGCCACCCTGGCCCTGGCGCGGTCCTTCGGTTACGCCACGGACCTGCGCTCCGTCACCCAGGGGCACGGCATTTACACGATGCAATTTTCGCATTACGCCCCGAAAGAGGATCAGGGAGAGGGGGTCTCCTGAAGAAAATACTGATACTTTTTATCCCTTTGCTGTTACTGTACGCGCCGACCCGGATCTTTTACAGCGAATGGGGATGGGGTTACTATTATTGGCTGCTGGGCAACCCGGTCGGCCCCAACTGGTCCGAGGGCATGGCCGCGGCCGGTTACAGCGGACTTGAATACCGGGGGTACACCCAGTTCGCGCTGGGCGGCTGGCCCGGTAACGGCACGCAGATCAGCTCCCTGCAACTGCGGCTGCTGAACAACACGGGCGGCGCCGGCCTTCAGATCGACATCAACCGCGTCACCTCGGCCACGCCTGGATGGAGCGAATGCGGCGGCACCCCGCCGGTCTATGTGACCAACCAGCCGGTCAATCCCAACGCGGACGAGTACACGTATTTCGACCTGACCGGAACCAGCGCCCGGGACGACTTCTTGGCCGCTTGGCAGGGCGGCGCTTCGTGGTTCGGCCTGGGCCTCAAAGGTTCCCGCGGATCGGGTGAACCGTGCATGCATTTCTTCTACGCCTTTTGGGCGGACAACTATTATGACGCGGCGCTGATCGTCGACTACGTGATCGGCATCGAGGAAAACGCGGATCAGGCCGATAAAGCCCAGATGCCGATCATCGCGATCTCGCCCAACCCGTTCCGAACCACGACCGAAATTAATATTGGGATCAGGGTTGAGGGCTTAGGGCTTAGTATATACGACGCGACCGGACAGCTGATAAAAAGATTTTTACTGCCTACTGCTTACTCCATACTTCATACTGTTGTCTGGTCCGGCACGGACCAGAACGGTCGGTCCGTTCCTCCGGGTGTTTACCTGGTCGCGCTCAAAACTCCGTCCGCCACGGTTTACACGAAGGTCGTACGGCTCAAGTAGGTTAGGACCGAATGCCATTTTCATATGGCGCTCTTCAGCGCGGGAGCGGTCATTGATTTTTATACCCCGACCTCAATCTAAGGTGCCCGTCGACTTACCCTGCCGGTCCTGCCGGCAGACGGTCCGGGCCGACCTCAACCGCTGTCCTTACTGCGGTGTGCTTTTTCCGGGCCGGGGTCAGACACCATCGTCAGGTTTTGAATGGAAGACTGAGACCGAATTTTTCGGTTATCCCTTGATCCACATCGCGGCCGGCCGCGATCAAGAAGGCCGGCTGCGCGTCGCAAAGGGCGTGATCGCGATCGGGCAATACGCGATCGGAGCCTTCACCATTGCTCAGTTCGGCGTCGCCCTGATCTTCGGGATCGGGCAGTTCATCGCCGGCCCGCTCGTCCTGGGTCAGGTCGCGATCGGCTTACTCTTCGGTGCCGGCCAGGTCGCAACCGGTTACGCCGCGGTCGGCCAGTTCGCCCTCGGCTATTACGCGCTCGGTCAGATCGGTCTGGGCAAATTTTTCTGCGGTGGCGGGCGTCACGACCCGCAAGTCCTGGAATTCTTCCGCTATTTGTTGGAAAAGATCGGCTGGCACTTCAGCCAGTGAACAAAAGGAGGATATAATGAAGGGATTGATATTCTTGTTGATCGGGTTGACCGCTGTGGTTGCGATCGACTGCTGTCACTGTTGCCAGAAAAAAGCCGCGCCGGCCCCAGCGGACGTGATCTCGGGCACGGGCACGATCATGCAGGTCGGCGTGGAAGGCGGGTTTTTCGGGATCGTCGGCGACGACGGCCAGAACTACGACCCGCAGAATTTACCGGAGGACTTGAAGGTCGATGGTTTAAAAGTGAAATTCCAGCTCAAAAAGAGCGAGAACCAGGCAAGCTTCCACATGTGGGGCATCGTCGTGGACGTGGTGAAGGTCGAAAAAGAGAAATGATTACCGCGATAAGATTGTTTTTAAACATGTAACAACAGCCTCAAAAGCAACAGGACGAACGCGGCGGTAAAGATGACGGCCGCCGCAGGCAGAAGGTATTTATACACTTTGGAAAAATCCGCGCAGAAGAACTCCTTGGTCAGGCTCAGGCACAGATGCACGGGCGAGAGCAGGACGCCCACGAACCCGGACGCGTACCCAAACATGATATAGGTCAGGCCGGCCGTACCGGTCCCGACCCAGGGCAGGAGGATCGGAAAGGCGATGCCCGCGTAGGCGGTGTTGACGCCGGTCAGGAAGCCTACGATGAACGGCGCCAGAAAAACGATTAGGATCTTTAGGACGACCGCGGCCGCGGAGATCTGGGAAATGGCTTGCAGCGCGGCCGAGGAATCGAGCGCGTTTTTGAACAGGAACACGGCATAGATCACACCTAGGGTTGAGAGCGAGAACACCTTGAAAAAAACATTGAGGATGAGGCGGGGCTTGAGTCGGGTGCCGATCAGGGCGGCCGCGCAACCCGCGGCCAGGGCGACGGTCATGGGCAGTTTGAAGATCATCACCAGCGCGATCACGATCAGTATCGGCCACATAAAAAAGATCAGACGGAACAATTGTTTAAAATCGCCGCGGCCGCCGGTATCAACGGGCGCGGTTTTTTTAACCATGAACAAAACGCCCACGCAGATCGCCACCAGCGACAGCGGGAATTGCGTGACCATGATGTCGCGGATCGAAACCTGAAACAGCCCGGCGGTCAGCAAAAGCGCCGGGTACAGGGGCCAGAAATATTCCCAGAGATGCCGGAACCAGTAATTTATAAACGTCAGCTTGTCCGGCGGCAGATCGGTCCTCGAGCCGACTTCCTTGACGATCGGCGCGGAAAGCATGGCGCCTCCGGGCATGGGCAGGAGCCCGATCAGGGCGGGCATGACCGTGATCCCGAACCGGTAGTCCTTGAAGATCCGACCCAGGGATTGGGCGAGGTTGTCCAGATGACCGGTTTCCTTAAGCAGTCCGCCCAGGAGGAGGACCAGGTAAATGATGAGGAGGTACTCCAGGGTGGTATTTTGGACCAGGGTTTGCGGAAATAATTTCAGGATCGCGAGTGACGGTAGTCTGAAGAGTATGCCGATCCAAACCGCGGCGACGGTGATCGCAAAAGCCAGATTGAGCTTGAGACGGATGAGGAGGATAAGGAGAACGACGATGAGCGCAAGCCGGAGGACGATCAGCACGGCGAATTATAGTTGGAAATGTTGGATAGTCAATGATAAAAAGATAGAAGATGGGTCAGGGTTGGGATGCGGGATTAATAAGTTGAACTACATATTTTAATACTCGATAGCTTAATGATTTTAATTCTACTTTCTTTTATCTCCGCGTTTTCGAAGGATAAGACGTCGCCCTGCCGGATCTCGTCAAAAGCCGCGTTGGATTCACTCCGGTCCTTATCTAAGCGGACCGTTTCCATGCGGCCCTGGGCGGCGCAAAGATAGCATTTTGTTTTTCCCTTCTCCTTGATCCGACGGCTGATCACCCGGTAGGCATGAGTCGACGGTTCCTCGGGTTTTCCCCGGGCGAGGACCAGGAAAGAAAACTTAAGCTGGTCAATCTCCCGGTTCAAACCCTGGTTCAAGCGGAGCAGATATGTTGGCGGATCCCAAACGCGCGTTTCGTGACACCATTCATCCCGGCTGGCGATCCGGAGCAGGGGACAGGATGCGTCATGAAGGCAGGGCAGGACGATCCGGGCCGAAGATCGACCGGTCAATTCGTCGCGCAGGTTCATCAGCCGACGGGCAAGAATTTTTAAAGCCGGTTCGATGATGACGATAATGCCGCTTGGTTTCAAATGTCGAAGCAGTTCGATCACGAGTTTGGGATTCAGGGGACCAGCCGGGGTTATTTCCGCGAGTGCATTAACGCAAAGGATCGCATCGTACAATCCCTCGATCTCTCGTTCCGGAAACGGAGTTAACCGGCGTCGGCTTAAAGATATTCTCAAATTTGTATGCCGGGCAGCAAGATGATCGCCAAAGGCACGGCATTTTTCGAGCATCTTCGGTGATGCATCGATGCCGTGTAACGAAAATTTGGATTCAGACATTCCATTCCGGGCAAAGAAAAACCCGAACAAGCCGGCGCCTTCGCCGCTGCCGATATCCAACACGTCATATCGATCGCGGACCGGGAACGTGTGCAGGTGCAGAATTCCGACTTCATTCATCACAGAAATAACTTTCATCAGGTTGGATGGGAAATTATATGCCAGGTAGGCGTCGGCATAGTGGTTTTCATTTGGATCCCGGTGCCGGAAGTCGTCCGCCAATTCGAATAGGTCTCTCCGCAGCGCCGGTTCTTTTCGCGGTTCGCCGATGCCGATAAGTATCCGGATCTTTTCCTCGATCTCGCGGGGCAGGGTCATGGGCAATTATATATTCGGCGGAGCGTTTTTCAATGGTCGGATCCGGCCGGCGCTTGTCATTTTCAAAATTCGGGCTATAATTAAAAAATGAAGGCGATAAAACCCGGACAGTATAAATTTTTCTCTTTCATCGCAATCGTTTTCACGGTCCTTAGCGGGGTGTTCTTCCTGGTCCTCATCCCCCTGATCGTACCCCGGGACCTGAAATTCGCCGGAGTCCTGCTCGTCATGGGCATCGTGGTCTTTGCGATGGGGATCGTGATCACGCTCACCGCGCTCATCTACGTGTTCCTCAAAATGCCGAAGTAGTAACATATCAGAATATCAGTTTATCAGTATATTAGTGCATCAGGGATTCAGAGAATCAGTACATCGGCGAACAACGACCAGACAATCAGTTTATCAGTTAAACTGATTTGCTGATATCCTGAATTTGTATATCCTGGTAATCTGAACCCTGACTTCCTGATGTCCTAGTATCCTGGTCATCTGATGTCCTGATGTTTACAAATCCCTATTCTATGGTCGTTAAATGCGCCCCGGAGGCCGCGAAGATCTCCCGCGTGTGGTCGTCCGAAGTCAGGTAAATGACCTGGTTGCCCAGGCCCGCGAAACTTTTCAGCAGTTCGACCATCTTCTGGCGGCGGGGCCAGTCTGAAAAAATAAACGCGTCGTCGAGGATCATGAAACTGCCGGCGGGGAATAATTTTTCCAGGGCGGCCATGCGGAAGCACAAAAGGAGCTGGTCCCGGGTACCGGAACTCAGCTGTTCGATCGGGAACTCCCGGCCGTCATGGTCGATCGCGATAAAATCCCGGTCCCGGATCACCACTTCTTTGTACCGTCCGGTCACCCGCCGGAAATTGTCGCTCAACCCGCGATCTCCCCGGGCGATGTCGCGGATGAAATCGTCGAGCTCCTCGCTCATCTCGTTAAGCACTTCCTCGGCCTTCAACGCCGCCTTCTTTTCCAGTTCGAATTCCGCGGCCTGGGCCACGAGTCGGTTATACTCAATGAGCGCCGCCCGGTAGTCGTCGACGCCGAATATCTGTTCCCGCGACGCTTCGAAGACGCCGATCGCGTGCCGCAGCCCGTCAAGTTCCCGGTTTTTCTTATCCCGGATGGCGCTTACCTCTTCCTTCCGTTCCGGATCCGCCTGGGGAACCGGTGCGCTGGGCTTGACGGTCTTCCTCTTCTCGATCAGGTCCGGCCAGCGGCTCTCGTCGCGTTCTTCCAGACTGGATTCGAGCTTCGCTTTCAATCCCGCGCCTTCCGCGCGCAGGCGGTTCTTCTCGGCGATCTTGTCCCGCAGATCCGTGAACTCCGCCAGCCCGGTTTTGTTCCTCAGGTCGTTGATCTTACAGTCGATCTCCTCCCGCGGCTGGGTGCCGGATAACTGCTGCAGCATTTCATGTTTTTCCCGGCACGCCGATTCGACTCCGGCCAGGTTGACCTTCACCGATTCGATCTTCTTTCTGAGGTCATCGCGGTTTTTCAACTCCGGAAACATCAGCCGGCTTTTTTCGAGCAGGAGTTCGTTCTCATAAAAATCCTTACGGATCACTCCCCGCCGGTATTGGACAAAAATGAAAGCGGCGACGCAGGCACCGAAAAGGGTTAACGGGAAGAAAATGCTGAACCGGAATCTATAAGAAAGGATCAATACCGCGATGCCGATCAGGAAAAGCAGGATCGGCAGGAATAAGTTGGGCTCGGTGCGGGTCTGGACCGGCAGGGCGAGCAGCTGTTCAAAATCTCCGTGGCGGATGAAATCATCCTGGCGTTTCAAGCCGCTCAGTTCCTTTTCTAGGCGTTCGAGATCGGTTTTCGATCGCTGGAGGTTGGCGTCGATATTGCCCCGGGATTTTTTTTCAGCTTCGAGCTGGCGCCACTCCTCGAGGTATCGGTCGTCGTAACGCTGGTAATCGGCCAGGACATTCTTATTGCCGCGGTAGCGTTCGAGCAGGTCTCGGATCGCCTGATATGAGATGAATTGCTTCGCGCTTTGGATCGCCTGGAGTTCCTTTTCCAGGCGGGCGCATTCTTCGGATAAAGCCTGGGCGCGTTTCTTGGTCGCCGCGATTTCGTCGATCTGGGTGAAGTACTTTTCCAGTTTGGCTTTGCGCTCGACGACTCCTTGGACGACCGGTTTCTTCGCCACGGTCCAGTTTTTCTCTTTGGCCTGCAGGCCGACCCTCTCGTAAACTTTCTTTATGATCTTCGCATAGGTCATACCGGCGCCGGTCTGGCTGAGCGTCAGCTTGATCCCTTCCCAGAATCCGGTTCCGTCCTTCTGGTAGAGCTCGGTCTCCGAGGACTGGATATAATGCAGGTTGCCGATGTCGCCTGCGGGCAGGGCCACCGTCGACTTTTTATCCGCCGGGTTGATGGTCCGGCCGGCCTCGTCCAGCTCCACCTGGACATCCCGGGGTTTGCCGTAGCGGATAACCTTGGCGGTTTTTTTGAAGAGGACGTTTATCAAGGCCTCCACCAGAGCGGTTTTTCCTGACTCGTTGTGGCCGAAGACAATTTCGAAATCGGACGGTGCAAGTGAAAAATCGCGGATCGGGCCGTATTCCTTGAGCTTGATGTTTTGGATCTTCATTTTATCGTTTCGCTGAAGATCGGGAATACGAGGTCGTAGATCTTATATCTCAATTCCGCGTCCAGCGATTCGGTCCGATCGATGAATTTTTGGACCGTGGGTTGACTTATGATCTGGTCCCAGGATTTAATATCCTGATCGCTGAAGGCAAGATCCGGGAACCGCGAAGACAGATCGTCCAGGATCTTTTGGAGCCGTTCGTGGAATCCCCGGCCTTTTTCCCCGAGAAAACCGCGGATGATCAGGTTGGGCATGATCCGTTTCGGATCCAGGCCGGTCAGGCATTCCCGAACGGCCTCCAGAATCTTGTCTTCATTACCCGGAAAGATAAAAAATTCCTCATTCTGCCAATAGGGGGCGGATACGATCTCGACCGCCGTCAGTTCGATCCTTGACCGTTCCATGGCCACGCGGTAGAAAACCCGCCGCGCCCGGCATTTGATATCCAGCGCCCATGCCGAACCGGGATTGGCCACCTGTGTCTTCCGGTATTGTTTTTCGAAAGACCGGGCATGGATATGGCCGAGGGCGACGTAGCGCGCGATGTTCTCAAGCTCCAGCGGCAGGATCGGCAGGTATTTTGTATCCTCGTCGTCGACGACCGTCCGGATGAAATCACGGTCGTAGAGCGTGCCGTGAACGATCAGAACATCGACGTCCGGCGGCAGGTTCCGGACGCACCCGGCAAAGTCCTTAGGTTGATAAGGGATTCCGCAGAAACGGATTCCTTTGTGCTCGACGAGCTGAAAAGGTTTTTCCGTCAGCTGGACGACGTTCCGGCCGTAATCGTAGTCCGGGTGGAAGGACCCGGCGTCGTGGTTGCCCGGAATGACGAAAAAGATTGTCTCTGCGGCGTTTTCCGTGATCTTCTTCACGACCGGTCGCAGGATCGAGGCGTCCGTGTCCGAATCGAAGAGGTCGCCGGCGATGACGAAGGCCGCGGCTTTTTCCTGGATGGCTTTATCGACCAGCCACTTCAGGACTTCCAGCCTTTTTTCCTGGCCGGCCTTGAGGTGCAGGTCCGCGGTGTGAAAAATTATCATCCGCGAAACTTTTTCCGGAAGTAATCGCTTAATATTCTTTTGTGGTCGAACGCTAACCAGGAAGGGAGTGAGCGCTGGCTGAAGACCCCGATCTCGGCCGCGTCGTCGCAGGCTTTGAGCCGGCCCTTGCCCCGGGCGGTAAAAACCACGCTCAGGGTATGGAACCGGGGGTCTCGCCGGGGTGACGAGTAGACGTGAAATTGTATCAGAGCGCTAAGGGTGAGGTTCGTTTCTTCTTTCGCCTCGCGCCGGGCCGCGCTTTCTGCGGACTCGCCGTAGTCGATGAAGCCCCCCGGGATCGCCCAACCGCAGGGCTTATTTTTCCGCTTGATGAGCACGATGCCGCGCGGCATCCGGATGATGATGTCGACCGTCGGCAGGGGATTACGGAGTTTCATCAAACTATTATAAATAAATAACCGGTATAATCAAGGTTAAAAGCGATCCGGACGTTCAATCCCGGTCAAAGATAATCCGGCATTGACAGGTTGGATATATTTCGTATTATATGATAATTCGCTAACCACGGAGGCAGTATGCGAAAAATCATTATCTTGATTACCTTAATTACGGGACTGGTTGCGGCCCAGGATATGATCGTTCGGGTCTACGTAAGATCCTGGTCGGACTTGAAAAGGATTTCCGGAAAATCCCTCGATATCGCCGCGGCTAGATCCGGCGAGTGGTTCGACCTCGTCGTGGACCGCGCCGGTCTGGATCGAGTGATCGGTTCCGGTTTGCCCTACGAGGTAACCTTACCCAGCCTGGAATTTGAAAAGGAAAAATATCGGGGCACTTACCTGTCCTACACGCAGATCAACGATTCGCTCCGCCACCTGGCGGCCCATTACCCGAGCCTCTGCAAACTCGACTCGCTATCCATCCGGACCTCCGAAGGGCGTTGGATCTACGGCGTAAAGATCTCGGATAACGTTACGGTCGAGGAGAGCGAGCCGAAATTTTCCATCGACGGTTGCCACCACAGCCGCGAGTGGGCCACGCCCCAGGCTTGCCTTTTCTTCGCCGATTCAATGCTCCGCTCCTACGCCTCGGTCCCCGAGATCCAGGAGATCGTGAACACCACCGAGATCTTTTCTTTCCCGCTGATCAATGTCGACGGATATGTCTACGATTATCCGGGCCAGCTCTCCTGGCGCAAGAACCGGGAACCGTTCGGCGGCGCGATCGGCAATGACTGCAATCGGAATTACGGGGGCGCCACGAACAGCGAGGTGGCCGGCTACTGGGGCGCGGCCGACGAGAACCAGGGCAGCCATTACCCGTCGGACGAAACCTTCTACGGCGCCTACGCTTTTTCCGGCGACGAAGTGCGGGCCTGGTCCAATTACATCCGCTTACATAACATCACGACCGGCTTTTCCTTGCATAGCTACGGCGAGCAGGTCATGTGGGCCTGGGGGTACAAGGCCCAGGGTACGCCCGATTCCCTGCTCTACACGGCCAAGGGTAATTACATCGCGAGCCTGATGCAGCGCTTGGGCGGCGGGACCTACACGCCGGGCCAGGCGTACGGCAATCCCTACCCGACCTGCGGCAACATCCGCGATTGGACATACGGATACAACCACTACGCTAACGGCCTGTCCTGTCTTTTCTTCGGTTCGGAAACCGGCACCTCATTTTATCAGCCCCAGTCCGATCTGGATAATATCTCCCGCCAGGTCTTCAAAGCGGCCAAGTACTTGTCCGGGTTTTCCGACTCGCTGATTCTGGTCGCCGAAGGCTGCGTGCCGTCGCCTTCGATTTATCTCCGGGATACGGTGAACGTCAATTTTACCATCGCCTGGCGCGCGAAAAACACCTTTGACAACCATCCCACCCGCTGGGAACTGGTGGAGTTGTCCAACCCCAGCGTTAAAACCGACAGCCTGGAATCCGGCACCGGCCGGTGGACCATTCAGGGTTATACGCTATCCACCACCCAGGCTCATTCGGCGACGCACAGCTTTTTCTCCGGCAATTTGGCCAGCATCAACAACGCGGTCCAGACCCTGCATCCATACCTGGTCCGGACCGGCGATTCTCTGACCTTCTGGTGTTATTTCGACCTGGAGAATAATTACGACGTGACCGTCGTCGAGGCGTCGGAGAACAACAAGGAATGGTTCAACCTCGACACCACCCGTTTCACCGGGACCCAGACAAGCTGGCAGAGAAAGGCTTATTCCCTTGCCTCCTGGGTCGGAAAGTCCGTTTATATCCGTTTCCGCACCATGTACGACGGGAGCGCGCAAAGCGGTGGGTTTTACGTGGATGATATCCGGCCGGTCTGTTTGTTCGGCACGGTGACCACGGTTTCCAGCAACATAACGGATACCCTGTATCAGTTCTCCAGCCATCCGCTGGGTGAATTCTATTTTTATGTCCGGGGTGAAAACGCCGCTTGGGGTTGGGGCGATTATTCTTGTTTGAAAAGAACGCTCGTCATGAACATCGGCATCGCGGATGAAAAATCGTCTGGGCTCGGGGAAGTAACCGCGTTCCTTATAGTGTCTCCGAATCCGTTCCGAGGCCACACCGATATCAATTGTGGCATAGGGAATTCCGCCACGCGGCTTGGTGGAGCTAAGAGCATCGAGTTACAAATATACGACGCGACCGGAAAACTGATAAAAAGCTTTTTTCTGCCTACTGCTTATTCCTTACTGCCTACTATTGTCTGGTCCGGCACGGACCAGAAAGGTCGTTCCGTTCCAAATGGTGTTTACTTCGTGCACCTGAAGACCGAGGGCACCGAACTGATCGAGAAGGTTATACTGTTAAAATAGAAGATGGTTCGAGGCCGGAACGCTTTATCTGGCAAATAATATAAAAGGAAACTTCCAGACAGTCTGGAAGTTTCCTTTTTGGGGTATCCTTCATCTTGACTTTCTCTTTATATTGAATACTATTTAATCCGGTTTTGTGTCGAGATAGAGTTACGAACCCGGGATTGCCGGCGTAACTCAGTGGTAGAGTAGCGGTTTTGTAAACCGCAGGTCGTCAGTTCGACTCTGACCGCCGGCTTGATAAAATTTTTTTGTTCTTTGCCATATGCCAAAAGCGATAAGCCAATCTGGTTGAGTTTTATTGGGGTCATATGCCATAAGCTATTAGCTAAAAGGACAGGTACCCAAGCGGTCAACGGGGGCAGACTGTAAATCTGCTGGCGAAGGCCTTCGGAGGTTCGAATCCTTCCCTGTCCAATGAAGGGGGATGTTATCCCCCTTCATTGCGTTTGGCTGATAGCAGACAGCGGATA
>Ga0315294_10005843_pt1 | contig 13509 bp, 9 predicted proteins | sample YL17G13_40_MG_FD_203626 | JGI IMG/M metagenome (GOLD analysis project Ga0315294, IMG submission 203626) | Sediment microbial communities from Yellowstone Lake, YNP, Wyoming, USA - YL17G13_40 | ecosystem: Environmental > Aquatic > Freshwater > Lake > Sediment | place: USA: Wyoming | collected... | reverse complement strand
GCACGGGGCTTCGTCCTGGAGCGGGTCCTGCTGCGGAGCATCACCTTACCTGAGGCCTTGTCCGAGGCGATCAACGAGAAGATGGCCGCGGAGCAGCAGGCCGAGCGGATGAAGTTCGTCCTGGATAAGGAGAGGCTGGAGGCCGACCGCAAGCGTATCGAGGCCAAGGGGATCGCGGACTTCCAGACCATCGTGTCCGCCGGGATCACCCAGGGCCTGCTGGAATGGAAGGGGATCGAGGCCACCGAAAAGTTAGCGGCCTCCCCGAACACCAAGATCGTGGTCATCGGCAATCCCAAGAACGGTCTGCCCTTGATCCTGGGAGGGCAGTGAACGCGTTCCGAGCCAAAGAGTCCACGATCCTGGTCGTCGAGGACGAGGTTTCCGTCAGAGCGGTCATCCAGCGGGCCCTCGAGGAATTCGGGTTCAAGACGGTAGGCGCGACCGACGGAGAAGAGGCATTGGCCAGGATGGGAGACCCGTCCCTGTGGGGGAGCGGAGAGCTGCCGGGGCTCATTCTCTCGGATGTGATGATGCCCAAGATGGACGGCTTCAAGTTCTGCAAGCGGGTCAAGGAGGACCCCCGCACCCGGCCCATCCCCTTCCTCTTCCTCACGGTCCGCTCCGGGGTGGCCGACCGGGCCGAGGGTCTTCTCCTGGGCTGCCAGCGCTATCTCGTCAAGCCGTTCCGGAAGATGGATCTGCTCCGGGTCGTCAGCCAGTGCCTGGTGGACGCGGGCCAGACCCGGGTCCTCCTGGCCGAGCACTCCGGAAAGGTCGAGGGCGACCTCACCCAGGTTTCCATCCAGAGCCTGGTGGACCAGTTCCTGGTGGGAGAGAGGAGCGGAATCTTGACCGTTTCCCGGAGAGGAGTGGAAGGGCGCGTGGAGTTCTCGGAAGGGCGGATATCTAGGGTGGCCTGGGGGCGGATCGAAAGTCAGGAGGCCCTGACGGCGATCCTCTGCCTGACCGAAGGGAACTTCTGCGCGGAGCGCACCTGAAGGATTTTGGATTTTGGAATAAGGGATCGATAATCCAAAACTCAAAATCTAAAATCATGGATCCCTGATCCCTCTCATGATGGTCTCCCCGTGACCAAAGAAGAATCCTCCGGCCCCCCGGCCCCAACCATCCTGGTGGTTGAGGACGATGAGTTCACCCGCAACCTGGTGCTCAAGGAGCTCGGCGAGGCGGGGTATACGGTCGTGGGCGCCGAGGACGGGCAGGAGGGCCTAATCAGGATGTACACCGATCCGGCTTGGGGGGAGAAGGGATTTCCGGACCTGATCGTCTCGGATATCTTGATGCCGAGGATGGACGGCTTCGCCTTCTGCGAAAAGGTCAAGGCGCACCCCGAGGCGCGGAACATCCCGTTTCTGTTCCTCACCTCCAAGGGGGACCTCGCGAGCCGCGCCCGGGGGCTCCTCCTGGGCTGCCGGCATTACCTGGTCAAATCCGAGGTCCGCAAGCATCTGATGAAGGCCGTCTCGGACTGCCTCCTGGAAGCGGAGTCCATCCGCATGCTCCTGGGGGAGCACGAGCCGGTGATGGAGGGGGCCCTGCAGACCACGTCCATCCATGGGCTGGTGGACATGTTCCTGGCCGGGGGCTGGACCGGGCGCATTGACCTGGCCCGGCGGGGCACCTTCGGGGTGGTCCAGTTCAAGAACGGAGCGATCACCAAGGCCAAGTGGGCGAAGGAGGAGGGCGAGAGCGCCCTGGCCAAAATCCTGGAGCTTCAGGAAGGGAGCTTCAAGCTGGAGCGGAAGGATGTTTAGCGGAACCGGGATTCCAGGCGGGATGGGGAAGTCCCCACCGGCGATCGGGTGGTCCCCAACAGGAATGGGGAGGTCCCCGATGGGAATGGGGAGGTCCCCGACGGGAGTGGAGAGGTCCCCGACGGGAATGGAGAGGTCCCCAGCGGGAGTGGGGAGGTCCCCGACGGGAATGGGGAGGTCCCCGACGGGAGTGGGGAGGTCCCCGATGGGAATGGGGAGGTCCCCGAAGCGAGCGGGGAAGTCCCCGACGGGAATGGGGAAGAGGGCTATTATAATAGACAAGTCTTTTTATCACAAGAAGTTACATCTTTTGGAGGCGGTTGGATGACTGGCAGGCTCTCTCTCTTTAGTCTTTTCCTCCTGGGTGTTTTGACCCAGTTTGCTATGGCCCTGGGCAAGCCCGAGGTGACCCGGCTCAGGAACGGGATGCAGGTGGTCCTTCAGGCCGATAAATCGGCCCCCCTGGTGACCTGCGTGGTGGGGGTGAAGGTGGGCTCGGCCTACGAGGGCGAGACGACCAACGGGCTGACCCACTTCCTGGAGCACCTTCTCTTCGACGGCACCGAGAAATTCTCCCGGGAGGCCCTGAAGGCAGAGTACGATAGTCACGGGATATACTTCAACGCCTTCACCCGCGAGGATTACACGGCCTACGAGATCGTGGCTCCCAGGGATTTTATCGGGATAGGGATTGGCGCCCAGGCCCAGCAGCTTCTTCATTCCACGTTTCCGGATATCGAGTTCCCCAAGGAGCGGAAGGTGGTCATCGAGGAGATCAAGAAGGACGAGGACAATCCTTCCTCTCAGGCATCGGACCTGTTCAACAAGGCCTTTTACAAAGGCACCCCCTACGGGCGGCCGGTCATCGGCTACGACACCCTGATCTCGAGTGTGCCCAGGGACTCTGTCCTGCGGTTCTACCGCGACCACTACGCGCCCTCGAACATGGTCGCGGCCGTGGTCGGGGACTTCGAAAGGAAGGCGGTCCTCGCCGAGCTGGAAGAGGCCTACGGAGGGATTCCCCGGCGTTCCGTCCCTCCCGCGCCCCGGATTCAGCTTCCTTCGTTTTCCGGGGAGGTCCGGCAGGAGCAGGAGGCGGTGACCCGGAGCTACCTCGTCTCCCTGGGCTTTCCGGGACCCCTGGTGCAGACCAGGGACGGCGTGATCTTCGACCTGTTGTGCCAGGTACTGGTCGGAGGCGACGACTCCCGCATCGTCCGGGCCCTGACCGGGGGAGGGGAACCCCTGGTGAACAGCGTGGAGGGAGGGTACTCCAAGCTTCTGGGAACCGGGACCCTGACGCTCAGCTTAGTCGCCTCGGAGGGAACCAAGGTAGACCTTGCGGTCTCAAAGATCGGGGAGGAAATCACTCTGGTCGTCAAGCACGGGGTATCAGAGAACGAGCTGGCCCGGGCCAAACGGGTCTACGTCACGGACGCGGTGTTTAATAACGAACGCCTGGTGGCCAAGGGGCGGGATCTGGTGCAGTGGGCCGCCCTGGGGGATATCAGCCTGAGGGAGCGTTACCTCACGGGAGTTCCCCAAGTGACCACAAAAGAGGTCCAGGACGTGGCGAAGAAGTACTTCGGGAAGCTGAACTATGTGGTTACGATCCTCAGACCCAAAGGTTCCAGGCCTATACCGAGAGGAGAGGTCAGTTATATTAATCCAGGAATCACCAACCGTGCAAAGCCCCTCCCTCAGCCGAAACCCCATGCTCCCGGCGGCAAAGACATCCTCACTGAGAAGGCTGTCCTCCAGAACGGCCTCACAATCATCGCCCACCAGAATCCCTACACCGAGATCACCGCCACGAACGTGCTCGTGGGGAACCGCATCCAGTGGGAGAACGAGGGTACAAACGGGGTGGGAGACCTGGTTCAAGAGCTGATCGACAAGGGGAGCGGGGGGAAAAGCGCTGAGGCTGTCGCCCAGTCCCTGGCCGGAATCGGGGCCCGGCTCAAGACCACGGATCTCACCTGGATGGATTTCGACGACTACTATTTCTCCAAGGACTACGCTTACCTCCGGCTGGAGACCCTGAACGATTTTGACGAGCACGGCTGGGACCTCCTGGCCGAGATAATGTTGCATCCGTCCTTCCCTCCCGGGGAAATCGAGAAAGCCAAGGCCAACGCCCTTTCCCTCATCTCCCGCGACGAGGTGCGAACCAACAAGGCGGCCAAAGCCCTCTGGTTCAAAACCGCCTTTCCCCGCAACAACTACCGATTCCCGATTTACGGCACGTCTCAAAACATCAAGGGCCTCACCCGGGAGGACATTCTTTCCTATTACCGCAAGGCCTACGTCCCGAACAACCTGGTCATCGCAGTGGTCAGCGATCGCTCGCCCAAGAACGTGATCGGGTCTCTGACAAAACGATTCAGCGGGATGACCAAGGGGGAGGAGAAGCCGGCGGCTTACGTTCCGGAGATCCCGCCCCAAGCTGCTGTCAAGGTTACGCAGTTCGTGGACAAAGAGCAAGCTTACCTCCTGCTCGGCAACCTCCTCCCCGGCATCCGGAGCGAAGACGTTCCGGCGATCGAGGTCATGAATGAAATCCTCTCCTCGCGCCTGGCCCTGAGCCTGCGCGAGAAGGAGGGCCTGGCGTATTCCGTTGGCTCCGGGGTGGACTTCTCGAAGGACGTGGGCTGGTTCTACGCCGCGATGGGCACACGTAACGAAAACCTCGACCGGGCCACGGCCGGGATCCGGGAGCAGTTCCGGTTGATCCGGGAGAAGCCGGTTACCGGGGAGGAACTTCAGACCAGCATCAACTCCTACTGGGGCCACTGGCTGCGCTACCACCAGACGGCCGTCAACCAGGCCCACTACCTGACGCTCTACGAATTTCTCGGCGTGGGCTACGGGTTCGATACCGCCTACCCGGACAAGCTGCGCAAGGTAACGGCTGCAGATGTTCAGCGCACAGCCCAGCAGTACCTTTCGACGGAACGTTACATCCTTTCCATCGCCGGAAGGGTTAAGCAAGGAGGAAAGCAACCATGACCCAATTTTGGACGAACTTCGACTGGCAAGGGACCCTCCTGGGGCTCCTTTGGGCCGCGCTCTTTTACGCCGGGCTCACCCTGCTGCAGAGGTTCCTGAACCGAGCCAGGATCTTCAAGCAGATCTCCACCTCCCTAAACCTGCTGTTCCTCTTCACGGCCCTGACCCTTTTCCTCGTCGAACCCCTCGGTCGGCTCCATCCCTACGTGGTGAGCTCCGTCTGGGCTGTGGTCCTGTTCTTCCTGGTTTATATCGGCATCCGGCTCTTGGACGTCGTCCTCCTGGACCTGGTGGTGAGGTGGCGCAAGCGCACTCCGGTGCCCATCGTGCTCCGCGACATCGGCCGCTGGCTCTTCTCCCTGGTGGCCTTAATCTTCATCATCAAGGTCGTCTTCCCCCAGGTCAACCTGAACGTCTTCGCGGTCTCGTCCATCGTCATCGGCTACATCGTGGGCAACGCCACCCAGGATACCCTGGGCAACCTCATCGCCGGGCTTGCCCTAACCACGGAGCGTCCCTTCACCATCGGGGACTGGGTGACCATCGCCGGGAACACCGGGGTGGTCGTGGAAATTAACTGGCGAGCCACGCGCCTGCGTACGAAGTCCAACGACTACATCGTGATCCCTAACGGGATGATCGCCAAGGAGCCCATCGTCAACTACTCCCAGCCCAGCCGCAACCACGGAAGGATCCTGAAGATCGGGATCAACTACGGCGTTCCCCCCAATACGGTGCGGCAGGTGATCCTGGATGCGATGAAGGCTGTCCCGGAGATCATCAACGATCCCCCTCCGATCGTGCGCCTCATCGCCTACTCGGACTTTTCCATCGATTACAACGTAAAGTACTACATCAGCGATTTCGCCCATCTCGAGGATATCGAGAGCAAGGTCATGTACCTCATCTGGTACTACTTCAAACGTGCGGGCATCATAATCCCTTTCCCGATCCGGGATGTCACGATGAAGCAGATTACCCGAGAGGACGAGGAAGCGAAACGCAGGGTCGAGATCGAGGACATCGTCCGGTCCCTTTCCCGGATCGAGATATTCCATCCCTTGTCCAAAGAGGAGCTTGCCTCCGTGGCCTCCAACTTGGGGGAGAAGATTTACGCCGCGGGCGAGGTGCTCTTCCGGCAGGGCGAGGAGGGCGACACGTTCTACATCATCCGCGACGGAAAGGTCGCGATCTCGGTTGCGGATGCCGAGGGCCGGAGCACGGTGGTAGCCCACCTGGGCAAGGGGGTTTTCTTCGGGGAAATGTCCCTGCTGACCGGGGAGAAGCGCACAGCCACGGTTACCGCCGAGGTCGATACCACGGTCCTGGCCCTCTCCAAGGCGATCTTCGCGGAGGTCCTGGAGGCCAACACCCAGATCGCCGAGGGCCTGGCCAAGGTCCTGGAGAAGCGCCAGCGGGAGAACCTGGAGAAGATGGCCAAGACCAAGGAGCTCTCCCAGGATAAGCTGGACGCTACCTCATCCCAGACCATCCTTCGCAAGATCAAGAGCTTCTTCGGACTGGGTTAGAGGGAAACCGATCCGAGCCCAGGAGTTGTTATTCCAATGCCTTTGCCCGAACCAAGTGCCTCGAAAGAGCATGGATAGGGAAACCGCAATACTCAAGTAGAGATTACCCCGGAGAAGATGAATTGAACATGGTTACCGAAGAACAGGTTTATCAGGCGCTTTCCAGTGTTCGCGATCCGGAGCTGCCGCTCAACATCGTGGACCTGGGCCTGATTTACGACGTGTCCATCGAGAACGACGCCGTGAGCGTCAAGATGACCCTGACGACCCCGGGCTGCCCGATGCATTCCACCATCAAAGCGGAGGCTGAGGAGGCCCTGAGAACATTGTCCGGCATCCAGAGCGTCAAGGTGGAGATCGTCTGGGATCCCCCCTGGAACCCGGACATGATGAGCGAGGAAGCCAAACGGATGCTTCGCAGGGCGTGAGATGCAGATCCTGACCCTCGTTCTGCTCCTTGCGGTCTTCGCCGCCCTGCTCGTCCTCCTCTTTCAGCTCCGGAGGAAGCGGGAGGAGCCCGGGCTCTCCCTGATGCAGCAGCAGATGGACGGGCTCCGCCAGCAGGTCCAGGAGGGCCTCTCGGCCCAGACGAACCAAGTCAACCAGCAAATAGGACGGGTGGCTGTCCAGGTGAACCAGCAGTTGGGCCAGGTCGTGCAGTCCCTGCAGACTACGACGGGCCAGATGGGCACTCGATTGGACAATGCGGCCAAGGTGTTCGGTGAAGTCAAGCAGAACCTCGGTGAGCTTTCCGAGGCCACCAAGCGGGTGTACGAGATCGGCAAGGACATCTCCGGGCTGCAGGACATCCTGCGCGCTCCGAAGCTGCGCGGCAGCCTGGGCGAGCTCTTCCTGGGGGACCTCCTGTCCCAGATCCTGCCCTCCGCGAATTACACCCTCCAGCACACCTTCAAGACGGGCGAGACCGTGGATGCGGTCATCCGCATCGGGCCGGGCCTGGTGCCGGTGGACGCGAAGTTCCCCCTGGAGGCCCTGCAGCGGGCCCTCAAGTGCGAGAACGAGGAGGAGCGCAAGAAAGCGGCCAAGGACTTCGTCAGGGCCGTCAAGGGCCACATCGATGACATCGCCGGGAAATACATCCTGCCGGACGAGGCGACCTACGACTTTGCCTTGATGTACATCCCGGCCGAGAACGTGTACTACGAGACGATCATCCGAGACGAGAACGCCGATGCGGACAAAGGGCTCCAGGCCTACGCCCTGGAGAAGCGGGTCATCCCGGTATCCCCCAACAGCTTTTACGCCTACCTGCAGGTCATCATCCTGGGGCTCAAGGGGATGAAGATCGAGAAGTCCGCCCAGGACATCCTCAATCACCTGGGCCGCCTGCAGGTGGACTTCGACAAGTTTAAACGGGACTACGAGATCCTGGGCGGGCACCTCTCGGATGCCCGGGGCAGTTACGAGCGGACCCAGAAGCGCCTGGACCGCTTCGACGATAAACTCCGGAGCCTGGGTCAGGTCCACGAGCTCACGGGCGAGCAGGCCCAATTGTTTCTGGAAGAGGAGAATTGATTGGGAATAGGAAAGAAAGACGGCGGCCTTTTGTCCAATTCCGATCCCTGTTTCCTCAACCCAAAATCTAAAATCTAAAATGAGATCATGCTTACCAAAGATGACATCTTAGCTGCATTGAAGAAAGTCAGATATCCCGGTTTCAGCCGGGACCTCGTGTCCTTCGGGATCGTGAAGGAGCTCGCACTGGAAGGAGGCAAGGTTCGCTTAGTCCTGGACCTGCCTTCGGACAAGGAGGAGGTAACCCGGGACATCACCCAGAGGGTCCACGAGACCCTCCGTGCCGTGCCCGGGGTGGTGGACATCGAGATGGAAGTCCGAAAGAAAGAAGCCAAGCCCGAAGCCCGGGGAGGCGATCCTTGGGCGAACCGGGCGCCCATCCCGGGGGTCAAGCGCACGATCGCGGTGGCCAGCGGAAAGGGCGGGGTGGGCAAGTCCACCGTCGCGGTGAACCTGGCCTGCGCCCTGGCGAAACTGGGCCACAAGGTCGGGCTCTGCGACGCCGACGTCTACGGCCCCAGCCTGCCCACGATCCTGGGCGTGAGCGAGCAGCCCAAGGTCCTGGGGGAGGACCTCCTCGTCCCGGTCCAGAAGCACGGTTTGAAGCTCATGTCCATCGGGTTTCTCCTGGAGGACGACACCCCGGTCATCTGGCGCGGCCCGATGGTCATGCAGCTCGTGACCCAGTTCCTGAAGAAGGTCGTCTGGGGCAACCTGGATTATCTGGTGATAGACCTTCCCCCCGGGACCGGGGACGCCCAGCTCACCCTGGTGCAGTCCATCCCCCTGACCGGGGCCCTCATCGTCACGACCCCCTCGGACGTGGCCTTGATCGACGCCCGGCGGGGCCTGCGGATGTTCCAGCAGGTGGACACGCCGGTCCTGGGCCTGGTGGAAAACATGAGCTGCTTCGTCTGCCCGCACTGCGGCAAGGAGACGGACGTCTTCTCCAAGGGGGGGGCGAGGAGGGTGGCCGGAGAGCTCGGCGTTCCGCTCCTGGGCGAGATCCCCCTGGACGCGGCGATCAACCTGGGTACGGACAAAGGCTCGCCTGTGGTGCTCTCCCAGCCCGAGGGTCCTTTGGGCAAGGCCTTCATGGACCTGGCCAGGGCAGTCATCCGGTCCGCGGACGAGCGCGGGGGCGAGGCCAGGCTTCCCTCCGGTCAGGTCATTTTCACTCCCAAAACCTGAGTTTTTCCTCTATTCATAGATTGTATTCTATGGCGGCCTACTGCCGCCTTTTTTTTCACACTATGTCACAAGCACGTCAAAGGGGAAAGGCATTTCCTCCTGCCTGGTCCCTGCCCCTGTGTTTTTTACGCTGCTTGACTTTGCCGGGGCGTCTGCCGTATACTCTCAAGCAGGAGGTGGATGACATGATACTTTGGGAAGCGTTGGGGAGGCTGGGTCTGTCCGCGGTGTTCGGGCTGACCCTGGGCCTCCAGCGGGCGAGCGCGAGGAAACCGGCCGGGGTCCGGACCCACATCCTGGTGGGGCTGGGGGCGACCCTGATGACCCTGGTCTCGGTCTACGGGTTCCCGGGAGGGGGCTTCGATCCCACCCGGATCGCGGCCCAGATCGTGACCGGCATCGGGTTCATCGGGGCGGGCTTGATCATCCGGGAAGGCCACGGGGTGCGCGGGCTCACCACCGCGGCGTCCTTGTGGATGATGGCCGGGATCGGGATGGCCACCGGGTTCGGGGCCTATCTTCTGGCCCTGGGGGCCACGGCTCTGGCCCTCGTGACCCTGATGTTCCTGGGCGGATTGGATACGGTCGTGCGCGAGGGGAGGAGGCGGGCCGGGACTCTGGAAGTCAGCTCCCTGGTCTCCGAGCTTCCCATCGAGCGCCTGGCCGCGTTCCTGAAGGAGAAGAGGATACCCCCCAAACAGGTCGCCTACGAACGCCAGGAGGAAGGGAAGCTTCTGGTGCGCTATAATTTCCAAATCCCGGCCGGGGTCTCCCCGGACGAGCTGCTCTCCGGGCTCCGCGCCCTGGGAGCCAAAGGGGCGAGCTGGGAGAGCCTGGCCGAGGAGATGGATTGAGGGCGGAGAGAAAATCGTAGGGAGAGGAAGGACATGCTTCAAAAATTAACGGGCAAGGACTATCGGTTTCTGCTGGTCTGTGCGGTCATCTCGGCGGCCTGCCTGGCACTCGGCCTGAGGTATTTCTACAAGGCCTTCCCGGAGGCCTCCATTGATTTCAAGGTGACCCAGGCCGGAAGCGAACAGATCGCCAGGCGTTTTCTCCAGGAGCGGGGTTACTCCCTCGCGGGCTACCGTCATGCCGCCCAATTCTCCTACGACGACCAGGCCAAGGTCTTTCTGGAGCGGGAGCTGGGCCTGGCCCAGGCGAACCCCCTGTTCGGCACACGGGTGAGGATCTGGCGCTGGGCGCACCGCTGGTTCGTGCCTCTGCAGAAGGAGGAATACCGGGTCGAGGTGAGCCCGAAAGGAGAGATCATCTCCTTTGGCCACACTGTCCCCGAGACCCTGCCGGGTGCGAACCTGACCCAGGCCGAGGCCAGGCCTCTGGCCGAGGATTACCTCCGGAACGTGGCCGGGAGAGACACCGCCACCCTGGAGTTCGTGGAGGCCACGACCGAGGGGCGGCCCAAGCGGGCCGACCACACCTTCACCTGGAAGGAGAAAGGGTTCGAGGTCAAAGACGGGAACTACCGGGTGGAGGTCACGCTCCAGGGAGACGAGGTCGCGGCCTACGACGAGTACCTGCATGTTCCCGAGGCCTGGTCCCGGGACTACCAGAAACTGAGGTCCCTGAATCAGGCGGCAGGGACCGTGGCCAACCTGTTCTTCGTCCTGCTGGCCCTGGGCATCCTCGTCGTGTTCGGGACCCGCATCGCCAGACGGGACATCAAGTACCGGTTCGCCCTGGGCGTGGGCGCTGTGGGGGCGGTCCTGGTGGCCCTTTCCATGCTGAACTCCTACGCCTCGGCCTTCTACAATTACCCCACGACCACGTCCTTGGGAAGCTTCATCCTCGGGGGGATCGCCCAGGTGTTGGTGAGCTCCCTGGCTGCGGGAGGGATGTTCTTCGTGCTCACCGCGGCCGCTGAGCCGCTTTACCGGAGGGCCTACCCGGACAAGCTCTCCCTGGTCCACCTGTTCACCCCCCGGGGGATCCGCACCCGGACCTTCTTCAAGGAGTTAGTCCTAGGCCTGACCCTCACCTTTTTCTTCTTCGCCTACCAGATTGTGTTCTACCTGCTGGCCAACCGCTTCGGGGCCTGGGCCCCGGCGGACATTCCCTACAGCGATCTCCTGAACACGAAACTCCCCTGGATCGCGGTGCTCCTGATGGGGTTCATGCCGGCGGTCAGTGAGGAGTTCATTTTTCGGATGTTCTCCATCCCGTTCCTGAAAGGGCTCCTCAAATGGACTCCTCTTGCCGTCATCCTGTCTGCGTTCATCTGGGGGTTCGGGCATGCGGCGTACCCCAATCAGCCGTTCTATATCCGGGGTCTGGAGGTGGGGCTGGCGGGATGCATCGTGGGGCTCGTCATGCTGCGTTGGGGGATTTTCGCGACCCTGGTCTGGCATTTCACGGTGGACGCCCTGTACACGGCCCTGCTGCTCTTGCGCTCCACCAATCCCTACTTCATCGCCTCCGGGTCGGTCTCGGCCGGAATCATGCTCCTGCCGCTCCTGTTCTGCGTGGCGGCCTACCTGGCCAGGAAGGGCTTCGCCTCCGAAGAAGGGATGTCGAACCGGGAGACCTCTTTTCCCGAGGAGGTTAAAGAAGAGACGAAGGAGAAGAAGGCCGAGGGCGCGCCCGCATCTTACCAGCCGCTCAAGACAGGGGCGATCCTGGCCTGGGTTCTGTTTGCGGCCGTTTCGCTGACCCTCTTCACGGTCCCCGTGCCCAAGATCGGGGATTACATCCGGTTCAACCTGGCTCCCCAGCAGGCCCGGGCCGTCGCGGACAGGACCCTGGGATCGCGGGGCGTGGACGCGGGCTCCTTTCTCAAGGTGACGACAGAGAACAGCTCCTTCGGGCCGCTCACCAGCAAGTACATCCTCCAGCGCAGGGACATCCCTTACCTGAACCGGTTCTGGGAGGAACGGCTCAAGATCCCGACTTGGAGCACGAGGTATTTCAAACCCCTGCAGAAGGAGGAGTACCGCGTCGCGGTCAACCCCAAGACCGGAGAAGTGGTCGGGGTCGCTCACGAGTTTCCCGAAGAGCAGACCGGGGCGGACTTGCCTGAGGATTCGGCCAAGGCCATTGCCGTGAGCACCCTCGGGACCATGGGGATCGACACGATAGGCTATGTGCTCAAAGAATCCTCCTCGGATAAGAAGAAAGCGCGCCGGGACTACGACTTCACCTGGGAAGCCAAGGAGGGGAGCGGTCTGAACCTGGAAGAGGCCAAGCTCCGGGCCTACGTGAGCCTGGCCGGGAGTGAGGTCGCGTCCTACGGCACGACCCTCAAGCTGCCCGAGACCTGGATCCGGGACCGGCAGAAAAAGATCCTCTGGAAGACGGCCTGCGGCATCCTGGCCGGGCTCATCGGGCTCTTCTTCTTGATAGTTTCCCTGTTCGTGTTCATCTTCCGGATCCGGGAAAGGCGGGTCCCCTGGAGGAAGGTCCTGGCCCTTTCCGGGGTCCTGGCCAGCGTTTCTGTCCTGTCTTGGCTGAACCATCTGCCGACGCTTTACTCCTTGTACAACACCTCCATCGCCCTCTCCACCTTTGCCCTGGAGATGGCGGTCTACGGCCTGGTCGGGGCGGTCGGGGCATTCCTGTTCGGGATGCTCCAGTTGGGAATCGCCTTCGGACTGGAGCCCGGTCTCGGGGTGGTCTTAAATCGTAAAGGGCGCGGCGTTTACGCCTGGGACGCCCTGATCGGGGCCCTCCTGCTCCTTGGCCTGGCTGCGGCAGCTATGAAGCTGGACGGCATCCTGGACGCCAAATTTACGAGGTTCACGAGCGTATCCGGTCTTTCGGTGCCAGTGGGGATGAGCTCCTTCCTGCCTGTGCTCGGCACCCTCCTGGGGGGGATTCGCTGGGCGGTCTATGCCCTGGCCGTGTTCGCGATGGGTTCCTATTTCTGGCGGCACAGGCTGCGCTGGTTGTTCCTGGGGCTGGCCCTGCTGGCCATGGTCCTCACGGTGCTGGCGATGCCAGCGTTCAAGACCGGGCCTGAGATCGGGTTGGGGCTGGGGGTCCTGCTTCTGTTCACGGCCATCGGCCTCTTGTTTATCCGGTTCGCGGGGAGAAACAACCCTTTGCTCTATGTCCTGGCCGCTTTCCTCGTCTCCTGCGGGGGGAACGCCTTGAAGCTCGCCTCCCAGCCCGCGCCGTGGTTCATGTGGAACGGGATCGCGCTCTTGGCCGTGATGGCCTTGGCCTGCCTCTGGGTCCTGATCGAAGGACTGAGGGCCAAAGGGACGAAAGCCTGAGGGAGATGGGAGGTCGGCTGAGGGGCTGTGCGCCCACAGCACCCTCCCTCCTCTGCTACAATAATCCCATCAATAGCCCCGTCCTTCAGGGCCGTATGGTTTCGTTTGTTGAATAGCCCCGCCCTTTAGAGGCTGTCCGATAATTGGCTGTTAAGAGGGGAATACAGAGAATACAAAGGAATTCGATTTTCTTTTTATCTTCTTTTTGCTCTAACCCCTGGTTTCTAACCCCCA
>Ga0315294_10005841_pt1 | contig 13510 bp, 10 predicted proteins | sample YL17G13_40_MG_FD_203626 | JGI IMG/M metagenome (GOLD analysis project Ga0315294, IMG submission 203626) | Sediment microbial communities from Yellowstone Lake, YNP, Wyoming, USA - YL17G13_40 | ecosystem: Environmental > Aquatic > Freshwater > Lake > Sediment | place: USA: Wyoming | collected... | reverse complement strand
CGCAAAAATCAAAAAAATCAGTTCAGCATCGAAAGAAAGGCAAGTGGCTTCATTATCAACGGGAAGAAAGAATTTGTGGTCAATGGCCAAATTGCCGATTCAATCCTCCTCCTTTCGAAGGGTTGTGGAGAAGACGCGGAGGGGTGTGCATCTTTGCTGTGCGAACCGGCCTGAAAGGCCTTTTTCGCGAAAGCGTTACAAATCCCCTGGGTTTAAGAACCTCTTCATTAGGGAAGTTCACCTTTGACCATTTTGAGCTTAACGACTCCGACCTTTTGAATGGCCAACTGCATTCATCAGAAAAGGTTTTTGAGTTTCTAAATGAAAGGAAGATGGAAACCTCCATTCAAGCATTGGGCATAGCACAGAATGCCTTTCGAAAGGCATTAGATTATTCTAAGCGAAGAGAGCAATTCAAAAGGAAGATTATCGAATTCCAGGGAATTCAACTGATGCTCGCCGATGACGCTATCCAAATGGAAGCAGCAAGGTCCTTGATGTTCAGGTTCTTCGACTCTTTCACACATTCGTGTCTAAGCTCGGAAGTCTTTACGGTCTTTGCGGACGTGACAAAAACGTTCTGCACCGACATGGCCGTCAAAGTGGCCTTGGATGGAATTCGGATATTTGGCGGGTATGGATTGACAGCAGATTTCCATGGACACAAGAGCCATCCTAGATGGAGATCACTACGTTTTGAATGGACACAAGTGCTTTGTCAGCAATGGAAGCCTGGCCGATATCTTTTTTGTGTTCGCCAAGCCAACCTTGTTCCAGGACATCAAGGATCTTCTGATTTTGATTGTCGAGAAAGAGATGGAAGGTGTCAAGGTTGAAAGGAACGAAACCAAGCTAGGGATGAAAGGGACTCCCCTCTCCGCAGTGAGCTTCGAGGAGGTCAGACTCACCCGAGACCGCTTACTGGCTGGAGGAGGGAATGACGGCGGTCGCCAATTCAAGAAAATAATGGGGGGATTGAACATCTCCCGGCTCGGCGCTGCAGCCATTGCCTTAGGACTGGCCCAAGCTGCAATCGATGGTGCTATTGGGTTCATTCGGGGAAGAGGAGGAATGAATGATCCCACCGAACCGGGTCAGGCAGTTCAATTCATTCTGGCCGACGGAGAGGCAAAGGTTGAGGCAATTCGTGCCTTAATCTATCGAACTGCCGAGAGGATCGACAGAGAGGAAGGGAATTTGATCAAAGCGGCCTCCGTCGCGAAATATTTTGCCACGGAGACAGCCATGCAGGTCGCCTTGAATACGTTTCACACCTTTCGATCCCACGGAATGACCGGTGATTATCCGATGGAAAGGATCCTCCGCGACCTCACATGTACATTGATCCTGGAAGGGACCAGTCAGATCCACCAAGTGATCATCGCCCGGGAATTGATGAAGTCATCCCACGCAGATAAGGGACCATGAAATTAGATTTAGTTATAATGAGCACTCTCTTTTCTCCTGATAAGGAATTGTGGGTGGACCCGGGAGATGCTGGAATACCTTATGAGGATGTCTATTTCAAGACGAAACATGGGCTGGAATTAAACGGTTGGTTTCTCAACTGTGGGAAAGAAGATCCCACGCTCCTTTTCTGCCATGGAAACGCCGGTAATATGTCAAACAGGGTCACCCATATTCGATTATTCCGTGGGATTGGGCTAAACATATTTATTTTCGATTACCGTGGTTATGGCCATAGCCAGGGTGAGGTTTCAGAGAAGGGCATCTATGAAGATGCATCTGCTGCCTACCTGTATCTTAGATCGAGAGACGATCTAGATCCCAAAAAAATCTTTCCTTTTGGGGAATCGATGGGTGGAGCGGTTGCCATCGATCTAGCTTGTAAACACAACCCCCCATTGGTGATTGTTCAATCTGTTCCTACATCCATAGAAGCGCTCTTCAAGGGAGAGAGAGCTTCTCATTTTCGCGGGATGTTTGATTCGTTGTCTAAAATAACTCATCTGAAAAGCCCTTTGCTCATGATATATGGCGACAAAGATGAACTTGTTCCCTACGCCCTAGGAAGGGAACTTTTTAGGGCCGCAAACAGGCCAAAGGAATTTTATCGGATCAAAGGGGCGGGGCATAATAACACCTTCGATGTTGCGGGGGACGAATATTTTCATAAGATAAGAACTTTTGTACTTAAGCATTTACGTAAATGACTCTCGGAGTCATCCTGCTCTCTGAATAAGCAAGTCCTTGGAAAAGGATATTCTTTCCATTTTTTGCGATATAATAAAAAAGCAATTTGGCAAAGGGGGAAAAAAGAATGAAGAAGGATATATCTCTAGAGAAAGAGACGATCATGAATGTGGCTGCGACCCTTTTTGGTGAGAAAGGCTACGCAGCGACCTCGGTCAGGGATATTGCAAGAGATCTCGATGTGAGCATTGCCACGATCTATTACTATTTTAGAAACAAGGAGGACCTGCTCTTCACCATTATCGACTCCATTGGCAATGATCTCTACGGCCTCCTGAAAAAGTCAATAGAAGAGTTCAGTGATCCCCTGGAACGATTGCGCCACATGCTTCTAGGTCATATTTGCCTGGCCCATCAGAAGAAAAACGAGGTCAAGGTTTACGTTGAAGAACAGGTCAACTTATCGAAGAAATACAGGAGCATCATTTACAAACAGCACCGCAATATCTACGACACGTACATTAACCAATTAGAGGAACTAAAAAAGCTTAAGCTGGTCCGTTTTGAACAGCTTCCTGTTGAGGCCTTTGCCATGTTCGGAATGGCAAATTGGTGCTACCGGTGGTTTAAGGAAGATGGCGGGATCCCTATTGAAGAGGCGGCTCAAATACTTGCTGACATATTCTTCCATGGCATCCTAAATCCCGGAGTGTCATCCCCTTCCGTTCTTAAGGAAAGAAGCCCGTCAGCCAAGAAATAAGGAGCATGGCTATGGGGAACTCAAAAGGAGCCAGGCCGCCACGCCGGCCAGCAGGAGAGCGGGAACTCCCATGAAGAGAGCTCCCCTCCAGGCAGCCTTCGGTTCCAGCTCCTTACGAGAAGCGAAGAAATGCTGAAGGGTGAGCGCACCGAGGAGAACGGCCATAACCCCGATCACCCAAAGGTACCACCCCACGTTCCTGTTTTCACTCTGTGCCCACTGGACGAGCCTCATCCCGCCGGCACCCACAATCAAGCCATAGATGAACCATCCCATGACGAACTCCCTTTGATCGATTATTCGAACTGGGTTCCTCTCGTCGTTTCAATACCATGAGGAGGCAAGTTCAGCTCCCACCACCCCTCAATATCCTTGGGCGTCTCGTACCCCATGGCCGTGTGCATCTTTGTAAAGAAGCCATTCAGGAGTGGAGTGGCCGAGATCGTTGCAGCTACGGCCCTGTGCATGAAAGACCTGTTTTTCATGCTGAAGGGACACACGGCAAAGCATCTTGCACAGCCGACCGTTGACACGGACCAGTAGCTCCTGCATCTCGGAGAATCCTCGAAGTAGGCACGATGGCCCGGGTTGTTCCAGGGTCCGACCACCTCCCACGAAGGTTCTGTCTCCAGGCTGAGCACCGACACCGGGCAGGCCTCGGCACACCTCTTACAGGTTCTGCAGAAGCGCATGATGCCTGCATCGATGGGCCGGGTGGGAGCAAGAGGCAGATCCGTGATGACCCGAAAGATTCGCTGCATGGGGCCGTATTCGGGACTGATCATCCGATTGAGACGGCTGAGCTCCCCCAGGCCGGCCATGACACCGAACGCTGGAGCGATGCCGAGCCCGTTGAACCATGTTCCCATCAACGCCTGGTATCCGAGGATGTGAAGGAACGTCTGCAGCCGATCGATGATGTTTCTGGCCCGTGCGTAAGCTAGGCCGGTCGCTGCGCTCGATAAGGCAGTAGGAGCTGACCCGTAGGTTCGCTTGATCAACTCCTCCGAGAGTTGCACGGTAAAGACGATCACCCATTCTGCTCGGTAGGGAATCACCCTTTTCTCGTTTGTCTCATAGGCCTTCTCAACATTTTCGAAGACGAGAGGCTTGCCGTCCCGGGCATCGTAGGAATAGATAAATTTGCGGGTCTTTTCGTTTAGCTCCACAAAGCCCACTTGGTCTGCGCCAAAAAACCTGAGGGCAGCCCGGATCATACGCGAATTCTCCCCCGGGTTCCCTTTCCAGCCAGGCACCCCCAGTTCTTCGGGGCTAAAGATGGTCTGCCGGAAAGGATCCTTCTTCTCTGTCGACTCTTTCCACGCGCCCAGAAAACTCGTGCCCACGGACCCCGACTGGCTGCCTGCGATGTCCATGGCTCGGTCCCTCAAGGTGTAACCTGGCCTCTCTTTCAGGATCCAGTCCTTCGTCCTGCGCTCCCTAAGTTTATTGAGGCGGTTAGCCTTATTCTCGCCGACATATTTGGCCCATGAGACCTGCTGCATGTTACGCCCGTCGAACCGCTGCATCGCCTTCCAGTCGATCTCAACCGTCGGCTTGTCGACCCAGCGCACCCACCATGGCCGTTTCCAATCTGCCAGGGGTGACCCAATCGCTTCATCTATGTCATGAAACAGAAAACTCATAAGCCAAATTCCCCTCTCCCCTAAGCCTTGTAGACCTTGCACAGGATCCCCCGAAGGGTAGGAGAGCCGATCTCTCGATTGTAAGGGGGCTTATTGTCGGTCAGGAGGTTGACATTTGACTCTGACCACCCATAGATATCGTCAACTCCTCTCTCGGGAAACCACCAGCCGTAATCGGCAATGACAACCCTTGGATCGATGCCAGAGACCAACGAAGCCTTCTGTTTGATCCTCCCCCTCCTGGTCTCAATATATACCCAATCCCCCTCTGCAATCCCCAGCCGGCGGGCCAACTCGGATTGAATCTCCACAGTGGGGTCAAGACGTCTTCTCCGCAGCGTGGAAATCTGCCTTCCTCCTGAATGCTGGAAGGGAGCAGACTTATAGCTCGTAAGGATCAAGGGATAATCATGAACCAACGCGGGGTCGCTATAGGGTGTCTCGGGCAGCTCATGGTAAACCGGTAATGGATCAAAACCCCACTCCTTCAACTGGCTTGAATAGAGTTCCACCTTCCCCGAAGGAGTCCCGAAGCCATTTTGTTCATATCTTCTGTATTGCTTGCTGCTGGAAAGAATTCCTATCTGCCTGAACTCTTCAAAGGTCAATCCAGCAGGTTTCAGGATGGCATCCAGCGCTTGCTCTGTCGTGTCCCAGAAATGCTCTCCCAGCTCCAGCCGCCGGGCCAACTCGCTCATGATCTCATAGTCTGACTTGCATTCACCGACCTGAGCCACTCTTTGCTGGACCTGAGCGATCACGTTGGTTGGCGCAACCAGACTGTCAAACTCAAGATAGCTCCCTACAGGCAGCACAATGTCAGCCAGTGCCGCTGTGGGCGTCATAAACAGATCTGCCACAGCCAAAAAACGTAGCTTCTTCAAAGCTCGGTAGGTTTCCTGGGCATGACTGTAGGTCACGAGCGAGTTACATCCTTGGACAAAGACGGTCTGAATGGGATAAGGATCTCCCTCCAGGATGGCCTTTATCATTCTCTGCGGCAGGATGTAGTGGAACATCGGCAGTAGCTTCAGATCCGCTCCCACCCTTTTCCGCCAATTCTCTTTCGGCAGTCGATCCCGCAGTTCCAAATCGGGTGAAGCCCACCAGGCTAGAGGTAATGTTGCCCACTCGGCCTCGCCACCGGGAACGCCGAGGTTCCCTGTAATCGCCCTCAAGATGGAAATCGCTCGGGCCGTTTGGAAGCTGTTAAGATTGTGATCGATCGCATTCCCCCATAGGATGCACGCGGGTCTATTTTGGCTATACACTCTGGCTGCGTCTCGAAGGGCCTTGGCCTCTATCCACGTCGTCGGCTCAACCTTCTCCGGAGAAAAGTTCTGAACATGCTCCCTGAGCGCTTCAAATCCAGAGGTCCACTTGTCCACAAAGGCCTTGTCGTATAAACCTTCATTGATGATGACGTGGATCATCCCCAACGCAAGAGCCAAATCAGAACCGGGCCTTACCCTCAGCCACTGGTCCGCCTTCTTGGTCAGGTCAATATCTTTAGGATCGATCACGATCAGCTTTGTCGTCCCTTTGCGGAGAACGTTGAGCATCTTCTGAGAAAGGGGATGATTGGTCTCTGCAGAGTTTACCCCCCATACAACAACGCAGCCCGGAGGGTGGTCAAAATCGGGCGTGGGTGAAAACCCGAGAGTCAGTTTCGAGGCAAAGGATCTTGGTTGCGTGCAGAGGTGCCCCATCCCTGCCACGTTCGGAGTTCCAAAAACATTCGCCAGTCTGTGAAGCCAGGTGTTCTGAAACCCCTTGGCATACCCCATGACCATGGCCACGGATTCGGGACCGAAGTCCTTCTTGGCTTTCGCCATCTCCCCGGCGATCGTATCCAATGCCTCATCCCACGAAATCTTCTTCCATCGCCCCTGCCCCCGATCCCCTTCTCTTTTTAAGGGATATTTCAATCGATCAGGGTGGTCAAGATAGTCCAGGGAGGCTAACCCTTTGATACAAAGGGTGCCCCGGTTGACCGGGCTATCCGGATTCCCTTCGATCTTTACCGGCTTTCCATCCTTCAGATGAATCAAAACACCGCACCCCATAAAGCACAGGCCGCAGGTACTCCGTACGATTTTAACTTTAGACATGTTTTACCCCGCCCACTCGTTCCTCCCTTCAAAGAGAGGGGTGAGTGGCCACCGAAGCGTTCTTTATTACCCCTTGTTCCAGACTCCTTTCCCTCCACTGGTAAAGTGTCAGGAGAATGAAGAGAGGCAGGCCGATAATGAGGTACTGATAACGATGGGTGAAGGCGTAGGCAAAGAGCCCCAAGGTGGCCGCTGAAAATAACTTAACTACGTTATCATTTCCCCCCGTGCTTGAATATGGATGCCTTTCATACCCAGGTCCTTCACGGCCCGTTCCATCTCGTCAAAGGCAGGCTTGCCCCGCAGGGACATTGCAGCGGCAAAGCGTAAGAAACGCTTGGGGTGTTCCTTCACCACCTTGGCACAAAAGCCGTTTCAGTTCCTTACCAGTTCCATGTCATTGTTTCTGTTGGTGGTGAGGACCGCCATATCGATACCCGCTTCATCCATGAATCTCAGATGGCTCTCCACCTTTGCAGCCTCTGCAAGACCCCTGGATCCTCAGCCGGCCATCCTTATCCCAAAAACGTCCGATCTTGCCCGATTAGGACCCCCATGTCTTCGGCATTTGCTCTGTACTGAGATGATGTTCAAAATCAATGATCATTGTCATTTTCCTCCTTCTCTGCCATGACCACCCGGGCAGCTCAGCCATGGGAGCCGGCTGGCCCGATCAGACTCTTGAATCCCCGAGGCATCAGGGCACTTGAAACCAGCCCCATTTGAATTACGGTTACTCCTCTGCGCCCTATAGCTCCAAGAGCCTATGCCAACCCCCTTCATGAAACAGAGGGATGAGCGGCAGGGGCGCAACCCTTGATCTTTTCAAGGTCCAGTCTTCTCTTTTTTCTCCACTGGAAGAAGGTGAGCAGGAGGAAGAGGGGGAGACCCACGGTGAAGTACCTCAGATCATGCGCAAAGGAATACCCAACGAGGCAGAAAGCACTTACCAGAAACACGGCCCTCTCCCAGAGGCTGGCGATTGAAAAGAACTGGCCGATCAGGGCGACATGGAGGACCAGGATCCCTGTCAGAAGGGCGATGATACTCAGGGTGGATTCCAGCCAGGGCGATGGAATCCACAGCATGAAGGGGTTCCAGATGCAGAGGTAGGGCACCAGGAACCCCACCGCGACCAGACCTGTGGCCCTCACGCCCGTCTTGAGGTACGAGGCCCCGGCCATGGCGGCAGTCACCACGCAGCAGCCCGCAATGGGAGGGGTAATGGCGCCGATGGAGGCATAGTAGAAAGCGAAGAAATGGGCCGCAAGGGGATCCACCCCCATCTTCACGATCCCGGGCAACACGGCCACGGCAACCAGGATATAGGCCGCCGTGACCGGAATGCCGCACCCCAGGATCAGGTCCAGGATCATGGTGAGGAACAGGGCCAGGGCAATGCTGCCACCGCTCAGGGTCCGGATGAGCAGGGTGAACTTGGTCCCCAGGCCACTGAAGGTGACCACCCCGACTACGATCCCGATACAGGCGATGCCGGTCCCGATCTTCGCCCCGGAGATGGAGCCGGACACAATACCCCGAATCCATCTATTCAAGGGGACCCGAACCTCCTTCTTAAAGGCGCCGATGATGAGGCTCACCCCAATGACGGACAAGACGGCCCAGAAGGCGGTGAACATGGGGGTGAATCCGGCCATAAGAAGGACCGCGACTACCGTAAGAGGAATGACGAATACGGGGGCCCTGAGTGCCACGAGCTTCCAGTCCACCTCCTCTGACGGAGAACTGTACCTCCCCTTCATGGCAAGCAATTGCACGGCGATCCCGATATTCAGAAAGTAGAGGAGGGCCGGGATGATGGCCGCGAGCATGATCCGAGAGTAGGGGATCCCGGTAAAACCCACCATGACAAAGGCGGCAGCCCCCATGACCGGCGGCATGACCTGCCCGCCCGTGGCAGAGGAGGCCTCAATGGCGGCCGCCTGTTCCGGGGTATAGCCCGCCTTCTTCATGGCCGGTATGGTGAAGCCGCCCGTGATCGCTGCATTGGCCATCCCCGATCCCGTGACCATACCCACCAGTGCGCTGCTGAACACCGCGGTGAGGGCCGCCCCGCCTGCCAACCTTCTTCCCATCATCCTCGCCAGGGGCATGAAGGACTCGGCCGCACCGGATGCTTCCAGAAGACCCCCGAAGAGCATGAAGAGAAAGATGTACTTGGCAGAGATGTCGAGCATCCCCCCATAGACGCCCGAGAACCCCAGGGTCAGCATGTTCACCAGCCTCTCCACGGGAAACCTGCCATGCCAGAGGGGCTGGGGCAGGTACTGCCCGAAGAACCCGTAGCCCATGAAAAGGATCGCGATCAGGGTAAAGACCAGTCCCTGGCCCCTTCGAGCGCTTTCGAGGGCCACAAGGAGTACAATGAATCCAATGATCGTATCCGGCCGGGTCGGCCAACCGATGTAGTCCGCGAGCCGCTCATACTCGAACTTTACATAACCGGTCATGATCACGCTTAAAAAGATAAAAAACAGGGTTAGAGGCCACCACCTCTTCTTCTCCTTTTTCATGGAGAGGAGAAAGACGATGACCAGGGAGAAGGCAAGGTGCGTGTTCTGCCAAAGAATCGGCACCTCCAGAAAAAACTGGGTCATCACCATGTGGTAAGCGGCCATGGCCACCGCGAGCACGGTGACGATCTTGTCGATGATCTTTCCAACAGTACTGCCTCCAGACGTCTCTCTCATCCCTCCAAACCTCCAAAACCTAAAACCGGGTGAACGTTATGGACTACGCCTGTGATCCCTTCCCTGTCCTGTTATACATGGTCAATAAACCGAGCGACCCATACGCGGCTCTTATCCTTTGAGACCCAGAATTCGAGCCGCGTTCTTCCTTAGCCTGGAGTCAACGACAACAGAGGGAAGATCAAGCCCCCGGATATTCCGGATGTAATGCCTCGCTCCGTCGGGTTACTGCATCCTATAGCCCGATCTTGAGCTTTTTCTCCTTTAAGAACTTCAAGGCCCCTTTGTGGAGTTCTGCTTCCTTGAAATCGCCAATGCCCAGTTTATCAGGGACGAGCCCCCCCATCAGGGCATGGTGTTCCACAAACTCGCGCTGGTGCTCATAGAACATCTTCAGGACCTCATAGACGGCGTCCTCAGGACAGTCGTCATAGGCGCACCAGTAAATAAAGCTGGCCGATTCCGTGGTTGCGGGTTGCCCCTCGAACAGGATGTTTGCAGGAAAGGGGACAACGTTAAAGACGCTCCGGATCTTCGGGTTCGTCATGGCCTTCGTGGCCTGATCAGGCGGGAGGGGGATGGGATACACCTTTTTGCGCGCCGCCAGGGCCTCCAGCGGCTGATCCTTCATCCACTTGGGATAGCCTGGATTGATCGTCAGGTACCCCACGTCCACCATGCCGTCCACCATGGCATCTGGTATGTCCGGTGCCGGCATGTAAGACATCTTTACCTTGTCCAGGATCCCATGGCAGAACTCAATCTGGTCCCCACCCTTGATGCCGTGAGGGTCGGTCTTGGGGCCGACGGCGATCTTCTTACCGATCATGTCCTGGTAGGTCTTGATCTTCGGGTCCAGGGATCCAAAGAAGTGCACGGCCGTAAGACCCGTACAGACGATCTTGAGGTTAGGGTGTGGCTTGTCAAAGGGTTTCTCGCCCTTTACTGCCTGCTTATAGGGGGTCTCGGAGACCACCATGAGGGAGGACTTCCTGGACTCAGGAGACTGCTCTCCCAGTTTTACATTGTCACTCGAACCGCCGGTCTCCTCTGCCGTGGCCCTGAGCCACTTGGAGTGCTTGTTCAAGACCTCTCCCAGCGCAAATCCTTGAATGTAGCTCGTCCGACCGAACTTGCTGGTGAGCAGGGTGAGTTGAGTCATCTTCATGTCCGCCGTCTGGGCATTGCCCAGGCCCCAGAGCGAGAAAACGACCAGTGCGGCGGTTAATACCACAAACCCGAGAATCTTTTTCATTGACATGATTTCTCCTCCTTTCAAAACCGGGTTGACAAATCCCTGATCCACGATCAAAGCATCACCAGAGCGCAAATGAGCGCCTCAGATGATCAGCGAGTACCATGGAAACCGGATGCTGATCGCCTCGGAGGGACAGTCCTGACGGCACACCCCGCAGTGCCAGCATTCCTCCGGGTACTTAAGGTAGGGCATGGTTCGGCTGTCCTCCTCCTTCATGTAGATCACGTCCATCATGCAGATCTCGTCACAGAGTCCGCAGCTCGTGCATTTCTCAAGGTCGATTACCGGCGGCATCTTTGTTTCTCCTTTCAGCCATGTACAGTTCTATCAAAGGAGAGTCTGATGCCCTCGCCATCCTTTTCCACCACCACAAGACCGCACCAGTTCTGATCATCCGTCTCTGAATAGTCGAGCCGGTAGTGATAGGGCTTGATTCGGCTCTCCTTTCGGTATTCCGCTGCCCGATTCATGATCTTGGCGACCTGAAGGATGGACCTGGTTTCATTCGCCCTCATGAGTTCGTGGAAGTTCTCCGCCTTGAGCAGCCCGATATGGCTTTCGATGCCTTTGAGTTTCTCAAACCCTATATTGAGTCCCATCTCGGTGCGGCCCACAGCCATATGCTCGGATACCACCTTTCCAATCACCTCCTCCATCTCACCGTAGGACAAACCCGTCTTCCGCCGAAGGGGGGCCATGAAAGAGTCAAACGCGTCTCTCAAAGGCGTTGGGTCGATCTCGATGGCATTCGTTTTCAAGGCATAATCGGCCGCCCCTTTGCCGGCACTGAAGCCGCCCGTCACACAGCCCCGGACACACCGGTGGTGATCCGCAGCATCCCCTCCGGCAAAGAGGCCGGGGACCGTGGAGGCACAATGACGATCGATCTTGACACCACTGCCTGTCTCATTGGTCGGCCCGCACTGGAGCCCTTCGGAGACGTCGACGGCAAGCGGCCTCTTGGTGATGTCTTCACCCCGTTGGGCCAGGTAATCCGGCAAGGTATCCTTGTCATAGCCCAGGGTCGTGGCCAAGTGCCTGGCGTCAAAGCCGGTCACGTGGGTGCAGTCAATAAACACCGGTCCTCGGCCTTCCTGAATTTCCTTCAGGGTCTGGAATACGATCTGGTTTCGGGGGGCCTTGTTGCCCGCAGGGTAGTTTTTCTCCATGTAGTATTCCCCCTTGGCATTCAGGAACCGGCCGCCCATGGCCGTGAAGGCGCCAAGACCGGCCGCGGAAAACCCCTTGGGTACAATGGTGATCCTCATGTATTCCATGTTGGTGAGGGCCGCACCGGCGTTGAAGGCCATGACCTGGCCGTCCCCTGTATCCAGGGGACACTGCCAGGTGTTGAAGGCATTCATTCGAGGATTCTGGGTGATCCGGTTCGTGCTGCCCGTGGCGATGATGGTGGCCTTGGCCTCAATTAAAAAGGGCTCTCCACTGCGAATGTGGAATCCAAGAGCCCCTGCCACCACCCCCTTCTGCGTGATCAAGGTAACGGTCATGACCCGGTCGAGGACTCGGCAACCGAGCCTCCTCACCTCCTTTGCAAGGGCGGGCTTCATCCTCTTGCCGTTGAAGTTGATCGTGGTAGGCCCCGGCTGGCCAAAGGCCTGCGTGCGAAGATAGGTGCCGTCAGGCTGCCTGAGGGGAACCCCAAGCCGTTCCAGGCGATCGAGGGCGGCCGCCAATTCGTCGCAAACCGTGGCATCGAGGATGGAAAGATGGGCGGTACCTTTCCCGATCCTCCACGCATTTTCAAGCCACGCCTCCCGTGTGTCCCAGGCCGGGCCGCTATTGAGCCAGGCGCCCAGGTGATCCACGCCTCCTCCGATGGAGCCGCTTCGCTCGATCTTGCCCTTATCCATGACCACGACTTGAGCGCCCTTTTCGGCTGCGGCAATCGCTGCATTGAGGCCGGCAAGGCCACCTCCAATCACCAGGACATCGGTATTGATCCGTGAGAACTCCATCTTCATCCCCCCCCTGATACGATCAAGAGGTACCGCCGGTTGTTGATCAGAGCCCCAGAAGCTTTGCCGCGTTGTTTCCCAGCATGCCGTCAATGGCCATGGCAGGAAGGCTGAGTCTTCGAATATCCTCGATATACTTTCTGACGCCCTGGGGATCATGGGTGAAGTTGTAGGGGTAGTCCGTCCCGAAGAGCAGCTTGTCGGGGCTGATGGTGGTCAGGGCACATTGGACCGCCCTCATCCCGCCCTCATAGCCGGCCATGTCGAAATAGATCTTGTCAAACAGCCTTTTAAAGTTCTCCTTATAAGGCGGTCCAAAGGGAGGCGTGGTTCCAAGTTCCGTCCAGATCTTCTCGCCCCAGCAGTGGACATACCGCTCCACCCTATCCAGAATGGAGGAGACGCCCCCACCCAGGTGGGACATGACGATCCTGAGATCCGGAAACTCGGAGATGACACCTCCCAGGACCAGCCGCATGGTGTTGCCGATGATATCGAGCTCTCGAGTCACGGTCACGTTGAGGTTGTACTTGGCATCCATGGCCTGATAGCCCACCGGGATGTTCGTGATATGGACGAAGATGGGTTTATTCCAGCGGCTCATCTTCTCGTAGAAAGGCCAGAGCTTTCGTGAATCCATGGGTTCGCCATCGTTCTGGGGACTGATCGCCACGCCGTGAAGGCCAAGACCCAAGGCCCGGTCCAGTTCCTTCAGGGCCTCCTCACCTCGATTCGGAATGACCGGCGCGAGAAAGGCAAACCGCTTGGGATGTTCCTTGATCACCTTCGCATAAAGATCGTCGGTCAACCTGCAGTCGCCTACGGAATCAAGAGTCGCCGATAGGACAGCGACATCGATGCCTGATGCGTCCATGAATTCCAGGTGCTTCTCGA
>Ga0315294_10005840_pt1 | contig 13511 bp, 12 predicted proteins | sample YL17G13_40_MG_FD_203626 | JGI IMG/M metagenome (GOLD analysis project Ga0315294, IMG submission 203626) | Sediment microbial communities from Yellowstone Lake, YNP, Wyoming, USA - YL17G13_40 | ecosystem: Environmental > Aquatic > Freshwater > Lake > Sediment | place: USA: Wyoming | collected... | reverse complement strand
ACGGCCTATCGAGCCTTGAGCCCCTTGGTTTCCCTGATTACCTTGTATCCCTTGGTTCCCTTGATTCCCTTGAAGTCCTTGGTTCCCTTGATTCCCTTGGTTTCCTTGATTGCCTTGGCGACCCTGCCAGCCCTGACTCCCTTGGAAGCCTTGGCTTCCTTGATTCCCCTGATTCCCTTGACTACCTTGATTTCCCTGATTTCCTTGGATGCCTTGGCTTCCCTGATTGCCTTGATTTCCTTGACGGCCCTGTACCCCTTGGTTTCCTTGGAGGCCCTGATTTCCCTGATTACCTTGGTTCCCTTGATTTCCCTGACTGCCTTGGACTCCCTGATTGCCTTGATTCCCTTGGAGTCCTTGAATCCCTTGGTTCCCTTGATTTCCTTGATTTCCTTGGACTCCCTGATTGCCTTGATTTCCCTGAATTCCTTGGGGTCCCTGCACTCCCGGATTTGTTCCTTGGACTCCCTGTCCACCTTGGTTCCCTTGGCTCCCTTGGCTCCCTTGTGATCCCTGTAAGCCGATCCTTCCTTGGAAGCCTTGGCGTCCCTGACTGCCCACGCTTCCTTGATATCCATATCCGGTAAGTCCTTGAGGACCGATACTTCCGTATATTCCCTGAACTCCTTGAAATCCCTGTGATCCCTGAGAGCCCTGAGAACCCGTGTTTCCCTGCGCCCCGCTTGCCCCTGATCCCCCAGCACTTCCCTGATAGCCTTGTCTTCCTTGGTTGCCCTGCCTTCCTTGATTGCCCTGATTCCCCTGTGGGCCTCCGGGCGCACCTGCTGGTCCGTCTGGGCCTTGGAAGCCCTGAATCCCACCCGATACGATGTCGTCCTTCACTCCCTGAAACGAGTCCTGCAGGGAGTCCAACATGCCGCCCGTAAACGGGTCACCGCCGGGAAGGAAGTAATCCTGTGGAGTTGGCATCGTCTGTCCCGCTATTAATCGGGCCGCAATACGATAGCTTTAATCCGGTGCTGTACCGTGTTACGGTTGTGAAACTCAATATTGTTTACATCCAAGTGTTTACAGTCAACGGGGGCCTGCACGACGGTTGGAAGCGCCTCAGGCCATTCGCCTTGAAGACCGTAATAGAACCGGATCGGCGGAGTTGGATATGCTCCCGGCCATTCGACCCACCAAGTAAAAACAGGAATATCTGTATTGAGCCCGTGGTACCAGACGAAAACTTCGTCCGGGTCGAGGATAAGTTCGAGTCGGACGAAGGCCCCGTAGAGACTTCCGGACCCTCCACCCTGAGGGTTAAATTGCGGGTAGAGAAGATCGCGTCCATATCCTTCAAATGCATCTGCCAGATATTGCCGGTAGAATATTCCGAGGTCAACATTGTCCCCCGGCATTGGCCAGAGGTTACCCAAACCGTCTCTGAACTGTGCATTCCATCTCCCTACGCGATTTGCAAGATAGGTCCCCGACGGACCTTGAACGAAATTATTCAGGAACGTTAGAGTATAGTTCGGACCCAATACGGTCTTGTTAGTAACCTGCGTCAGGAACGTTCCGATTAGCCCCTGATTCTGGACTTGAATGTAATCCCCGATAGCGACATCTCCGGGGTCCCCAACGGTAATTCCCTGATTCGTTGTCGTTACAAGATTTAAGCCAAAGTTAGAGACGGGCGATGTATAGACGAGTTGAGCTGTAATCTTTTGGTGCAATCCATCAAGAATCGCCAGTTCTGTTCCCACTGCATAAACAGAGTGACGCTGGTCTAATATGCCAAGACCATCCGGAGGTATAGCGGGATCATAGTTTATAAGGCTGAGATCAAGCCGCTTGGAAGTGCTGAGCGCCGGTACGACGAGATTCTGTACAAACAGAGTATCGATGACCTTCTTATCGACCAGCTTCTGAAGACGGGTGCCCGCCTTCGGATGCGTATCGATAAGCTGGTTTGCCTTGATATCGCTTTCTAGAACAAAGGTCTGTCGAGGGAGGACCATCTATCTCCTCGTGCGCAGTGCATCTAGTATTCAGACTTAGCATGATTTTACACCAACTTACTTCACATTGTAATAGGCTTTAACTAATTCTGACTCTTCTACTGTCTTAGGCATTTGGATAGCAAGTCTGATCTCTGGAGATATTCCGGGAACTTCCACGAGATGCAATTCAGCTACCGCGCCATCCCTATTCACAAAGATGTCTTCCCGGTAGTTTTCTTCAACCCGCTCAAAGCCCTGCCCCTGCATGAACTCGGAAATTGCCCCGAGCTGCTTGTTCAAGCAGTCGCCTTCCCCGGCGTCGAACCGAGCCACGTACCGCTTCGACCCCACCGGGTCCTGCCACATCGCCAGAGTCATTGGCGAGTTCTCTTCTACGGTGACTCCCGATCCGGCAAACTTGTAGAGGTTGTCGATGATCTCGATCTGTCTGGCTGCAAACGACTTTAGATTCGTGTCCATTTTAGTCCTCTTAAAATTTGATTACCTGCAAAGTACATTTCGGTTCACCGTACACGTTTCCCGCGAGCAACGTTGCGTTGAAATTCGCTCCGGCTCTGACTACAAACGTATGTGATCCCGCGCTGACCGTAGCCCACACTGAAAAACCAAGATTTCCTCTCCCCGACGCTGTTGGTGGAGAACCCGAAACCGCATGGCAGATTCCGGGCGGGCCGATCTCAACACCATCCATCTGTATTCCTACCGCCAAAGTCAGATCTCCAGCGCCAATTCCAACAGCTCCTCGGAAAGTAACACAAACTAGTTGGTTATCTGTAAATCCCGTAATAGTCAAAGTCATCGGAGTAGCAACTCCTCCGGGAACGGCATGCGACCCAGCCGGAACTCCAAAATTTGCGGCTAGCGTCGTTTGACCGGCAATTACAGCAGCGGAACGAAACGCCGCATAGGTTACTAGTGGACCAGCGTTATCCTCTCTGTCCGTTCCCGGAACAATAGTAAAAGTAACTACTCCACCGCCGCCAATTCCAGTAACCCGACAAATGCGAACATCTCCCGTATTCAGATGCGTGGGATCTGAATCGTCAATTGCTGGATCAACAACTAGAATCTTGCTGGACGTCATGCCTGCCAACGGGGACGTTGTAAGGGAATACTCTGTCCGAAGAACAACCAGCGCCGGGAATGACACTAGAGTAAAATCTTCCAGCAGAACGTTTGATATGGTCCGGACGGTAAGGTTGTATTTGCCAGTTCGGGTTTCAACAACCGCCACGCTATCTCCACGAGTCGCGTCTACATTGATTGAAAGGTTATTGCTTCCAACCGCCAGAGGCGTATACCCATTATAAATACCTACCGGAACAATCCCCGAGTCCTTGAGGTCTTGAGCCTCAGAGACGTAGGGTTCCTTGTACCGGATCTTCGAGGCTTCCGGGCCGAACGTATAGCTTGGCATTGGATCTACCTCTAGAATGGCAGTGATTGTTGCGCCGTCTGTATAAGTCTTGATCATGGTTACTCCAGCACCGCCATTGACGTATTGGCAATGTCAATTGCGTCTATCGCGGCAGCGCTCGTATATCCACTCTTGAAGCTCGGCCCTGCCGCCACGAACATGATATTTCTTTCCTCTGTCGTCAATCCGCCGTGATCCCAGTAATTCGGGTCGGCATGGCGTCCGTGATCCGTCGTGACAATGAAGTTCGTGTTCCCCGCCATCAACGGATGAGCCGCGACAAGAGAGACGATTTCGCCGACATAAGAGTCTATCGTCTGTATGGCGTTTATGTATCCGGCCCAGTTAGGGGCGTGTGCATACGAGTCCGCTTCCCGGTAGCTTACCATAGAAACGATAGGCGGATAGGCTCCGAGGCACTGCGCCTTGAAAATCGTGTGCGTGTCAGCGTCATCCCGGTATCCTCCGCCACCAACGCCGTTTATTCCACAGTTTATATACGGTCTAAAATTACTGTAGTTTTCCGGATGAACTACGGACGTATTCCTCAGACACCATAGCTTGTCCTTCGACGCAATGTACTTTACTCGATCCGTAAATCCGATTGCCTCGTAAGAAGGAAGCCCCTTCTGGTACAGATATTCGTGGAAGATTGTTGGGTAATTTGGAGACTGTGATCCATCGTTTGGAATAGCCTCAAACTTCCCGGTCAAAATACAAGCGTGCCCGTTGATCGTCTCCGTGGCGATCCCACCTCCGCCGACCATGACTCCCGTCAACTGCGCCCCGTAATTTGACAAGCTGATAATGTTAGGGATATTGGCGGGAGTTCCGAATGTCTCGGACATCCTAACGCCATCCATTATTGCAATGATAAGATATCTCGGCATTTTTGTGCCAGATTAGAAACGTGCTACAGTAAACTTAGACCCGGCAACAACATGGGAACTCGTTGCGGCTGCTTTTAATTCAAAAGTATGAGACCCCGCGCTGACGGCTGCCCACACAGAAAAACTAATGTTATTGGAATAGACAAAGTGCATTCTCGAATAGATGTCTCCGGGTGATCCCCCAAGATTTCCAGTCGGTGTTCCATCGATGGTAAAACCCAGTAAGGCGGTGTCGTCGCCAACAACAGTACAGTATCCGCCCCCCGAGCAGGACAGACATACCAACTGGTTGGCCCTGAACCCTGTCAAAGCAAGAGAAGCCGCAGGAGCAAAACTTCCCCACGCCCCCGGCATTCCAGTGGTAATTGGAAACGTGTATGTTCCGGCTACCTGCGCATATGCCGCCGCGACGGACAAGCTAGCCTGTGTAACAAGCGGACCCCCGTTGTCGTTTCTGTTCGTTGGAATCGTTGTATTGTAAACGACGGGGCCAGTCGAATTCACCCTGCAAATCTTGATGTCCCCGTGGTGAAGCGCAAGCGCGTCGGTATCGTCAACCGTTAAGTCATTAATTGTGACAACCTGTGCGTTCGTCAAACCACTAAACGGATGTGCAACAATTGAATAGGCCGGTCGGAGAACAACCCAACATGGAAATACCGTATGTCCCGTGAAATCGAGCTGAATCTGAAGAGTCGTTCTGATCGTTAAGTTATAGTCTGCTGTCCAGACAGCTCCGTTCAGATTGTAAACATCCGCAACTGCCACGCTGTCGTTTCTATAAGGATCGGTATTCAAAAGTAAAACATTCGGATCTGCTCCGACATTCGGAGTAAACCCATTATATATACCGGGCGGAACGATTCCGTCCGTCTTCATGTTCAGAGCCTGTGACACTTGTGGCTCTTTGAACCTGACCTTCACTGAATCATCCGGGAGCAGAAACGACGGGTAATTGGGCATCATGCGCTCCGGAACTTAGTTCCACCGAGTACTCTTACCACGCCCAAATACGAACGGCGCTTACGTTTCCGGGAATTGCATTCCTGACATAGATATGCCTCTCACGGCGCTCGTCGTCCACCTTTGCTTCACTGGAGTACAGAATCCCGTGGACTGTCACGCCATCAAAAGAGAACTCGATAGTCTCTGCTCCGTCATTCGTAATGAGAACTCGGCTAGACTCGAAGTTATAATCCGTCCGGCCCATGTCTATAAACTCGTACTCCGTCCAGAGGTCAGTCGTCGGATTGACCGTCGTAAAGTACCGGTACGACCGGATTGCTGTGACCTCCCTGACGAGATCAGGGTTGTCCCACCACTTTGGCTGAAGAAGGGGATCTACGCCGCCCATGTTTTATCCTTTCACTAATGCCGTCACCGCCGGTACTGCCGGAGGCGCGGAGTTCAGTTGTTTTGTTTTTCCGGGAGTCGGAAGATCTTTGCTGATCTGTAGCCCATTAACGTTTGAGATCGCACTCTCCGCATATCCTGTGTACTCTTGATACACCTTGTTGAAGCTACCTCCCGTAATATCGCCGCTCCACCCGATTGTGAATTCTTGAAACGTAAGATTCATGCTAGCAAGCCTTGGCTGCCCATCAGGAAAGAACGCCTCGTACTGAGTAGAGTATCCCTTTAGCAGGCAATAAATAGAATCTCCATCAATACCAATTTGAGTTCCCGGTAATGTTAACAGCAAGGGCTGTGGAATAAGCCCGCGCAGCGAATACGAAAAACTTCTAACCGCTTGAACAGCCAAGCCAACGTTAAAGTTATGCTTCGTCCATTTCATGGCATTCTTATTCCCAGATCCAGCGGGAATCCACATCTCCTGAGCAAACTGAAGAGTAAATCCTATGGTACGAGGACTCCCGGAAACAAACGTTGGAATAGGATTTGAGAAAAACGGAAGAGTTTGTTCGTTAAAATCAACTTGTCTGTCATCCGAAATCGTCTCTGGAAAAAACTGGAAAAATAATGGTTTTGCGCCCGCAGACGTGTTGAACATGTCTATAAGAGTACCGTCTTCCTTATCAAGGAGTGGATTAAGCCCACTCCGGTTTATAGCTTCCCCTAACGAAAGCCCGATAATCGCCGCCGACATACCCATTGAACTCTTGTTCCCTGAGGCAGCTCCCTTAATTGCTTTCCCTCCGGCTCCAAAAGCCGCCGCAGCAGCAGCCGTGTTTGTAAAACCATGAAAATCACGAACAGGCGTGAGCGATCCTACGTAGGATGGGCTCTCCTGTGTACTCCTGCTTTTGAAATTTTTATCGTCTTTTAGAAAAGGCATTTTTAGATTTCAAAAATGGCCTTGTTAATCAGTGCGGTCGTATTTACTTTAACTTCTTCTGGGAAAGTTCCATACGCAATCATCATGGACGGAGACGTAGATATCGGAGCTGATCCGTCAAGCGTGTATCTCGCAAAAAGCCCGATTTCGAAAAAACTCGGTGAGTGGCTCCCTTGAGCCGCGAATGTCTTATTTGACTCGTCCAGCTCAAGCGTTGTTGTTACGGTCAGCTTATAGACGCCACTTACGAGAACAATTTCCATGTCTGCTGGATCAATATTCTTTTGTGCGAAGAACAAAAGAGGATCGACATCCGGGACTTCCGCTGCCGTAATAGTAACAATATCTCCAGCTGGCGCAGCGTCCGGATTGACAAGAGACAGGCTGGCGTCTTTCAATCCTACCCCTGCGATTAGCCCGTCCCTTGCGATTCTCGATGACGGCGCAATTGGAATCTTCTGAAGAGAGGGGAGAACCTGAAATCCCCCCTCCCCAACCCTGTAAAAATACAGTGGAGTTGTTTTAAACGTATTTGGGACCAGCGGGGTCTCGTCATGACCGGCCAGCGTCCTAGCCAGCCAAAGACGCCCACGATCCGTAAAGGTAGCCTTGATTAGAGGCATTAGGGTGTCTCCACGAATACCTGTTTACTTCTGTCCGTAATAACATCCTCCGCAGGTATAGTATCAAAATAGTTGTCGATAGAAATTGTCATCTCAGTTTCATCACCCGTCCAGATATAGACACGCGGAATCGGAACGGTAATGATTCCGCTCGCCTCAAACTGAGTATCAATGACGCGAACGTGAATCGGTTCAACCTCGGCCAAAGCCTTTATAAACTTAGTAACGTTCTCGAATCCAGTAAAGAACAAACTCTCTGGAACTGGCGTTAAGTGGAACTTCAAGAACGCTGTTCTGCTATACCCATCATAGGTATCTCGGGTAGCAACTCGTCTGCGTGTTCTTACCGCCGCGACAGTCTGGTTAATAAACGTCGTGTCCCGCAAAGACCAATCCGTTCGCCCCGTAAAGGTCGATGGATCATAATAGACTATTTTATAGTCAAAGTCGGCTACCGTCAAGAAGTCACCGGTACTTGTTAGATCAGGCTGCCGAGTCGCCCGGATCGCAATTCCTCCTGCGGTCCCGTGTGGTAAGTCCAGAGTAATGACAGCTCCGGGTGACTGGACCGGAAGAGCACTCACTGCAGTTACCGTTCTGAGATTACTGCTTCCAAAATCCAAAATATCTCCAACGACGACATCCGCCTGAAGTGTCTTGACGACAATCTGGTTCGGAAGAATTCCGGGATCATAATCAAACCGAATCCCAACGATCTCAAACGCATTTCTAAAATCAGGATACTTAACAGGGAACAAATCTTCTTCCATTACAGACCGCATCCCGTCAACTGTAAATCCGGTGTCAGCTACAGTTTCCGTAATAGCAATGCTCCCTGCAGGATCTGGCGACCCGTTCTTTAGTATGAGTTTTGCTGTATTCGGCAATGGATAGTAAATATTGCCAATGAGAGTATCGAATGGGTACGCCGTAATATCCAGTGTCGCCCCTACGCCATTGACAGCCGCAATAATCGTATTTTTTACATCGACGTCAGTCATCAGATCAGTAATTACAATGGGTACATTTCCGAAAATAACAGAGGCGTCCTTATCAAATTCGAATGTTGTAGGCGTATTAACGCCATCACTCAGGACGAGCGTCTCCCCATCGTTGATGCGCAATCCTGATATCGCGGTAATATGACCCGTTGGTATCCCAATATCGAAATACTTCTCCGTTGTTGGGGCATCAACAAAAATAAGATCCGCTGGCACGCTGTCAAAGTTTGCAATATACAAAAGAGGATCTCGCGTAAGCGTCGTCGGATTACACAGAATAACAACCGTGTATGCGAGAGTACTTGGCCCCGCAGGGGGATTTGGGCTAAAGATGAACTTGGTGCCAGACTGGGAGATCGTCCCCGGAATTCCAGCCTGTGTGTTTCTTATCTGGATTACGTTGTTTTCAACGAGAGCCACCTCGATCAGCAAGCCGCTTCCGACGTTTCTGATCGCCTCAGCAAAGACGTCAGCAACTTGGGAGGCAGACATAATGTCGTCAATTTCAACGATCTCGTTTGGACTGGTAACTCCGCCAGTTTTATTAAATTCAAACACAGTTGGAACATACGGAAAAGGTCTGCCATCATCCAGAGTAACAGTGTATCCGTCAGAAATCACATCTCCTTCGGGCGTTTCAATGCTACCCGCAGCCCTTACCTTAAAATTGCAATCTTCGCAAGGAACGCGATTCCACGTATAGACGTCCACCAGAAGCCCTTCGATCCCGCCCCTTGCTTGATAGCCACGAACAGTACCTATGAGGCGGTAAAGCTGGACTGCGTGAAGAACGATCCCTCTTCTGATAATCTCCAGCTTTGTTGCGTCGTCATCAAGGGCGATATCATTTGCAAGGAAAGTAAGCAGGGGAAGCCTAGACAGCCTTAGAACGTCCAAACGGCTGTAATCAAACACAGAGAAGTACGGATTACCAACAGTCTCTGTAATAGTTACCACGCCGTAGATATCCGCTATTACGGATACCTCAGAGCCGCCGAGTGGAAAGGCCCTCACAGAAAGCGTAGACAGCCCGACATCATTTATCGCTTTTACTATCGCATCTCGGACATCCGAAACGAGCATCAGGTTGTCGATGCGGATCTTTACGTTCCCAACGCCAACAAGGTTGTTTCTGTCAAATTCAAATATGACCGGAGCGTGAATTCCGTCGCTCACGGTAAACGTTTCTCCGTCGAGGATGTCTTTTCCCTGAATGACAGAAATACGGGCAATGGGCGGAATCGGGGCAAGCGTGATACGGAACATATCCTTGTTTACAGAAATCACAGTAACGCGGTTGTCCCCGATTTGGATAAAGTCCCCGACAATGATGTCCGGAAAATCAGTCGGAACCACATAGATGAAATCGGAGTTATTCTCAAGGAGAAATTTATATTTTACATTGTTGAACTCCACGTCCCTGATGCGGGTCGAAAAAGGCCATTTGGACCCAACCCGGATTCGGCTGTAATCGAGATCAACGCTGATAACAGCTATATTAAAAATTTTGAACGGGTCGTCGGATTCTCCGTAAACGCGAAGAATGTTTCCGGGTACAGCGAATGGCAATGTCTTCGATACAATCTGTAACTCAGGGTTTGGAACTTTAGGCGCGAGCGGACCTGCCTGCGTCATAATCATGAACGCAGTAAACAAAATCTCATCCGTAGGAATGTCTTCCGGACTCCTGATCATCGGGAAACGGTCGAGGTAGTTCCTGAATTCGTTCGTATTAGGGTAGAGAGATTGGATAAACTTTGTAAAAAGGAACCCCTGCTTGATATCCTCTTCCTTGTAAATATCAGGAAGATTCTCAAGAAGGATCTTTCGGGCAAAGTTTGTCTGCCCGAAGGGGTCCAGCCCCATTTTTCCTTCGCCGAAACCAGAACCCAGAGGCATAGCTCACCCTATGAGAACTTGCAGTAGTCTACAATAATCACATCGGCTGGAGCTGGGGCAACAGCAAAAACAACGTTATTCGGCCCGACCTCCGTATACTCGACATCCTTCTTCATCCTTAATCCGTTCTTGTAGACCTGTACATGGCCAAGAGCGTAGTTGTTGGCTGTTCTATAGGCAACCGCTGTGATCTGTGTTGGGATCTCATTAAAAATAAATTTTGGAGCAAAGTCTGCTGCCTCGGTTCGGTCTTGGATATAGTCTACGAGCACCGTCGAACTGACTGCCGGAGCCACAAGGAATTGAACGGTCGTCTGCGTTAGCATCGTATAGTCGGTTGCCGGAACCATATGCAAACCGTCCAGATACACTCTTACAGAACCCGCGACCGGCGTTGAATAAAGTACGAAGTTCTGGTTTGCTCCATCAATTAGCCCCTGCGGAACCTCGCTCTGAATGTAATACGTTGCGAACTTACCCTGAAACAGGGCTGGGTACTCGTGCATATCTGCAACAAAATCAGCCCCGACCGAAGGCGGAAGCGAGAATCGAATCCGCCTTGGTAGGATAAGTTCATAATCTGCGCCCGGAATCATCCGCATGCCGTCAGCGTAAACGGCCAATAATTGCGGAACGATGTTCCGTGCGAAGAAGAACTCGGTTCTTACTCCGTCACCGACAGCAGGTGTAATGGGCATATCAGAGCCTCATGTTAAGGCGTTCCAAACGCCACCCAGCGATAAATAAATCCAGTTCCGTTGATGGACGGTAGGTTATCAACCGTAAAGTCGGACCCCGTAAACGCAATTCCGTTGAAGGAGAACCCATCTTCGCTCTTTGTCTGCTTAGCCAGCATAAGGCTGGTCTTGTAGACTCCAACGTCTGTGAAGTCCGTCCTCCATACGCGAACATAGCTAAGAGTCCCAACAAGGCCCGTCGTGATGGTTCTGTCGTCCGTACCATCTCCAGTAAACTCTCCGGTCTTCATTGCGACCGGCTCGAATCCAGCAGCCTCGCCAGCACTTGCAAGGTCTTCGTTAAAGAACTGTGTTTGCAAGAACGACGAGTAATTAAACGGATTGATTGTAGGCGGAGGATTCTCAAGGATGGGGAACGGGAAATCCGGTGGAAGCACCTGACCGCCGTGAAAGATAATAGACCCCGAGCTGGTAATGTTCGAGCAGATGACCGTGTCGATGTGAAACTCCTTCCTCGGAGACGTCAGGAGTTTCATAGACGTAATAGGCTGAAGCTCGATATTTCCGCTGATGTCTTCGAGACCTCGGACTTGCCGAGCATACAGAAACTCTCCCGGATTAAGAAGAATGGCGGGTCCGGGAGGAGTCAATGTCGTCGGATCGACTACGTATTCGTAAAAACCGGTAACAAAGTTAATGAGCTTGAATGGCTCCGTCCACGTAAGAATTTTGGTAACGGAGTCAAAATTAACAACCCCTCCGCCTGCAATAATAAGGTTTCTGTCAGTCACGGCAGAGAACAGGTTCACATCTGTGTTATTGAAAAACGCAATAATAGATTCTTCCCACGGCTCAGATTGAGAAGCCGGAAACGGAAGGTTCAGGTACGCTGTTTCTCTGCTCATGGTTTAGTCCAAAAATACGATTTGGATATCGCGAGCTTCAATAATTTGAAGCTTTCCAGTAACCAAGTCGGTTTCATCATAGTATGCTGGTTCGAAACCCGGAATCGGAACGCCATTCCCCGGATTAGCCGGTGAAACAATAGTAATTCTGGAGAACTTAACCCCGTCAACACCTTCGGTTACCTGATAGGCGTCTCCAAGCCTTAGGGGATCTCCAAAGTTAAGAGTCCTAATGTATGCGAGGATAGCGGTATTCACGTTCGTATAGACATTGTCCTTCGTATAACCAGTCACCCTTTCGATCTCGATCTTTATGTCTAGAGGAACTGTATAAACAACACCATCAAAGGCTACCACATCGACGGTTGCTTCCTTCTTCAAGTCGAGATAAGTAGTCAAGCCTTGAAGAAGAGCCGCTGACGGAGCTTGGTACCTTCCATAAGCGTCCGTAGAAAGTACTCCGATCTGGACCACGTTGGCCTTGCAAGTCCCGCTAACCACTTCATCCCAGTATGTCCGGATATTGTTCATGGTATTCTGGAAACTCGCTTGCATTACAGCATAGTTTCCATTAGTTACCCCAACCGAACTCTTAAACCCTAAAAGCTGGTTCAACAAATTCTGAAGAATAAAGTCGTCTTCAATCGACCTGACGATAACTGCCTTCGCCTTTCCTACTGCCCCTGCGTCAGGGTCCGAGTAGCTGTTCGCCAGAGCCGTATAATCCTCTTCCGTAACGGCTCGATCCTGAGACTTAAAGACGTGTGGAGCATACGCCTTCGCCTTGTTCAGCGGGAAATAATCGATCCCGCCATTAGCCGTATCTGGCTGGGAAATCACAAAGTCGCTTACCGCTTGGAAGTTCACAACGACAGGAGCACGGAAATCGGTTATCTGGTCGGATGGAATATTTCCCGAATTTCCGCTGGTCGCAAAATAAGCTACTCGAATCTCTGCGTTCTCATTAGGCACGTTGCCCGCGACTCCATCTCCAAACCTGATGTTGGGAGGAATAGACGCTAACTGGGCTTCAAATATGTCGGACTGTTGATAATCAATAAATTCGACTTCAACGTAAGGAACGTTATTCACGTATACATCCACGGTTCCATCTGCGATCATCTTGTCTTCAGGAACGTTCAAGAGGGCAAATCTCTGGTTCGGAGTCCCCTTCGAGAGGAAGATCTCTTCGACTGACTCGCCTTCGTGAACATTCACGAGCTTTGGGCCTACCTCGCCAGACCTCAACGGATTCAGCCCCGTGGTCGTCACGAAGGCCCCGACTTCGGTAGCTGTTATTCCAAGAGTAATCCCGATTCCGTTAATAGCCGCCATAATAGCATTAGCAACATCTGCTGTTGTAGAAGAGTTTGATATCGTAATAGCAACGCGTCCAGCGGTAACGCTGCTGTTCTTGTCGAACTCGAACGTCACCGCCGGATTAACTCCGTCGTCGAGAACTAGAGTGGCCGTGTCTGCGATGGCACTTCCCGCTGGAACGGTAATCATTCCCTGTGCTTTCGATGACGCAGACGCTTTCCCCATGCCAACGAGGGATACCCCGGCGCAAGTCGTCGTTATAGCAACGTTGCCGACGTTAAGAACGTCGTTTTCCAAAAAGACGGTATCGTCGTCCGGAAAAATGTCGTCGGGGAACGGAGACTCAACATAAACCTCCTTAGGAAGAGTGGTCCCATCGTATGGGGCCGTCGTATTAACCGAGATAGCTAGCCTGTAGGACTCGTCCGAGTCCGTCTTCCTCTTGACCGCGCTAACAGGAAGAATCTTCGTGAACGGAGGCGTAAGCGCCTG